>Ga0209061_1002126_pt1 | contig 26988 bp, 27 predicted proteins | sample Coa_R1_10_FD_187157 | JGI IMG/M metagenome (GOLD analysis project Ga0209061, IMG submission 187157) | Surface soil microbial communities from Centralia Pennsylvania, which are recovering from an underground coalmine fire - Coalmine... | ecosystem: Environmental > Terrestrial > Soil >... | reverse complement strand
CGCCAGGATCGTGCAGGCCATCAGCACGGCGGCGACCCAGCCCGCCCCGTGCGCGGCGGCGCTGGTTTCGATCCAGCCCTTGCCGAGGAAGGTGGCGAACGGCGGCAGGTCCGCCAGGCCCAGGCCGGCCAGCGTGAACGTCACCCCGGTAACGCGCAACTGCTTGCCCCGCCCGTGCAACCGGGTCTCGTTGACCGAGCCGAGCCGGTGCAGCACGATGCCGGCGCACAGGAACAGCGCGGCCTTCACCAGCCCGTGGCCGATCACGTAAGCCGCTTCGCCGGCCAGGCCGAGCGGGGTGAGCAGGGCGAACCCGGTCAGGAACATGCCGGCGTGGCTGATGGTGGAGAACGCGAGCAGCCGCTTGATGTGCCGCTCCCGGAAGCAGTACAGCGCGCCGACCGCCGCGGTGACCAGGCCGAGGGCCAGGAAGACATGCGAGACGGCGGCGCGGTGCCCGAGCGCCTGGCCGAACATCGACCAGTAGACCCGCGCGATCCCGTACAGGCCGAGTTCCACCATCGCGCCGGACAACAGCACGCACAGCGGCGTGGGCGCGACCGCGTGCGCGTCGGCGAGCCAGAAGTGGAACGGCACGATCGCGCCCTTGACCAGCAGCCCGGAGATGACAAGCAGGAACGCGACGACGACCAGGCGGTCCGGTGGGTGCCTGTCGATCGAGGCGCCGATCTGCGCCATGTTCAGCGCCCCGGTCCGCCCGTAGATCAGGCCGATGCCGGACAGCGACAGGTAGGCGCCGACGCTGTTGGTGACCGCGAAGTTGAGCGCGCCCTGGATCGGGCCGCGCTCCTCCGGCCGGTAGGCGGTCAGCGCGTAGCCCGAGACGCCCATCACCTCGAACCAGACGAACAGGTCGAAGATGTCCCCGGTCAGGCAGAAGCCGGTCATGCCGGCCAGGAAGGTGAGCATGAGCGCGTGGTAATGGGTGGCAACCCGCTGGAAGTACCGCCAGGAAAAGGTCATGGCCGCGGTCACCAGCAGGCCGGCCAGCGCGGCGAGCCCGGCGCTGAGCGGCCCCGCCGCGAAGTCGATGCCGATCGCGATGCCGCGGGCCGGCCGGAAGCCGGCGAACCAGTAGACCTGGTCCCCGCCGGAGGTGCGCGCCATGATCACCGCCAGCAGGACCGTCGTTGCCGCGGCGGCGGCGATCGCGACCGCGTCCAGGGCGCTGCGGCGGCGGCCGAGCAGCGGCCCGGCGGCGGTGATCGCGGCCGCCGCCAGCAGCGGCACCGCGACCGGCAGCGCAAGAAGCTGATCCAATCGCGGTTATCCCTTCAGGGGCGCCAGTTCCTGCGGGTCCAGGGTGCCGAACCGCTTGTGCGCCTGGATGGCGAACGACAGCAGCAGCGCCGTGACGACGGCCTCCACGACCACGTCGGTGAGGGCGAGGGCCTGCACCACCGGGTCGACCGCGGGGGTGTGCACGGGCACGTCGAAGTAGTACGGAGCCACCGCGCCGGTCACGTAGCCGACGCCGAGCAGCAGCACGTAGGTGGATGACTGGACCACGATCAGGCAGATGATCTGGTGGACGAGGTGGCGGCTGGTGACGATGCCGTACAGGCCCACGGCCAGGATCCAGGCCACCACGACGAACGGGAAGTACTGCATCGCCGGCATCATCCGCCCCGCCGGATCAGCAACGTCTGCTCAAGCAGTTCCCCCACGACGAGGATGAACGCCGCGGCCACCTCCAGGCCGACGAAGAAGCTGATCGCCGCGATGGTCCCCGACGAGCTCACCGCGCCGGCGACCTGGCCCTTCGGCAGGTAGTTGGTCAGGTAGGCCAGGCCCATCGCCACCGCGGCCACCCCGATGGCGGCGAAGCCGCCCGCGCCGGCCGCCTCGACCGCCTCGGTCAGCGCGACCGGGCTGAGCCGCCGCAAGACGAGGAACTCCCCGGACAGGTAGATGAGGATGAACGCGGTGGCGAGGACCACGCCGCCCTGGAAGCCGCCGGACGGGCTGGTCTGCGCGTGTGAGGTCAGCCACCACCCCATGACCACGACCGGCCCGGTGCAGGCCAGGGCCGCCATCCGGACCGCGCCGCTGGTGGGCGGCGCGTCACGGCCGGCGGCCTCGTCGACGGCCGGCCGCTGCCGCTCGCCGCGCAGGTGGCGCAGCACGACGCCGGCGCCGGCGGCGGCGGTGAACAGGATGAACTCCTCGCCCAGGGTGTCGAGGCCGCGGTAATCGAAGTTGACCGCGGACACGATGCCGGTGGCGAGGGTCTGCCGGACCCCCAGGTGCAGGATGACGAATCCGTAGGGCCCCGGGTAGTTGCCGAAGCCGGGCAGCCCGAGCATGCCCCACAGGTAGAAGCAGGCGAGGCCCGCGGCCGCCGCCAGGAACACCCAGCGGCGCAGCGCCGGTGTCATTCTTCCCGCTTCCTGACCTTCGCCAGCGTCAGCAGCAGCACGATCGGCAGCGCCACGGCTCCCACCGCCAGCTCGGACACGGTGACGTCGGGCGCCTGGAAGGCCAGGAACAGCACGGCCAGCAGCAACCCGTAGCCGCTCAGCACGAGCACCTGGTGGACCGGCCGGCGGACCAGCACGACGGCGGCGGCGCCGGCGGCCACCAGGACCAGGATCGTGACCTGCAGCGCGTCCATGAAGGCGGCCGGGACCGTGTACGGGGTGTGGACGGCGACGTTCATCGTTCCCGTGCCCCGCGCGGTGCCCTGCCGGACGGGCCGTTGATCCGCTGCAGGCGCCAGTCCCCCTTCTCCCTGATCCGGATGGCCCGGACCGTGGCATGGGAGACGAACGGCCCGGCGGCCGCCATGATCACCAGCGCCAGGAACGTCTCGCCGGTGTTCTCGTACCAGCCAGCCTGCACCAGCACGGCCAGCGCCACCAGCGCGGGCGCCGCCAGCGCGGCCGGCGTGACGAAGTGCAGCTTCTGGTAGGCGTCCCGCATCAGCAGCACGCCGAGCGATGCCCCGGCCACCACCAGCACGGCCATGCCGAGCAGGACGTCGGAGACCACGTCCTTGACGATCACAGCCAGCGCTCCATGGCACGGACGAAGACGAGGCTGCTGCCGTACATCAGCACCGCGAGCAGCACCGGCAGCTCGAACAGGCCGGACCGCTGGAAGCCCTGGGCCAGCAGCGCGAGCACGATCACGATCACCGAGGTGATGAACTCGTAGGCGACCACGCTCCCGCCGACGTCGGCCCGGCACAGCACGATCGCGGCGGGGATGATGGCCGCGAGCATCGCGATCGCCGCCGCGACGAAGCCCATCACCACGTCATGTGCCCTCCTGCCCGGGGCGCCCGGCCACCAGGCGGTGCACCACCATCACGTCGCGGCCGGAGTCGATGCCGAGCACGAACGTGTTGGGCGCGACGCTGGTCCCGCCGATCAGCAGCACGCGGCGGGTGACCCCCTGCGGCGTGTCGTCCCCGAACCGGGCCGGCAGTTCCATGAACGCGCTGGGCGGCTGCTCCCCGCGGCTGACCCGCCGCCACAAGGCGGCGTAGACGGTGACCAGATCGCGGGCGACCTGCCCGGGCAGCCCCAGGGCGGGGACCAGCCAGCCGAGCCGCATCCGGAACCTGGTGGCCGCCTGATAGCTGGCCACCTCGGCGAGCAGGGCGCCCAGGGCCGCCGCGCCGGCCCCGGCCAGCAGCTCGCCGGTCGCTATCGAGTCGTCGATCATCACCCAGAACGACATCAGCAGCGCCCACCAGGCAAGCCACGCGCCCACCCGGCGGATGAGCGGGATGTCCTGCTCGCGCTGCCGAGGCTCTCCCGCGAGCGGCCCCGGCCCGGTCACGCCGGGCATCCCGGTGCAACGATCGGATCGGCCACGCATGCCGACTTCCCCGGGCGGCGGCCGGCAAACCCGCGGCGGCCGCGGCGGCCCGCGGGGCGCGGTCATCGCCGAGCCCGACGTGTTTCCGGCTGGCACCGCTGGGTAGCACGCGCCGCCATGCGCAGCGTCCTTCTCGTCCGGCTGGACAGCGGTGGCGACGTCCTGCCGGCCGGTCCCGCCGTGCCGGCGGTCGCCGCCGCCGCGCTGGAAGTCAGCAACCGGGCCCGGCTGCCGGGCCGGGCGGGCCGCGCGGCGCTGCCCGGGCTGCGCCGCTCCGCGGAGGCCATGGTGTGCCTGCCGGTGCTCCCGCGGCGGCGCGCATGACCGCGGCCGCCCCGATGACGGCGGCCCGGCGGCATATCGGGGCTCTCGTCGGCGCGCTGGCCGCCCTGGACGCCGGGCTGCTCGATGGCTGGGGCCAGCGGCTGGCGGTGGTCCTCGGCCGCGGCGGGCGGCTGCTGGTGGCCGGCAACGGCGGGTCGGCGGCGCAGGCGCAGCATCTCACCGCCGAGTTCACCGGGAGGTTCGCCGCCGACCGCAGGCCGTACTCGGCGATCGCGCTGCACGCCGACACCTCGGCGGTGACCGCGATCGCCAACGACTACGGCTACCAGGAAGTCTTCGCCCGGCAGGTCCTCGGACACGGCAGGCCCGGTGACGTGCTGCTGAGCCTGTCCGCGTCGGGGCGCAGCCAGAACCTGCTGCGCGCCGCCGCCGCGGCGCGGCGGCTCGGCCTCGCCGCCTGGGCGCTGACCGGGCCCGCGCCGAACCCGCTGGCCGACGCGTGCGACGAAGCGGTGTGCGTGCGCTGCCCGGGTGCCGCGCCCGCGCTGGCCGCGACCGTGCAGGAGGCGCACGGGGTCGCGCTGCACCTGATCTGCCTCGCGTTCGACGGGCGCGTCGCCGCGGCACGTGACGGCACCCTGGACGGGGCGGCATCCCGGTGAGCGGCCCTGAACGCGCGGTTTGCCACGACCCGGCCGCGCCGGTCGTCGCCGGCGGCGGGTCCTCTCCGGCGGGCCGCTGCCGTCGCCGGACATGCGCCCACCGGGTCAGCCCCGCCTGGCGGGACAGGATCCCGGCGGTCACCCCGGCCGCTCGGCAGCAGGGGGCTAGCTGCTCGGCTGCGGCAGGCGGCAGGCCACCTTGGGGTTGACGCCCACGTAATTGAGCGGGCCCGCGGCGATCGTCGCGATGATCGTGCCCGCCTGCGCGCAGTTCGCCGGCGAGGAACCGTAGTAGCCGCGCTGGCCGGCTGCGATCGCCCCGATGATCAGCCATATCAGCAGCACAACCCCTCCGACTCGCATGATGACCTCCGCCTCCGGCTCACCTCGGGCCGCGACTTGTGCCGGTCACCTACCCCGAGACGCGCGGCCCACGCGCACCGGGAGTCACGGTGTATCCTGTGGTGCTGATGGCCCGCGACTCAGGACCCGTGCCGCGCGGTCCGGTCTCGGTCAGCTACACCACCGACCTGTCCGCGGTGCGCGCTGTGGTGCACCGGTACGCCGTCGCGGCGGGGCTGAGCGAAGCCCGTGCGATCGACCTGGTGCTGGCGGTCAGCGAGGTCGCGGCCAATACCGTCCGCCACGCCGGGTCTGCCGGCCGCCTGGAGATCTGGCAGGGCACGGACGAGATCGTCTGCAGGCTCAGCGACCGGGGCGTGATCGCCGATCCGCTGGCGGGCCGACGCCGACCCTCCCTGGACGACCTGGGCGGCCACGGGCTGTGGCTCGTGTACCAGGTCTGCGACAAGGTGGAACTGTGCTCCGGCGCGGCGGGGACCACGATCGCGCTGCACATGGCGCTCGCGGCCGAGGGCGGACCTCGCCATGCGCCGTGACCACCGCGTGCCGGTGCGAGCCGTCCCGTCGCGGTCCGCCGTGTGGTACAACAAGTGCGTGGAGCTGCTGACGGTCTCCGTGACGGCCAGGGAATCTGCCGGTCACCCCTATACGCTGGTGACGATCGGCGGCGAGGCCGACGTGACCAACAGCGGCGAACTGCGCCGCCTGCTCGAGGACGAGGTGGCCAAGCAGCCGCGGACGCTGATCGTCGACCTGTCGGGCCTCCGCTTCATGGATTCCTCGGCACTGCACACGCTGCTGCGGGTGAACAGGTCGCTGGACAGGCAGGGCGGCATCTTCGCGCTGGTATCCCCGCAGCCCGCGGTGGCGAAGATCCTCCGGCTGACCACCGCGGACCGGCTGATCCCCGTCTTCGACACCGTCGCGGAGGCCGCCGCCGGCTGACGCCGCCGGGGGCGCCCGGCGTTTAGCAGTCGCCGGCCTGGGATATGCTTGTCACCAGTGGTGCCTACGACGCAGGCACGCTCGACGCGACACGGTGGTTCGCGGAGCGCGCCGCGGTGGCACCATTTCCGCTTTCCGCTGACGAAACCGTGTCCGAGCCACGTCAGTCAGCGAGGAGGCTCGCGCATGAAGATCGCCCTGGTGGCCCAGCACGCGGCCCCGCTCCGGCCGCAGGCCGGGTCAGGACCCGACAGCGACGACATCGGTCTCACCCATCTCAGCCGCGTGCTCGCCGGGCGCGGTCACCAGGTGACCGTGTACGCGCAGCGGCACGCGCCGGACCTGCCCGAGCGCGCCACCCTGGACGGCGTCCGCATCGAGCACATCGCTGCGGGCCCGGTGCCGCCCGCCTCGCCGGCCGGCCGGCACCACGATGCCGACCTGCTGCAGCGGGTCCCCGCGTTCAGCGGACCGCTGGGCCAGCGCTGGTGCCGTGAGCGGCCGGACGTGGTGCACGCGCTGCGCTGGACCAGCGGGCTGGCGGCGCTTGCCGCCGCGCGCGACCTCGGCATCCCGGTGGTGCAGGAGTTCAGCTCGCTCGGCGTCGCGGAGCGGCGCGACCGGCCACCGGCGGGGGACGGGGAGTCCCGCGGCGGCACGGAGACGGCACGGATCAGGCTGGAGCCGGCGATCGGGCGCAGCGCCGCCGCGGTGGTGGCCACCAACTCCGCCGAGATGTCGGACCTGGCCCACCTGGGGGTACGCCGGTCCTCGATCCGGGTGGTGCCGTGGGGCGTGGACACCGAGACGTTCGCCCCGGAAGGGCCGGCCGCCAGCCGCAACGGCCGCCCCCGGCTGCTGACCTCGGCGGACCTGGACGAGCGAGAGGCGCTGCAGACGCTGCTGCGGGCGCTGGCCCGGGTGCCCGCCGCCGAGCTGCTCATCGTCGGCGGTCCGCCGCGCGCCGAACTGCACCGCCGCGGTGACTACGTCGCCCTGGCGAGGTTCGCCAGCGCGCTCGGCGTCTCCGACCGGGTGGTCTTCACCGGCAAGGTGGAGCACCGCGTGCTGCCCCGGTTGCTCCGCTCCGCCGACCTGGTGCTCAGCACCTGCCAGTACGAGCCGTCGGGCGCGACGTCGCTGCGGGCCATGGCCTGCGGCATCCCGGTGGTGGCCCCGCCGGTGGGCGGGCACAGGGATGCCGTGGTCGACGGGACGACGGGCATCCTGGTCCCGCCCGGCAGGCCCGAGCTGCTCGCCCAGCGGATCAGGCAGCTTCTCGCGCATCCCATGCTGCTCGAGGCGTACGGCGTGGCGGCGGCCGACCGCGCCAGGTCCCGTTACTCGTGGGACCGGATCGCCGGGGAGACGCTCGCGGTCTACGCCACGGCAGCAGCCCGGGCCGCCTAGCGGCCTGTCCGTCCTGGGGGGGACCAGCCGCGGGCAGCCCGCGTCCGGGTCACAGCCGGGCGGCGGGCGGTGCTGCGGGGGCAGGCGCCTCGCGCCGCAGGATGAGGAGGGCGATGTCGTCGGCCGGGGCCTCGGCGCCGATCAGCGCGTCCATGACCGCGCCGCAGGCGCCGTCGGCGCCGTGGCCTTCCTGCCCTTCCCCGCCCGCCCGGCCCAGCGCCTCCGCCAGCGCGGCGATCCCGTCGTCCAGCGGCCGGTCCCGCCGCTCCACCAGGCCGTCGGTGTACAGGCACAGCAGCCCCCCGGGCGGGAGCCGGATGAGGCTGGACCGCCGCCGCGGGTCGTCGGCGACGCCGATGGGCGGATCCACGGCGATCTCGGCCGGCCCGGGGCGCTGCCCGGGAACGGCGAGCACCGGGGGCAGGTGGCCGGCCGAGGAAACCCGCAGCTCGCCGCCGGCGGTCTCGCAGACCGCGTACAGCACGGTGGCCATGGCCTCGGCCTCGAAGTACTGGATCTTGCTGTCCAGCTTGCGCAGCACGTCGCCGGGGTCGGTTGCCTCCAGCGCGTAGGCGCGCAGCGCGCTGCGCATCCGTCCCATGATCACCGCCGCCGGCAGGCCCGAGCCGGCGACGTCGCCGATCACCAGGCTCAGCTCGCCGGACGGCAGCACGAACACGTCGTACCAGTCGCCGCCGACCATGCCCTCGCCGGTCAGGTAACGGGCCGCGATCTCGAATCCTGGCACCGCCGGCAGGCCGGCCGGCAGCAGGCCGCGCTGCAGCGCGACCGCCGCCATCCGGTCGTGCTGCGACGCCATCGACTGCACCGCAAGCGCCGCCCGGTCCGCGGCAAGCTGGAGCAGCGCGGTCTCCTCGGCGGTGAACACCCGGCGCCTGACCGAGCCGACGTGCAGCACGCCGAGCACCTTCCCGCCGGCCAGCAGCGGCACGGCGAGCAGCGAGCGGATACCCCTGGCCACCAGGGTGGGCAGGCCCCCGCCCCCGGTCACCTCGGGGAGCATCACCGGACGCCGCTCGGCGGCGACCCGCCCGGCGAATCCCCTGCCGACCGGGACCCGGGCCCCCTGCCACGTCTGCTCCTCGATGCCGGACGCGGCCGTGGCGACCAGCTCCCCGGACCCGCGGTCCAGCAGCAGCACCGCCGCGGTGTCGGTGCCCAGGATGCTCCTGATCCGCTCCAGCAGCTCGCGCAGCAGCGTGGGCGCCTCGAGCCGGGACAGGGCGGCATCCGCGATCGCCTCGATGTCCCGCAGCCGCTCCTCGGGAGCGGGATCGCCGCCTGGCGCGGCCGCCAGCTGCGCCGCCACGTTCCCGACACTACCCGCGGGCCCCGGCGCGCGGGAGGTTTGACCGGCCGCGCGGTGGACAGGTGGCATGACGACCGCGAGCACCCTGGTCACCGACGAGATCCAGCAGCTCCGCGCGTGATCCGGGGCCTTCCGGTGAAGGCAGGGCCCGGGTCCCGGCCCCCCTCCCCGGGACCCCGGGCCCGTCCCGCCGTGCGGGAGCACGCGCCCGCCGCCATCGTCGCCGCGCCCAGGCTGCTTGGCGCCCCGGCTGCTTGGCGGCGGGGCGGGCGCGCGGCCGGCCGGCGCGCCCGGTCACGACACGCGGACGACGACCAGGCAGGCGTCGTCGCCGGTATCGGAGTCGGCGCCGGCCATGATCCGGTCGGCCCGGGCCGCGGCCGACTCCTCCGCGGGCCCGGCGGTCACCGCGGCGACGAAGTCGGCGAGCACGTCGGATATCGACTCGCCGCGCCGCTCGATCAGGCCGTCGGTGAACAGCAGCAGGGTGTCACCGGGTCGCAGCGAGCAGGCGGCTTCCTCGTAGCCGGCGTCCGGGTCCATGCCGAGCAGCAGCCCGCCCGGCAGCGGGAGCTCGGTGGCGCTCCCGTCGCGCACCAGCACCGGGGGCAGATGCCCCGCGCGGGCCCAGCGCAACATCCGGGTGGGCGGCTCGTAGACCCCGCACAGCGCGGTGCCGACCGCCCCGGAGGTGAGGTGACACATCGCCCCGTTGAGCATCCGCAGCAGCTCGGCCGGAGCCGCGCCGGTGATGGCAAGCCCGCGCAGCGAGTTGCGGGCCGCCACCATGCCGGTGACCGCGTCGATGCCGTGCCCTGCCACGTCGCCGACGACGAGGAGCACGTCGCTGCTCGGCAGCAGCAGCGTGTCGTACCAGTCGCCGCCGACCAGGTGACCCTCGCCGACCGGCCGGTACCGCACCGCGACATCGATCCCGGCCGCCGCCGCCGGCGGCTCGTCCGGCGGCATGATCGCGCGCTGCAGCCGCACCGCCAGCCGGTGCTCCTCCGCCGCGCGCTGCTCGCTGTCCGCGAGCTGGTCCCGGGTGGCGGCCAGCGCGACCTGGGTCTGGTACTGCGCCGAGACGTCCTGGTAGGCCCCGCGCAGCGCCACCACCGCGCCGTCCGCGTCGGCGACCGGTTCGGCGAAGACCCGGATCTGGCGGATGCTGCGGTCTTTGGGATGGACCACCCGGAACGTGGCCGTGAGCGCCTCGCGCCGCAGCAGGAGGTCGTGGCGGAAGCGCCGCATCGCGGGCTTGTCGGCCGCTATCACGTAGCTGTGCAGGATCTCAGCGCCGGGGCGCGCCTGGAGACCGAACAGGCCGAACACCGAGTCCGTCCAGCGAACCGCTCCGGTGGCCAGGTTCTCCTCCCAGCCGCCGAGACGGCCCAGCCGCTGCGCGTGGTCGCCGAGCATCGCGATCCGGCCTGCCGCCTCCTCGCGGCGCCAGGTGACGATGACCCCGTCATAGAAGGCGGCGACGCGGACGTCCGCGAGGCCGTTCAGCGGGCCGGGAACATGCTGGGGCACGCCGTCGGCAAGGACCTGCACGGCCCGGGCGAACAGGCCCTGGCCGCACACGCTGGCCGGATAGGCCTCCAGCAGGGTGAGCCTTGCCAGCTCGGCGCCGGTCCGGCCCGCCGGGTCGTAGCAGCCGGGGCTGACGTGGTCGATCCGGAAATCGGTCACCTGGCCGTCCTGGTCCCTGATCGCGCGGGCCACGAGCACCGAATCGGCCAGGCTGTCGAGCAGGGCGAACAGGGCGGCCTGCGGCCGCGCGGCGGCCAGGTGGCCGTGCGCCAGGCGGACGCCGAGGGCCTGGCCGCAGCCGGCGGCCAGCGCGGCGAGGCGGTGACGGGCCTCGGTGCCGAACCCGCCGAGCGGCCCGGGCCAGACGACCTCGAGCACGCCGAGCAGCCCGCCCGCCGGCTCCCGCAGCGCGAGGACGGCGCGCCCGCCGTCCCACGGGCCGATCAGCGGCGTGTCGTCGCCGTCGGCACGGCCCGCCGGCCACCACAGATCCGGCGTGCCGTGCGCGACCCGCTGTGCGGGACAGTCGAGCTGGGGCGGGATGTGCGCCCAGCGGCTGGCCTCGTTGCCGGCGAGGCCGGCCTCGCCGAGCAGCGTCAGCGCGCCGTCCGGCTCGAGCAGCCATAGCACCAGGGCGTCCGCGCCGAGGTCCGGCATGACCTGCTCGGCCAGCATGCCCGCGAGTTCCGCGCCGTCGGCCGCCAGCTCCGCGGCCGCCTGCAGTATTTCCTCGGGGGGACGATCCCCCCCGGGCCCGCCCCGCTGGGGCGGGGATACCGTCTCGCCGGGACCAGGTGGCCCCCCGCCCGGCGGGGCGCGGCCGGTCCCCGCATCTCCCCCCGGCACCGCGCTCACCGGGAGGTGCCGCTGCGGGCTGCCTTCCTGGCCGTCGCGCACGATCGCGGCCGCCATCTCGGCCAGCGGCGTCCCGGTCGCGGCGGCCAGCCTGGCGATCTGGCTCGCCGCCTCGGCCGAGGACAGGCCGAGCCGCCCCATCAGCACTCCCCTGGCCATCGCGACCACCGAGTCGGCGGCGGCGGCGGCGCGGAGGTGATCCAGTTCCCGGCGCTGGCGGCCGATGACGGCCGCCAGCCGCCGCACCTCCTCGTCGGCGCCCGCCATCCTCACCCGCCTCCGCCCCGGGAATCCCGCCGCGGGCAGCGATGCTGATGCCCGTTCGGTCCATGGTAATTGCCTCCCGTTCTACCATCGGAAATACGCACACGATTGGAGCGCTCGTGACCGACACAGCCCAGTCGGGTCCGCGGATCGACGAGTCAGGGCTTGAGCAGCTTCTCGCCGGGCTGACCGCGGTCCGCGGCGGCGACTTCAGCACCCGGCTGCCGAAGACCGGCGACCCGCTCATGGACGAGATCGCCACGGTCTTCAACGGGATGGCCGACCAGCTCGACCTGTTCACCTCCGAGGTCACCCGGGTGGCCCGCGAGGTCGGCACCGAGGGCAAGCTCGGCGGCCAGGCCTACGTGCCGGGAGTGTCAGGCACGTGGAAGGACCTGACCGACTCGGTCAACGCGATGGCGGGCAACCTCACCGCCCAGGTGCGCGGCATCGCCCAGGTGGCCACGGCCGTGGCCAGGGGCGACCTGAGCCAGAAGATCCGGGTCGACGCCCGCGGCGAGATCCTCGAGCTGAAATCCACGCTCAACACCATGGTCGACCAGCTCTCCTCCTTCGCCGACGAGGTGACCAGGGTGGCCCGCGAGGTCGGCACCGAGGGGCGGCTCGGCGGCCAGGCAGACGTCAAGGGCGTCGCCGGCACCTGGAAGGACCTCACCGAGTCGGTCAACGTGATGGCGGCCAACCTGACCGACCAGGTGCGCTCCATCGCCCAGGTCACCACGGCGGTGGCCAGGGGCGACCTGAGCCAGAAGATCCGGGTCGACGCCCGCGGCGAGATCCTCGAGCTCAAGGAGACCATCAACACCATGGTCGACCAGCTCTCCGCGTTCGCCGACGAGGTGACCAGGGTGGCCCGGGAGGTCGGCACGCAGGGCAACCTCGGCGGCCAGGCGGTGGTCCGCGGCGTGTCAGGCACCTGGAAGGACCTCACCGACAACGTCAACGTGATGGCGGCCAACCTGACCGACCAGGTGCGCTCCATCGCCCAGGTGGCCACCGCGGTGGAGCGCGGTGACCTGAGCCAGCAGATCACCGTCGAGGCCAAGGGCGAGGTCGCCGCGCTCGCCCAGACGATCAACAGGATGGTCGGTACGCTGTCCGCGTTCGCCGACGAGGTGACCCGGGTGGCCCGGGAGGTCGGCACCGAGGGGCGGCTCGGCGGCCAGGCGGGCGTCAAGGGCGTGGCCGGCACCTGGAAGGACCTGACGGACAACGTCAACTCGATGGCGAACAACCTGACCAGCCAGGTCCGCAACATCGCCCAGGTCACCACCGCCGTCGCGCAGGGTGACCTGTCGAAGAAGATCGACGTGGACGCGCGCGGCGAGATCCTGGAGCTGAAGACCACGATCAACACGATGGTGGACCAGCTATCCGCCTTCGCCGCCGAGGTCACCAGGGTCGCCCGGGAGGTGGGCAGCGAGGGGCGGCTCGGCGGCCAGGCGGAGGTCGAGGGGGTCTCCGGTACCTGGAAGCGGCTGACGGAGAACGTGAACGAGCTGGCGGGCAACCTGACCAGGCAGGTCCGCGCCATCGCGGAGGTGACGAGCGCGGTCGCGGCCGGCGACCTGACCCGCTCCATCTCGGTGGAGGCCCAGGGGGAGGTCGCGGAGCTCAAGGACAACATCAACGCGATGGTCCAGTCGCTGCGCGAGACCATCCAGGCCAACCAGCAGCAGGACTGGCTGAAGACCAACCTGGCCCGGATCACGGGCATGATGCAGGGCCACCGGGATCTCAAGGTCGTCGCCGAGCTGATCATGGACGAGCTGGCCCCGCTGGTGGGCGCCCAGCACGCCATGTTCTTCCTCGCCGACCAGAACGGCGGCGAGACCAGGCTCCGGCTGATAGCCGGGTACGGGCTGCGCGCCGAGAAGGAGGCGCCCCTCCAGTACCGCATCGGCCAGTCCCTGATCGGCCAGGTCGCCAGGACCAAGCGGTCGATCGTGGTCAGCGACCTGCCCGACGGCTACGTCAAGATCTCCTCCGGGCTCGGCGAGGCGCCTCCCGCCAACCTGGCGATCGTGCCGGTCCTGTTCGAGGGCCAGGTGCTCGGGGTGATCGAGCTCGCCGCGTTCACCCCGTTCACCCAGGTGCAGCGGGACTTCCTCGAGCAGCTCACCGAGACCCTCGGCGTCAACGTCAACACGATCGTGGCCAACGCGCGCACCGACGCGCTGCTGGAGGAGTCGCAGCGGCTCGCCGCCGAGCTGCGGGCCCGCTCGGAGGAACTGCAGGCCCAGCAGGATGAGCTGCAGCGGTCCAACGCGGAGCTGGAGGAGAAGGCGGCGCTGCTTGCCGCGCAGAACAGCGACATCGAGGCCAAGAACGCCGAGATCGAGCGGGCCCGGCAGGAGATCGAGGAACGGGCGGGCCAGCTTGCGCTCGCGTCGAAGTACAAGTCGCAGTTCCTGGCGAACATGTCGCACGAGCTGCGCACGCCGCTGAACAGCCTGCTGATCCTCGCCCGGCTGCTGGCGCAGAACCCGGGCCGGAACCTGACCGCCAAGCAGGTCGAGTACGCCAACGTCATCCACTCGGCGGGCTCGGACCTGCTGCAGCTCATCAACGACATCCTGGACCTGTCGAAGGTCGAGGCCGGCCGCATGGACATCCACGCCGAGCGGTTCGCGCTGAGCGCGCTGCTGGAGGACATCCAGGCCACGTTCCAGCCGCTCACCGCGGAGAAGGGCCTCGACTTCGCGGTCGAGGCGGACGCCGATACCCCGCGGCACCTGGTCACCGACCGGCAGCGGCTGCGCCAGGTGCTGGGCAACCTGCTGTCCAACGCGGTCAAGTTCACCGAGCGGGGGCACGTGCTGCTGCACGTCGGGCTGGCGGACCGGCGCGCGGCCGACGGCGGCGCGATGCTCGCGTTCTCCGTGGCCGACACCGGCATCGGCATCGCCAAGGAGAACCTGGCCACCATCTTCGGCGCCTTCCAGCAGGGCGACGGCACGCTCAGCCGCCGCTACGGAGGCACCGGACTGGGGCTGTCCATCGCCCGCGAGGTCGGCGCCCTGCTCGGCGGCGATATCGTCGCGCGCAGCGAGCCCGGCACGGGCAGCACGTTCACCCTGTACCTCCCGTGCGCGCTGCCCGGCGCCGGGGAGGCAGCCGCCGCCTCCGCCTCCGGCGACGGTGCCGGGGCCACCGCGGACGGCGACGCGCCGGCCCGGGCCACCGAGGCGCTGCGGCTGCAGCCGACGCCGGACGAGGCCGCCGACGGCCGGCGCGTGCTGGTGGTGGAGGGGGCGCGGGGCGGGCTGCTCACCCTGCTCACCCACAGCGCGGTGTCCGACCTGGCCGGGATGCACGGGCCGGTCCAGGTGAACACGGCCGTCACGCCGGAGCAGGGCATCGAGGCGCTCAGCGCGGCTCCGCATCAGTGCGTGGTCCTGGATCTCGGCCAGCAGGACGCGGCCGCGTTCGCGTTCCTGGAACGGCTCGGCGAATCCCCCGGCCTGAGGGAGATCCCCGTGCTCGCCCACACCAGGAACAAGCTGGACAGCGCGCAGGCCCGGCTGGCACGGCTTCGTTTCGGCTCCCGGCCCCTTGAGCTGCTGCCGTCGCTTGACGAACTGCGCGAGCGCATCACCTTGCACCTGTCGGCGGCCCAGCCGGGCCGGGTGCCGGCGCTGGTCAGCGAGCAGCAGGCCGACGACGGGCAGCGCGCGCTGCCGGCCGAGGGACACGAGGCGCTGCGGGGCCGGAAGGTCCTGGTGATCGACGACGACCCGCGCAACGTCTTCGCCATCACCAGCACGCTTGAACTGCAGGGCGTGACCGTCAGCCACGCGCCCAACGGGCGTGACGGCATCGAGGCCCTGCTCGGCGCCGAGCAGCCGGACCTGATCCTGATGGACGTGATGATGCCGGAGATGGACGGCTACGCGACGATGAGCAAGATCAGGCAGATGCCCGCCTTCGCCACCTTGCCCATCATCGCGGTGACCGCGCGGGCCATGCCCGGCGACAGGGAGAAGAGCATCGCGGCCGGCGCGAGCGACTACGTGACCAAGCCCGTCGACACCGAGGAACTGCTCGCCTGCATGGAGCGGTGGCTCGCCGGCCGGTGAGCCCTGGTGCAGCGCCTCATATGTCCTTTGCTGGTCGTGCAGGCGGGCGGGTACCGGCGCGGCACCGGGATGCCGTGCGGGGCCCGGGTCCCGCCGGACGCCGGTGTTTCCGGGAGGATCCGGGCTTACGGGAGTTTTCTGGGCACTATATAGTCCCCCTTGCACTCCCGGAACCCGGATACTCCCAGATGGGCGCCGGGCCGCGGCCAGGGGCGGGCCGGCGAGGGGCGGGGCCGGCCGGAAACGGGCCGGCCGGGGGCAGGGCCGGCCGGGGGCAGGGCCGGCCAGGAACGGGCCCGCCGCGTCGGTCGCCCGCTGCCCGGCGCGCTCCCGTCAGGAACGGACGATGCGCTGTACTAGACGATGACCGTGCGCCGCGGCGCGGGGGCAGCCGGCGCGGCCGCGGCGGCGCGGCGGCGCCGCAGGCGCCGCCGGTAGCGCTGCCGGTCCTCCGGCGTCGTGCCGCCCCAGATGCCGTACACCTGATCGTGCGCCAGCGCGAACTCCAGGCACCGCTGCCGCACCGCGCAGCGCGCGCAGACGGCCTTGGCCTGCTCGATCTGCCGCAGCGCGGGGCCCGTCGACGAGATGGGGAAGAAGAGGTCGGGATCCGCCGACAGGCAGGCACCCATCGCCCGCCAGTTGCTCGCGCTCCCGGTCGCGGTTGTCCTCACGGCGCTCCTCGGCTGGTACTACTTCTGCGCATTCACGGCCGCCCCGCGGTCCGCTGGTGGCATGCCCGCTTCCTCGGCAGCGCTTCCCGGCTGTCATGCCGCTTCCCGCAGCGCAGCCGTTTACACCTGGGTGCCAGCGAATACCCGGGCAGCCCGCGCCGGGCGCGCGGCGCCCGCGGCCGGGACGGCGTCCCGGGGACCAGATTGTGACCGGCATCACAGCAGGCGATGTTTATCGGCCCCGGGCCGGGCACACCGTACTCGTTCGTATTTTCCAGGGCCGAAAGAGGGACGATCATGACGAAGGGAACCCTCCGGCAGCCGGCGCGAGACACCCGGGCATCCGGCACGGGCGCCGCGGCCGCCGCGCCGCCCGGCGAGCCCGCCGGCGCTGCCTGGTCGCGGGCGCGGCTGTCGGAGCTGCCGGACAACGCGCTGCTGGCCAGGGTCCGCGCGCTGCCACGGGACAGCGAGCTGCGCGCCGCCGCGTGCGAGGTGCTCGTCGAGCGCTACGGCAAGCTGGTGCGCTCGTGCGTACGCCAGTACCGGGGCAGCCCGGAGCCGACCGAGGACCTGATGCAGGTCGGCTACGTCGGCCTGCTCAAGGCGATCAACAACTACGATCCCGAGGTCGGTGACAGCCTGTCGGCCTACGCCCAGCCGTGCGTCAGCGGCGAGATCAAGCGCCACTTCCGGGACAAGCGGTGGCAGGTCCACGTGCGCCGGTCCGCCCAGGAGTTGCTGCTCGAGCTGCGCAAGGCCAATGAGGAGCTCACCCATCAGCTCGGCCGCGCGCCGGCCGAGGAAGAGCTTGCCGGCCGGCTCGGGGTCGGCGCGGACGACCTGCTGGAGGCCCGCCAGGCGGACATGGTGTTCAGCACCTACTCGCTCGACGCCCCGCTGGCCGACCGGGACGACCCGGCCCTGCTGGCCGACATGCTCGGCGGCGATGACCCCGGCGTGGCGCACGCGATCGACATGGAGGCCGTCAACGCGCACTGGGAGGAGCTGCCCGAGCGCGAGCAGCGCATCCTGGTCCTGCGCTTCTACGGCAACCTTACCCAGACCGAGATCGGCGAGCGGCTCGGCATCTCGCAAATGCATGTCTCCAGGCTGCTCGCCCGGGCACTGGGGCACCTGAGGAGGCGGCTGATCGATTCCGCGGACGCCTGCGACACCGCCGCCACGGCCTGACGGAGCACGCGCATGAAAACCCGCACAGGACTGCTGCTGATCGGCGCCGGAGCGATCCTCGCGTTCGCCGTGACCACGAACACCTCCGTGTTCAACCTGCACACCGCCGGATGGGTGATCATGGTCGTCGGCCTGCTCTGGCTGGCGGTGCCGCGCCGGGGCTGGGAGTGGGTGGGCCGCCGCCTGCTCATCGTCCGGCGGCCGGGCAGGAGGGTGGAAGAGACCGGCTACCCGGCCTACGCGCGCAACCCGGCCACCACCCGCGCCCGGGCCGGGCTGCCGGCCCCGGGCGGGCAGCCCGGCCCGGGGTACGGCGGCCATCCGGGCAGGCCGCCCGGGGGACCCGCCGGCGAGGCGGAGGTCGTCGAGGACGTCTACGAGGAGTGACAGCCGCCGTTACCGCCCGGCCGGCGCCCCGGGATCCGCAACGGCCTTGACCTTCGCGACCAGGATCGTCATGTCGTCGCGCAGCTCGCCGGAGGAGAAGCTGGTGACCAGCCCCTGGACCGTCCTGGCGGTCTCGGCGGCGCTGCGGCCCGCCAGGCTGGCCAGCTCGTCGGCCAGGCGGTCCTCGAAGTACACCAGGTCGGCGTTCCGCGCGTCGGTGACCCCGTCGGAGTAGAAGCACAGCAGGTCGCCTTCGGCCAGCTCGATGGTCTCGCCGCCCGGTTCCGCCTCGGGGAACAGGCCGAGCGGCAGACCGCCGCCGCTGAGCAGGTCGACACGGCCGTCCGGGCGGACAAGCGCCGGGCCCGGATGCCCGGCGCTGGCCAGGGTCACCAGCACGCCGCCGCGGCTGCGGTGCAGGTAAGCGAGCTTGGCGGTGACGAAGCGGTCCTCATAGTCGCCGGCGAGCATGACCTCGTTCACCTTGGCAAGCACGTCCGCCGGGTCCGGGTTCCAGTGCGCGAGGACCCGGATCGCGTGCCGGGCCGCGGCGGTCATCGCGGCCGCCTCCTGCCCCTTGCCGCAGACGTCGCCGATCGTGACGGCCCATCCGCCCGAGATCGGGAACACGTCATAGAAGTCGCCGCTGACTTCCAGGCCCTCGCTTGCGGGCAGGTACGCCGCGGATAGGTCGAGCCAGCCGACATCCGGCATCCTCGCGGGAAGCAGGCTTCCGACCAGCGCCTCGGCCACCGACGAGCGATGCCGGAACATGCGGTCGACCCGGATGGCGACGCCGAGGTGACGGCCGAGTTCCTCGGCCAGGGCAAGGTCGGCGATCTGGAAGCTCCCTGCCGCCCTCCCGCGGGCCAGCGTCAGCACGCCGTAGGTCGTGCCGCCGTCGGTGATCGGCACGCTCAGCAGCGAGACAACGCCGAGCAGCAGCGCCAGCGGGGTGCCGTCTGCGCCGGCGCCCAGGACGCCGGGGTCACCGGCGTGCGCGAGCAGCACCGGCCTGCCGGCCGAGTAGACCCGGGCGGGCACCGTGCCAGGCTCCGGGTCGACCGCGCGCACCGTCCTTGTCAGCCCGGACGCCGGGCCGCCGTCCGGGCCCACGACGAACTGCCGCCGCAGCAGGCCCTCCCGTTCCACGTCGACGATCACCCAGCTCGCGATGGTGCCCGCCAGCAGCCGGGCACAGCGCTGCAGGGTCACCGCCTCACTGAACGTGCTGTTGTCGAGCAGCAGCCTGGTCACCGAGGTCACCATGTCCATCCGCCGTGTCATGGCCTCGACCGCGCCCGCCGGCCCGGCCGCGCCCGCCGGCCCGGCCGCGCCCGCCGGCCCGGCCGCGCCCGCCGGCCCGGCCGCGCCCGCCGGCCCGGCCCGGCCCGCCGCGGCGCGCGGCGTGGCGGCGGCCACGAGCAGCCTGGTGTCGTCGCGCAGCGCGATGGGGCTGACCGCCAGCGTCACGCCGGCCGGGCCGGCCGGGCCGAGCAGCGTGCACTCCAGCTGCCTGCCCGTTCCCGTCCGGGCCGCGGCGGCGAGATGGCTGTCCAGCACGGCACGCGACGGCGGGTCGGCGAACGCGGTCAGCGGCTTGCCGGTCGCGTACCCCGGCGGCGTGCCGATCAGCTCGCCGGCCTTGCCGTTCGCGCGCCGGATCGTGCCGTCCTGCTCGAGCACGAACAGGGCCGCGGGCGCGTGCTGGAACACCGCCCGCAGCAGGCCCCGCTCGGTGCTGAGCCAGCCCGGCCCCGCCGACGCGGCATCCGGATCCTCCCCGGCCTCGGCAAGCTTGGTCAGCGCCTCCGTTGCCGCCTCGAGTTCGGCGAACGCGGCGTCCAGCAGCGCCCGGTGATCCGCGCCCGGCAGCGCCGCGGTCCGGCGCAGTCCCTCGCATCGCCGCACCAGGTCGGCTAGGCCGGCGAAGCCGGCCGGCCAGGTCCCGTGCAACATGAGTGCAGACTACTTGCAGGTAAAGGCCCGCCGGGCGCCATTGCCCGGCGGGCCGCCCCGGATCCCGTCTACCAGCGCCGCCAGCGGCGGCCGCGGTAGCGCCCGTAGCCACGGGTGGTGAACGCGCTGACGAGCAGCGCCGCCGCGACGAGCGCGACGATGAGCGAGACCACGGGATGCCCGGCGCCGATGATGGCGGTGGTGACGACGCCGCCGATCAGCGCGGCGACGATGCCGATGAGAATGGTCAGCAGCAGGCCGATGTGCTGGCGGCCGGGCACGAGCAGCCGCGCCAGGCCGCCGATCACCAGCCCGATGATGAGCCACGCGATGATGACCGACACGGTGAGCGTCGCCATGACAGATCTTCCCTCCTGATACGGCTCCTCATGGAGAGCCCGACGTGATCTCGGCAAGCAGTTGCGCCAGGTGCCATCCCCGGTGGCCGGTGCGTCCGGCGGCGAGCTGGGTGCGGCAGGAAAAGCCATCCGCCAGCATCACGGTCCCCGGGCCGGCGGCGCGCGCCGCGGGCCACAGCCCGCGCTCGGCGCAGGCGGCGGAAACCTCGTAGTGCCCGCGCTCGAAGCCGAAGTTGCCCGCCAGGCCGCAGCAGCCGGCATCGAGCACGTCGACGTGCACGCCGCAGCGGCGCAGGATCTCCTGGTCGGGACCGAAGCCCATGATGGCATGCTGGTGGCAGTGTACCTGCGCGATCGCGTGCATGCGCCTCCCGGCGGCGCCGGCCCTGCCGAGGGCCTGCAGCAGCCCCCCCCCGGCTGCCAGCCCGCCTCGGTGAGCAGCTCGGCGAGGGTCCTGGTCCGGTCCGCGAGCAGCCTGGCCTGGTCGCTGCCGAGCAGTTCGGCCGCATCCGCGCGGAAGACCGCGGCGCAGCTCGGCTCGAGCACCACCACCGGGACGCCGGCCTGCAGGTCCGGCAGCAGCGCCTTGACCGTGCGGCGGAGCACCCGCCGCGCCACGCCGAGCTGCCCGGTGGAGATCCAGGTCAGGCCGCAGCACAGCGGCCGCGTCGGCACCTGCACCGCGAAGCCGGCCCGCTGCAGCACGGTCAGCGCGGCCCGCGGTATCTCGGGGTGAAAGTAGTTGCCGAACGTGTCCGGCCATAGCACCACACGGGGTTTCTTCCCCGTTTCGTCGCCGGATGTACCGCGGGGCCGCCGGGGGCGGGGTGCCGGGGCGGGGCCGTGTCGCCGGTACCAGGCGGTGAACGGCTGCCCGGCGAACCGCGGCAGGACCCTGCGGCGGTCGATCCCGCCCGCTCGTTTGGCCAGCGACGACAGTCCCGGGGTACGGCCGGCCAGGTTCACCAGCCCCGGCACGCCGGGCACGGCGGTCAGCAGCCCGGCGATCGCCGGCAGCCAGCCCATCGAGTAGTGGGCGGCGGGCCGGAGGCGGCCCGCGTAGTGGTGCGCGAGGAACTCGGCCTTGTAGGTGGCCATGTCCACGCCCACCGGGCATTCCTTGCGGCAGCCCTTGCAGGCCAGGCACAGGTCCAGCGCGTCGCGGACCTCGGCCGAGTGCCAGCCGCCGGCGATCACCTCGCCGCGGACCATCTCCATCAGCAGCCTGGCCCTGCCGCGGGTGGAGTGCTCCTCTTCCCTGGTAACCCGGTAACTAGGGCACATCACGCCGCCCTCGTCGCCGCGGCACTTGCCGATGCCGACGCAGCGGGACGCCGCGTTGGCGAAGCTGCCGCCGTCGTGCGGGTAGCCGAAGAACGTCCGCGGCTGCCTGGGGAACCAGCCGCGCAGCGTCAGGTTGTCGTCCAGCCGGTACGGGCGGACGACCTTGCCGGGGTTCATCCGGTTGTCCGGGTCGAAGGCGTCCTTCAGCTCGCCGAACGCCGCGACCAGCTCGGGCCCGAACATCTTCGGCAGCAGCTCGCCGCGCGACTGGCCGTCGCCGTGCTCCCCCGACAGCGACCCGCCGTAGCGCACCACGAGGTCGGCGGCCTCGGCGGCAAAGGACCTGTAGCCGGCGATGCCGGCGGCGGTGCGCAGCTCGAACGGGATGCGGGTGTGCACGCAGCCGTGGCCGAAGTGCCCGTACAGCGAGGCGCCGTGGTAGCCGTGCCGCCGCAGCAGCATGCGGAAGTCGCGCAGGTAGTCGCCGAGCCGCTGCGGCGGGACCGCGGCGTCCTCCCAGCCCTCATGGGTCTCGTGCGTGCCAGGCGGGTAGGCGGTGGCGCCGAGGCCGAGCTCGCGCACCGCCCACAGGTTGTCCTCCACCGCCGGGTCGTCGATGTAGGCGACGTGCGGCCGGGGATGGCTGCCCTCGGCCCGCGCGGCGGCAATCAGGGCCTCCGCCTTGGACCTTGCCTCGTCCTCGGTGTCCCCGCCGAACTGGACCATCAGCCAGCCGGAGCCCTCCGGCAGCCTGTCCAGCGCCGCCCCGGCCAGGTGCTCCCTGCGTTCCAGCGAGATCAGCACGTCGTCCAGGCCCTCGGCGGCCAGCGGCTTGTGCTCGTTGACGAGCGGGACCACGTCGGCCGCCCGGGCGATGTCGGGATAGCCAAGCACCACGAGCGACCGGTGCTTCGGGATCTCGACCAGCGTGATCTCCGCGTTCAGCACGGTGACGAGCGTGGACTCGCTGCCGACCAGCGCCCTGGCGACGTGAAACTGCTTCTCGGGCAGCAGGTAGTCCAGGTTGTAGCCCGATACACGGCGCGGGATGTCCGGGTACCGGGTCCTGATCAGCCCCAGGTAGCTGTCGCGGATCTCGCGCATCCTGCGGTACAGCTCGGCCTTGCGGCCGCCGGCGGCCTGGATCTGCGCGTAGTCGGCATCGCTGGTCAGCCCGGTCCAGGTGCGCAGGCCGTCGTAGGTGCAGATCTCCAGCCGCCGCACCGAGTCGGCCATCTTCCCGTAGGCCTGGGCGGTGGAGCCGCACGAGTTGTTGCCGATCATGCCGCCGATCGTGCAGGACACGTGCGTCGACGGCTTCGGGCCGACCATCAGCCCGTAGCGGCGCACGGCGTCGTTGACCTTGTCCAGGGCCGCGCCCGGCTGGACGACGGCCGACTTGCCGCCCGGGTCGACCGAGACCACGTGGTGGCAGTACTTGGTCCAGTCGATGACCACGGCCTCGTTGCAGCACTGGCCGGCCAGGCTGGTGCCGCCGCCGCGGGACAGCACCGGCGCGCCGAACTCGGCGCACACGCCGAGCGCCGCCACGGCCGCGTCCGGGCTGCGCGGCAGCACCACGCCGATCGGCGGCTGGCGGTAGTTGGACCCGTCGTGCGCGTAGGCGCCGCGGGAGGCAGCGCCGAACCGCACCTCGCCGTCGACCTTCCCGGCGAGCGCGCGGGCGAGCGCGCCGGCGTCCACCGCTCAGCCTCCCTGCCGGGCAAGCCTTGCCTGCCGGACCGGGCAGGCGGTGCCGCGTTCCTCCGCGGCCGCGACGTAGCCGTACCGGGTCACAGGCAACGCGTCCTCCTCTGGCGCGAATGCTGGCGCTGCCCAGCTACCCCGCCAGCGGCGGGTTATTCGCGGCGCCGGCCCGGCGGCCCGCCCGGGTTCTCGCTGGCGTAGGCCGCGATGACCTCGGCGGCCACCTCGGTGACCTTGACGTGGCGGCGCTGCGACTCCGCGCGCATCCGCCGCAGCGCCTCGTCGGCGTCGCAGCCGAGCGCGTGCATGAGCACGCCCTTGGCCTGGTCGACCACGGAGCGGGCGACCACGGCATCCTGGAGCTGGCTGGCCGTCCGCTGCGCCTGGTGGTAGGCCGTGGCGTTGGCGAGCACGGCCCGGCCGAAGGCGGCGAGGATGTCGGCGACGTCCCGGGACCCGGCGTCGAGGACGCCGGGGCGGACGCCGAACAGCGACAGCACGAGCACGCCGCGCGGCAGCTCGCGGACCAGGTGGACCGAGCAGCGGACGCCCAGGCGCAGCGCTCCCTCCGCGTATTCGGGCCACCGGGCTTCGCCGAGCGTGTCCGGGCAGCTCACGGTGACCCCGGACCCAGCGGCCGCGAGCAGCGGGCCGCGGCCGGCCGCCAGCTGCAATTCGGCGAGCTCGGCCAGGTCCGGGTGGGTGGCCGCGAGGGCTATCGCGTCGCCGTCGCGCCAGACGGCCGCGATGGCTCCGGCGCAGTCGGGCACCTGCCAGCAGGCGAGCTCGGCCAGCTTGTTCAGTGACCTGGCTTCCCCGCCGTCGCCGAGGCTCAGCAGGTGCGCGGCCTCGAGCCCGAGTTGCTCGATCCCCAACACGTCCTCCGTCCCGTGTCCCTTTGTAGCACGTCCGTGGCGCCGCCGGGGCCGGCGTCCGGGCGCGGGCCCATCCGCGGCTGGCATCGCGCTAGTCACCGACCGCGGCAGTGACCTCGCCGGCGGCGCGCTGGCTCAGCGACACCCGGACCAGGGCGGCGGCGAGCCTGGCCGGCTCGTCACAGGCCGACACCAGCCCGGCGAGCTGGCCGGGATGCCAGGGCAGGCCCACCCGGCGCGCGCCGCTGGCCATCGCCGCGTCGGCGTACGGCACCACGGATGGCCAGACACCCTGCGCCTCGCGCAGGAAGATGCTCGCCCCGGCGGGCCCGATCCCGGGGAACTCGGTGAGCAGCCTGCCGATGCCCCCGGCGTCGCCGCCGGCCTTGTCCCGCAGCCGGCGCAGGTCGCCGTGCCACCGGTCGGACAGCAGCGCCGCGCCGTCGCCGAGCATGGTCGCGGTGCGCTCGTCGTAGCGGCGGTAGCGGCCGCGCCCGAGCGCGTCCACCCGGTCCTGCCAGCCCGCCTCGCTCATCGCCTTCGGATTGCGGTACCCGGCGGCGAACAGCTCCCTGGCGGCCGCGACCGCGATGTCGGCCGATATCCGCGCGCTCAGCAGCGTCGCCAGCACGAGCAGCTGGTACAGCGGTCCGGGACGGTCGGCCAGCCTGATGCCGGCCTCCTCGGCGTACAGCCGTCCGTGCCTGCGGAGCAGTTCCCTCACGATCGGCTCGGGGTTGGCAGCCATCGCGCCCCGGGTCAGGCGCCCGCAGGCATGATCTCGCGCGTCGTCGTCGCCATGCGGTCACCTCCTGCGACGCCTCGGGGCCCGGGCGGGCACTGCCTGCGGCTACCCGCGGCCGGCGCAGCCAAACGGCGCGCCTGGCCGGGGCGCCGCGGGCCGACGGCGCGGGCACCCTTGCCGGATGCAGCGCGCGGGCGGCGCCGGCGGCCGGGCAGGCCACGCCGGCACGGCACCGGGAGCGTGAATACTCCGGGCGGCCCGGGTAGGGGGCCGGAAACGGCCGCGAGAGGAGGCCGCCATGACGGGAAGCACCGGCGGGATCTGGGCGATCTGCGGCGTCGCCGTGCTGACGCTGGCCTTCTGGCTCAGCATGGTGTTCTACGCCTCCCGGCATCCGGGGCACAAGCACCGGCGCAAGGAGCCGCTGCCCGGGCTGGTCGTGGGCGGCCAGCACGTCGGCGGCGGCCGCAGCGCCGGGCCGCACCGGGACGCGCCCGCGGCGGGGGGGCGTGCGCCCTCGGCCGCGGAGCCGGACGTTGAGGACAGCGACAGGGAACTGGCGGCGCCGGGCCGCCGGCGCGGCGGCAGCCCGATGGACCTGCGCGGGCGCGCCGGGGACGGCATGCCGCTGCGCGCGGGGCCGGGGCGGGCCGCGGGCAGCGCGCCCGGCTCGACGGCGGCATGATCAGCCGTCCCGGTGCCGGGGTTCGCTGCTGCCGGGCTCATCTCAGCCGCGGGGCTCGGCGGAGGCATCCGCCGCGGGGACGCCTGCCCGCGGCCCTCCCGCGCGGCGCAGCACCCGGTCGAGCGCGCGGCCGACCTCTTCGGCCAGCGAGTCATCCCGCTGCGGCCGACTGCCGCCCGCAACGAGAGCCAACTCGCGGACCAGGCCGCAGTCCAGGCACTCGACCTGCCCGAGCCGGCTGATCAGGTGCGCGCTCGCGCACCTGCCGCAGTGGTCGAGCTCCGCCGTCCAGTTGCCCGATTGCTGGCAGACCGGGCAGATGAGCACGAGGCGGTCGCGCAGCACCCCGCGCCGCCAGGGGCTTGCGCCCCGCTCCGGGTCTGTCTGCCGCACGCCGCAGCGGTAACACGGCACCGTCGTCCCCCATGCCTGTGCCGGCGCCGGCCCCGTCAACGCAGCGCGGCGAGCGCCTTGGAGTACTCCGCCAGGTCGCGTGCCTGCGGGATCGGGTTGACCACCTTCCACCGCACCACGCCGTCCTTGTCGATGATGAACGTGCCCCGGGTCGCGACGCCGCGCTCGGAGTCGAACACACCGTACCGCCTCGCCACCTCTCCGTGCGGCCAGAAGTCGCTCAGCAGCCCGAAGCTGAAGTGCTCCGCGTCGGACCAGGCACGATGGGCGTGCGTGGAGTCGACCGACACCGTCAGCAGCTCCACGTCGTCGCGGCCGGCCTCCGGGAACTCGTCGCGGATGGCGCACAGCTCCCCGGTGCATACACCGCTGAACGCCAGCGGGTAGAACACGAGCACCACGTTCTTCCGGCCGCGGAAGCTGGACAGCCGCACCGGCGTGCCGTGCTGGTCCTTCAGCTCGAAATCGGGCGCCTGCTCGCCCACCTCTACCGCCATGCCTGGCACCTTCGCCTTCGCCGTCGGGATCGAACGCGCTTGCGGACAGGAGCTTCCGGATAGAAGCTCCCGGTAGAAGTCTGCCACCGCCACGCGGGCGTCGCCGCCGGGAAGCCCAAGGCGCGGGGGCGGCCGGCCGGGCCGGCGGTCAGCTCAGCGGCGCGCCTTCGGCGCGACCAGGCGGGTGCCCGACCAGTCGCGGGCGGCGCTGACGCTGGAGGTCTGGGACAGCCCGGCCGTCGGCGCCGCCTCGCCGATGTCGCTCGGCTCGACGTGGCCGGGGCGGCCGACCTTCGGCGTGAGCAGCCAGATGTACCCCCCGTCGGCAAGCGGAGTGAGCGCGTCGACGAGCGCGTCGACGAGATCGCCGTCTCCGTCCCGCCACCACAGCAGGACCACGTCGACCACGTCCTCGTAGTCCTCGTCGACGAGCTCGACGCCCTCGATCCGGGTGATCGCGCCGCGCAGTTCCTCGTCGCAATCCTCGTCGTAACCGATTTCCTGCACCACCTGACCCGGCTTGATGCCGAGCCGCTCGGCCTGGCCGCGTTCGTCCTGCGCCTGGCCCGCGGTCGCGCTCACTGACGTCCTCCTCGGATCCCTCCCCGCATCACC
>Ga0209061_1002125_pt1 | contig 26989 bp, 27 predicted proteins | sample Coa_R1_10_FD_187157 | JGI IMG/M metagenome (GOLD analysis project Ga0209061, IMG submission 187157) | Surface soil microbial communities from Centralia Pennsylvania, which are recovering from an underground coalmine fire - Coalmine... | ecosystem: Environmental > Terrestrial > Soil >... | reverse complement strand
TGATTTTCCTCCGTGAAAAACGGGCGATGCCACGGAGAATCGTAGCCGCGGTCCCTTGACGAAATCAAGAGAGCGGATAAAATGGAGACGATTTTAATGCGTCGGCCCTGGTTGCTCCCCTGTGTACGCGCCGCAGGATTCTGCGGAGCACCGTCGAGAGGGTCGTGCGCATCGGCGGGATTGGCGTCGGATCGGTAATCTTCGCCAGCCCCACAGGCTCGCCGCCATAGAGTGGGCTCATCTCGAACGCCTCTTCGTTGATGTCGAAAGTTATGCCGTAACGCTTGGAGATCTGGTCCAGCGCATCGGATAAGGTCGCTCTGGCATCGTCAATCCCTTGATAGTCAATTTCCTGGCTTAGTTGCTCGCGCAGGCGGGAGACGACATGATTTTGGGCCGGAACGTTGGGGTTGGGCTGAACGGGCGCCTCCGCCTTGGCGATCGCAGGAGCCGGCGCCTCTGCGCGAGATTGATGTTGGTTCACGGGAGACGACGATTTGGATGACGGCGTCTGGGCATCACTACGATAACCGAGAAAGCCGGTCCCCGCACCGGCGATGACGACAGTCAGAACGACGATGGCGATGAATTTCACTTTGCTGAGGAACATGCTTCGTACCACTCCTTCGACCAGGGCGGCAAGCGGAGCCGACAAGGTTTGCCCCGTCGTCCCAGCCGCCAACAACAGACTTGCACGGATGGTAATTTCTCGCAGGGCGAGAGGCGGCGCCGCCCGAAGGACGGCGTTATCGGCCAGCACGGCAGCGAGCACTCCCGCCGACACATCCACACCGCGACGGACTAGCCGGCGGCGGAGCAGATCGCGCGCCCGCGACAGCCGCGAGAACACCGTGCCCTTGGCGCATCCCAGGCGCTGAGCCGCTTCCTCGCTGCTCAACCCTTGCAGATAACACAACAACACCGGCAGCCGATACTTCGTTGGCAAGCGATTGATTTCCTCATCGAGGACAGGCCCCAAATCGCTCCCTATCGATTCGGAATGTTTATCGACGATTTGCTCCGGCAATGGCGTTTCCCGCGCGGCTCGCCGCGCTCGCTGCCCTTGTAGCTTCAATGCGGTGCGATAGGCCACGCCGTAGAGCCACGGGCCGAGCTGTTGCGGGCCGCGCAATGACGCCGCCTTGCGGACCAGGACGAGAAACGTCGCCTGAAACGCATCCTCGGCTTCCGGCGTCTCCCCCAAACGCCGCGCACATAGACCCCAGACCATCGCTCCGTAGCGCTGCACCAGGGTCGTAAAGGCGGACTCATCCCGCTGCGTCAGAAAGCGATGCAGCAAGTGCATATCGTCCAGCGCACTGTCGCCGGCCTTGCCGCTTTTCAGACGGCGGAGGTAGTGCAACAACGGATGCAGCGAACGGTTTGCCATAGCCAGCCTTCAGGCAACTGCTTCTCTGCACTATACTGCCGCCCGGCAGGGTATCGCTTCCACTTTTGTTCGTCTCCTGGCGCGTAATTCGGTTAGCGACGCTTCGCAGAAGCGTCGAGAAATGCCGACGCTTCGCAGAAGCGTCGCTAACCGACGGATCTCACATTGCGGCCTTCCCGGATGCCGGTTTCCGCAACTCCGGTTAGACGCCACCTATGCCGTTGATTTTCTCTTGTTCTTCACGCAATCCATCAGCTTTCTCCTTCGTCGTCACGTAAAACACATTGTCGAGTTTTACCACACTCAAGCCCGCCATGTTCGCCAACAAGCGCACAGCAGTATCGATAGGTACATTGTTGAGCTGGACGGTGATCTTGGTTTGCAGCAGTGCGCCGGCGTGCGGGTCGGCTGCCACGTTGTAACCGCTGCTCTCCGCCAAGCGCGGCAAGGTCTCGACGAGAGGCGTCTCCTTGAAAGTCTCCCATACCAACGGCAGCACAGGACGCCCATCCGGAATACCAAGCTCGCTGCGCACGGCGTTGTTCGTGGTAATCTCGACATGATCGCGGCGGACAAGGAAAGTTGCCCCGCTTGCCGCTGGCACGCGTCGCAGGATCTTGCTGAGCACCGTTGCGAGCGTGGTACGCATCGGTGGGATCGGCAAGGGATCGGCAATCGGCGTTCGCTCCACTCCCTTGAGTTGATCCATCTCGAACGCCTTTTCGTTGATGTCGAAGGTCAGATGGTAACGCTTGGAGAGATTTTCCAACAGATCGCCGAGGGTCGCTCTAAGATCGTCCGTGCCATTGTAGTTGACCGTTTGTTTCAGAATGTTAGCCGGATTTGGTTGAGCTGGTGGAGCGTTCGCGGCCGGCGCCGGGGCAGACGGGGCTGCTTCGCTTCCTAGCCAGGCAACGCCGAGAATCAGCACGACAATCAGCGCCAATTTCACTCTTCTGAGGATCATGCTTCACACCACTCTTTCTTTCGTGCCACTCCTCCGACCGGGACGGCGAACGGCGTAGACGGTTTCTCCAGAAAAAATTCCCCACGGATAAAACCAGCGAATGCCGCTTTTCGTTGGAGCGATTGACCGCCTTCCCTTCTTTCGCTCCCGCCGGTACATTGACTTTGTAGAACCGTTTGAAGGGGGAACGGACGATGATTTCCTTCCAACGTATCGCCAGCTATGTGGGTGCAGAGCCGTTTCGACCGTTTCGGATTACCACTGCCGGCGGCCGCACGTTCGACATTCGCCATCCGGAGATGATCCAGGTGGGACGAACTACGATGACCATTTTCACATACCTGAGTGACAATCCAGAGGAAGCGAAAGAGCGACAGGTCGAGGTCTCTCTTCTTCTGACTGAATCTATCGAACCTTTGGAAGTCGCGGCCGGCCCTCAGCAGGGGACATGATGAGCAAGACGCCTTCAGAAAAATCGACTCCGCCGATTCTCGCCTTTGTCAGCCTGGGCTGCCCGAAAAACCTCGTCGATTCCGAGCGCATGCTCGGCAAATTGGCTCAGGATGGCTATCAGCTGACGCCGGATGCCGACGGTGCCGATGTCGTGGTCATCAACACTTGCGGATTCATTGAGCCGGCGCGGCAGGAATCGCTCGGTGTCATCCGCGAGATGCTGGCCCTCAAGGAGCAAGGTCGTGTTGGCGCCGTTGTCGTGGCCGGCTGTCTCGCCGAACGCAAGAAAGACGAACTGCTGCACGAAGTGCCCGGCGTTGATCAGATCGTCGGTGTTTTTGGCCGCGAAGAAATCGTGCAAGTCCTCGACCGCACCTTGTACAAACGACGGCACGACGAACAGCGCAGCCTGTTTCGTCCCGCTCCAGTCCGCGCTCTGGAAGACACGGCCCGCCTGCGCATCACGCCGCGGCATTATGCCTATCTGAAGATATCCGAGGGATGCGATCGGCTTTGTACGTTTTGCGCTATCCCCAATATGCGCGGCAAGCACGTCACCAAGCCGATCGAGGAAGTCTTGCGCGAGGCCCGCGAATTGGCTGCCGATGGCGTGCGCGAGCTGATCGTCGTTGCCCAGGACACGACCTATTATGGACTCGATCTGTACGGTAAAGTCCGCCTCGCCGAATTGCTGCGGAAGCTCAATGATGTGGAGGGGCTGGAGTGGATCCGCGTGCTCTATGCGTATCCCATCCACTTCACCGATGACTTGATCGATACGTTGGCCCAGACGCCGAAAATCGTGCCGTATCTCGATTTGCCACTGCAACATATCAATGACCGTTTACTCAAGCGCATGCAGCGGCGTGTCAATCGGGCCGAGACGGAAACCTTATTGGACCGGCTGCGGCGTGCCATCCCCAACCTGGCCTTGCGGACGACGTTCATCGTCGGTTTCCCCGGCGAGACCGAGGCCGAGTTTGAGGAGTTATGCGCTTTTGTGAGCGAAGCGCGTTTTGAGCGCGTCGGCGTCTTTCCCTATTCACTGGAACCCGGTACGCCGGCCGCACGCCTGCCGGACCATCTGCCCGAAGAAATCAAGCAACAGCGGCGCGATCGCCTCATGGAAATTCAGCAGGAAATCGCCTTTGACTGGACGCGCCGGCAGGTGGGCAAGGAGTTGGAAGTGATCGTCGATGGTCCGGATCCGGAAGTGCCCGGCCACTTCCTGGCGCGCAGTTATGCCGACGCACCGGACATCGATTGTGTGGTGCGTCTGAAGGGCAAGGGGCTGCGGGCCGGCGATCTGGTCCGCGCCCGCGTTACCGGCACGGACGGCTACGACCTGGCCGCCCGCGCTCTTGGCGTTCGCTGAAACAAGGAGACGGCGGCGATGGCCATTCGGACTCCTCCCCAGCGGCCGCAGATCTGGAACTTGCCCAATCAGCTCACTGCCTCGCGCTTCGTGCTGGCTCTGGTGCTGTTCGCGCTCATCGCCGCCGAGCAGTGGCTGTGGTGCCTGATCATTTTTATCGTCGCCGCTTTCACGGATTGGCTTGACGGCTACCTGGCGCGCAAGCAAAATCTGGTCAGCACGCTGGGGCGCATCCTCGATCCGCTGGTGGACAAGGTGCTGATGTGCGGCGTCTACATTTGCCTGCTGCCGATCGGTGTGAGAGAGGGTTGGCTGTGGCCGTGGATGGTCACAGTCGTGGTGGCGCGCGAATTGGTCATCACCGGGCTGCGTAGTTGGATGGAAGCACACGGAGCCAAGTTCGGGGCTGATTGGCTAGGTAAATTCAAGATGGGCTTGCAGTGTGCTGCCGTCATCGCCGTGTTCGTGGCGTTTTTGGCGCCGGAGATCGTTGCCCCGGCGAGTGCGTTTTTCGCCTGGGCGCGGGATGTCCTCATCTGGGCCATGACGGTGGTGACGCTGCTAAGCGGCTTGCAATATATCTGGAAGGCTGCGATGCTACTGAATGCATAAGGGCGAAGTCACATGCCATCAAGTACATCACCAATCGGTTTCGCCATTGTAGGCTGCGGCATGATTGCGCGCTTCCACGCCCGCGCTCTCGCCGAGATACCAGATGCTCGGCTGGTTGCGCTGGTTAGCCGCCGAGAAGTCAATGCCCGTGCCATGGCCACGGAACTTGGCCTTGATTGCACCGTTTCCACGGACCTCAACGCTGTCCTCGCTCGTCCTGACGTGCAAGCGCTCATCGTCACAACGCCGAGCGGCGCACACCTCGAACCAGCTCTCGCCGCGGCCCAGGCGGGCAAGCATGTTGTCGTCGAGAAACCACTGGAAATTACCACCGCGCGCTGCGATCAAATCATCGACGCTTGCGATCGGCATGGCGTCAAACTCTGCACCATTTTCCCCTCGCGTTTCGGCGACGCCAACCGCACCCTAAAAGCAGCCATCGACGCCGGACGTTTCGGGCGCTTGACGCTGGGTGAGACGACCTGCAAATGGTGGCGGTCGCAATCGTACTACGACGAAGGCGGCTGGAAAGGCACCAAAGCGCTCGACGGCGGCGGCGCCCTGATGAATCAAGCCATCCACAATGTCGATCTTTTATTGTGGATGATGGGTGACGTGACGCACATCAGCGGCTTCACGGCCACCTTGGCCCATGAACGCATTGAGGTAGAAGATACGGCTGTGGCCTGCCTGCGTTTTGCCAATGGCGCTCTCGGCGTCATCGAAGCGGCAACGAGCGTACATCCGGGCTGGCCGAAAACCATTGCCATCCACGGCGATCATGGTACCGTAGTCATCGAACAAGATGATGTGCTGCGCTGGGAGCTGGCACCCGAAACGCCGGAGGACCGCGCCCTCAAGGAGCGCTTCGCCCAAAAGACAGGCGCATCCGGTGGATCAAGCAATCCGGCGGCAATCTCGCACGTTGGCCACGCCCGCCAGCTTGCTGATTTTGTTCGCGCCATCCAAACCAATACGTCCCCCCTGGTAGATGGCCGCGAGGGACGCAAGGCCGTGCAGGTGATCGAGGCGATTTATCAATCGGCAACGACGGGACGAACCGTGACTATCGTAGGTGGGTAGGAACCACCTCTTGCCAAAGGAGTGGCCCATGTCCAAACCGCGTTCTAAACTTGCGGATTTCGCTGTGTACCTTGGGGTGCGCGTGGTTGTGTGCTTCTTGCAAGTGCTGTCGTTTCGTGCCGCCAGCCAGGCGGCGAACATCTTGGCGTGGTTGGCCTACCACGTCGATCGCCGGCATCGTTTGGTGGCACGGGACAATCTGCGGTATGCTTTCGGCGATGGCGACGCCGCTGAGCGCGATCGGCTGGTGCGGGCTGTCTATCGGCATTTCTGTACCATGCTCATGGAAATCATCCATCTGCCGCGCAAGCTGCATCCGCAGAACTGGAAACAGCACATGACGCTCTTAAATCATCAATCCATCGTTGATGTATTGTTATCAAACCGGCCGGTGTTGGTTGTCAGCGGCCATTTCGGTAATTGGGAACTCGGCGGCTACGTCCTCGCCCTGCTCGGCTTCCGTACCCATGCCATCGCCCGGCCCCTGGACAATCCCTACGTCGATGCGTTCCTGCGCCGCTTCCGCGAGAGCACCGGCCAGAAAGTTCTCCGTAAAGACGGCGATTTCGATAAGATGCAACGAGTGTTGGCGTCGAATGGCATCCTGTTGACCCTGGGTGATCAAGATGCCGGACAAAAAGGGCAGTTTGTAGATTTCTTTGGCCGGCCTGCTTCGACGCATAAAGCCGTTGCCCTCCTGGCCCTTGAATACAAGGTGCCCATGCTGGTCTTGACCAGTACGCGCGTCTCGTCGTCTGCCGCTCCTCCCTCCTCTAAATTGAAGGGGGCAAGGAAGAGCATCTGGCGCTACCAGGCCGAGATTGCCGACATGATCTCTCCCGAAGAATACAAGGACCGTCCCGACGCCGTAGCGGCGCTGACGCAGCGTTTCACGACGGCACTGGAACGCATGATCCGCCGGTATCCCGAGCAATACTTCTGGCTGCATCGCCGCTGGAAGCACCAGCCGAAACGTCGCCGTAAGGACAAACAAGCAGCGTGATCAAACTGTGCATTCCCACGCAGAGTATGGGAACGAGGTGATAGATTTGTGCTAACGGGACCGAACGTTCTCTTGATTTTGAAAATCGCTGTCGCTGCCGTCACGGTCTTGCTGATCGCCGCTGTGATTGCTGTGGCGCGCGGTAATTATCGACTGCACGGCCGGCTCAACCTCCTTTTCTTCACACTGACGTTGATGGCCGTACTCGGCCTGGAGTTGGTAGTGCGCATCCTTGCTCCCGAGGTGTTTGATTACATCAACAGCGATAGCTCTTTGCGGCAGGCGCTCAACTGGCACTTATGGTTCTCGGTGCCTTCTACACTCATCTTGCCGGCCATGTTGTACACCGGCCTGAGAGGCTACGTCCGCGTTCATCTCGTGTTGGCGGCCTGCTTCGCGATACTGTGGAGCGGTACGTTCATCACCGGTATGATGATTTAATTTCGGGCCATGTCACTTGCCGCCGGTCTCGAACTTCTCTAGCTCAATCTCGATCTTGGCGTCGCCCATCTCGATAATTTGTTTGACCATGCCAACCCCTGCGGCGAAAAACGTCGTGAGGATCGGTTTGAGGGAATAGACTTCGAGATCCTGACTGGTGACGCGAAAAGTCTTGTAGGTGCCAGCGGGCACGGTGATTTCCTGCTCGGCCACCTGGAAACGGCCGCGAAAAGTTTTGCCGTCGCTCTGGGAATCGACTTTCCAGCTATCGCCCTTTTTTGGCGGCAGTTTCAAGAGAAGCATCGGCGGTCGAAATGAGCCGAAAACGTCAGCGACCGTTTTTTTCCCGTCACTGATACTTCGGATTCGTTGAGCCAGATCATAACGATAGACGCCATCGGCGGCGACAGTGAGATGTTCGGAGCCGACGACTTTGCCGTCGCGCGTCGTTTCCAACAGGGCACAGAACGCATCGCCGACTTTCTCGTGCCGTACGACACGAATCGTGAACTTGCTGTCGCCGGCGCGGTAGTGCCAGGTGGTTCCCACTTTCAGCGGATAGTAAGGCGTTTCCTTGAGTTTGTCCTGCGCCGCCAGCTCAACGGCCATAGCGGACAGCAGAAGGCAGGCGAACAATACACGCATCAACCGATGCCACCTTCCAGCCAGAGCCATTGAATCAGAATTGTGTGATATTAGTATGGCAATTATAGTCCGAGCGCTCATGGCAACGATCCTGCAGCGGTTGGGGCGAGACACGTTTCCGGCAGCGATAGCATAACAACTGGTGCCTTGTCTGTCCCGTGTACTTGCGGTCTCCATTTGTCTTCGATTGGGCATAGTCAAACGCGCTCCGGCCAGCAGCGCAGCGCCAACTGGACCACTTCTTTCAGTTGCGTGCGGCTGGCTCCGCCCGCGGCCTGAACCGAAAGCCCCCAAAGCACCGTGAGGACATAACGGGCCAGGTTCGCGGCCTTCACGTTTGCCGGCAGGTCGCCTTCGGCAACGGCACGCTCGAAGCGACGTCGGACGGCCGCCTCGGCTGCCTTCCGGCGCAAACTCAGCTCCTTGCGGATGGACGCAGCAGCGGGACTTGAAGCCAGCGCTCCTTGCACGAGCAAGCAGCCATCGGGATGACGCGGATTCATGACCATGTTGATGGCACCCTGAAAAAGTTTCTCGACCGCGCAGCGAGCTGTAGGCTCTTCAAGTGCTTTGGGGAGATAAGATGCTGGATTTTGGAGATAGCGATCGAGCGCTTTTTTGAACAAGGACTCCTTGTTACCGAAAGCTGCGTACAAACTAGGCACGTTGATCCCCATGGCCTTGGTCAAGGCCGCCATAGATGTGCCTTCATAACCGTGACGCCAAAAAAGTAGCAGGGCCGCATCGAGCGCCTGGTCGATGTCAAATTGGCGCGGACGTCCTTTGGGCATCGCCCGCCTCCGCAAAAAAATTTTAGCGATTACTAAATTTCTACACTACTGACCTTGACCGGCGACTTCAAGTTCTTTATTGTAGCATCCGATACATAAGTATAGGGCAGACCTCCCGGCCAGGCGAGCCAGGTGTGTCCACTAACTCGTCTTGTTTGCCCTCCTTAACTCTCAACTCCCATAAGGAGACCTTATGAAGGTCGAAGCCTATCTGAACTTCGATGGTCGCTGCGAGGAAGCAATCGAATTCTACCGTCATGCACTCGGTGCTGAGGTGGAAATGCTCATGCGCTACAAGGACAGTCCGGAGTCTTGCTCCCCCGGCAGGGTTCCGCCCGGCTCGGAGAACAAGGTGATGCATTCGAGCTTCCGCATTGGCAATACCAGGGTGATGGCTTCCGATTGCCATTGCCAGGGCCAGTCGAATTTCCAGGGCATCGCCTTGGCACTCACGGTGCCAGACGAAGCCAAGGCCGAGCGACTGTTCACGGCTCTGGGCGATGGTGGGAAGGTGTTGCAACCGTTGACCAAGACCTTCTTTTCTCCCCGCTTCGGCGTGATCGCCGACCGCTTCGGCGTGTGCTGGATGATTCACGTGGCGCCTTGAAAACGCGTCCGAATTATTCTGGTTGGCCGCGATGTGGAGTGGAGCGGGAACGTGCTCCCCTCCGCGTCGCGGCTAACCTTGGTTATCTTTTGCGTTTAGACCACAAGAGGGCGAGATACTCGCCGATGAGCATTTCGTGAAACTTAGCGCTAGCGGACCAAACCTGCTCTCCCTTGTGGGGGAGGGCTGGGGTGGGGGGTGTCAAGGCAATGGAACCAAGGAGTTGTGTCCCCCCACCCTAGCCCTCCCCCATAAGGGGGAGGGAAAAGCCCCGAACCCTCCCCCACAAGGGGGAGGGAAAAGTCCGTTAGCCCTTAACAAAGGGGAAAAGATGAGCAAGGTACGAGTTCTGGTAGGCACACGCAAGGGCGCCTTTATCCTGACGGCGGATGGCAAGCGCCAGCAATGGGACGTCAGCGGCCCCCTTTTTGGCGGCTGGGAGATCTTCCACATGAAAGGTTCGCCTGTCGATCCGAACCGTATCTATGCCTCGCAGACCAGCGGCTGGTTCGGACAGATCATCCAACGCTCTGATGACGGCGGCAAAACCTGGCATCAACCGGGGACGCCGCCCGGCGAGCCGACCACCACGTCCCAAGGCATGCCCAAGGGCGAGAGTAACAAATTCGTCTACGATACTTCTCCGGAGACTGGCAAGCCGCTCACCACGCATCAATGGTACGACGGCACGCAACATCCCTGGGAGTTCAAGCGCGTTTGGCACCTGGAACCCTCGCTGAGCGATCCGGACGATGTTTACGCCGGGGTTGAAGATGCCGCACTGTTTCGCACGACAGACGGCGGAAAGAGTTGGCACGAGTTGGCCGGTCTGCGGGGCCATGGCACCGGGGCGAAATGGTCGCCCGGCGCCGGCGGTTTGGGCTTGCACACGATCCTCCTCGATCCAAGTAACTCCAATCGCATCTTCATCGCCATCTCGGCAGCGGGCGCTTTCCGCACCGACGACGGCGGCAAAACCTGGAAACCGATCAACCGCGGGCTAACGAATCCGTACCTTCCGGAACCGACGCCCGAGGTCGGCTTTTGCGTTCACCACATGGCGATGCATCGCTCGCGTCCAGGCGTGCTTTTTATGCAGCTACATCAGGGCGGCGGCGTCTTGCGCAGTGACAATGCCGGTGAGCTGTGGCAGGAAGTCCGGGGGAACTTGCCAACCGATTTCGGCTTCCCGATTGAAGTGCATGCCCACGAACCGGAGACTATCTACGTCGTCCCCATCGCCCCCTATCCGGGCCGTTATCCACCCGAAGGCAAGCTGCGCGTGTATCGCAGCCGCACGGGCGGCAACGAATGGGAGGCGCTGACCAACGGTCTGCCACAACGCGACTGCTACGTCAACGTGCTGCGTGAAGCGATGGCCGTCGATTCGCTCGATCCGTGCGGCGTGTATTTCGGCACCACTGGCGGCCAGGTGTATGTGTCGCCCGATTCCGGCGACAATTGGAGTCCAATTGTCCGCGACCTTCCCACGGTGCTATCCGTCGAGGTGCAAACGCTGTCATGATCCGCGTTGTGCTTCCCTACCATTTGCGAATGCTGGCGCAAGTCGGTGCCGAGGTGCAGCTCGACATCCCAGGTCCAGTGACTCAGCGCTCGGTCCTGGACGCGCTGGAATCCCGTTATCCGATGTTGCGCGGCACTATCCGCGATCATGTCACCAGGCAGCGTCGGCCGATGTTGCGCTTCTTTGCCTGCACGGAGGATCTGTCTCTCGAATCGCCGGATACTCCGCTGCCCGACGCTGTCGCGTCGGGGGCGGAGCCGTTTTTCATCATCGCAGCCATCGCCGGCGGTTAGAAGACTATCGAGTATGAGGCTGGAGGGGTTATCCGTAGCCGATGCGCCCTAGCAATTCCGGCGTTAGTACGAACGGTTCGCGCGGGATCGTCTCCAGGCGGAAGAGTGGAAGCAGCTCTCGCAGGACGATCGGCTCGATTGCCGTGAGCCAGCCACACGACCAGGCCAAGAGTCCCAGCAACATTTCCGGTCGCACGCCGGCTTCGCGCAGGGAGGACAAACGGGTATCTCCGTGGCGTTTGGCCAGGCGGCGGCCATCGGGACCGACGACCAGCGGGACGTGAACGAACTGAGGTGGCGTCAGACCCAGCGCCTGGTACAGTAGCAGTTGGCGCGGTGTGGATGGCAGCAAATCGTCGCCGCGCACTACTTCTGTCACGCCCTGAGCCGCGTCATCGACTACCACCGCCAATTGATACGCTGGCAAGCTCGTTGTCATGCCCGGAAGCGGCGTCTTCCAGACCACGAAATCGCCGCCTACCTGACGCAGATCGATTCGCGTCAGACCGCGGAACCCATCGAGGAACGTTGGCGATTCGGCAGGTACCCGGAAACGCCAACAGTACGGACGATGGGCTAACTCCGCCTCATCGCGGACACGGCGGCCAGCGCAGGTGCCGGGGTAGACCGGCCCCTCATGTTCCAGATGCGGAGCGCTGGCGGCGCGGTCAACATCGCTGCGCGTGCAGGTACAGGGATAAACCAGCTCGCGGCGCTGGAGCTGAACAAGGGCGGCGCGGTATTCTTCCATTCGCCTGGTCTGAAGGATCGGTCCTTCATCCCAGTCAAATCCCAGCCATTGCAGATCGTAATAGGCTTGTTGCTCCGCTCCCGGCTTGACGCGCGGCGAGTCGATGTCCTCGATGCGCAGCACGATGCGTCCGCCGCGGCTGCGTACAGACAGCCAGGCAATCAGATAAGTGCGGGCATTGCCGACGTGCTGGGCGCCGGTCGGCGAGGGAGCCAGGCGGCCGATCACTTGGTCCTCTTGTCGTTTTTCGCGGGATAGAGCCTGTCCTGGGCTTGCTGGCAGATGCGAGCGGCAATGGCCACCTTGAGTAGCTGAATACCGCCCCAGAACACCACCAGAGAGATGACAGCAATTACCCACATTTCCGCAAGAAAATGTCCCAAAGCCAACTCGTAAACCAACACGAACCCCAGCATCGCCAGGCCGATTAACAGCCAGCCGGACAGCTCACGCCACCAGTATGTCATGATTGCCCCCTCGTTCTCACTTCCCTTATTCTCAAACTCGGCCTGGAAACGCACGTTCTCCGTTGGGCGCGCAGCCGCGCCCACGTCAGCCAACGATTGAACATGCTTTGCGCGCGGTGTGTCTGCCGCCAGCACTGGTCCTGCAAATACAGCAAACTCTCTTCCGGCGTCGCTGTCGTCTGCCGCAGATAGCTGGCCATGATCCCCGTCACCGCCAGTACAGCCAAGATTGCCCAAACGAGCCGCAGCACACGCCATAATTCGAGCGGCATGTCAAGGAGCGGTGCATAATCCATCATCCATACCCAGGTCACTACGGCCAATCCTGTCCACACCGGCAAGGCTGCCCCCAAGAGAGCCATCTCCCAGCCGGTGACGAGGGCCGCCGAGCGCCGTTGCGCCGGGTCGACGCGCCGGCGCCGGGGGTCCAGAGGGAAGATGTGCCGCACCAGCGATAGCAAACGATAGTGGCCCAGGACGTAGGCCAACACGGCAACGCATAACATCAGATCCATCAGTGTCGGCATCCGAAAGCGCCACCAACCGACATGGAGCCCGCGCGAGCGCGGCCCGGACATACTGAGCAAGCCGGCCAGCGACAACAACACCAGCGGCGGCCCGTGGCTCCAGTACGTCAGCAGCGCCAGGCAGCCAATCAGCGCCGGCACCAGGCACCACCACTCCAGACCACGCTCAGCCAGACACACAACCAACAGAAAGAGCGCGGCCAGACAAAGCAACATGTAATTACGTACCGCCGGATGCGAGCGCAGCTCTTGGGATGCCTCGGAGCGTTGATCTTGATTTTCGGATAGAGTCATGAGTACGGTCTCCCCAGATTGCGCAGGCGTTCCAGCCGGCTGAGAATCAATGGGATCGGCTCCTCTTCGGCGGCACAGAGGACGGCAACGCCCAGGCGCGTGAACATACGACGCAGCCGCTGATAGGCGCGGTGAAAGCGCTGGATCGTCACCTGGTCCTCCAGATGGCCAGGGTCGAGGCGAGCGGCCGGTGTCAACCGGCCGGTTGACACCGGCCGCTCGCCTTGTGTGTGCGGTCGTTCCAGCCCTGGCGGCCAGGGGCAAATGAGTACGACTTGATGATGCCGGCCTAGCGCCACCTGCACCGCGCGCAAGAGCGGGTCAAGCGCATCATCCAACTCCAACAGATCAGCCAAGAGCACAAATAATTCGTTATCACGGCCCTTGCCCACGGCGCGGACCAAAGCGTTCGCCAACACGGGCACCTTCTGAGGAGCTGCGAACAGATAGCGGCCTTCCGGACTGTACAACGGCAGCGTATACGGTACCTGATGCTCACTGAGAAAGCGCTGCACAAGTAGCGAAAAAGCGTCGTCATCTTCCAAAAGCATCGCCAGTCCGCCCGGTGCCAGGCCGTAGCGTGCCGAGAGGAGGGCCGCCAGCTGCTTACGCCAACGATCGCGGCGGCGCTTGCCCCCACCGGCCACGGCATCGACGCCAAAGAGAAACAGCGTCCCTGCCCACGTCGCCAGTGCCGTAAGCGGGGCAACGAACACAACAAGCAGCAGCCAATGGTCCAGCGCCTGCGTCCGCATCAGCGCACGCATCAAAAGCAGACACAACGGCAGGATCAGCGCCCAGAACGAAGTCCACCAACACAAAGTCCGCAGCGTGCTCTTGCGGCGATGCAGCAACTCCAAGAGACCCAGATGCAAGCGCCGCGAATAGCCGGAAAAGCCCTCCAGCCACGTCATCGCCCATGGCACGGAATTGACAGCCGAACGCAGCAACTCGGGATACACCTCGGCCGCGAAACTGTAGGCCAAGGGCAACAGATGATCCGGATCGATGCCTCCTCCCTCCCTGCTCTCAAAGGAGGAGGATGGGATAGGAGAGCGTGCTGCGACCGCAGCTAGCAACCACAAACATTTGGTACGGTGGACGCTGCCGCGATCTGGGGCGACATACTGGGCGCCATATTCATCGAACAAACACAGGCCCGTCAGATCGCGGATGCTGGCGTTGGTTTGCAGGACGCCTGCCGCTATATCAATCAATCGATCCAGCGCCTTGCCGTAGCGGATTTGCCGAGAGCTGGCACCGGCGGGGGTCGGCACACGCACCGAGCTGGACGTATCCACGAACAAAGTGCAGCGCACCGGCACCTCGCTTTCGAACTCCTTGGTGATGAGACGGCCACGCCGCGCCGATACTTTCCAGGCAATCGTCTTGGGCGGATCGCCCGGCAGATAATCGCGCAGATCGAGCAGCTCACTGCCGGAACCGGGACGGCGGAAGCGATGGATGCCAGGCGGCAAGAGCAGATTGTGCCGCTTGAGCGAGGTCGGCTGGACAGCGCGCGGCGTCAACGCGGGCAGGATCGGCAGAATGACAACCGCATGAACAAAGTGAACGTGATAGAAAAAGCCCTGCCAATCGGCACTCTGGATGCGCACGCCCTCGAAGCGAGCCAAGCCAGCCGGGCCGCAGCGGATGCGATAAGTGATCTCCAGCGGCTTCTTCGCCTGGACAATCCCTTGAACATGAATGGATCCGTTCAACTGTTCAACAGCGAAGGGCAGGCAATCGGTTGCCAAGACATGAGGTGAAGGCAGCCGGCCATCGTGGCTGAGACGCACGCGCACCTCGAACGTCTGCCCGGCCCACAGAGTCGCAACGGCCGAGCGATCGTCCCAAACTTCCCGTTCGACGCGCAGCCGGCGCATCCCTGGCAAACGCACCAGGAACCCCAGCCATTGGGCCGCGAACCACAACAGCAGCGTCAAACCGAGCAGCGTCAACGGCAGCGACAGCCGCAGCAGTCCCAGGCTCAGGATCACCAGCACGCTGAACAGGAACCAGCAGCCCCGCGAGGTAAGCATGATCTTCTCGGCTCCCGGAATATTTTTCCGAAAGGGTATTGTACCAATCTCAAACCGCTTCTCCGCACAAAATTGGTTTGCTTCGCGGGAACGGCTGAGGTACGATCCAGTCATCTCACCAACCCGCCTCCCCGAGCGTCGGGGAGCGCATCCTAAACCTTAGGAGGGTCCCACCGATGTTGACACTCTGGGGCAAACGACAGTCGTTTTGCGACGGCATTTCGCGGCGAAACTTTCTCAAGATCGGCGCCTTCGGCGCTGGCCTGTCGCTGGCGCAGATGCTCCGTCTCCGCGCCGCTGCCGGCACAAGCACTTCCAACAAAGCTGCTATCATGGTCTACCTGCCGGGCGGCCCGCCGCACCTGGACATGTACGATCTCAAACCCGACGCCCCCAAGGAGTTCCGCGGCGAATTCAAACCAATCGCTACCAACGTGCCCGGCGTACAGATCTGCGAGCTGTTCCCGCAGCAAGCCCGGATGTGGGATAAGCTGGCCGTCCTTCGCTCGGTCGTCGCGGTCGAAGAGCATTCCGATTCGCTGGTCATGACCGGCTACAGCGAGAGCACCAACCGAACGGCTCATCATCCATCGTTCGGTGCTGTGGTGTCGCGACTGCGCCAGGGCAGCGCCAACGATGTCCCCTCTTACGTCAGTCTGCGCGGCATGACGCCCTACGGCACCGATGCGGGTTATCTTGGTGTGGCCCATCGGCCGTTCACGCCGGACGGTCCTGGCTTCGAGAACTTGCGCCTGGCCAGCGGTATTAACGCTTCACGCATGGCGGAGCGCAAATCGCTATTGGCTCACTTTGATGATGTCCGCCGCGACATCGACGCCAGCGGCGCCATGACGGGCATCGATTCGTTCACCAGCCGCGCCTTCGACATGATCGCCTCCGGGGCAGTGCGCAAGGCGCTCGATCTGAGCAAGGAAGAACCGCGTTCGCGCGATCGCTACCGGGGCATCGAGCAATTCCTGATGGCACGGCGTCTGGTCGAGGCTGGCGTCGGTTGCGTGACACTATCCATCCACGGCTGGGACTGGCACAGCAGCAATTTCAAGGCCATGCGCCGGCAGCTGCCGGATGTAGACCGCGGCATTGCCAATCTCATCCAAGATCTGCACGACCGCGGGCTGGACAAAGACGTGGTGACGGTGATGTGGGGCGAGTTTGGCCGCACGCCCAAGATCAACAATAGCGATGGCGGCCGCGATCATTGGGCGCCGGTCATGAGCGCTCTGGTGGCTGGCGGCGGACTCAAAATGGGCCAGGCCATCGGCGCCACCAGCGCCCGTGCCGAATATCCCAAGGACCGCCCGGTCACCGTATCGCAGGTGTTGGCCACACTCTACCATGCCCTGGGTATCGATCCCGCGCAGACATTCCCTAACGGCAACGGACGGCCCATGTATATCCTCGATGATCGCGAACCAATCGCCGAGTTGATGTAAGCGCTCCTACCGAGCCTGAAGCGTAAACGGCTGCCAGCTTGCCTGAAAAAGGCAAGCTGGCAGCTTGCCCTACGGTTTGGTCCACGAGCACCGAAATCACTCCACACGAGAACGACCGTGGTAACGGGCGAGATTCGGCGGAAATTCCGGTCTTTCCTGGCTGTGGCTACTGTCGCTGAGCTGTGGAGCTATTCAGAATTAATTCCCGGACGTTTTGAAAGAGCGGCCCCCAAATTCTATAGAATTTGCTTGCGTACCTCTTTTCTCCTTGATAAGCTCCTCGTTAGAAGACTTTCATTTTCCGCACCCTAAACACAAGGAGACAGCAGCCGTGTTCGTCAAGCGCACCATTTCCGTAGGGAGGGACCATCGCGGCTTCACACTGATTGAGCTGTTGGTGGTGATCGCCATTATCGCCATTCTGATTGGTCTGCTCTTGCCGGCTGTCCAGAAAGTGCGCGAGGCCGCCAACCGCAGCCAATGCACCAACAATCTCAAGCAACTCGGCTTGGGGCTACACAATTACCAATCCACCTTTGGGGCCTTCCCCCCTGGCTATATCACTAATGGGATAACGTTCGGGGGCCAAGTCATAATCCCTCCCCCTCCTCCCGGGATTACTGTCGCGCCCTACCAACCGGGTTACGGCTGGGCGACTTTCACCCTGCCCTTCGTGGAGCAGCAGAACCTCTACAACCTGATCAATCCGCCCAAAGTTGCCTTCCAGACAGTGATGACGAGTAACCCGGCACTTCTGCAAACGCAGCTTAAGATATTTCTTTGCCCCTCCGATCCCGGTTCGGGGGTACTGAATGGGTACTTGAATGGCAACCGCCCGTTCAAGAACTTTGGCCCTCAGCCAAGCCCGCCGGGCGCGCCGGGCTACTGCACCACCCTGTCAAACTACGTGGCTAATGCCGGCGATACTAATGCGGGCCCTTTCGGCGGAAACAGCAGTACGACTATCACCACCATCACCGATGGGACGAGCAATACCATCCTCGTGGGCGAACGGGCCAGCAAGAACGCTGGCTTGTACAACAGCTACGCTGGCCTCGTCTTTGGGGAAGATGACAATGACAGTGATAACAATGCCTCGGACCAGGCCGTGTTGGGTTGGACGGATTACCAGATGCAAACCGGCTACACGGCAACACTCACTTCTCCCCGAAATGCCTTCGGCAGTGCGCACATCGGCGGGGCCAACTTTGTGATGGCCGATGGCTCGGTACACTTTATTGCCAGCAGCATCGCCTGGGGCGACACCCTGGGAGCGGGCGCACCGTACCAAACGTACAATATGCTCGGCGCCATGCAAGATGGGCTTGTGCCAGGTCCCTGGTGAGAAGGAAACGCTCGAACGAGCCGGAAGCGTTCAACGACGGAAGGGCCGGCATCTCGCCAATCGTGCTGTCGCAGACGCTTCCGGCTCGTTTCGTTCACAGTCGGGACTTCTAGAGAAGGGACTTCCCACTCTTATTAGAAGACGAGAAAATTCTTTATTAGAAGACGAGAAAATTCTTCCAAAAACTACTTGCGTTCCGGCGCACACATGGGGATAATCGAAGGTGCAGCACTGCGGAGGTACGCCATCACGTCCGTGGAGGGTCCAGCCATGAAAGGGCCGCACTGGAGTTGGTATCTGTTGATTGCGCTCGTAGCACTGGCACCGGCCGGCATTCGCTTGATGACCTGGCCGGGTTTCAAGCGGCAAGCGCCGGAGCCGCAAATGGTGCAAGCGGGCCAAACGCTGTTTGTGCATGAATGGAAAGCCAACGATCCGTTGGCGTCCGGCGATGGCCTTGGCCCGGTTTACAACGCTGCTTCTTGTGTCGCTTGCCATAATCAGGGCGGCCCTGGCGGCGGCGGCGACCTGACGCACAACGTCACCACCTTCGTCTATCAATCCGATGCGGAAGCAGCCATTCGTCGCAATCCACGCGAGGGCGTCGTTCATGCCTTCGCGGTCAACAATTTCCCGCGCGAGACGCTGAATCATCTGCATTCGGACTTGCCTGCGGTGAGTCAGCCGCGGCTGGATACGGTCATCACTCTGCCAGGCCGCACAGTCAGCAGCAACCACTGCGCCGTCGTTCGCCCCGTTGTTCAAATCTCGCAACGGAACACACCGGCGCTGTTCGGCGCCAACTTGATCGACAGCATCCCCGATCGCGTCATCATTGCCAACGAGAAGGCGCAACGCCTGCGCTGGGGATTCGCTCCCAAGAAAAGCGAAGATCTGCCGGTGGGGCGAGCGTTGCGCCTGGCTGATGGCCGCGTTGGTCATTTCGGTTGGAAGGCCCAGAGCGCCAGTCTGGCCGACTTCGTACAGGCCGCCTGCGCTAACGAATTAGGCTTGGGCAATCCCGGACAGACTCAGCCGCGTCCTCTCAGCAAACCTTACTATCAACCGGTCAGCTACGATTTGACGCTGGAACAATGCGATCAGATCACGGCCTTCGTCGCCTCACTGCCGCGGCCGGTTGAGAAGCTGGAGAAAAGTTCTCTCTGCAGCGATGCACTCGCTGGTAGAGAGCTATTCAAAAGCATCGGCTGCGCCGATTGCCACACGCCGAACGTCGGCAATGTCGAGGGGCTGTACAGCGATCTGCTGCTGCACGACATGGGGCAGCCGTTGGAAGGCGGCGGTTCCTACAATGATATTCCGCCACTGCCCAATCCGAACAAGCCGCCGTCCGATCCGAATGATCCGCCCTCCCCTGGCGAATGGCGGACACCGCCGCTGTGGGGCGTGGCTGACTCGGCGCCATACCTGCATGACGGCCGCGCTCCCACACTGGAAAAAGCCATCGAGCTGCACGGTGGCCAAGGCACGCGTGCGGCCCGGAATTTCGCGTCCCTGAGCAAGACGGAGCAGGGCCAGGTCATCGTTTTCCTGCAGACGCTCCGCGCTCCGTGATTCCTTGCGAGCCGGAAGCATTAGCGACGGGATTGGCCGCTGTTGATGCTTCCGGCTCGTGAAGCGCTTTCGCGGAGGACGAGCCATGTCCATCAAATTCATCTGCAGTTGCGGCAAGCATCTGCGTGCCCGCGATGAGATGGCGGCGCGGCGGTCGATGTGTCCGCGCTGCGGTGCTCCGGTCGGCATACCGTCGTTGCGGCCAACTCATCCCGGCACCCCGGCAGCACCCTTGACGCCGCAGGAACGAATCCGCCTCAACCGCAACAAGCCCAGCGTAGAAACAGCGAGCGGAGCCGCGCTAGCGCTCCGAGAAAAATCTACGCTCGGGACGTTGACGGGACCTCGCTCGCCGGACGACGAGCCATCTCCCACGCCAAAAGTACGCCGCCGCCGCCAACTGGAGCAGCACTGGTATCAGTGCTTGGCTTATCCCCTTCTCAGTCGCAATGTGCTGGTGTGCTTCGCTTTGATCTTGTCTGTAGGGATGGGAGGCATCGTCCTGACCATCCAGAATTTTCCCTCCTTTTCTCCGACAACGCTGTCTAACTGGTTTCCGTGGGTTTCTAGCCTGGTATTCGTGGTGATGATCGCTGCTTACGCTTATTCCACGGTAGAATGCGCGCTGACTTCTGCTCTCGAGGGGAAAGGGGCGGCTTCCTATCTGCCATCCTGGAGTGCTGCAGATCCGCTGAAAAGCGGTATGCGTTGGTTGTTTTGCTTTTTCGCTGGCCCGATCGTGCCGGTCGGCCTGGTCGTTTATTTTTGGCTTTACGGTGGCGACCTGACCGCGATCGACTGGGCAATCATGACAGAGTTGGGCATCGTCGCGGCGGGCTACTGGTTTTTGGTCGTCATCTGCGCCAACCTACGCAATCGTCTTCGCGACGCCAATCCGCGATGCGTGGTTCAGCTTGTGCAGCACCTGAAATATCGCGCCATCGTGCCGATCCTGATTGCTCCTACCCTGGCGCTGGCTCACGTGTTGTTCGGCTTGTTCACCCTGAGCCTCTTGCATGAGCATATGTTCGCTGGCTGGTTGCTGCTGACGGGCTGTTTGTGCAGTGCTCTGTTCTGGTCGGCCTTCCTGTTTCGTTTGCTAGGCGTGTGGTGCTACTACACAAAACCCTAAGGGCTAGCGGACCAAACCTCCTCCCCCTCAGGGGGAGGGCTGGGGTAGGAAGTGTCAAGGCAAGGGAGCCAAGAAGTTGTGTCCCCCCACCCCAACCCTCCCCCACAAGGGGAGGGAAAAGTCCGCCAGTCCTAACGAGTTGGAAGTGTAAGCGATAGTTGTTTGCCGTCGCTGATGCTTCCGGCTCGTATCAGCGTGGAGTAATTTCATGTGCTGTCGACATAGAATATTTTCAATAATTTTATCCATTTTATCCTTAGATTCACTCTGGGCCGAACCGTTGCCAGAGACAAAACCACTCACCCGCGACGGCGACATCGCCGCGCAGATGGTCGAAGGTATCGACAAATATTTGATGCGCGAATTGGCCGCATCGGTCGAAAAACGCAAGCAGTATTGGAGGCCAGACTTCTCTTCAGCGGAAGCATACACGAAATCGGTGCAGCCCAACCGGGAGCGGTTGAAAAAGCTCCTCGGTGTTGTGGATGAGCGTGTTTCGCCGGTAGTCATGAAGTACATCGGTGCAGACACCCCATCGCCGCTTGTTGCGGAAACAGATTTGTACAAGGTATACACGGTGCGCTGGCCGGTACTGCCGAGCGTGGACGGGGAAGGATTGTTGCTGGAACCGAAGGGGAAGATTGCTGTGGCCCAAGTGGTGGCGTTGCCGGATGCGGACTGGACGCCAGAGATGTTAGTGGGCTTGACGCCGGGAGTACCCAAGGAATCGCAATACGCCCGGCGACTTGCTGAGAACGGCTGTCGTGTACTTGTGCCGGTGCTCATCGATCGCAAGGATACTTGGTCCGGCAATCCGAAGTTGGACCGCATGACCAATCAACCGCACCGCGAGTTCATTTATCGCATGGCTTACGAGATGGGCCGCCACATCATCGGCTATGAAGTGCAGAAGGTGCTGTCCGCGGTAGACTGGTTCTGTCCAAAGAAGGAACCTCGGCCGATCGGTGTGTTTGGCTACGGGGAGGGAGGTCTCCTGGCCCTCTACACCGCCGCCCTTGATTCTCGCATCCAGGCCGCCGTGGTCAGCGGTTATGACGGTCCGCGTGTCTCTTCCTGGCAGGAACCGATCTATCGCAACCTTTCTGGCATTGCCCGTGAGTTCGGTACAGCCCAATTGGCCCTGCTTGTTATGCCCCGGAGTCTCACCTTGGATTGCAACAAAAGACCGGTAATCGCCGGACCTCCCGCTCCTCACGCCGGCCGCAGCGGTGCTGCACCTGGCCAGTTGACGACAGGAAGACGCAAGGATAACAAGCTAACTCTCTACAAGGAACTGGAGGAGGACCGAGAAAACATTCAAAAGGCAGCGCGAATAGCACACATAAAGAAACCTCTACTCGTCAGCAGTGAAAGCGATTGGCCTGGCGATCAAACCACGCTTTCTATTTTCCTGTCTGCCTTGGTTGGACAGGAAACGGAAGCGAAGCCGTCCCGGCAGTTCCCTCGCCACGACTCTCGCTTTGCCCTCGATCCCGCCCCACGCCAAAAACGCCAGTTCGATCAACTCGTCGCCTTCACGCAAAAGCTGATGCGCGATTCCGAACGCTATCGCCAACAACATTTCTGGGCCAAGCTCGACACCTCGTCGCTGGAAAATTATCAGAAAACCTGCGAACCTTTTCGCAAGCAGCTCTGGGAAGAAGTCCTCGGTAAGCTGCCGGCGCCGACCTTGCCGATGAATCCACAAACACGACAAATCTATGATGAGCCGAAATGGAAGGGCTACGAGGTCACGCTCGATCTCTATCCCGATGTGTTCGCTTACGGCATTCTGCTGCTGCCCAAAGACCTGAAAGCTGGCGAGAAACGGCCGGTCGTCGTCTGCCAACACGGACTGGAAGGCCGGCCTACCGATGTGTGCAATCCCAGGCAACGGACCAAATACTACAATTCTTTCGGCGCTCAGCTGGCCGATCGCGGCTTTATCGTCTACGCACCGCAGAATCCCTACATCGGTCATGACAAATTTCGCGTCCTGCAGCGCAAGGCCAATCCCCTTGGTCTATCGCTGTTCTCCTTTATTGTTCGCCAGCACGAACGCACCCTCGATTGGCTGGCGACGCTGCCCCACGTCGATCCCGAGCGCATGGCGTTCTACGGCCTGTCCTACGGCGGCAAGACGGCCATGCGCGTGCCGGCCCTGTTGTCGCGCTATTGCCTGTCGATCTGCTCTGGCGATTTCAACGAATGGATACGCAAGAACGTATCCATCGATTATCCGGGCAGTTATATGTTCAGCGGCGAATATGAGATGCCGGAGTTCAACCTCGGCCACACCTTCAACTATGCCGAAATGGCGGCGCTAATCGCGCCGCGTCCGTTCATGGTCGAGCGCGGCCATGACGATCCGGTCGGCGTCGATGAGTGGGTCGCTTACGAGTACGCCAAGGTACGACGCTTGTACAGCCGTTTGCAGATGCCGGAGCGAACCGAGATTGAGTTCTTCGCTGGCGGCCATGAGATTCATGGCCAGGGCACGTTTCGTTTTTTGCAAAAGCACCTGAATTGGCCGAAGTGACCTACAAGACTGGCGGACAAAACTGTAGAGGAAGCTGCCCGCTTGCTCATTCTCAGGCAAGCGGGCAGCTTGCCCTGCAGTTTGGCGGTTCCTTTAGTTGGCCTTCGCTGCTTGCAGGGTATTGTACAGCAACATGGTAATGGTCATCGGCCCGACGCCGCCGGGCACGGGTGTGATGGCTGAGGCCGTCTGGCGCACTGCCTCGAAATCTACATCGCCAGATAATGTACCGTCTGGCAGGCGATTCATGCCCACGTCTACGATCACAGCGCCAGGCCGTACCATGTCGGCGCGAAGGAAACGCGCCTGGCCGAGAGCCGCCACCACAATGTCGGCTGAGCGCGTCAAATCGGCGAGGTTTTTACTGCGACTGTGGCAAACCGTCACCGTGGCATCCACGCCTTTTTGCATCAGGATCAACGCCAGTGGTTTGCCGACGATATTGCTGCGACCGATCACCACCACATGCGCCCCGGCGACCGGGATATTGTTACGAACCAATAACTGCAAGATGCCGTGCGGTGTGCAAGCCAAAAAATGCGGTCGGCCTGCCGCCAACAGACCCAGGCTGTGCGGGCTGAAACCGTCCACATCTTTGCGGGGCGCGACAGCATCGACAATGGTGGCTTCGTTGATGTGCGGCGGCAGCGGCAACTGCACCAGAATACCGTGAACAGTCGAATCGACGTTGAGACGCGCGATCAGAGTAAGCAGCTCCGATTCCGAAGTGTTGGCCGGCAGCTCGTGCAAGAAACTGGCGATACCGACCTTGTCGCAAGCGCGGCGTTTATTGCGGACATAGATCTGGCTGGCGGGATTGTCACCGACCAATACCGCCGCCAAGCCGGGACGAAGGCCACGCACACGCAGCAGTTGGGCTACTTCGGCGGCAATCTCCGCTTGCATCGTCTGTGCCAACTGTTTGCCATCCAGCAGTACAGCCGTCATGTATCTATCCGTATCTCTTGCTTTCCGATGAAGATCTGATTATGTTAAACTAAATTAATGGTTATGCTCTCCCCCACTCCAACCGAGTGAGCGCTTTCCTGATCCTCCTCTGAGGCCACATCATGGTAGCAAACTCTCAACGGAATCATCAACCCACGCTGCTCGTGGTTGAAGATGATGAAATGATCCGCGACGCCATGATCCGTGTGTTCGTGCGTGAGGGCTATCTGGTATTGACGGCGGCCACGGGCCACGATGCCATTGGAATCCTGCGGACGCCGGAAGAGCCGATCGATGTCGTCCTTCTGGATGTTGGCTTGCCGGATGTCAGCGGTGCCGACCTCTGCGTACGCATGCGGCAACTTTGTCCCAACCTGCCGGTCGTTGTCTGCACGGGGGCAGCCAGTCCGGAAGAAATTGAAGAGCTGCGCCGGTTGAGCATCACGCACATCTTCTCTAAACCGGTCGCTCTGTCCGACCTCCTCGAAGTTGTGCGCTCGGTCTGCAAGGCTCCTCTCTCGTTTCGCTCCGCGGATTAACCGCGGTCCTTCTAAATGATCGTGCGTGAATCAGCTGCACAGTGGGGGCTGGAGGAAGCAGGGTATGAATGAGAAAATGGGAATTCCCAACCGTAAACACACTCGGGGCCAGCAAAAGGAGGTCGTGACGCCGGGCCAGAACGTGAAGCGTTATCGGGCCGGTGCTTTGGATGTGCGGACGGGGTTGGTGACGTGGGTCGAGGGCGAGAGTAAAGCGAGCGTGTGGTTTATCGCCTTGTTGCAGCAGTTGCTGCGTTTTTACCCCAAGGTGCGCGTCATCCATGGGGTGCTGGATAATTACCGCATTCACGACAGCAAGATCACGCAGGCAGTCTGGTTTTTGTCGATGAAACAACGGACGATGGAAGGCTTGTGGGAGTTTTTGGGTCAAGTTCTGGACGCCTTCGCTCCCGCCGAATGTCGGAATTACTTCCGGCATTGTGGATAGAACGCTACAGCAACCTCGAAAATGCCCTAAGCAGCGTGCGGCGTTGGCTATGGTCAGCAACCGTATTTCCCCAGGCGGGAAGCACTGCGGAGATCGAAAAACTACCCGAGCCGTTACGCGAATTTACCGGGCTTTGTAACGCGCCCACTCTCTCCCCACTTCCAACTGATACACCTTTCGCCGCCTATTCACTCCACCACGGCCGAACGACCGAACGGTCGACGCCGACAACGGCCTGCTTGCTCTCCTGTGACCGAGTAGATGGTGGCGGACGTTGGCGAGGACTACGAGATAGAGTATTAGACACTTCTGCCACAAGCCATAGCTATGGCATCCGCTCAGCAATACCAAGGCGAAAGGAGCCGACGAATGGAAGATGATCCAGGGGCTTCCCGAGTCGCGGAGTAACCGCCAGTAATGCCCGAACAAGAGCAGTAACAGAAGGAGGGAACCCAAGAGGTGGAACGCTTGCAACGACGGCGTCACCGCCACAATGAACAGTAGCAGGATGGCCAGCCCCGCTGTCACCGCTTCTTCCTCTTTGCCGGCCCGGATTAGATCCCGCATGTACAAGAGGCCAACCAGCAACAGCGCCGCAAACAGCAGATAACCCAGCCATGCTTGTTTGCCATCGCGAAACATGCTCAGCGGCTCCGCCAGGCGCTGGCTGAAGTCACCCGCCCCGTGGGCGGCGAGGAGCAACAACACGAAGGTAGCAGACACCAGCTTCACCGCGATTCCCCGCTGTTGCCTAAAGAATCCATGCAAGCCGTGGGGGATCGGGTACTCTGAGGTTGATCAGAGTCCCATTTCCCCAAGCCCCAAGGAGCTTGCCCTGACGACTGCGACATTCCCTATTCTCGCCATCGACCTGGGCAAATACAAGTCCGTCGCCTGCTGGTACGCCCCGGCCAGCGGCGAGGTGGGCTTCGCGAATTTCTCGACGAGGCGGGCGAATCTCCAGCGCCTGCTGGCCGGGCGCCGGCCGGCGGTGGTCATCGAGCCGGCGCCCTGTCGGGCTGGGTCCAGGATCTGGGTGCGGAGTTCGGCGTCGCCTGCCACGTCGCCAACACGGCCCGCGAGACCTGGAAATTCACGCCCACCAAGCGGTTATCAGAATAAAAGATCTAAAATATAGCAAAACGACTTGGCACTCCCACAGCTTCATAGTCGACTCAGCTCAGCAGCCGCGGGGGCTGAGTGAGCTATGGGTCTCGAAAACGCTACATGCCCCCGCCGTCTGCTGCAGCGGATGGTTCAGCCCGGATACTATATACTCCATCAGCAGCAGTACCAAACCAAAGTCAACATAGCGCTCATCCAGATCGATGTTGAGAGTCAGCAAGGAGGCAATTCGCGCATGCAGTACCAAAGCAAAGCCAACGCGGCGATGATCCAGAATACGAATCGGCGTATTGTTAGGTCGCATTCGGTGGCTGATCGTTGTTTTCCAACGGTCCTCCGTGCAGCCGTCGGATGTCTGCTCGGACCATCAAGGGGATTACAAACACCCCGGCTCCGAAAAGGACCATCAACACAACCGTAAGGACTGCATACACCAAGCCAGCACCAGCCCCGAAGGCTCTTTGGCCTGTCCGAAATACGGCGCCTACCAGAATGATCCAGAGCGGAACCGCCCAGAATAACACGACCAGAGAAACGAGACCGAGCGCCACGGCCAAGCCATCCTCCAGCCGAACTGCCATCGATATTAACCCCAACGCCAACAGCAAGACAGTTGGA
>Ga0209061_1002124_pt1 | contig 27066 bp, 21 predicted proteins | sample Coa_R1_10_FD_187157 | JGI IMG/M metagenome (GOLD analysis project Ga0209061, IMG submission 187157) | Surface soil microbial communities from Centralia Pennsylvania, which are recovering from an underground coalmine fire - Coalmine... | ecosystem: Environmental > Terrestrial > Soil >... | reverse complement strand
GCGTGGCCGGCGGCCAGCCGCTGCATGCACACCGAGAGGATGTTGCGCACCCGCCGCTCGGCCTCGCGCTTGGTCTCCTCCTCGATCTGGCGGATGCGCCGTGCGGCGTCGTGGCGGGCCTGCTCCTCGATCTCGCTGAGCAGCAGCTGCTTGGCCCGGGCGGCCGACATGCCCGCGGCCTGCTCGAGCGTGCGCTGCAGCTCCCGGCGGGTGGCGGCCAGCGAATGTCGCTCCTCCTCAAGCGCGGCCTCCCGCTGGGCGAGGTTCTCCTCGCGGCGGGCGAGCTCGGCCGCCCGCTCTGAGAGCTGGCGCTCGCGCTCGGCGATCCGCTCCGCCGCCCGCTCTGCGAGCTCGCGCTCCCCAAGCGGCCGCTCGCCCGCCGCCGCCCGACCGGCGGCGCGGTGGCTGCGTCCGTAGATCGCCGCCGCGAGCACGACTGCCACCGCGATCAGCGCTGCGGCACCGATGATGTCCATTCGTCGTCCTCTCCGGCTGTGGCCGGGCACGGTGGCCCGGCCGTCCTCATGCGTCAGTATTTGGGAGCGAGCGAATGGCTCGTGCGCGCCACGAACGGATGCCGGTACGGCGCCGGGCGCCCGGGGGCGGCGGCTAGGTACTCGATTGTCTGGGTTCAGAGGGCCCTGAGGGCCCGCTGGAAACTGCCGTCAACACCACTCTTCCGGAATCCAAAATCTGCACGTTTGCTGGTTTTTCTTCGGGCCGCAGGCCCTTCGTTCGCTTGCCTGGATCGTAGTACCGCGGCGCCGGGCGCGCAATCCTCGCGATCGCTCCTGCCGCCGGGGGCCCGCCATCACTCCTGCCCTTGGGCGCGCAGCGCCCGGCGCGCGAGCTCGAGCCGATAGCCCTTGCGCAGCAGCACCCCCAGCGCGCGATCCCGCTGGCGCGCGTCCCGCGGCGGGGTGGGAAAGCGCCGTCGCAGCACGGCCAGCGCGCGCTCCAGCTCGCCGTCTCTCCCCTCAGCGCCGTCTCTCCCTTCTGTCCCGTTCTGACCCTCCTCGCGCAGCGCTCCATCGCCCTCCAGCGCCGCCTCCTCCTGCAGCGCCGCCTCGACCATGTCGGGCGCGACCCCGCGCGCGAGCAGGCCGCGCCTGATCCGCTCGCTGCCCCACTGCTCGAGCAGCCGCCTGTCCTCCACGAACAGGCGCGCGAAGCGCCGGTCGTCCAGGTGGCCGCGGTCCACCAGCTCGGCGACGACGCCGTCCACGTCAGCCTCATCCAGTCCCCGGCCGAGCAGGTGCCGGCGAACCTCGGCGACCGTGCGCTCGCGGCGGTTCAGGTAGCGGTAGGCGAGCTCGAGCGCGCGCGGGTCCACGCGGCGTCAGCTCACGCCGCCCGGCCCTCGACCGCCCCCACCACCGGCCAGGCGGTGTCCTCTCCCGCCACCGGCCGACCGCTCGCCTCCTCGGAGGAGCGGGAGGCCTCGAGCGGGCGCACCGTGTCCCGGCCGATCCCGAGCGCGGCGTAGATCTTGGCCTCGATCTCCCGCGCCAGCTCGGGGTGCTCGTCGAGGAACGCCTTGGCGTTGCCGCGGCCCTGACCGAGCCGCTCCTCGCCGTAGGAGAAGAACGAGCCCGACTTGGTGATGATGTTGTGCTCGACGCCGTAGTCGAGCAGGCATCCCGAGGTGGAGATGCCCCGGCCGAACTCGATGTCGAACTCGGCCTGCTTGAACGGCGCCGCCACCTTGTTCTTGACCACCTTCACGCGCACCCGATTGCCGACCGCCTCGGTGCCGTCCTTGAGCGTCTCGATCCGGCGGATGTCGAGGCGCACCGAGGAGTAGAACTTGAGCGCCCGGCCGCCGGGCTGGGTTTCCGTGGGCCCGAACATCACCCCCACCTTCTCCCGGATCTGGTTGGTGAACACGCACGTGGTCTGGGTGCGGTTCAGCGTGCCGGTCAGCTTGCGCATCGCCTGCGACATCATCCGGGCCTGCATGCCGACGGTCTGATCGCCCATCTGCCCCTCGAGCTCGGACCGCGGCGTGAGGGCGGCCACGGAGTCCACGGCGATCACGTCGACCGCGCCGGAGCGCACCAGCATGTCGACGATCTCCAGCGCCTGCTCGCCGTAGTCGGGCTGGGAGACCAGCAACTCGTCGATGTTGACGCCGATCTGCTGGGCGTACAGCGGGTCCATCGCGTGCTCGGCGTCGATGAAGGCGCACACCCCTCCGCGCTTCTGGGCCTCGGCCATGATGTGGTAGACGAGCGTGGTCTTGCCGGAGGACTCGGGGCCGAAGATCTCGACCACGCGCCCCCGCGGCACGCCGCCGATCCCCAAGGCGAGGTCGAGCGGCAGCGCCCCGGTGGGCACCACGTCGACCGCCACCCGCGCGCCGGGGTCCCCCATCCGCATCACCGTGCCCTTGCCGAACTGCTTCTCGATCTGGGATAGGGCACCCTTCAGGGCGGCCTGACGCCTGGCGTCGACCGCGCTGCTCGTCCCGTTCTCTCGCTCTGTCATGCTCGGTTCGGCTCCTTGTGCTGGCTTGGACTTGTCACGGTAGGCGGGCCGTCGGACGGAACCGGCAGGCTAGGGCCGGCGCCGGCCACGGAACAAGACGCGTTCGTCAGAAGTTCGCCACGAGGCGGTGACAACTCTGCGCGCTCAGGGTGGGGGCCCGCTCGGGGTGGAAGCAGGGGCGCTCAGGGTGGAGCGGGGCCCGCTCGGGGGGGTGCGGGGCCCGCTCGGGGGAGGGTCAGCTGCGCCCGGACGCACAGCCCCTCCACGGCGATGTCGTAGTCGAGCGGATCGCCGAGCGAGCGCGGCCGGCAGGTGTTGCCGTCGATCAGCAGCCCGCGAGCACGGTTGTCCTCCCGCACCGCCGCGTCGCGGCCGCTCGAGGCGGGTGGGCACGGCGGGATCTCCCGACCGTCGGGACGGCGGAAGCGGACCCCGCGCGGCCCGGCACGCTCCACGCAGAACCCTCCCTCGTGGACCAGACGGTGGTGGTGGGAGCACAGCTGGATCAGGTTCTCCAGCACGGTGGGGCCGCCGCGCGCCCAGTGCTGGATGTGGTGGGCGTGCAGAAAGCGCTCGCTCGTGCAGCCCGGAAACTGGCAGCCGGCATCCCGGCTGCGGAGCGCGCGGCGCAGGGCGGCCGGAATCGTGCGCTTCCTGCGGCTGACCGACAGCGGTCGGCCGTCGCGTTCGATGATGCGCACCACCGAGGCGTCGCAGCCCAGCCGTCGGGCGGTCTCCGGCGCGATCGTGGCCCCGTCGGCGATCTGGCAGCGTTCGTGCACCCGGTCGCCGCCGAGCGAGACGACGTCGACATGGACGACGAGCTCGCATGGGCTGCACTCGACACCCGCCGCGTCCGCATTGGCCAGGGCCGCATGGGCCATCGCCACGAGCGCGTCGGCACGGCGGGCGGCGGGGCCCTCATCCTGCCCCAGCGCTTCCGCGGAAGCGCCGCGCGCCTCGGGCCTGCGCTCCAGCGCCTCAAGCGCGCGAAGCACGAGCGCTCCGTCCTCGGCCGGCAGCCGCGCCTGCAGGGTGATCGAGCCGTCGTCGTTGCAGTAGTGGGAGAGGGAGCGCTGTTCGCTGGCCCGCTGGGCGGCGTCGGCGCTGGCCCGCAGGGCTCCGTGGTAGAGGCGCACCAGCTTCTCGACCTGGGCGCCGGAGGCGTGGCGCGCCAGCTCGACCAGGTCGACCTCGGTTTCCGGGCTGGCGACGCGGGTGATCGCGCGCACCTTGCAGTAGGTGAGCTCGCCCGCCGCAAAGGCCTCGCGCACGTGCGGCAGCTCCACCAGCCGACGGGCCACGCGCACGTGCTCGCGCGCCGTCACCCGCCCGATCGAGCAGCGCCAGGAGAGCCACTCGGCGCACGACTTCGCCCCCCACTCCGCCCACCCGCGACGCTGGTCGAATGCCGCCACCAGCAGCAGCCAGCGGCAGGTGGCCGCGGCCAGGTGCGCGGCGAGCTCGCAGATCTCCCGCTCGAGCTCCTCAAGCCCGGCGTGCGCGGAGCTCAACCTCGCGCCGCAGTCGAGGTCCGGGGCGCCGTCCTGCTCAACCGAACACATGTTCGCAAGAGTAGGGGCGACGCCGGACAGAAGGGCGCCGCTCGCCGCCGACGACAGAGCGACCCAGGCGACGCCGGACAGAAGGGCGCCGCTCGCCGCACGGAGGGCCCTCGCCGCCGCACGGAGGGCCCTCGCCGCCGGACCGAGCCGCCCTGCTCGCCGCACAGGGGCGTGGCTCGAGCCCGGCCCGATTCCAGCCGGCGAATTCGGACCAACCCGGACTACGACTGGAACAGCTCGACCCGGCCGCGGCCGTGGGCCTTGGCCCGGTAGACGGCGGCATCGGCGTTGCCCAGCAGCCCGTCGGGGTCGCTGTGGCCGAGGGCGATCCCGATGCTGGCCGTCAGGCGGTGCTCGATCCCGTCGATCATCAGCGGACGCTCCAGCGCCTCGTGCAGCCGGCGGCCCAGGGCCAGAGCCGTGTCCTCGTCGAGCTCCTCGCAGACGACGACGAACTCGTCGCCCCCCAGCCGCGCGACGGTGTCGGTGGGCCGCACCGCGTTCTGCAGCCGGCGGCCCAGCTCGACCAGCACGGCGTCGCCCATCGCGTGGCCATAGCGGTCGTTGACGCGCTTGAAGTTGTCCAGGTCGACGAACAGCAGCCCGCTGGCGCCGCCGCGGCGCCGGGAGCGGGCCAGCGCCTGCTCCAGGCGGTCCCTGAGCAGCGTCCGGTTGGCCAACCCGGTCAGGGGGTCGTGCACCGCGTCGTGGCGCATGCGCTCCTCGCCGCGCAGCCGGGCCAGCGCGGTGGCCAGGATGTCGGCGACCGCGTGCAGCAGGTTCCACTCCTCCTCGCCGAACTCCGCCTCGGGGGCCACCACGAGTCCGTCCCCGCTGCCGATCGACTGCTCGGTGGCCTCGTCGCTCAGCTGGCCGATGGAGGCCAGCACGCTGCCGTTCCCCAGCCGGATCTCGGCGCCGCTCACCGGCAGCGCGGACCGAATCAGCTCGAGCGCGTCGGTGGCCAGGACGGCCGGATCGGCCCCGGCCAGCGCGCGCTGGCTGAGGTTGGCGATCGCCTCCAGGCGCTGCGCGTGAGAGCGGCGCTTGGAGACATCGCGGCCCACCGCCACCAGCAGCGGGCCGCCCGACCCCTGGAGGACCCCCCAGCTCATCTCGCCGACGAACTCGGTGCCGTCGCGCCGCAGCCCCCACGCCTCGCCGGTGAACCCGCTGCCCGACTCGTCGCTGAGGAAGCGGGCCAGGTTCTGGCTGTAGGCGGCGCGGAAGCGCTCGGGCCACAGCAGCTGGACGGGTTGGCCGAGCAGTTCCTCGCGCGGGTACCCGAACAGCCGCTCGGCGAGCCGGTTGACGAACACGATGCGCCCGTCGGCGGAGGTCACCACGACCGCGTCCGGCAGCCTGTCGAGGATCGCCGACGGTGCCAGCGCCAGCTCCTCGACCACCGACTCCCGGCGATCCCGATCCGCTTGCCCCACAGGCTCAGCATCCATTCTGATTCAACGGAAGACTACAGCGGTTTCTGCCCCGTGACCACCCCCGCTGGCCGGGGCGGGCGCTCCTAGCCGGTGAACGCGGGCGAGGTCCGCCGCCGCGTCCGCCGGGTGCGGGAGCGCGACGGGCGCCGGGTGCTGACGGCGGCCACCCGGTTCCTCAGCGCCACGTACGGCCGGCAGGGCTCGTTGCGCAGGCTCGGGCAGGCGGGCAGTCCGGTGGGAACGTTCACCCCCGGCACCACGGGCAGGAACAGGCTCGAGGGCATCCGCGGCGAGAGGGCAATCTCCACCTTCGAGGTGCCGGTGGTGGGATGCGTCTGGCCGAACGACCACACCGGCTGGGTCCCGTTGGGCGCGGCGATCGTGAGGCGAATGCGCGAGCCGGCGCGATACACGTGCCCCTCGTAGTAGAGCGGGATGACGATCTCCACGAACCGTCCGCGCGGCATCGGCCGGGCGTCCGAGGCCCGGAAGGTGGGGATCGGATCGAGCAGCGTGCTCGGCTGCTTGAACATGTTGTCGGCGTTGGTGGACAGCTTGCGCTCGCTGGCCCGGATCCAGCCGTTCTGGACGAACGTCTCGTTGCCGTCCGGCCTGACCTCGCTGATCGTGGCCTGCAGGTCAACATCGGGCGTGGAGGACTCGACCCACACGTGCACGGCGCCGGCGCCGATCACCGTCAGGTTTTGCTTCAGCGGGGCGGAGATGTAGGACACCGCCGTGCCGGGCGGGTTTTCTCGCCAGTTCCATTGCCACTGGGAGGCGTTCCCCCACAGCCCCCCCGAGCCCGTGTTGCTCCCGAAATCGGTCAGCGGCAGAGCCCTGGCGTTCGACGTGTACCAGTTGACCGTCTCCCGCCGCGGCGGGCTGTCGGCCAGCGCGCCGTTGGGCGCGAGGTACCAGCGGCGGGCGGTGGTGCCGGGAATCGGGAAGCGTGAGAAGGAGGCCTCAAAGCCCGGGTAGGGGTCACCCGGCTTGCTCAGCTGGTCGGGCGACTTCCCGGCCCCGTTGTCGAACAGCACGCGCACCTCCGGCAGCGCCTCGAAGGCGGCCAGCGCCGCCGAGTAGGTCGGGATCGTCTGGATCGGGTCCGGCGGCAGCGTGTCGTTGTAGTAGTCGTTGGTCCCCATCGCCCCCTGGTAGATGAGCGGCGCGGCGGCCTGGGTGAGGGCGGCGTTCTCGATCGGGGGCTTGTGGGCCACGAACAGCTGCAGGAAGTCATACCAGCGGTCGTAGGTGTAGGGGTCGAGCGAGTCGATGTGGGCGCCGTTGGTGAAGGTGAACCACTTGAGGTTGGTGCCCGTCATGTGCTGGGCCAGATCCGGGCAGTGGCCGCCCGTCTGCTCGTCCTCCCACTGGCAGGCCATGAACACCGGGACCCTGATGCGGTTGACGAAGGTGACCGGGTCAAGCTGGTCGGCGACGCTGGGGACGTAGTGGCTGTTGGCGCGGATCTTGGCCATCAGGTTGGCCGCCTCGCCGTGCAGCACCTGGTTCTCCCTGCACGTCTGATCGCCATTCTGGATCCGCTGGTAGGCCCAGGGCTGGCCCGAGTGCGGGCCCGCCGGCTCGGCCTCGAACTGGCGCTGCTGCGCCCAGGCCACGGCGAAGCCGGTGTTGAGGATCCCGCCCGGGTACAGCGTGCTGGCGGTGGCGTCGATCGTCGACAGGGGGGAGATCGCCTCCAGGTCCGGCGGGTCCAGCTGGGCGGTGAACAGCTGGCTGATCGCGCCGTAGGAGATGCCCATCATCCCCACCTTGTGGTCGAGCACCCACGGCTGGTGGGCGATCGTCTCGATCACGTCGTAGCCGTCCAGGTTCTGCAGCGGCTCGAAGAAGTCATACGCGCCGCCCGAGCACCCGGTGCCGCGCATGTTGACATCCACCACGGCGAACCCCATCAGGTTGGCCAGCACGGCGATGCCGTTGGTCGGCCCAGCCGGATTGGCGTAGCCGTAGCCGGAGTATTCGATCAGCGTCGGGTAGGGCGGGGCATAGCTGGGGTTCAGGCCGCCGGGAAGGTTGGGCAGCGGGGGAAGGTTGACCCCGGACGGGACCCCCGGCTCGCCGGCGGGGCTGGTCGGCGGGTGCACGTAGATCGCCAGTTTCGTCCCGTCACGCGTGGTGAGGTACTGGTAGCCGTTGTCGGCGATCGGCTGGTTGTAGATGCTCGGGTCCCAGGGGGCGGCGGCGTCGCTGTGCACCGTGAGCGGCCCGGACTCCTGGCCGGTGGACAGCAGGCGCACCCGGTAGCCGCTCCCCGGGGAGACGTTGCGGAACAGCAGGCCCCCCAGCGAGTCGGCGCTCTGGGTGGCCAGCGTGCGGCCGCTCGGGGAGATCAGCGACATGCGCGCATAGCCGGGCAGGCCGGTGACGTACACCTGCTCCGCGCTGCCGTTGGCGCTGAAGCCCTGGGCCGAGGCTCCAGCCGGCACGAGGAGGCATCCGGCAAGCGCGAGCGTCGCGGCGACGGCGATCAGCCCCGGATGCGAGTGACCCTGCCAACGTCGTCTCCACATGAGGGGGAACCCTCTCACATCTCACGCCTCGGTGCGACGGTTGGTGCATCGACGCGAAGTGTCGGCGCCTCGGCGCGACGGTCGGTGCTTCGGCGCGACGGTCGGTGCTTCGGCGCGACGGCTCTCAGCGCTCCACCGGCCGCGCCGGGTCCGCGATCCACTCGCTCCAGGAGCCGGGGTACAGCGCGGCCCGGTGACCGGCCAGCTCAAGCGCCAGCACCTCGTGCGCGGCGGTCACTCCCGAGCCGCAGTAGGCCGCCACCGGCACCCCCTCCTCCACCCCCAGGCGGGCGAACGCCTGGCGCAGCGCGGCGCGGGGCAGGAACCTGCCCCGGGGGTCGAGATTGTCGGTGGTGGGGCGGTTGCGGGCACCGGGGATGTGCCCGGCGACGGGGTCGACCGGCTCGTGGGTGCCGGCGAAGCGCTCGGGTGCCCGCGCGTCCAGCAGCACGCCGGCGGCCGCGATCGCCGCCGCCCCTTCGGCGTCGATCACCGGCATCGACCCCGGCCGCGCCACGAAGTCTCCCGCTTGCGCCGGCGGCGTGTCGGTGGCCAGCTCTCCCCCCGCCTCCACCCAGGCGGCCAGCCCCCCGTCCAGCACCGCCACGCACGGATGGCCGAAGTAGCGCAGCAGCCACCAGGCCCGCGCCGCCGCGGTCGCGTTGCCGGCGTCGTAGACGACCACGGGGCGGGAGGCCGACACCCCCAGCGCCCGCATCTCGGCGCCGAAGCGATCGGCGGACGGAAGCGGGTGGCGGCCGCGCTCGGAGGGTGGATCGGCCAGCTGGCGGTCGAGGTCGACGAACTGCGCGCCGGGGATGTGCCCCCGCCGGTAGGCCCGCCGGTCGGGGCCGGTGGCGAGCGCCCAGCGGACGTCGAGCAGGGTGGGGCGCGCGGTCGGCGAGGCCAGCCGCTCCGCCAGCTCGCGGGCGTCGACGAGCGGTGGGCAGGGACGGTCCCCGGCCGCCGCGGCGCGCAGCTCGACCGCCGCCAGCGGCTCATAGCGCGCGCCGCCGCGCGCGAGGTGCGAGCGGTAGAGCACGATGCGCGCGCCCCGGAAGGCGAGCGGCGGCGGCGCGGGCAGCGGCCCGGCCGGGACCCGGACCCCGCGCCCCACCCGGGCCACCGTCACGTGGGCCAGGTAGGGCCGGCGCTCGGGCTCATACCAGCCGGCGGCGGACAGCGACTGGGAGAGGGCGGCCTGGATGGCCGCCAGCCGGCCCTGGGGATCGACCACCTCCACCGCCAGCACCCGCGGGCGGCGGGGCGGCAGCCAGCGGGCGCCTCCCAGCGCCAGCTCGGCCGCCGGTTCGCTCGCCAGCTGCGACAGCAGCGCGCCGATCGGCTCCAGGGCGGCGGCGGGACGCCAGCCCAGAAAGCACAGGGTGAGGTGCAGGGCGTCCGCCTCCAGCGGACGCAGGGCGAAGCGGTCGCCGAGCGCCCGCGTCCGCCAGGCCACCAGCGCCCGCCGCACGGCGGCCGGCAGCTCGAGGGCGATGAACAGCCGCAGCGGCCGCTCCCCCGCCTCGGTCATCCCGGCTCACCGCGGCGGGACGGCGGTGACCGTACGGTCGCGCTCGGCGTCGACCGAGACCAGCAGCCGCCGCAGTAGGTGCAGCGCGACGGTGGTCGAGCGCTCGCGCACGTCGGCGCGGCCGCCCGGCAGGCGCGTGGTGCGGGTGATCCGCTCCCCCGAGGCCGCGGTCACGCACAGGCACACCGTCCCCACCGGCTTCTGCTCGCTGCCGCCGCCGGGACCGGCGATGCCGGTGATGCCGATGCCGAAGTCGGCCCCGAAGCGGGTCACGGCGCCGTCGGCCAGGGCGTCGGCGACCTGCTCGGAGACCGCGCCGTGGCGCTCGATCAGCTCGGGATCGACCCCCGCCACCTCCGCCTTGGCCCGGTTGGAGTAGGCCACGATCCCGCCGGCGAAGTAGCTCGATGACCCCGGCGCCTCGGTCAACCGGGCGGCCATCAGCCCGCCGGTGCAGGATTCGACCACCGCCACCATGCGCCCGTCCAGCAGCTCGGCCACCTGCCGATCGACGGTCGAGCCGTCCTCGGAGAACAGCGTGTCCGAGTGGCGGCCGCGGATGAACTCCACCAGCGCCCGGTACTCCGGTTCGGCCTCGGGCTCATAGCGCGTGGAGACCTCGATCTCCCCCCGGCGCAGGCAGGTGGTGATCTCCAGCCCCTCCAGCGACAGCCCGGCCGCGGCGGCCGCCCGCAGCGTGCTGGCGATCTCCGACTCGGGGATCCCGAACAGCCGCAGCATCCCCCGCCGGTACTCGGGCGCCCCGGCGATCGCCGCCCGGAAGGCCTCGGTCCGCCGGGCCGCCTCCCACATGGGCTGAAGCTCGCGCGGCGGCCCGGGCAGGACGACCACCGTGGGCCGACTTCCGCGCAGCGGCGGCACAACCAGGCCGGGGGCGGTGCCCACCGGGTCGAGGATCGTGGCACCGCGGGGGATGATCGCCTGCTTGCGGTTGGAGATGCGGATCGCCTCCGGATCCAGGTTGGGCCAGCGCCTGCTCAGCCCGCTGAGGATCTCCTCGATCCGAGCCTCAAGGCCGGGGTCGAGGACCATCTCGCGGCCGGAGAAGCGGCCCACCACCTCGGCCGTCAGGTCATCGGCGGTGGGGCCCAGCCCGCCGCTGGTCACGATCACCGCCACCCCCTCGGCGGCCATCGCGCGCAGCGCCGCCAGCAGATCGTCGGGCCGGTCGCCGACGATCTCGATCATCTGCGTATCCACCCCCAGCTCGCGCAGGCGCTCCGACAGCCAGGGGCCGTTGCGGTCGGTGATGATGCCGGTGAGCACCTCGGTGCCGGTGACCAGGATCCCCGCCCGGGGTCGGCGCCCGCGGCCGCGCGGGCCTCGCGGAGCGCCCTCCCCACGCGGCGGATCACCGGCTGTGGGGGCGGGGGTCACGGGCACGTTGGGGGCTGGGAGAGGGGGATCGGTCTCACGCTGTCGGGCGGGGTGATCATGAGCCGGATCGCGTTCGGGGAGGGTGCCACCGGGATCGGATGTCCGTTGACCACCATGTGCACATTGTTGTTGCCGAGCGTGAGCAGCAGCCGCGCCCCCGTCTCGGTGGGGATCGTCTGGCCGGGGGCGTAGGTGTGCTCGTAGATCAGCCGGGTGCCGTCGCCGCGGACCAGGCACACGTAGACCGGGCCGGTGGGCACCATGTGCAGCGTCACCGTGGTGGGCAGCGGCGCCCGCACCGGCGTGGTGACTGGGCTGGTCACGTGCCGGCTGCGCCGTTTGGCGGCCACGCTGTGGCGAGCCGAGCCGCCGCTGGGCGTGGAGTTGCCGGTCAGGCTGCCGACCAGGCCGAGGGCGAGCAGGATCAGCACCACCACGGCGGCGATCGACACCCACGGCGGGATCCGCCGGCGCGGCGGGCGCTCGCGCTCGCGCACCCGGCGCGTGCCGATCGGCCGCGTGTCGCGCTCGGAGGGGCGCTCGTGGCGGCGGCGGAACTCGTCCACCAGCAGGCGCGAGTCCAGCCCCAGATAGTCGCCGTAGGTGCGCAGGAAGCTGCGGGCATACACCGGCCCGGGAAGCAGCTCCCACTCCTCGTTCTCGATCGCCCGCAGGTACTTGGCGCGGATCTTGGTGTCGGCCTCGACCTGGCTGATGTCGATCCGCGCGCGCATCCGCGCCTCACGAAGGGTGGCGCCAATCTCGGGCATCAACCCTCAAGGCTACCGGCGCCCCGGGGCCGCCAGCGGGGGCCTTTTGGGGCCTCCGGGCTACTCCGAGGCCGGCTCGTCGGGCACGCTCACCAGCGGCGGCGGCGCGCTCCCCTCCGCCTCGGCCAGATGGGCGAGGATGCGCGGCACATCGCCCTCGCCGATCAGCACCTGGCGCGGCTTTGAGCCCTCGTAGCCGGAGATGATCCCGCGCCGCTCGAGCATGTCGATCAGCCGCCCGGCCCGCGTGTAGCCGACGCGCAGGCGGCGCTGGAGCATCGACGTGGAGGCGGTGCCCATCTGGGCCACGAGCAGGATCGCCTCCTCGAGCAGGGGGTCCTCGTCGGGGGGGAACTCGCCCTCGCCCGTCGTCTCCTCCTCCTCGCCCTCGACCTCCTCCAGAAGCTCCTCGTGGAACTCCGGCTCCCCCTGGCGCCGCCAGGCGTCGGTCAGCTCGGCGATCTGCGCCTCGTCGATGTAGGCGCCCTGGATCCGCTGCAGCCTGGAGGCGCCCACGGGTGAGAAGAGCATGTCGCCCTGGCCGAGCAGGGACTCGGCGCCGTTCTGGTCGAGGATCACCCGGGAGTCGGTCTGGCTGGAGACGGCGAAGGCGATCCGCGAGGGGACGTTGGCCTTGATCATCCCGGTGATCACGTCCACCCGCGGCGACTGGGTGGCCAGCACCAGGTGGATGCCCACCGCGCGCGCCTTCTGGGCCAGGCGGATGATCGAATCCTCCACGTCGGCCGGGGCCACCATCATCAGGTCGGCCAGCTCGTCGATCACGCACAGGATGTAGGGCAGCGCCGGCTCCCCCCGGCGCTCGCGCACCCGGTTGAGCTCGGGCAGCGACCGGGTGCGGGCCAGCGACATGATCCCGTAGCGCTGCTCCATCTCGCGGACCAGGTTCTGCAGGGCGTTGGCCGCCATCCGGGGGCTGGTGATCACGGGGGTGAGCAGGTGCGGGATCGACTCGTAGTGGTTGAGCTCGACCTGCTTGGGGTCGACCAGCACCAGCCGCACCTCGTGCGGGGTGGCCCGCAGCAGGATCGAGGCGAGCATCGCGTTCACGCACGCCGACTTGCCCGCGCCCGTCGTGCCCGCCACCAGCAGGTGGGGCATCTTGGCCAGATCGGCGCCGATCGCCCGCCCGGCGATGTCCTTGCCCAGCCACACGGTGAGCGGCGACCAGTCGGCCGGCGGCGGCTGGAAGACGTCGCCCAGATGCACGATCCGCCGCCGGGCGTTGGGCACCTCCACCCCCACCGCCTGCTTGCCGGGGATCGGGGCCAGGATGCGGATCTCGGTGGCGGCCAGCGCGTAGGCGAGGTCGTCCTTGAGCTGGGCCACCTTGGCCACCTTGGTGCCGGGCGCCAGCCGCAGCTCATAGCGGGTGATGTGCGGCCCGGTGACCCGGCCGATCACCGACGCGGAGATGCCGAAGTGCCCGAGCGTCTCGACCAGCGTCCGGGCCACCTGCTCCTGGCCGGCGGTGTCGGGCCTGGCCGCCTCCCCGGTGGAGCGCACGAGAAACCGGGGCGAGGGCACCCGCCACTGAAAGTTCGGGTTGTCGGTCACGCTCGAGCGGTAGCGCCCCTGCGGGGTGAGCTCGCCGTCGGCCGCCGGCCGGGCCGCCCGCCCGCTCGGGGCCGGCCCGGGCCCGCCGTCGGACGGAGCCTCGCCCTCGGGCGGCTCGCGGGCGCCCACCCCGACGATCGGGGGCGCCTCGACATGGGTGGCGCGCACCACCACCTCGCCGAGCCCGCCCTCACCCCGGCCCTCGCCGTCGCCGTCGACGCCCTCACCGTGAACGCCCTCACCGTCAACGCCCTCACCGTGAACGCCCGCGGCGGGCCCGCCCTCACCATGCGCGCCGGCGCCGCGACCCTCCCCGCGCGGATCGCCGGCGCCCTCACCCTCGCTCCGGTCGCGCTCGCTCCAGCCACCCCCGCCGGGGTCCCGCTCGCCCCACTCGTCCTCGCCCCGCCCCTCCCCCGCCGCGCCGCGACGCGACGCCGCGGCGTCCCGGGAAGGCCCGCGGCCGGGCCGGCGGGCACTGGTCAGGGCGCTCAGCTCGCCGGTCGAGCGGCGGATCGCCTGGCCGGTGCGGGCCACGCCGGCGCCGGTGGCGCGGAGCATGCCGGCCACCCCGGCGCCGGTGAGCAGGATCACGCCGGCCACGAACAGGAACACGGCCAGGATGTCCGCGCCCAGGTGGGAGAGCAGGTGCGCCGCCAACCAGAACTCGAGCTGGCCGATCAGCCCGCCGCGGGCCTCCATCGCCGCCGGGTGCCACTGCAGCGCCGCCGGGGCGACGCCCGGCCCCACCCCCAGGGTGCCGGCGGCCAGCGCCAGCGTCAGGGCGGCGAGCAGGCAGATGGCGCCGGTGCGCACCGGGCGCACCGGCGGGCGCAGCTCGCGCAGGAGCACGAGCACCCCGGCCAGGATCAGCCCCACCGGGATCGCGTAGCCGATCACGCCGAGCACGAAGCGCAGCGCGGTAAGCGCGCCGCCGCCCACCGGGCCGCCCGCCCAGCCCAGATAGGCGACGCCGCCCAGGAACACGCCCAGCGCCACCAGCGCCAGCGCGAGCACGTCGAGGTGGTGGGGCTCAGGGGAAAAGCGCAGCCGGGGCAGTGCCGGACGCAGCGCCGACCGCGGGCGCCTGGCGCGCCGGGAGCGCGACTTGGGTGGACGGCGGGTCGGCATTTCTCCGAAGGGATGGCTTCGACGGATCCTGCCCGGGTCCTTCCCCCCCTACCATCTTCAGCCGATGCCCGATTATGAGCGCGCACCGCGGGTGCTGGTGGTCGAGGACGACGAGGCGATCGCCCAGATCCTGCAGCGCTCGCTGCGCCTGGAGGGCTACGACGTGAAGATCGCCGGGGACGGGCTGAGCGCGCTCGAGGAGGCCCACGCGTTCCTGCCCGATCTGGTGATCCTCGACCTCGGCCTGCCCAAGCTCGACGGGATCGAGGTGGCCCGGCGGATGCGCGAGACCGACGATGTCCCGATCCTGATGCTCACCGCCCGCGATGCCGTCGAGGCGCGGGTGGAGGGGCTCGACTCGGGCGCCGACGACTATCTGGTCAAGCCGTTCGAGCGCCAGGAGCTGCTGGCCCGGCTGCGGGCGCTGCTCCGCCGCCGTCCCCCCCGCGGGCAGGCCGCGCTGGTGGTCGGCGACCTGCGGCTGAACCCCGACACCCACGAGGTCACCCGCGGCGGACGGCCGATCGATTTAACTCAGCGAGAGTTCGAGCTGTTGGAATACCTGATGCGCAACGAACGGATCGTGATCTCGCGCCAGCGTCTGCTCGACGAGGTGTGGGGCTATGACCCGTTCTCGATGACGAACACGATCGAGGTGTTCGTGTCGAACCTGCGACGAAAGCTGGAAGCGGGTGGCGAGCCTCGGCTCCTACATACGATCCGCGGCGCGGGGTACGTTCTCCGCGTATAGGACGGTTCCCGTCCGCTGGCGTCTGGCCGGCGGCTCGGCGGCGCTGACGTTCGTGATTTTGGCCGCGTTTGCGGCCATGGTGGGTCTGTTCACCACCAACGACCTGCGGGGCCAGTTCACCAACCAGGTGGAGGGGGCGGCGGCCCAGCTGGCGGGCAAGCTGGAGCGCCCGCCGATGCATTGGGTGACGCTGACCGTGCCCGGCCGGCGCTCGGCGATGCTCGAGCTGGTCTGCAACAAGAACGTCAGCCTGACCGACTTCGTGGCCGCCGAGCACGCCCAGATCCGGATCTTCGACCAGTCCGGCGGCGCGCCGCTGTGCACGCAGAACGAGGTGCGGATCAACGGCAGCCAGCCCTCGGATGAGCCGCCGCCGAAGTTCGCGCCGCCCACCCACGCCGGAACCTTCCAGGAGAACGGCTACCTGACCGTCGTCGACCAGCTCCTCACCGCCGGCTCCAAGGCGCGCCGCCACGTGTGGATGCTCTACGCGGTGCCGCTCTCCGATCTCGACCACACGCTGGCCCGCGTGCGGGTGTTTCTGCTGCTGGGCGTGCTCGGGGGCACGGTGCTGGCGCTGCTGGCCGGGCTGGCCACCGCCGCCCGCGCGATCCGTCCGATCGTCGAGCTGACCGGCGCCGCGCGGGAGATCGAGCGCACCCGGGACCCGAGCCGGCACGTGCCGCTGCCCAAGGCCGACGACGAGGTGGCCGAGCTGGCCCGCACGCTGGAGGGGATGCTGCAGAGCCTGGACGCCGCGCGCAGCGGCACCGAGGCGATGCTCGCGCGCCAGCGGGAGTTCGTGGCCGACGCCTCGCACGAGCTGCGCACGCCGCTGACCAGCATCCTGGCCAGCCTCGAGCTGCTGGCCGAGGAGCTGGACGGCGAGCAGGCCGACACCGCCCAGGCGGCGCTGCGCTCGGCCCGGCGGATGCGCCGGCTGGTGGGCGACCTGCTCCTGCTCGCCCGCGCCGACGCCCGCCGCATGCAGCCGCACGCCCCCACCGGGCTGGACGAGGTGATGCTGGAGGCCGCGGCCGAGGTGGGGCCGATGGCCGACGAGCACGACCTCCAGCTCGACGCCGCGCCGGTGGTGGTCTCAGGCGCCCGGGACGAGCTGCACCGGATGGTGCTCAACCTGATCGAGAACGCGGTCAAGCACACCCCTCCCGGCACCCGCATCCGCGCCGCCACCGGGCGTGAGAACGGCCATGCGCTGCTGGTGGTGGAGGACGACGGCCCCGGGGTGCCGGCCGAGCTCGGAGAGCGCGTGTTCGAGCGCTTCGTGCGCAACGGGCGCGACGGCGGCCGCGGCTCCGGCCTGGGGCTGTCGATCGTCCGCGCGGTGGCCGAGTCCCACGGCGGCTCGGTCCGCCTGGAGAGCCCGGCGGACGGCCCGGGCGCGCGCTTCGTCGTCCGCCTCCCGCTCGAGCCGGCCGCCGGCGCCCCGTCCCCGGAGCCGTCGGCGACGGCCGGGCCTCACACCTCGACGACCACCGGCAGGACCATCGGGCGACGGCGCAGCCGGTCGTAGACGAACGCGGCCAGATCGTCGTGCAGCTCCTGCTGGAGCAGGTCGATCTCCCGCACCCCGTCGGCCACCGCCCGCCGCAGCGAGTCCTCCACCGCCCGGCGGATCTCGGCCACCAGCCCGTCGGCCTGCTCGACAAACGGCACGCCGCGGAAGATCACCTCCGGCTCCACCACCGACTCCCCGGTCTGTTCGGAGATGGTCGCCACCACGATGAAGATCCCGTCGTCGGAGAGCATCCGCCGGTCGCGCAGCGCCACATCGGCGGGATCGCCGATGTCCACCCCGTCGACGAACATCATGCCCGCCGGCTGGGGCTCGCCCAGCCGAGCGCCGGAGCGGTCGATCTCCAGCGGCAGCCCGTTCTCAGACCGAAAGATGCGCGCCGGCGGGATGCCCACCGCCTCGGCCAGCTGGGCGTGCAGGTGCAGGCGCTTGTGATCGCCGTGGGCGGGCATCACGTAGCGCGGCTTGACCAGGTTCAGCATCAGCTTGAGCTCCTCGGTGTAGCCGTGGCCGGAGGCGTGGATCGGCGCCTCGCGCGGAGTGATCACGTCGCAGCCGATGTGGTACAGGCGGTCGATCGTCTCCCCCACCGCCCGCTCGTTGCCCGGGATCGGGGTGGCCGAGAAGACGACCGTGTCGCCGGGGTGCAGCTTGATCGCCCGGTGGTCGTTGTGGGCCATGCGCCGCAGCGCCGACAGCGGCTCGCCCTGCGAGCCGGTGGACACCACGACCACCCGCTCGTCCGGCCAGTCCTCCACCTCCTGGGGCTGGATCAGGATCCCCTCGGGGAACTCGATGTGCCCGAGCGAGCGGCCGATGTTGACGTTCTTGCGCATCGAGCGCCCGACCAGGGCCACCTTGCGCCCCACCGCCGCAGCGGCGTCCACCACCTGCTGCACCCGGTGGATGTTGGACGCGAAGCTGGTCACGATGATCCGCCCCTCGATGCGGGAGAAGACGTCCTGCAGGTGGCTGCCCACCCCGCTCTCGGAGGGCGAGAACCCGACGCGGTCGGCGTTGGTGGAGTCGCCGTAGAGCAGCAGCAGCCCCTCGCGCCCCAGCTCGGCCAGCCGGGAGACGTCGGCCGGCACCCCGTCCACCGGCGTCTGGTCGAACTTGTAGTCGCCGGTGATCAGGATGCGCCCCAGCTCGGTGCCCACCACCACCGCGCAGGAGTCGGGGATCGAGTGGGTCATGTGCACCAGCTCGAGCGTGAACGGCCCCAGCGCGAGCTGCTCGCCCGGCGGCAGGTGCTCCAGGCTGACCTCGCGCAGGCGATGCTCGTCGAGCTTGGAGCGGGCCATGGCCACGGTCAGGCGCCCGCCGTAGACGGGCGGCAGCGTCCCCAGCTCCCGCAGCACCCAGGGCAGCGCGCCCACGTGATCCTCGTGGCCATGGGTGATCACGATCGCCTCGATGTCCTCCGCGCGCTCGCGCAGGTAGGAGAAGTCGGGCAGCACCAGGTCGATGCCCAGCATGTCGGCGGTGGGGAAGCGCAGGCCGGTGTCGACGACCACGATCCGCCCGTCGTACTCGACCACCGTCATGTTCTTGCCGATCTCGCCCAGCCCGCCGAGGGGCAGGACCCGCAGCCGGTCGCTCACGCGTGCGCGGGGGCCAGCAGCCGGTGGCGCTTGAGCAGTGCGCGGATCACCGAGAGCTCACGCTGGTCGAGCTCCACGTAGGGCAGTCGCGGCACCCCGACCTCGAACCCGAGGAGGTTGAGCGCCGCCTTGACCGAGCAGGCCAGCGGGGCGACGGCCAGGTCGCGGTAGGCGTCCTGCAGGCTCCGGTCGATCTCCCGCCGATGCTCGGGCTCCTGCACCATGCGCCGCATCTCGGGCCCGAACAGGTGGCTGGCGACCAGGATCCCGCCCGGCTCGCCCATGTCGAGCACGTCGGCCAGCAGGTCGTCGTTGCCGGCGTAGATCGCCAGCCCGTCGATCTTGGCCAGGTTGGCCGGGTTGGCCTGCTTGACCGCCACCACATGCTCGAGCTGGGCCAGCTCGGCCAGCAGGTCGTTGGGCATGTCCGACGCGGTGCGCTGGGGGATGTTGTAGAGGATGATCGGGCGGTCGGTGGCCCGGTCGACCTCCTGGAAGTGGCGGATGATCCCGCGCCGGCTGGGCCGGTTGTAGTACGGGTTGACCGACAGCACGGCGTCGGCGCCCAGCTCGGTCACCCGCTCGGTCAGGTGCGCGGCATGCCGGGTGTCGTTGGAGCCGGCGCCGGCCACGATCGTGCACCGTCCCCCCAGCTCCGCCACCGCCAGCTCGACCATGCGCAGATGCTCGGCCTCCGACAGGGTGGAGGCCTCGCCGGTGGTCCCGCACACCACCAGGCCGTCGGAGCCGTGCTCGACCAGGTGGTGCATGAGGCGCACGGCGGCCGCCTCGTCGATGCCGCCCCCGGCGGCGAACGGGGTGACCATGGCGGTGAGGATCGAACCCAGCTCGGCGGCCATCGGCTCGATTATCGCAGCGGCGCTCAGTAGCCGCTGCCGCCGCTGCCGTAGCCGCTGGAGCCGCTGCCGTAGCCGCTGGAGCCGCTGGAGCCGCCGCCCGAGCCGGCGGAGCTGGTGATCACCCTGCCCGCGGGCGAGATCACATGCCAGACGCCGCCGCTTGAGTTGAGGTTCTGGCCGAGGTCGCTTCCGGGACCGGAATCGGCCGTGTACAGGTAGAGCGGCCAGCCGGCGTAGGTGACCACGCGTCCACCGGCGGGGTCCGGGTCGCTGCCGACCAGCGCGGCGCGGACGCCGGCGCCGAGCGACGGCCGCCGACCGGCGGAGATCTTCAGCGGCGGCCACACGGACGCGCAGGCGCCCACGCAGGTGACCCTGCTGTCCCTGTCCGGGGCGAACGTGTAGAGCGTGCGCCCCTGGCCGTTGACCAGCACCGTCCCCACCCCCGGCAGCGAGCGGGTGCCCAGCGCCACCGACCCGCCGCCGCCGGCGGGGGCGGTCGAGGTGGAGGCGGAGGCGGAGGTGGAGGTGGAGGTGGAGCTGGCCGCGCTCGAGCTCGAGCCGCTTGACCCGCAGGCCGCGGCCAGCAGCGCCAGGGGCAGGGCGAGCAGCGGCGAGAACTTCAACGACGACTCCGGTGTGGGCGCCGGCTCAAAGCACCTCGGACTGTACGCCTGTCCGTGTTAGGACAGGATTGCGATGAGGCTGACGGTTGGTGATCCCGGAGCCGACAGCCGCGACCGCGGGCGCGCTACGGTTTGGCGGTGAGGCGCACCGGCGCCCACCCACGCCCTCACCCGCACCGCTGACGATGGCCACACCCCCGCTCGTCTTCGCCTCGTTTCACCTCGGCGAATCGGTCCCCCCGATCGTCGCCGCCGCCGCCTACCTGACGATGTACGCCCTGCGCACCCGGACGCTGGCCCGCGAGCGGCGGCCGGTCGCCACCTGGCGGATCGCCTCGTTCGTGTTCGGGGTGCTGCTGATGTTCGCCTGCCAGGTGGGGCCGGCCGACGACGTGGCCGACAGCCTGCTGGTGGCGCACATGCTCCAGCACATCGTGCTCGGCGACATCGCCTCGCTGTTCATCGTGCTCGGCCTCACCGGCCCGATGCTCCAGCCGCTGTTGCACCTGCGCCCCACCCGGCCGCTGCGCGTGCTGGCCAGCCCGGGCATCGCCCTGACCCTGTGGGCCGTCGACCTCTACGCCTGGCACCTGCCGCTCTTCTACCAGCTGGCCATCCGCCACGATCTGGTGCACGCCCTCGAGCACGCCTGCTTTCTGTGGTTCGGCACGCTGCTGTGGCTGGCGCTGATCGGCCCGCTGCCCAAGCCGGCCTGGTTCACCGGCTGGGGGACGCTGATCTACGTGATCGGGGTGCGCCTGATCGGCGCCATCCTGGCCAACGTCCTGATCTGGGCCCAGACCGTCTTCTACCCGGTCTACAACGCCAGCGACGCCGCGCGCGGGCTGAGCCCGCTGTCGGACCAGAACCTGGCCGGCGGGGTGATGATGGTGGAGCAGATCCTGCTCACCACGGTGCTGCTCGGCTGGCTGTTCTATCGCTTCGCCAGGCAGGACGAGCAGCGCCAGGCGCTGCTCGATCTGGCCGCCGAGCGCGGCATCGAGCTGAGCGACGAGCGCGCCGCACGGGCGGCCCGGGCAGGACGGGCGGAGGCGCTGCGCGAGCGGCTGCTGGCCGAGGCCGGCAGCCCCACCGAGCGGACCGCCGAGAGGCCGACCTCCGTTCCCGGCTCAGGCTGAGCCCGAAGCGGAGGCTCAGGCTGAGCCCGAAGCGGAGGCTCAGGCTGAGCCCGGAGCGGGGGTTAGAGCTCGAGCAGCCGCTCCAGCCCCACCACCGGCGACTCGGGGAGCGAGCCCACCCGGCGGATGGCCAGCAGCACGCCGGGCATGAACGAGTGGCGGTCAAGCGAGTCGTGGCGGATGGTCAGGGTCTGGCCGGCGGCGCCGAGGATCACCTCCTGGTGGGCGACCAGGCCGGGCAGGCGGACCGAGTGGATCGGCACCTCGCCCAGCTCTGGGGCGGCCGCGCGCATCAGCTGCGCCGTGCGCGCGGCGGTGCCGCTCGGGCGGTCGAGCTTGCGGTCGTGGTGCAGCTCGATGATCTCCGCCCGCTCCATGTGGCCGGCGGCCTGCTCGGCGAAGCGCATCATCAGCACCGCGCCGATGGCGAAGTTGGGGGCGGCGAACACGTTGGCCCGCCGGGGCGGTGCCGGGGCGCTGCCCGGAGCGGACGGCGCGGACCCGCTGGCCAGCCGCTCAAGCTCGGCCGGTGCAAAGCCGGTGGTGCCGATCACCACGTGCACGCCCGCCGCCAGCGCCTGGCGGGCGTTGGCCAGCACCGCGTCCGGCAGCGTGAAGTCCACCAGCACGTCCACGCCCGCGGCCAGCGCGTCGGCGACGGTGGTGCCGAGCGCCGGGTCGGCCCGCGCCACCAGCTCGAGGTCCTCCGCCTGGCTCACCGCCTCGCACACGGTCGAGCCCATCCGCCCCGCCGCCCCGGCCACCGCCACCCGGATCACGGCACCGCCTCGGCCAGGCCCGGCGCCACCGCCGCCAGCGCCGCCTCGAACTGCTCCTGCTCGGGGCCGATCGCCGCCGCCGACAGGCGCTCGGGCGCCCACAGCTCGTCCACCAGCTGGACCAGATCCTCACGGCTCACCGCGTCGATCCGCCGCACCACCTCATCCAGCGACAGCAGCGGCGCGTCGGCCAGCACCTCGGAGCCGAGACGGTTCATCCGGGCACCGGTCGACTCCAGCGAGAGCACCACCCGTCCCTTGAGGTTGTCCTTGGCCCGCTCAAGCTCATCCGGCGTGGCCGGCTGCTCGCGCAGCCGCCTGAGCTCCGAGCCCACCACCTCCATGGCCTCCAGCAGGTTCTCCCGCCGGGTGCCCAGGTACAGGCCGACCTGTCCGGTGTCCTGGTAGGCGCTGGTGAACGTGTAGACGGCGTAGGCCAGCCCCCGCCGCTCCCGGATCTCCTGGAACAGCCGCGAGGAGGAGGTGCCGCCGAAGATCGTGTCGAGCACGCGCAGCGCGAAGCGGCGCTCGTCGTGGCGGGACAGTCCAGCGGCCCCGACGCACACGTGGTACTGCTCGGTGTCCTTGCGCTCGAACCGCCGACCGGGTCCGCGCGCGGCCGGACGGGAGGGCGCCGGGGGCGCGCCCGCGGCCGGCGCGGCGGCCGGGATGCGCTCCTGGGCCAGCGCCACCAGCCGGTCGTGGTCAAGCGAGCCGGCGGCGGCGATCACCACGTTGGCCGGCACGTAGCGGGCACGGTGGAAGGCGGCGATCGCCTCCGGCGGGGTGTGGGCGATGACCGGCGCCCGGCCGATGATCGCCCGGCCCAGGGGATCCTCGCCGAACACCGCCTCGCCGAACAGGTCGAACACCTTCTCCTGGGGATCGTCCTCGTACATGGCGATCTCCTCCAGGATCACCGCCCGCTCGGCGTCGATCTCCTCCAGCGCCGGGCGGAAGACCATGTCGGCCATCACGTCGAACGCCTCGGCCAGGTGCTCGTCGATCACCCGGGCGTACACCGAGGTGGTCTCCTTGCCCGTGCCCGCGTTCAGCTCGGCCCCCATGCGGTCGAAGATCTGGTCGATCTCGACCGAGCTGTACTTGGAGGAGCCCTTGAACAGCAGGTGCTCGAGCAGGTGCGAGAGCCCCGCCTGCTCCTCGGACTCGGTGCGCGAGCCGGTGCCGATCCACACCCCCAGCGAGACCGAGCGCACCGCCGGCATCGCCTCGGTGACGATCCGCGCGCCGCAGTCCAGCGCCGTCAGCCGGTGCTCCTCGATCACGGGCCTGCGGCTCGGGCTCTCCGCGGCTCGGGCCGGTCAGGAACGGGGACGCTCGGGGTCGCGGTCGCGCACCCGTCCCCGCTCCCGGTGACCCCGGCCGGCGCGGCCGTCCCGGCGCTCGCCCCGGTCGCGTCGCGGGCCCGGATCGCCGGTGCCGACCGTGCTCAGCTCCTCGGCCGTCTTGCCCTCGACCTCGGGGTCGTTGGCCAGCCGCAGGCCGATCCGGCCGCGCTCGCGGTCGACCTCGACCACCCGCACGGTCAGCTCATCGCCCTTGCTCAGCACCTCCTCGACCGACTGGATGCGCCGGCCGGGGGAGATGTTGGAGATGTGCAGCAGGCCGTCGGTGCCCTTGGCCAGCTCGACGAACGCCCCGAAGGCGGTGGTCTTGACCACCCGCCCGGTGTACTCGTCGCCGACCTCCACCTCCTTGGTCATCGCGCGGATCCGCTCCACCAGCGCGTCGCCGCGCTCGCCGTCGGAGGCGTAGACCAGCACCTGGCCGTCCTCGGAGACGTCGATCTGGGCGTCGAACTCCTCCTGCAGGCCACGGATCGTCTCGCCGCCCTTGCCGATCAGCAGCCCGATCTTCTCGGGGTCGATCTGCACGGTGGAGATGCGCGGGGCGTGCTTGGAGAGCTCGCTGCGCGGACGGTCGATCACCTTGGCCATCTCGCCCAGGATGAACTCCCGGGCCACCCGGGCCTGGGCCAGGGCGTCGCGCATGATCTCGAACGTCACCCCGGTGATCTTGATGTCCATCTGCAGCGCGGTGATGCCGCGCTCGGTGCCGGCGACCTTGAAGTCCATGTCGCCCAGATGGTCCTCGACGCCGGCGATGTCGGTGAGGATGATGTGGTCCTCGCCCTCCTTGATCAGACCCATGGCGATCCCGGCCACCGGCCGCTTGATCGGCACCCCGGCGTCCATCAGCGACAGGGTCGAGCCGCACACGCTGGCCATCGAGCTCGAGCCGTTGGACTCGAGGATGTCGGAGACCACGCGGATCGTGTAGGGGAACTCCTCCTGGCTGGGGATCATCGGCACCAGCGCCCTCTCGGCCAGCGCACCATGGCCGATGTCGCGCCGCTTGGGGCCGCGCATGAACCCGGCCTCGCCCACCGAGAAGGGCGGGAAGTTGTAGTGGTGGAAGTAGCGCTTGGCGGTCTCCAGCCCCAGCGTGTCCAGCCGCATCTCCTCGCGCGTGGTGCCGAGCGCCACCACGCTCAGCGCCTGCGTCTGGCCGCGGGTGAACAGCGCCGAGCCGTGGGTGCGGGGGGCCACCCCCACCTCGATCGACAGGGGCCGGATCTCATCCGCTCGGCGCCCGTCCGGCCGGCGCTTGTGGACGGCGATCCGCTCGCGGATGATCGTCTTCTCCAGCTTGTCGAAGGCGAGCTGGGCCCGAGCCCGGTACTCGGCGTAGGTGTCGGCCTCCGGGTCGCCGGAGTACTGCGCCAGCACCTGCTCCTCCACCGCCCGGGTCGCCTCCTGGCGCTCGAGCTTGTCCTCGACCTGGGTGGCCGCGTCCAGCGCCGCCCCGTGCGAGGCCTTGATCTGCTCGTAGAGGTCGGGGTCGACCTGGGGCGCCTGCACCTCGAGCTTCTGCTTGCCCGCCCTCTCGGCCAGCTCGCGCTGGGCCCGGCAGAGCTTCTTGATCTCCTCGTGGGCGATGTCCAGCGCGTCGAGGATCTCGGCCTCGGGCACCTCGTTGGCGCCCGCCTCGACCATCAGGATCGCCTCCTCGGTGCCGGCCACCACCAGGTCGAGGTCGGTGCGCTCGACCAGATCCTGCTCGTGCGGGTTGACCACGAAGTTGCCCTCGATCTTGCCGACCCGCACCGCGCCCACCGGAGTCGGCAGGGGGATCTGCGAGACCATCAGCGCCGCCGAGGCGCCGTTCATGGCCAGCACGTCGTAGGGGTGCTCGTGGTCGACCGAGATGGGGATCGCCACCAGCTGGGTCTCATAGCGCCAGCCCTTGGGGAACAGCGGCCGGATCGGCCGGTCGATCAGGCGGGCGGCCAGCGTGGCCTTCTCTCCCGCCCGCCCCTCGCGCCGGAAGAACGAGCCGGGGATCTTCCCCGCCGCGTACATCCGCTCCTCCACGTCGACGGTCAGAGGGAGAAAGTCGACCTCCCTGAGGTTGCCCGCCGTGGCGGTGCACAGCACCATCGTGTCGCCGCTGCGAACGACGACCGCCCCTGAGGCCTGCTTGGCCAGCTTGCCGGTTTCGAAGGAGATCTCGCGCCCCTCGATCTCCACGGCGACGCGCGTGACGCCGTCAGACATATATTCAGTTTCCTTCCCGCTTCGCCGTTCGGTAGGCGAAGTGCGTACGTTTCTTACTCTGATTCCGAACTGAGCTGATGGTAGCGGCCAGCCGGCGCTCAGGCGGCGGCGAGCGCGTCCGGGTCAAACCGGCCGCTGTGCATCCGACCGGCCGCGAACACGGTGGGCGTCGTGACCACCCCCGCCCGCACGCCGGATTCGAAGTCGCGCCGCACGCGGGCGCGCACCGCCTCGCTGCGGCGATCGGACTCGAAGCGCTCGAGGTCCAGGCCCAGCTCGCGGGCCCGCCGCCACAGGTGCGGATCCTCCAGGCGAGCCTGGTCGGCGAACAGCAGGTCGTGCATCTCCCAAAAGCGGCCCTGCAGTCCCGCCGCCTCGGCCGCGCAAGCCGCCGCCCAGGCGCGGGGATGGCTGGAGCGGACCGGGAAGTGGCGAAAGACCAGGCGCAGGCGGGCCCCCTCCAGCCGGCGGCTCAGCGCCGCGCAGTGGGGGCACTCGAAGTCGGCGTACTCGATCACCACCGGCGCCGACCCCGAGCCTCGCACGTGGTCCTCCGGGCCCGGCGCGGGGACCGGCGCCGAGCGCAGGGCGCTCAAGCTGCGGGCCGGGAGGACGCCGCCGCCAGCCCGTCGAAGATCAGGTTGGCGCCCGGCAGCTCCGCCGGCGAGGCGGCCTGATAGCTCCAGCGCACCACCGCGTCGGGGCCGATGATCACCAGCGCCCGCTGGGGGAACCCGTCGGGGTGGTAGACCCCGAACGCCCGGCACGTCTCCCCCTTGGGCTCGAAGTCCGACAGCTGCTCGATCCTCACCCCCAGCTGGCGGCGGAACGCGGCCTGGCTGTAGGTGGCGTCGCACGAGACCCCGTACAGGGTGGCGCCGGCCTCCTGGAAGCGCTCGAGCACGTCGTCGTAGAGGTTCAGCTGGTCGGTGCACACGGGGCTGAAGGCGAACGGGTAGAAGACGAGCACGGTCGTCCTGCCCTCCAGCTCGGCGCGGGTGAACGGACTGCCGTCCTCGCGGCGCAGATGAAGCTCGGGGGCGGGTGTGCCGGGCTGGATGATCGTCACTTGCGCAGGCCCAGCTCGCGCACCACCGACCGGTAGCGGTCGACGTCGGCCCGCTGCAGGTAGGCCAGCAGCCGCCGACGGCGGCCGACCAGCATCAGCAGCCCGCGGCGCGAGTGGTGGTCCTTGCGGTGCACGCGCAGGTGCTCGGTGAGCTGGTTGATGCGCTCGGTGAGCAGGGCGACCTGAACCTCGGTGCGCCCGGTGTCGGCCGGACCGGCCCCGAACTTCTCGACCAGCTCCTGCTTTCTCTCCGCGGTCAGGGTCATGCACGCCGGAGGCTAGCAAGCGCGCGGCGGCACCGGGCGCGGACGGGCCCGTCCGGGGCCGGGCTCAGCACAGCTCGCGCACACGCGCCACATCCTCTTGCATCTGCGCCACCAGCTCCTGCGCGGAGGCGAAGCGGCGCTCGCCGCGCAGCCGGCGAAGGAACTCGATGCGCAGGATGTGGCCGTAGAGCTCTACCTGGCGGTCGAGCAGGTACGCCTCCACCAGCAGTCCGCGCCCGGTGCCGAAGGTGGGCCGCACCCCGACGCTGACCGCCGCGCAGCAGCCGTCGGCGTGGGCGGCGTAGACACCGTGGCCGGGGCACACGAGCGCCTCGTCGGGGACGATGTTGGCGGTGGGGAAGCCGAGCTGGCGGCCCCGTCGGTCGCCCGCCACCACCTCCCCGCGCAGCTCAAACGG
>Ga0209061_1002123_pt1 | contig 27066 bp, 22 predicted proteins | sample Coa_R1_10_FD_187157 | JGI IMG/M metagenome (GOLD analysis project Ga0209061, IMG submission 187157) | Surface soil microbial communities from Centralia Pennsylvania, which are recovering from an underground coalmine fire - Coalmine... | ecosystem: Environmental > Terrestrial > Soil >... | reverse complement strand
CGGGCAAGATGTGCGCACAGCGCCAGCCAGCGGTCAGCAGCGATTCGGGGGGCAGTGGTTGATTGGCCAGACGCGCGCGAACGAGCAGTTTCACGTCATTGGTGCTGGCGACAAGATTCGGTGCCAGGCCACGGCGGGCGCACACATCGCCGAGCACAGCCATCAGCACATTCGTCACCAACGCTACCTGCGGCGGATCTTGTTCGCGGCCCCAGACAACAGGACATTGTTCGAGCGGCAAACGTCGGGCTTCGGTCACCGTTTGCAGGATGGCATCGAGGTCGCGGCGCGGCAAGCCGCGGACCACATGCAGATCGCGCTCGCGGGTCGGATTGCGGCGAGCGATTTCGATAATCAGATCGTCGCGGACAATAGTGCGCGTGGGACGATTGGTACGGGCGGCGGTCTCTTCACGCCAGTTGTACAAAGCGCGGACAATGGCGAGCCGCCGCCGGTCCAGCGAGCCGAGGCCGCGTAGCTTACGCCAACGCTCCGTGGTCGGCTCCTCCGGCGCCGCATTCAGCGCCAGGCGTGTGAACTCCTCACACGCCCATTCAGTGCGGCCCTGTTTTTCCAGCCGCGCCGATAAGCGCCGCCATACCGGCAGCAAGTAACGAACATCATCGAAGGCGTAACGGATTTGAGCGGAGGTGAGCGGGCGATGTCGCCATTCGGTGAGCGTCTCGCCCTTGGCCATCTGCACGCCGAGCACCTGGTTGACCAGAGTACCGTAGCCGAGTGGATAGGTCCAGCCCGCCAGGCCGGCTGCCAATTGCAGATCGAAAAGATTGCCGGGTGTGCGCCCCGTCCACAGCCGACACAACCGCACTTCTTCGCGACCAGCGTGAACAATGACGATTCGCGCCGGATCGACAACGAGTTGCCAGAACTCATCAAGCGGCCCGGCCGTCAGCGGATCAATGAGATAGAGGCAATTCGGCGTCGCCACCTGTACCAGACACAAGTTTGGATGGTACGTGTCCTCACCTACAAACTCCGTATCGAATCCGAAATAAGGACATTTCGCCAGCTCCGCACAGCAAGCCGCCAATTCTTCCGGATGTGCGATAATCTCTTCGCGCACTTGAGCCATTAGGTTCCTCGATCCAGTGGATATTGTCCTTCACTAACGCACCAGCCGCCGTCCACGGGCAAAACGATGCCCGTGATGAAGCGAGCGGCGTCGCTGCACAAAAAGACGGCTGCGTCGCTACAATCCTCCGGTCGGCCTGGCCCGGCGGCCAATGGCTGCTTGGTCCGCAGGTAATGGCGGATGACCGGATCGTTCACGGCCCGCCCCGACATCGGCGTATCGATGAGTGCCGGAGCAAGAACGTTAACACGAATGCCGTCCGCAGCATAGCGGGCGGCGGCGAGTCGGCTCATGCTGATGATACCGCCTTTGGTCGCGGCATAAGCGATGGTGTCGAAATAACGCGGCGCCGGAGCGAAGCCGAGCACACTCGCCATATTCAAGATAGCACCTGGACCGCCTTGCTGAAGGAAACAACGCACGGCGGCGCGATTAGTCAAGAACGCGCTGGTCAAATTCGCTTCCAAAGTAGCGTGCCATCCCTCATCACTGCACTCGTGCAAGGAACCATCGCCGTAACGCCGGCCGCTGATGCCGGCGACGTGATACAGTACGTCTAGACCGCCGAGAAGCGCCACTGCGTCAGCAAACAGACGCTCTACTTGCTCCGACACGGCGGCATCGCAGGCGATGAAGGCAACTGAACCTGACGAGCGTAAGTCGGTCAATGCCTCCTTACCTTTGTCCACCGAGCGGCCGGCAATAACGAGATTTGCTCCCTCTTCGAGGAAACGCCTGGCCGCAGCACGTCCCAGGCCGGACGTGCCGCCGACGATCAAACAACGCTTGCCGTGAAGTTGATTCATGATGCAATGTTCTTACGAGTCGGAAGTGTAAGCGACGCCAAAGGGTCCGTCGCTTACACTTCCGGCTCGCAAGCTCATCCCTGCCTTCCGTACAGTGGCGCCACGCGCTTGGCATACTGCGCGTAAAAATACTCCAACTGTTCCTCAATCGTGCGGCTGCCGACGAACTGATGGCTCGGCAAAAACACCGGCTCAATGCCGCGATCCACCAAGCGCTGGGCCACTTCACAGCGTAACAGATTCATTACCATGCCGCCGCCCAGCGTACTGAACGGTCCGGTTTTGTGGGCGCATCCTTCCAACTCCAGTAGACAGTCGCCGACCGGAGCACCATTGTCGAGAATCACGTCGGCCACGTCGATCAGTTTTTTGCCGGACGCATGGGCTGGCCGCGCTTGTTCGCAGTGTACACGACTGACGACACCAATGACAGGTAAGCCACGCTGTTTTGCGCCCTCGGCCATTTCGATGATGACTTCGCGGATGCCGCTCGTCGAAATGACAATCAGCACGTCTTTCGGTCCGAAGGCGAAATTGCGCAAGATCTGCTCGGCGTAGCCCGGCGTTTTCTCCAGGTGCAGACTTTGGCGCAGACCGTTAGGACCAACAATAAGGTTGTGGTATGTCAGAGCCAATTCGACGAGGGTGTGCCAACCGACAAAACAACCCTGGCGAGGCGTCATCTCCTCACAGAGCATTCGGCTATGGCCGCAACCGAATAGATGTACCAGACCGTCCGCGGCGATGGCCTCGGTACACAGGGCGGCGGCGCGGTCGAGAGCGTCCCGTTGGGCATCCAACAAATTTTGCAAACGGGCCAGGGCAGTTCGATGATAACGTTCGGCGGCCGGCAACGATGGTTTTGGCATGAATGCATGGGTTTGCAGGCGAGTCTTCCGGGAGACCTTCCTTTACAATAGCAAAGGAGAACGCAGCCGGGTATCCCTGCGGTCGGAGCGGGAGAGTGCTAATGATCGAAGAGTTCCTGAATCAGCGTGTGGTAGTGGATCTTCGCAGCGAGTACGTCTGCCTGGGTACGCTCCAACGCATCGATGAGCATTTCCTGGAGCTACGCAACGCTGACATGCACGACCTGCGCGACAGCGATACAACACGCGAAAATTATGTGGCCGAGTCGTTGGCCCACTGGTATCAAACGCAATCGCCGCCGCTTGTTGTTGGTCCGGGCCGAAATCGTCGCCATCGCCCGGTTGGAGGATGTCGTGGAAGCGTAAGGGCGAGCGGACTTTTCTCTCCCCTCTTGGGGGGGAGGGCCGAGGTCTTTTCCCTCCCCCCTTGTGGGGGAGGGTTGGGGTGGGGGGACACCACTTCTTGGCTCCCTTGCCTTGACACCCCCCACCCCAGCCCTCCCCCACAAGGGGGGAGGAGGTTTTGTCCGCTAGCTCTTAGCTTCTGGCTCATAGACACACAGATCTTCCAACATTGCCCGCCAGCCGACAGGTGCGGCTGTTCAGCATCCCTGGTGATCCGATTGAGCCTCAGTTTTGCGGCAGCGCTTGGCGGAAGAAGCGCAGCCAGTTGCCGTGCAAAATGCCGGCGATAGCTTCGTCGTCATAACCACGACGGCGGAGCAGTTCCGGCAGACGCTGCAAATCGGCAATCGTATCGAGATCATAGGGCGATTGTTCGCGGCCGAAACCGCCGTCGAGATCGGTGCCGATGGCCGCATGGCGGGCATTTCCTGCCAGCTGGCAGACGTGATCGATGTGATTCACCATCGTTTCCAGTTTCACGCCCACTTCCTCTGGCCGCGTTTGACCGCGGACCCAGCCCGGCGCCAGCATCCAGGCGTCCAGGGCTGTGCCGATTACGGCATCGCGCTGAATCAGCCGCTTGATCTGCTCATCGGTTAACTGGCGTTGATGGGGCACCAATGCGCGACAATTGTGGTGACTGGCCAGCACCGGCCCGCCGTAAATGTCCAGTGCTTCGTCAAAGCACTGGTCCGATAGGTGTGTCACGTCGAGAATCATGCCCACACGCTGCATTTCCTGGAGCAACGCCGGTCCTAGGGGGAACAGCCCGCCTTCCGTACCGGTGCCGTGGGCGTAGGGACTGACACCGTAGTGCGCCGGGCCGATGATGCGCAATCCTGCTTGAAACCACTCTTCGACCTGTTCCGGCGATAGCACCGGGTCGGCCCCCTCCATGCTCAGGAGGAGACCCAGCGGCTCATGCTGCGGATTAGCATTCCAGGCACGGACGTGGGCATCGAGGCTGGCCGCGTCCTTGATCCAGCGCAGCACGCCCTTTTGTTCCAGAGCCCGATAATACGCCATCTGTCCGTGCGCCGCGGCGTAGGCTGCCTCCATATGCTCGTAGCGCTGAAGGGCCGGCGTTAGACCCGGACGCAGCAAACGGGCCAGCAGCGTGGCGATGAACAGACCGACGCCGCCCCGCCGTAGCTCGGGAAACGACACGGTGCCTTCGCCACGGCCCTTGCCGATCAGGCCCAGCTCGATTTCGCGCTTGCGGATTTCGCTCACCGGCCGCAGCAGGTTGCGGTTCCAATCCAGAGCATTCCAGGCCAGATCGAGATGTGCGTCAAAGATCAGCATCGGAGGGTTTCGGGTTTAGGGACAAGGGTCCGGTGGTCAACTTCTGAAGCTTACTATACAGTGAAGACATGATGATGGTTTTTTTCAACCCTGAACCCTGAACCCTCAACCCTCAATCCTACGATGCGACAAATTCAGATCGGAAACGTAACAGAAACGGTCGTCGAACGCGCCGATTACCCGCCGCAGCGCTTGCAGACCATTCTCGGTCCCGAAACGGTCGCCGTTCTTGGTTACGGCGTACAGGGCCGCGGCCAGTCGCTGAACATGAAGGACAACGGCATCAAAGTCATCATTGGTCAGCGTGAGAAAACACGCAGCTGGGACCTGGCTGTGCAAGACGGCTGGGTGCCCGGCCAGACGCTTTTTCCGCTGGAAGAGGCGGCCCAGCGTGGCACCATCGTGCAATATCTGCTCTCCGATGCGGGGCAAAAAGAGTTTTGGCCCAGGCTCAAGCCCCATCTGACCGCGGGCAAGGCACTGTATTTCTCGCACGGTTTCAGTATCGTCTACAGCGACCAAACGGGCGTGGTGCCTCCCAAGGATATCGACGTGATTCTCGTGGCCCCGAAGGGATCGGGCACGACAGTACGGCGGCTGTTCCTTGAAGGCAAGGGCATCAACGCCAGCTTCGCTGTCCACCAGGACGCCACCGGCAAAGCCCGCGAACGTGCCCTGGCCCTGGGCATTGCCATCGGCTCTGGCTACCTGTTCGAGACCACTTTCCAGAAGGAAGTGTTCAGCGACTTGACCGGTGAGCGCGGCGTGTTGATGGGCGCTATCTACGGCTTGTGGCTGGCGCAGTATGAAGTGTTGCGCGAGCACGGCCATTCGCCGTCGGAGGCATTCAATGAAACGGTCGAAGAGGCAACACAGAGCCTTTATCCCTTAATCGCTGAGAACGGCATGGATTGGATGTATGCCAACTGTTCGACGACGGCGCAACGCGGGGCATTAGACTGGTTCCGTCGTTTCCGCGACGCGGCCAAGCCAGTCTTCGAGGAACTGTATCGCAAAGTGGCCGAGGGGGAAGAAACACGCCGTGTGCTGGAAGCGAACAGTCGCAGCGATTATCGGCAGCAACTCGAAAAAGAACTGAAAGAGGTGGCGGATAGCGAAATGTGGCAAGCTGGTGCCGTGGTCCGCTCCCTGCGCCCTGAACGCGCCGCCAAATCGAAGGGATAAAAAGAGCTAACCACAGAGTCGCAGAGGACACAGAGAAAAACACAGAAAAAAGAAAAAGAGATACAGGGAATCGTCCTCTGTGACTCTGTGGTTAGCTCTTCTTCTGGTTATTATGGCACGTCCTCCTTGCATTCATCACTGTACTTCCGAGCCGTATCGCTTTTTCGGCCGCGCTGCCGAGTTGGCATTGCTGGATGCTGCGCTTGAGGGTGGTCGGGAAAGTGTCGTGGCATTGGTCGGGCCGGGTGGGCAAGGCAAGACGGCCATCGTGCAACATTGGCTGGAAGCGCTGTTCCGCGCGGCGGAGCGACCCGACGGCTTATTCTTGTGGAGCTTCTACCGCGGCAAGGATGCCGATCTTTGCCTGCGTTCGCTGTACGCTTACGCTGAAGGATTGCCACAGCCGCCAGAACTGTCCGCCAGTTATTGCGTCGATCATCTGCTGCCGCGTCTGCGTCGCGAACGCTGGGCCATCGTCCTCGATGGCACGGAAGTGGCTCAATACGATAGCGGATCATGGATGGGGCGCTTTGTACATCCAGAATTGGGACGATTGCTGGAGGATCTGGCGTCGGATCCGCTGCCCGGTGTGGTGGTGTTGACAACACGCTTTCCGCTGCCGTCGCTGGCAAGCCGCCGTCATGCGCGGTTGATCTCACTGAGCCGTCTCGATGCCGACAGCGCTCGTGCCTTGCTGGTTAGCCTTGGCGTGCGCGGCGAGGCAACGGACCTCGATGAAGTAGCGGCAGCTGGTGGTTATCACGCCAAGGCAGTGGAATTGCTGGGCACTTTTCTCGTCCACTTTCATCAGGGCGATGCCCGGCAGCAGCGCGACTTGCCGGACGTGCCGCACGTTGAGGGAATCAGCGATGACGAATATCGGGTTGCGTGTGTGCTGGCGGCATATCAGCGTGCTTTGCCGCAAGAGACACAAGATCTGATCGCCTTGGCCACAGCGTTCCGCGATCCGCCAACCGAGGCCCGATTGCTCGAATACCTGGCCAGTTCGCCGGTGCAAACGCTGTTGCATCAGATATGGCAGCGAACATATCCGCCCTTGGCTCAACGACCCGGGAATTGGCTTCCAGAACAACTCCACCAGCTGATCGATTTGCGCTTGCTGGAGCGTGTGGGCCGGGCAAGTTCGGTCGCGGTCATCGATGCGCATCCCTTGGTGCGCCGTGCTTTCGAGCATGCGCTGGGTCCCGGCGGTCAGCGGCAGAGCGCGGGGACGCGCGCTGGCTTTCTGCGTGGCCGGCCCGATCGCCGCCGTCCCGATACGTTGGATGAGGCGCGCGAAGAAATCGAGATGTTTCATGCTTACGCCGATGCTGGCTTGTGGACCGAGGCTGATAGCGCTTTCGTCGCCCTGGACAATCCCAAACATCGCTTTCTGGCCCCTGTCCTGGAACGCGATTTGCTATTGCGGTTTTTCCCTGGCGGCGATTGGACAAAGCCGCCGCTGTGGCCGGGGTTCGGCCGTTATCGGAGTTTGGCGATCTGCTTTGAGATGCTCGGCCAATTTGAAGATGCCTTGGCTGCTTACCGTGAAGAGGACGCTGCTTTGCGCGGCGACGCCTTGATCGCGCTGGGCCGACTAGAGCCGCTGCTCGAGCAGCCTCTTGTGCCGCCACCCTGGCAGACGTTATGGAAAGCATATCGCTGCCATGCGCTGTGCCTCGCCGGGCACAGCGAGGAAGCGGTCGCCTTGGCGAAAGCGCTGGTGCCAGTAGATGTCTATGAATGGGTGCATGTCTTCGAGTGCCTCCTGCGTGCTGGCCAGCTGGCGGTACTTGATGTCCGCAGCATTCTTTTTCGACCGCCGCACAGCAACGAGCATCGCTGGGCCGAGCTGGCACGCCGCCGTATGCGCGCCGATTATCTGCACGTGGTGGGAGGCGAGACAAATATCTATTTGGAGAATGAGTATCGCGAACTACTCGAAGCCTACGATCGCAGTGGACTGCCATGGGAGCGGACCCTGACACGCCTACGTTACGCCGCTTGGCTGCGTGCTCAAGGCGAAACAGAGCGGGCCACGAAAACAGCAAGCACGGCCCTCGACCTGGCCCGGCAATATAGTATGCGCATTCTCGAAGCGGATAGCTTGAATTTTCTCGCCCGTCTGCGGTGCCAGCAAAGGTAGATCTTTCCTTGCTGGCACCGCAGACGGGCGAGAGTGCCTGAAAAAGTGGCACCGCCCGCTTGACAGTTCGGTTCTTTTCCGCTCACATAAACAGCGAGAGAAATTGACAGAGCGGCGAACCATTGAGGCTTTGACCGCGTAAAGATAGCAGGGAAAACGTGGAGTTACCAGACCCCCTCAACGCCTGTTCGGACGAGGAGCTGCTGGGCCGTTTCTGTCGGGGACAGACGGAAGCGTTCGGCGTGTTGGTTCGTCGCTACGAGCGTGAATTGTACGGCTATCTGCGGCGTTACCTGGGCGACAGCAGTTTGGCCGAGGATGTGTTTCAGAACACATTCTTGCAGGTGTACCTCAAGAGCAGTCAGTACGAGCCGGGGCGTCCGGTTCGCCCGTGGCTGTACACCATTGCCACCCATCAGGCCATCGACGCCCTGCGCCGCAACGCCCGCCATCAGATCCTTAGTCTGGAACAGAAGCGTGAGGACAACGGTAACGGCGAGCTACGCAGCTTGCTTGACGGCTTGGAGAGCCGTGGGCCGGCCCCGCTGGACAATCTCTCAGCCCAGGAACGCAAGGAGCGCGTTCGCGCCAGCGTCGATCGCTTGCCGGATTTTTTACGAGAAGTGGTGATCCTGGCCTACTACCAGGGCTTGAAATATCGTGAGATTGCTGACATTCTCGGCATCCCTGTCGGGACGGTGAAATCACGGCTGCACGCCGCCCTGAGTAAACTTCAGGAAGCGTGGAGCGAATCACCCTCTTTCTTTGAAGTGTGACGGCATGGAAGAGAACTTGGTCGGTTATCTGCTCAATGCGCTTGACGACGACGTGCAACGTCAGGTCGAGGCTTCCTTGCGGGAGTCGGCAGAATTGCGGTCGCGTGTGGAGCTATTGCAGCGTGCCCTTGCCCCGCTGGCTGCCGATCGACAGGCGCCCGACCCGCGCCCTGGTCTGGTCCTCTCGACCCTGGCCCATATTGCCGAATACAAATGCCGCAAGCTGCCTGCCGCCCCGCCACCACCGCGCAGCCAATCTCAGCCGGTCTCCCGGTACTGGCTACGCCGCGCCGATGCCTTGGTGGCCGCCTTGCTGCTCATCGTCCTGGGCGGCCTCGGCTCATCTTTGTTGTTGCACCTCTGGCGCGACTACTACGGACGAACAGCCTGTCAGGAGAACCTTTTACGCCTCTGGACAGGACTTCAGCGCTACTGCGACGTTCACGACGGCAATTTTCCCATTGTCGAGGAGAAAGGGCCGCATGGCGTCGCCGGTATCTTCGTGCCTGTGCTTGGCGATAGCGGAATGCTCGGTCCCGACGTCTCGGTTGGCTGTCCGGCTCAGGAACGCCGGCCACCGGAGCATCGATCTGTCCGGGAAATGGAAGAATTGTACGAACGCGATCCTGCCCGCTTCCGAGCGGAAGCTTTGAAATTGGCGGGAGGTTACGCTTATACCCTTGGTTACGTCGATGCTGCCGGCTATCACGGTCTCCGCCGCGATTTCGGCGATCACTTGCCGATCGTCGCTGATCGGCTCGAATCGTTGACACAGGCCAACAGCATTAATCATGGTGGCGCGGGACAGAACGTCCTGTATATCGGCGGCCATGTCGAGTGGCATACCAACCGTTTCGCCGGTATCAATGGCGACGACATCTTCGTCAATCGACACGGCAAACTCCTTGCTGGCGAGGGCCGCGAGGATACCGTGCTCGGCCGCGGCGATGCCAGTCCTGGCCCCGGAGAATAGCAACGAGCCGGAAACATAAACGACGGATTAATCTATCGCTTAGGACTAACGGACCCAACTCCTCCCCCCTGGTGGGGGAGGGTTGGGGGTCTTTTCCCTCCCTCCTTGTGGGGGAGGGTTGGGATGGGGGGACACCCCTCCTGGGCTCCATTGCCTTGACATCTCCTACCTCACTCCTCCCCCACGAGGGGGAGCAAGTTTGGTCCGGTAGCTTTTATCTACTTCGTGGCGGCCACGGCGACATCGCTGTGGGTTGGGACGGGCTGGCCGCGCGGCAGCTTCACCACCAACACCGAGCACGATGCATCGCGCAACACTTTTTCAGCGACACTGCCCATGAGCAGACGTTCGATGCCAGTGCGACCATGCGTGCCCATGACGATCAAATCGATGCCAGCATCGCGGCCATAACGGACAATCTCGGTGGCCGGATCGCCCTCCAGCAGCACGTGCGTGACCGGGATGCGCGTATCGACCGGACGGATCTGCTCCAGTTGTCCCTGCCAATAACGACGGTCGGCCACTTCATCGCCCTGCGAGCCTGGCGTGGTCGTGCTGTCTGGATTGTAGACGAACAGCACCGTCAGGCTGGCGTTGTGTTTCTCCGCCAAGGCGATGGCGTGGAAATACGCCTGATTGGAATAGGACGAAAAATCAGTCGGATACAAGATCTTTTTGATACGGATCATGCCTACCTCCTGGCACTCAATGCCGCCTCAAAAGGAAAGGCTGGCCCCTAGTAGGGTATCACTTAGCACGCTGCGCGCCAAATGCGGAAATGAATTTGCCCTGGTTAAAGAAAGCGCAATCGTACCATAGCGAACTTGGGTCAATTCCACGCTGCTTGGCAAAACAGCCAATTCTTGTGCCGTTAGCTTTTGAGATTCCAGTTCCTTCACTTCCAAGCTCTCCTCCTGAGCTGCCGCTGCAAAGGGCGCTCCTTCATCAGGATAACGGCTCAATCGTGGAATACCCAGCGCAACATCTCGTTGAGTTTGGCGCCCTTGCCTTGCATCAGAATACCGACACGGAAAATCCGCCCCGCCACCCACACACACAACAGCGTTGCCAACATTACCAGTCCGACGCCGAGGACTGGTTGCCACGACGGCACGCCGGGCGGCACAGATTGACGCAGGATCATCAGCATTGGCGTCGCGAAAGGGAAAAACGACAACCCCACGGCCACAGTGCTGTTCGGCTCCTGCAAAACGTTGCCCATGAGGAACATCGGCAACATGGCCAGGAGCATGACCGGCCACAACAGATTTTGCGTCTCTTTCATATCCGTACAAGCAGCACCGACGGCGATGAACAACGAGCCGTACATCAGCGCCGCCAAGGCCTGAAAAACCACAAACCAGGCCAAGAGATCGGGCGGGATGTACTCGGCGAAGCCATATTGCCGCGCTGCCCCATAGGCGCTGCCCAGATAGACGGTCGTGATCGTCAGCGATACAGCAGTCATCCCCAGCAACTTGCCGAGCATGAGATCGAACGGCCGTATCGAACCGAGAAGCACCTCGGCAATGCGCTGCATCTTTTCCTCGACCACGCCTTGCATCAACGGTGTCGCCGTCATCATGATCACCATGAACATTAGCATCATGAAGCCGATCGGTACCGCTACTGAAGCGATGCGGCCCTGGAGGGAGGCATCCTCGATAGTGCCAGTGGCGGGATTGCGGCTCGTCAATCCCAACGCTTCTATCGAGACTGGCCGCATGATGGCGCGTATCTGTTCGCGCGGCGCTTGCAGATGCGCTTCGTCCATGCGAATGTCCTGGATGGCGTGTAAAAGAGGTTTCTCAATCAAATGCGGAAAATCGAGGTTCGTAGGGCGGTTGGATTGATAGCGAAGGAGAGGTTCCTGCTTGCCCATCTCGCCTTTGCTCCAACCGAGGACTTCGGGGCTGATTTCGAGGAAACCGAACAACTCGCCCTTGCGGACACGCTCGGAAAGTTCGAGCCGTTGTTCGGCGATTGCTTCCGACGTATTCATCGATGCGGGCACCAGCTCCAGGTCGAAGCGCGGCAAAATCGCCTTGTGTGTGGCCGGATCGATGGTTTTCTCGTTATAAGCCTGGATCGTTTTTTCAATCGCGGGATAGAGACGAGTACCAGGCGTGCGGTCGATAATAGCGAATTTTTTAGTCTTGGTATCGCGATAGTCTTTCAAGAGCCATTGGATAAGGATACTGCCGCTCATCAGTACAGGCATGATAATCAGGGTAATAAGGAATGCCTTGGTGCGGACGGCAGCCAGGTATTCGCGCACAGCGACGACGAGCATCTTACGCATGGCTCTCCTCCTCCGGCGCCGCATCCGGCCGGGCAATGCGGACGAAGATGTCATGCAATGTGGGCCGAGTGACCTCGAAATGGCGCACGCGGCCACACTGCATCAGACAGGCCAAAAGCGCTTGCGTGTCCGCCTGTGGCGCCAGCCGTAATTCCTGATGACGGCCGAAGTCCGTGATCTTGACGACGCCCGGCAGATTGTCCAATGCTGCCGAACTCTCCAGATGCACACGCACGGTATCGCTGCCATAGGCGTCCTGGATCGATTCTAGCGTGCCGTCGAGCACCTTGCGGCCCTTATAAATCATACAAATAAAATCGCATAACTCCTCGGCCACGCCCATGTCGTGCGTCGAGAACACGATGGTGGCGCCACTGCGACGCAGCTCCAGGATGGCCTCGCGCAGCACATCGGTATTGACCGGATCGAGGCCACTGAACGGCTCATCAAGCAGGATCAGCTCCGGGCGGGCGATCACCGTGGCGATGAATTGCACTTTCTGGGCCATGCCCTTGGACAGCGTTTGCACTTTCTTGTCGGCCCAGGCGCTGAGGTCCATGCGCTTCAGCCAGGCATCGATATCCGGCCTGCTACGGCGGAACCCTTTCAATTCGGCGTAAAAATGCAACACCTCGCGCACTTTCATCTGCTTGTACAGGCCGCGCTCCTCCGGCAGATAGGCGACACGGTCGAGGATGGAGCGATCCGTCGGTTTATTGTCTCCTGGCTCATCGAGGACGCGGATGACGCCGCGGTCGGGATAGAGAATGCGCATAATCATGCGCAGCGTCGTCGTCTTTCCGGATCCATTGGGTCCGATAAATCCGTAAATGCTGCCGCGCGGCACTTGCAAACTCAGATGGTCCACAGCGACGTGTTGACGAAAGGTCTTGGTCACACCTTCGATGGCGACAGCGAGCATGCGGTCCTCTGAGCTGATGCTATCTGAACTGCGCCTCTTAGAGAGGTTGGCGTTGCCGCTCCCCGGGCGTGACTCGGTTTTATCCGCTCGCTTTACGCTTGCAAATTTTGCAGCATCTCTTTGCGCGACACCAGACGATGGCCCCGGCATTCATCGATGCGCAACGCCTTGAGCAAACGGCGGCGCAGCTCGCTTTGCATCTGCTCGATGGCGCTGGCGGAGGTACTCAGTAGCGGGATGGTGCCACCAGCACGGCGGTCGTGGCCACCGGCACGGCCAAGCTTGCCCACTACCTGACGCAGCATTTCGCCAGCCCGGGCATTCTCCGCGGCGCTACGCACCGACAGGATCAGCTTGTCTTCGTAGACGCCGGCACAGACAGCCCAATCAATCTCCTCGAAGCGGATCAAGAAATCGACCACCTCGGCAGCCAACTCCGGTTGCGGCAACTCATTGACCCAGCTAATAATCAGTCGATCGTAGATGAACGAACTTTGCAAGGCTTGCAAGATACACTCGAAATGGCTCTGAGGCAGACGGGCATTGCGGATGCGGGCCAGCAAATCTTTCGAAGCCAGCGGATACAGGTAGAGCAAGGCGCTGTCGTCAAGCGGACTGGCCTCGCGCGGATAGCCGCTCAGTTCTGTTTCGATGCCGTAGAAAAGCGCAGTGGCCAGGCGCGGCGGCAGCTCGATGTTTTGCTCTATCAAATAACTGGTGACCAGAGAGCAAGTGGCACCGAGACTGCGGCGGACATCGACGAACGGAATACCTTCCAAGTCGCCAGGCGTGTCGTGATGATCAATAACGGCATAAAGGGGACAGCAGGGGCCGAGATTGTGCCGGCCAGTGTTCGGCTGGCTATCCACCATGACGATGGCATCGCCTTCATGCCAACTGACGGTTTCGATAGGAACCAGATCGATGTCGAGCAGCTCGACCATCGCTCGGTTTTCGGCCCGGCTGATAAGGCCGTCACGCGTCAAGCGTGTCCGTTTGCCCAGGGTCGTTTCGACGAGGTGAGCAAGCCCCATCATGCTGCCGAGACTATCCGGGTCCGGATGAACGTGGGAGACGAAGGTGACCGTACTCGCCTCCTTCAGTCCTGCCAGAAAGCGATCGGAACGACGGGTGGGCGAAATTTTACCATTCACTCCAGAGTCGGCGCTGCGACGCGCCATAACCATTATTCCTCCTACAGGAGCGAGTCAGAGCAGCCGAAAGAACTAAATTTACCAGCCCGCAGCGCAAACAAGGGCATTTCGTCCCGTGTTTGCGCTGCGGGCTGGCAACTTGGTCCTTTCTGATTCCGGCTGCCGGCCAAGCCGACAACCGAAGAGGGAAAGTCAAAATCACTCCCCTGACTCTGATAGCAATTGTAACTTTTTTCCGGCTTCCTGCCAAGCCAGTCGCTTATCCCTGCTTGCTCAGCTCCTCGATCCGCTGCCATTGCTCTTCGCTCACAGGCATCACGGACAGCCGCGGCAAACGAACCAGGTCCCAATCAGCCAGCAGAGGATCACCTTTGATACGTGCCAGCGAAACCGGATGAGGCAGCAACCGCACTGCCTCTACCTCCACCAGTACTTCCTTGGGATCGTCGGCCTGGGCATCCGTCCATGGATCGCTCACCACGCGCATCTCGCCGACAATCGCTTTCTCCTTGCCCGTATGATAGAAAAAAGCCCGATCGCCCTTGCGCACCTGACGCAAATGACGACGGGCCAAGGCGTTGCGAACGCCATCCCATACGGTCCGTCCTTCGCGTTGGAGCTGGACAAAACTGTAATGCTCCGGCTCTTCCTTGAACAGCCAAAGCCCCATGCTCGTGGTCCTTTCTGCCGAATGTTCCCTATGGTTTGCCCGGTTGACGCAACCGGACAAGTTTCCCATCAGTGGACGAAAAAACACGTCCCTTCCGCTTGCCCGGACAGTTGGGAGCATCGAGCAAGCCTATAATCTTTTTGCCAACACGGCGAGGGTTGATTCGGCGTCAAGGTAAGCCTCGGCCGCCTGTTTTTCTCCGTCGCATCTCTCGTGCCGAGGCTGTCTTCTTGCGGTCCTCTCGCGGACGGTGTTGTTCTCCACTGCAACTCACCCTTATGGCAGGAGGAAAACCATGTCTTACCTTTCTCTTCTGTTCCCGCCGGCAACGCAGGGCACGGCGAAGAGCGAGCGGAGTTGCGCAAGCGCTCCGAGGTTCGGAGAGCTTGCGCAACCCCGCTCGCCCAACGCGGCAGAGAGCGTACGGGTCGATTCCGGAGACGGATCGAACGATTATCGGCTGCCTTCGGGAATCGCTTCGCTGGAGCATTGGCTAGACCTCAACGCCTGAGCGCCAAGGTATATTCTCAGCTAACTCGCCGCGCCCGCAAGAGCATTCCTTGCGATGCGCGGCGAGCTGGCGAGAGGGTTTAAGACCGTTCTTTAGTGTAATCAATCCCAGCCAGTGAGCAAGCCGCAATTAGCCAAGAGTTGAGTTTCCTGTAGATGGCTGCACTTCTGGCAGGAGTGAAACCGTAACGTCGAGGCTATTTCGCTGGCTGCCATTCCAGGCCGAGGTTGGTAAGCTTGTCGCGCTTGGCCAGCACTTCCCACGGCGTGCCGGCATTGTTCTTGATGATCTTATCCAGCAGCTTTTGTGCTTCCTTGGCCATACGCTTGCCGGTGCTGTCGCCTTGCAGCCTGGACTGCGATGCCAATTTCCAGCCGCCATGCAGGTTCGGATCACGCGGCGGGAACTCCTTGCGGATCGAGCCGAGCATCGATTGATACTCAAACAAATAAGCATATTCCAATTGCACCCGCGCCAGGATGAAATCGTAATTGGCCTGCCAGCGCTTGCTCTCGTTCTCCCTGGCCTCGACGACTTTTGGATCGCGCAATTCATTCAGGGCGTCCTCGACGGCGCGCATGAGCAGGGCTACTTTGCGCTCATCGTTCTCAACGCGGTCTTTGAACTGCTTCTCAGCATTGCCGCCGGCCGGAGCGCGATAGCCGTCCTTGAGAACGTCAAGCCGCACCGGATATTTTCGCCGCGCCATGCTTACCTCGACACTTAGCGGCCCCGGCGCCTGGATGGGATAAATGGCCCAGAGAATGGCGCGCGCGTTCAAGACCGCCTGACGCAACGGCGAATTGGGATTCGGCGTATCATCCTCGTATTTCTTAAGCGCTTTCGGGGAAAAGGGCGGCAACGCATCGTAGCACAGAGGCAATTCATGCGTGACCTTGATCGGCGGTGTGCTGATCTGATCAAGAACCGCTTCGATCAACTTTTTGTTCTGCTCGACATCGGCAGGCGGGCTGGCCAGGGCAGCTTTTGCAGGAGGGGGAGGCGGCTGCTGCGAATCGTAAGCGGCCCCGGAATCCGCTTCCTTGCCGCTCAAGCGCGACACCTGTTCGAGCTTGCGTTTGCTTAACTCATCCGCCATGAGCTTATTGACCAATTGGACGTAGTGATCCAACGGTAGCGCTTCGTCGGGTTTTTGCATTTGGCCCTTGTCCCCTTGCCGCAGTACCTCTTGCAAGCTGTCCAGGAAGATGCCCATCGGGTAATCGTCTGAAGCGAACGAGCGTTGTTTGGCGATGCACGACGACCACACCTGCACGCCGTCTGGCGGCGCTTTCAGCAGGGCATCCAGCTTCGGTCCCATTTCTTCGCTACCGGGACGTTCTTGACCGAACGTTTGATGGTAGCGATTGCCGTCCAGCACCAGCACTTTTTGCCGCGCCTTGCATTTGGCCAACTGCTCGTAAAACCACCTGAGTGGGATCAGTGTTTCTGCCCGGTCCAGCTCGCCCTCGATGGGGGCAAGATAGGCATCTTCGCCCAACTCAACGGCATGGCCGAAGAAGAAAACCAGAATGCGGTCCTGCGGCCGCGAGCTGGCCAGGAAATTCGTCACGGTCTTCTCGATAACGGTTTTGGTTGGCGCCCGTTTTCCCCACTTAGGCTCGGCAGCATCACTATCGCTAAGAAGAGCGATTTGATTGAGGGGAATATGCAGGCCCAAATTTAAATCGTTAACGAGAGTATTGAGATTAATCGTCTGCGAGCCGGGCATGCCGTTTTGCAGAGGGTTGGCATAGAGATAATCGTGGATACTGATAATCAGAGCGCGGCGCGGGAAAGCATTGCTCCGGGCCTTTTCATTTCCACGCGGAATTGGGGAACGCAACGGTACTTTCGTTGTCTTTGTCGTCTTGGCCGGCGTCTGCGTCAGGGTGCCGCTGTCGCGGCTGTCTCGCGCGGCCGACTCATCGTCAGGCGGCAACAGAGCAGTGAGATGGTCTCGGTAGAGGTAGGCACCAGCCAAGACAGCGAAGACAAAAGCGAAGACAGTGAGAGCAAGGACTGGTCCTTTCCACCAGCTGCTGCTCTTGCGTCTGCGGTGGCTGGTGCGAATCACGGCCGATTCAGCGGACGCGAAGGCGAAAGGTTGCGACATTGGTTCCGGTATGGTTTCCTTTTGAGGAGAGGCCAGGGCGTTTCGGGAGGACGTTGTCCGCTGTTTGATTTGCAGGACCACACCGCAGTGCTTGCAGCGAATCGGCTGATGAAGCCATTCCTTCGGGATATTCAGACGTTTCTTGCATCCCGGACAGACAGATTGAACCAATGGCGACATGAGGTAGCTTCTCCGAAGAACGGCGTGGATAAGTCCTTCCGGGAATTCATGAACTCGTTTCCTCCTGGATGAAATTGTAGACGATCCGGTTCCGGGAAGGTAGCGGAAACGAACAAAATGCCAAGACGCCAAGAAAAAAGAGGCAGTCCCCGAAGCCCACGAATAAGAAGGAGAAGAAAGAGAAGCGAGAAATTTATATGATTCCTATACTCTAATTGTATTTTCATCTTTTATTTACATGATTCATGATGTGTCTCTTTTTTTGGCATCCTTGGTGTCTGGGCGATTTATTCTTTACCCAGCAGATGCAAACGTACCTGGTTGAGCGCCAGTTTGGCCGTGCGCCGTTGCACTTCGGCACGGCTGCCGGTCCAGCTGAAACGCACCGAAGAAACACCGCCCGACCAGGCGAGTGCGACGTAGACCAGACCGACCGGTTTGTCCGGTCCCCCATCGTTGGGGCCGGCGACGCCGACGGTGCTGACGGCCAAATCGGTGCGCAAGTGCGTGCGGCAGCCGACTGCCATTGCCTCGGCGACTTCGGCGCTGACGGCCCCGCGGCTGTCGATCAACGTTTGCGGCACGCCTAAGAGCTCAACCTTGAGTCGATTGTCGTAAGCACTGATGCCGCCGCGGAACCAGGCGCTGATACCGGGTACGCTACTGAGCTGTGCGGCGACCAACCCTGCCGTAACGCCCTCGGCCGTCGCCAAGCTCTGTCGTTTGGATTCCAGCAGGGCCGCCACAGCGTCTTGCAGCTCCTCCTCGTCAGCGCCGAAGACGAGAGGACCAAGTCGTTGACGGATGGTCTGCTCAACCGGGACGATTTGCGCCTGAGCTTCGGCAAGGGTCGGGGCGCGAGCGAGGATACGCAGCGAGATGACAGCATCATGGACCGTGATGCCGACCTCCGGCACGTGGTCGCGCCGCGTCAAATCGAGCAGCTTTTCCTCGATAGCAGATTCACCTAGTCCAAAAGTATTTATTTTGCGCTGCACAAGCACGCCGCCGCCCAGGCCCAGCGCCAGCAAGCGCGGCCGCACCTGGGTCTCGAACATGGCGTGCATTTCTGAGGGCACGCCGGGCATGGCAGCCAGCCAGCAATTGCCCAGACGCATCCAGATGCCGGGAGCGGTGCCACGCTCGTTGGGGATCGGTACGGCGCCGGCCGGGAAGAGCGCCTGCACGCGGTTGCGCTGGGGCATGGTCCGATTGCGGCGGCGAAACATCTCTTCGATCTGCCGCAACGATTCAGCGTTCTCGACCAGCTCAACACCAGCCACACGCGCCAGCACCTCGCGCGTCAAATCGTCCTGCGTTGGTCCCAATCCGCCCGTAGCCAATACCAATCCAGCGCGACGGCTGGCGATGCGAAAGGCTTCAATGTTGGCGTCGAGATCATCGGCGACGGTGGTGTGCCAGCCGACGGCGATGCCGATTTCCGCCAGCCGACGGCTCAGCCATTGACTATTGGTGTCCAGATTTTGTCCGCTGGTCAACTCGCTGCCGATCGAGAGAATTTCGCACTTCATGGGTCTGTTAAGTCACATCTACTTCCTCAGCCACCTCAACCGTTCGCATGGTCTTCGTCAGTATGGCCCGTTGCCGCCATGCCAGCAGAAACTCGACGAGCATCGGCAACACGGAGATAAACACGATGGCCAGCACCACCAGTTCAAAATGCTCCGTCACCCACGGCAAACCACCGAAGAAATAGCCACTCCACAAGCAGATCGCCACCCAGGCCGCGCCGCCGACGCAGTTATAGAGGAAGAAACGCGGATAGCGCATGGTGCCGATGCCGGCCACAAACGGAGCGAAGGTACGCACGATCGGTACGAAGCGTGCCAGGATGATCGTTTTGCCGCCGTATTTTTCGTAGAACGCTTGTGCTCGCAGCAGATGCTTTTTATTGAAAAACCACGATTGCTCATATTTGAACACCTTCGGTCCCAGGCGATAGCCGATGGCGTAATTGACGGCATCGCCGATCACAGCGGCGGCGATGAGCAGGCCGAACAGAAGCGGCAAGCTCAACGATGACGCAGCGCCGGCCGCCAACGCTCCCACAGCGAACAGCAGCGAATCACCTGGCAAAATCGGTGTCACCACCAGGCCCGTCTCGCAGAAGATGACAGCGAACAGCAACAGGTAAAACCACAGACCCATCCACTCGGTCAAATAAAGCAGATGATGCTGCGGATGAAGGAAATATTCCAGCAATTCGCTCAGATTCATGGATTGCTCGAATAGAGGACGCCTCCCTCATGCGGCCCCGTTACCGCACGTCAGAGATCAATCAAGATTAACGATTATCGGCGTTGGCACCAAGATCAATTGGGTGTGCCTCTGGAATTGGGCGAAGTACATCTGGACCGCCTCCGCTGCCGCGCTGGCTGCGCAGCTCGGCTTTCACTCTATGCCTTCATCAGCGGTGCCAGAACAAATTCAAAAATGGCAACGCCATTGATAACACGATCAAAGCGGTACTGACCAAACGAGTCTGGCGGATCAAATCTCTGGGGTTGAACGCATGAACATCGGCCAAGCGACGCACTGCGGCGCACTCTTGCCGCTCTTCTTCTGTCACTGATGCATTCACCGCAAGCCCCGTATTTGTCCCGCCTATCCAAAGTTAATACTTCGGTTAATACTTCGCCAGTACGGCATCTGCCGTCGCCGTCGTTTCCTTATCGTCGTTATCGGACAAGGCGGCCAAGCACTGCTTGATGCGACGGTTCGACAGCCGCAGGAAATAGCGTCCGACCGCCACATCGCGAGTCAGCTCCGCTGCGTGGCCATTGCCTTCCGCCAAGAGGGCATCCAGCCGTGCCAAGGTGCAACTCGATGCATACAACTCGCAGGCCGCATCCGCCAGCCGTTCCTGCACGTATTGACGGAACAAAATGTTTTCCCGATATTTCATGAGCATCGCTTGCACAGCGAAGCTGAAATCGCGGACACGACGCCCCAGTTCCGCCGCATGTTCGCGTAGCGAGCTATGTCGCACCGGTACTTCCGGCGTCGTGAAGCGCGCCCGCAGCTGTTTACCACCGAAACTCAGAAGCGTGCTGAAATCGCGGAAGGGGTGCTCCAGTGCCTGTTTGACCGTGAGGAACTGATCGGCCACCGGCTTGATGCCCACCATAGCGATGAAAGCCCGCAGCACATCGTTGGCTCCTTCGCCAATCATGTTGATGCGGGCGTCGCGCATCATGCGCTCATAGGGTTCGTCGGTGAAGTAAGCCTTGCCACCGAAAATCTGAATGGTGTCGTTGACGATCTTCCACAGCGCCTCAGTGGACCACACCTTGAGCATGGCTGTTTCCAGCATGTAGTCCTCGAAACCGCTGTCGATGAAGCGGGCGCATTCGCTGACGGTCGCTTCCATGGCGAAAGCGTGGGCAGCCATCCAGGCGATTTTCTTTTTGACCAACTCAAACTCGGCGATGGGCTGCTGAAACTGCACGCGTTTCTTGGCATGGGCGGCGGCAGCGCGGAGGCAGGTTTTAGCCGCCCCGGTGCAGCAGGCGCCGAAGGCGATGCGACCAAAATCAAGCACCGTCAGGGCGATGCGCAAACCTTTGCCGACCTGGCCCAGTACGTTCTCGGCTGGCACAACCATGTTCTCGAAGGCGAGCCGGCCGGTGGCGGTGCCGCGGATGCCGGTCTTGGCCATACGCGGCTCCAACACCTTGAAGCCCGGCATGTCCGGCGTCACGAGAAAGGCAGTGATCTCCTTCTTTTTACCAGTCGACTGACTCCGATCGTTCGCCCTATCGCTGCCGGGAGTGCGAGCAATGACCGTCAACACACCGGCGATGCCGCCGTTGGTGATCCAGCGTTTGGTACCGTTGAGGATGTAGGCTTTGCCGTCCGGCGTGGGTATAGCGGTGGTCTGCACATTGCTGGCATCGGAGCCCGCTTCTGGCTCGGTCAGGGCGAAAGCGGCCAGCTGGTCGCCGCGCGCCAAAGGCGGTAGCCAACGACGTTTCTGTTCCTCCGTACCGAACAGCAACAAGGCACGAATGCCGATACTGTGATGAGCGTTGACGAAGACACCGACCGAAGCATCGTGGCCGCCGATCACTTCCATGAGACGACAGTTAGCCAGCTGCGATAAGCCCAGTCCGCCGTACTCTACTGGCGCCGTCGCCCCCAAGATGCCCAGACGCCCCAGCCCGGAGATCACTTCCGTGGGAATCTCAGCGTTGCGGTCGATGGCGGCTGCGTCGATGTGTTCTTCGACATACTGGATCAATTCATCGACTTTCTCGTTAACACGCGACTGCTCATCCAGGCGGATCTGCGGATAAGGATTGAGCAGGGCGGCGTTATAGTGGCCGAAAAACAGCCCCTTGGCGAAGCCCAACGTTTGTGGACCGGAAAAGAGCAACTCTTCGGCTTGTTGTTTTTGCTGTTCCAGCTGTGCGGCGGTTAAGGCCATGCAAACCTCCCGAAAAGAATTGTCCCGCGCCGCATCCAGGCAGCGCGACACGAACACTTCTCTTAGTAATTTTACCCTCAACCGCGTTTGCGAGCATCACCAAGTCCGGCTAATCAGCACCAACCGGCCCGGTTCGGCGTGCGGATGCGGCGCTTATGCGGCTGAAAAGGCCGCAACACGAGGGCAAGGTCCGGCCGCTTTCCCTTGACCCCTACGCTCTCTTGGCACAACAATTACAATTAAGGAAGGGTCTGCCCGGTGGGGCAAAGGCGTCTTGTCGTCCGGGCAGTCAACAATGCAAGGGGCTCTCCATGTCCGCACTGGAGCGACTGCGGTTGCGCTCGGATCTGGCCTGGGAACATGCCGGCATTTCTATCCGTCCGCCCGCCTGCACCGCCAGCTATGGCGCAGACCCCGTCTTCCTGCGGCGTTCGCTCGATCGTCTTTTCACCGCGCCTGATGGTCCCGGCCGGCCTGGCCCGCGCCGCCCTGATCCGCATTTCTGCGCTGCCCTGTTGCCGCACATCGATTACGCCCGCGGCGGACTCAGCTATGCCTGGGCTTACAAAGAACTCTTCGAGCGCACACCGGCCACCTTGTTCCTCATCATTGGCACCTCCCATTACAGCTTGCATCGTTTCACACTTACGCGCAAACATTTTCAAACGCCGTTGGGCATCGCCCCCACCGATTCGGCCTACATCGACCGCCTCGTCGCCCATTATGGCGACGGCCTTTTCGATGACGAATTGCCGGCCCATCTGCCGGAGCATTCGATCGAATTGGAAGTGGTATTCTTACAATATCTCTTTGCCGGCACGCCGTTCCGCATTGTGCCGTTGGTGGTCGGCTCGTTTCACGATTGCATCACTTGCGGCCGCGAACCGATTGAGGCGAGTGACATCGGGCGAATGATCGCAGCCCTACGTGCTGTGGAGCGCGAGACGCCAGAACCGATTTGCTACATCATCAGCGGCGATTTGGCGCATCTCGGCCCGAAATTCGGCGATCCGTGGCCGGTGGGGCGGACATTACTGGACCACAGCCGCCGTCAGGATTTGGCCTTGCTGCACACACTAGGCGGAGGCGCAGTGAAGCCGCGCTGCTTCTGTCCGCCGGATGCGGCCGCATACTTCCGCATCATTGCCGGTGAAAGCGACATACGCCGCATCTGCGGTTTGCCGCCTACCTATCTGGTCCTGGAAGCGATTCACCCCCGCCGCGGCGAAGTGCTGCATTACGATCAATACATCCATCCCCACGGCTACGAGAGCGTCAGTTTCGCCAGCGCGGTATTCTATAAGTGATGATGAACGATAAGCCAAATACTACACCGGCTTCCGGGCCTGATTGTCGGCAGCCAAGTTGCCCTGCCGGCGATGCTCACGACTGCCCTCTGGCTTGTGCTGATGTATGCGCCTTGCATCCCGGAAGACCGCTTCCCCCCATTGATTTCGCCGAAGCGCGGGCGTGTTTCGAGCGCGAGGCGATTCACGGAACTTGCGCTACCGGCCGGTATCTCATGCCCTACTACGTCTGGGGTGACGGCCCACCGCTGCTTTTTGTCCACGGATTGGGCGATAGCTGCCGCTCCTTCCTGATGCCGATCTCGCGTCTCTCCGCACATTTTCGCTGCATCGCCTACGATCAGCCGAGCGGCCACTGCGACGGCGCACGCCTGCGTTGCTATACTCATGATCATCTCGTTGCGGATATTTGGGCACTACTCGATCACCTGGGCCTGCGGCAGAGCTACATCCTTGGCTCCTCGTTCGGTTCTACGATTGCCCTCAAGGCGATGTATGCTCATCCAGAGCGCTTGCCGCGTGGCATCCTGCAAGGCGGCTTGGCTTACCGGCCGCTGTATCGCGCCGAGCGTTTTCTGGCGTATTGGGGACGCTTTCTACCTGGCCGAATGGCTGGCGTCCCACTACGTGAAAAAGTGTTGCTCAAAGTCGCTGGCCCGACCTTCAGGGAATCGTTTCCTGACATTTGGGAGCATTTTCTGGACTGTTCGGGCCGAGCGCGTCTGGCAGCGGTCGCCCATCAGGCGTGTCTGTTGCATCGCCTCGATCTGCGGCCGATCTTGCCCGCCATTCGCCAACCGGTGTTGTTGGTGTGCGGCGATCGGGACCGTGTGGTGCCACGCTTGCATGAAGAAATGTTGCTGCAAGGGCTGCCTAACGCCGGCCGCGTCGTTATCGAAGGCTGTGGCCACGTGCCCAGCTACACGCACCCAGCGATCCTGGCCGAAGTGGTTCGACAGTTTCTGACACCGCCGGTCTAATCAGGTGCGACTCGATGAGAGGAAAAGACAGAGGTACTCTCATGGAGCTTACTGAAGAAACTCATGGACAGCATTTATCGGGAGCGCATTCTGCGAGCGCGCCGTACTCCCTTGGAGACAAAACTGTTGCTGGGACCTGAATTCTTCACGGGAGTGTGTCGGCGCATGGCTGTCGTCATCTGGCGCATCTGGGATTGACCAGGGCTGCCGGGTGTGTACACTCGCCGTCGCGTCGGGCAAACCGTTAAAAGGGTCCACACTGTGCAACACGGCCCGGCACTTCATTATCCGAGGGCCAGTGGACATGCAATTTTGCTCGCAGAAGTTCTTTCTCTTTTTTTTACTCATTTTCTCTCTCTATTGGGCGCTGCCATGGCGGCGCGTCCGTGTCGGGTTGCTTTTGGCGGCCAGCTTCTATTTTTACGCCAGTTGGAACAAGTGGCTGGCCTTGCTTATCTGCGTTTCCACCTTCGTCGATTATCTGATGGCATTGGGCATGGAACGCTCTACCGTGGATTGGCGGCGCAAGCTGCTCTTGTGCGTCAGTCTGTTCGCCAACCTGGGCCTGTTGTGTTATTTCAAATATGCCAATTTCTTCTTGACCTCACTCAATGATGCTCTGAAAGCGGTAGGCATGTCGGCGTCGTTTCATACGCTGAAAGTGCTGCTGCCGGTCGGCATCTCTTTTTATACCTTTGAAGCAATCAATTATGTGGTAGACGTGTATCGCCGCCGTATTCCGGCCGAGCGGAACCTCGGCGATTTCATGCTGTTTATCCTGTTTTTTCCGCACCTCATCGCAGGTCCCATCGTGCGGGCGCGTGATTTCCTGCCACAGATCAAACGCCCCAAGCGTTGGAGCTGGGCGCGAATGTACCTGGGGACCGGCTACTTCCTCATGGGTTTGGTCAAGAAGCTGGCCATTGCCGACCGTATGGCCGAGTATGTCGATCCGGTCTTCGCCAATCCGTCGGTCTATCGTGGCTCAGCGATTGTTTTTGCCGCCATTGCCTATGCTGTGCAAATTTACTGCGATTTTTCCGGCTACAGCGACATGGCCATTGGCACAGCCCACATGCTCGGCTACAAGCTGGCGCGCAATTTCAACATGCCCTATCTGGCCGTCAACATCGCTGACTTTTGGCATCGCTGGCATATTTCCTTGTCGAGTTGGCTACGCGATTACCTGTTCATTCCACTGGGCGGCAGCCGCGGCACACGCGGGCAGACCGCGCGCAATCTGCTCCTTACCATGACGCTGGGCGGCCTGTGGCACGGCGCCAGCTGGACATTCGTGTTTTGGGGTGTGCTGCACGGATTGTTGCTGGTCATCCATCGTCTTTTCCGCGACTTCAGCAAGGGCCATGTGCGGCTGGAGCGCTTTTGGTGCAGTGTACCCGGCAAGTTACTGGGCATGTTTCTGACGTTCACCTGTGTGACGATCGGCTGGGTGTTCTTCCGTGCCACAACGTTCGGGACGGCGTTCACGCTACTGCATCGCGTGGCGGTGTGGCATTCGGGGCTGGGCACGCCGATCCCGCTGTTGAATCTGCGCTGTACCTTGTTGTTTTTGTGGATCTGTCATGCTGTGGGCTATTGGGTACCCTGGCGCAAGCTGTGGCGGGTGCCGGCCCCGATCCAGGGCTTCGCCTACGCTGCGGCCCTGGTACTGGCGCAGGTGCTCGCTCCCGATAACGGCAAGGTCTTTATTTACTTCCAGTTTTGAAAGGCGCTCAAGTCACCGATGCTCCGATTAGGCAATTTCCTGGCAAATGGTTGGCGTCAGCTGGCCGGGCGCTCTCACCAGTCGGCTGACTCCGGCCGGTCGCCTCTTCCTCGTAGCAGGCGGCGGCGCTTGACTGCCCATACACGTGCCTGCCTCTTGTGGGGACTGGCTTTCTTCGCCGCTGCCCATCTCGGCATGTTGGTCGCCACGCAGAGTTTTTGGCCGCATCTGCGCGATCCGGAGTTCGGCTACAAACTGAGTGCCTTGCGCCGCCAGCGCGCAGAAGATCCGAATCGGCCTTTGCTCGTCCTCTTGGGGTCTTCGCGGACGGGACAAGGCATACGACCCGGCGTCCTGCCGGAATTGCGGACATTGGATGGGCGAATTCCACTGGTGTTCAATTTCAGCCAGGTCGGCTCCGGGCCATTGGCCGAATTGGTGACACTGTGCCGACTGCTCGATGCTGGCATTCGTCCCGACTGGCTGGCCATCGAGATCTTGCCCGCCCTGCTGGGGCGAACTGTCGATGCCTTCGGCGACGTCGGTACCGGCATCAGCCGTCTCAGCTGGAAAGATGTGATCTTACTCAATCATTACGTCCGTGATCCGCAGACTATGAGACACCGCTGGTACAAGGACCAGCTGTATCCCTGGTATGCTCAGCGTTTCTCGGTCATGAATCACTATGCCAGCAATTGCGTTCCGTGGCGGCTGCGTCTGGATCACTGGAAACAACTGGATCGCTGGGGCTGGTCAGACATCGGCCAGGACAACCAGCCGCTTGTCCTTAACCCCACCGCCCTGGAAGTGACGCGCACGACTTATTATGTAGACCTCCAGACTTTGCACATTTCCTCGATGCAGGACCATGCCCTGCACGATTTGATCGCCCTGTGTCGGCGCGAGGGCATTCCGCTTCTGTTCTACCTCATGCCCGAAGGCACCATTTTCCGCGGCTGGTACGCCCCGGCTGTCAGTGTTCGTATCAACGATTACCTGACGCGCCTCAGCCGGGAGTGCAATGTGCCTATTGTCGATCTGCGCACCTGGATGGAAGATAAATACTTTGGAGATAGCCATCATCTTTATCGCCAGGGAGCAACCTTGTTCACGCGCCGCTTCGGTCCGGAGGTGCTCGCCTGCCTGGTACAGGGCAAACTCACGTCACTTCCATCGCTGATGACACCCTTTTC
>Ga0209061_1002120_pt1 | contig 27110 bp, 27 predicted proteins | sample Coa_R1_10_FD_187157 | JGI IMG/M metagenome (GOLD analysis project Ga0209061, IMG submission 187157) | Surface soil microbial communities from Centralia Pennsylvania, which are recovering from an underground coalmine fire - Coalmine... | ecosystem: Environmental > Terrestrial > Soil >... | reverse complement strand
AGGTCGACACCCGCAACTGGGCCTCACGGCTCAGCTGAGCTCAAGCCGACCGCCCCATCGTGTGGACAAAACCGCCCGAGCGCGCCGCCGTGAGCAGCACTTGCGCTCATCACCCGCCGAAGTCGGGTCCCACGCCCGTCGCACTGGTGGGAACGCCCCATAAGCTGCGGCCACCGAAGCCCCTGCGAGCAGCAGCCTCGGGTGGCCCAGGCGCAGGTGCGCCGCCTCGTGCTCGCAAACCGCTCGGCGCTCTGCGGGCTCTAAGGGCGCCAGTAGAGCTGTAGTCACAACAGCCTTGGGGCGGCATAAGCCACCGGTGTAGGCCGCTGGCTGGTCGGAACCGACCACCCATACCGGGGTACCCCCGCTCACCACACAAGCAGACGACTGGGCGAGCGCTAGGCCGCGCAGCTGAGCCCGGTGGGTTGCCGCCGCGACACGGAGGGCCTTCCAGGCCACGAGCCCGAGCACTGCCCCAGCAAGCCCGTAGCCAGCCAGCTCCCACTGCCCACGGCCAAAGCCCATCAGGCAGCCTTTCCCCGGGGCCCCGCCGCCCCCGAGCCAAGAGCCCAACGAAGCGGTCAAGCAAGCCAGCCACACTGCCGGGAGCACGCCCCATCCCATGAGGCTGACAAGGTAAGCTGCCGCAGCCACCCGAGGCGACACCCCGCTGCGAGTGCCAACGAAGCTTGGGAGGGCCACCAAAATTGCGAGCAAAGCGGCCCCGGTAGCGGCTGCTGTCACTTGCGGCGAGCCCTTTTCAGCACTGATGCCAGTTGGGAGAGCAGCTCGGGGTCGTCAAGGCCCGAAACGAAGTACGCAAGGGCGGCCCGCGGGTCTCTCGTCGTGGCGAGGAGGGAACGGATCGCTTGCGCCGTCAGCTCGTCTGGGTCGCCAGCCACCCGGTAGAGGTGGGCACGGCCTTCCTCTTTGCGCTCCACGAGGCCCTTTTCCACAAGTCGGCCGAGCACGGTCATGACCGTCGTGTAGGCCCGGCCCTCAGCGCCCAGCCGCTCCCATATCTCCCTGCCGCTCAGCCAGCCATGAGAAGCCCACAACTGCTCCAACACTTGGTTCTCGAGCTCGCCAACGCGGCGCCCAGCGACCAGTCGTCTCGGCACTAGCCCTCCTATCAGCTTGTCGTAGAAGAAGCCTAACCCAAGAGAGGGCTCCGTAGCCCATGCGCTGCGCACCGCTCGGGGCTCATGGGCAGCAGGGCTGCACGGCAACGGCGGCTTGAGCCTTGGCCTTTGCGCCGACGGTACTTGCCCAGCCGTAAGCCCCGAGGCCGAGGGCACCAGCAAGCGCCCCGATGACGAGCACCCTGCGCAAGTGCTGGGCCCAGCTGGCCCCTTGTTGGGCACCGCTCATGCGAGCGCCTTTGCCGCCGCCAGCAGCTGGGGCATCGTGGACGCGGGTGAGCTGTTCACGTAGGTGATCCTCCCGTTGGCGTTTATTAGGTAATAGATGTCTAGGTAGGCCTTCGGGTTGTAGGTATGGGTGAGGCTCGCGGAGGCTTCACCGAAGGTCCAGTCGGGGTCGTGGAAGGCGTTGCCGGCGAGGGCCTCCCCAAAAGCCGAGACAGTAGGGCCAGACTGGCCAAGGTCGTGGTAGTTCTCGAGTTCTACGACCCGCACGCCGTCGGCGGCGAGCGCGCCTATGTCCTTGGCCATGGCCTGGGTGCCGGCCTGGCACGACGAGCACCACGTCGTAACGAGCCACAGGAGCGTGAGCTTTCCTCTTAGCGCGCCGAGGGGCTCGGTCGCGCCGGCGACGGTGGTGAAAGTGGCGTCGGGCGCCTGGGTGCCGACGGGGAGGTAAGCAGCCGGCCCCGACGAAGTGCCGGCCGACCCCGACATGTTGGCCACCGAGAGACCGACCACGATGCCGACGACGGCCACGGCCGCTCCGGTACCGGCGCCCAAGAGCAGGTGGTTATGCCGGTGCGGCTTCGTCGCTACGCGCCGGCGCGCCGCGCTCGTCGGCCGGGGCGGCACCTGCCTCTTCGGCGCCTCGCTCTCCGTAGAGGCACTTCTTAGGTTGCCCGTCTTCGTCTTGCTCATCACGGGGTTCCTTCTTGAGCCGCCCATTAGACGATGGCCCCTCCTTGCGCGCTTGCCTCTGCTAGGTGCGCTCTTGCCTCTGCTAGGTGCGCGGCTAGCTGACCATCCCTCCGGGGTGTGTGCCCACCGGCCCCGCCGGCCCCGATAGCCTCCTCGGTGCCACCGAAATCTTTCGGGCGCGTAGCTGCCTCAGGGGCCGACCGCCCCTCCAGCGTGCAGCCGTCCTCGCAAAGGCATGCAGCCCCAGCCACCTTGCGGAGCCCCCACCAGCACATGACGACGAGAAGCGCCAGGCTCGCAGAGAGGAACTCGCTCTGGTGGACAGCGAAGAAGTGCTGCAAGGCGCCGGTCGTCGTGTACAGGCTCACGCCTGACACCCCGACGAAGGCGAGCACGGAGGGCACTATCGGGGTGCAGCACAAAAAGCTCGGGAGCAGGCTCGCGACGAAGGCGACGCCGCCGGCTGCGCCGCTCGCGGCTCTAGCCGCGACGACCTTGCGCATGGCATAGACCTGGACGCTCAGCACGAGGCCCATGGCTATGCCCAGCACGACCGCCCAGGCGAGCAGGTAGGCGTTCAGGTAGCCCCAGTTGGCCAGCTCGAAGCGCTGGGTGTAGTCGAAAGGCAGGAGCAACGTGTAAAAAAACGCCACCACGGCGGACGAGCCGATGAAACCGACGATGCGCCAAGGGGCCCCAAGCACCTCGGCCAACGCCCGGGGGGCCCGTGCCCGGCGGGCCACGAAGGCAAGGGGCTGGGCAGCGCTCATGGGCGGCACGTCTGCCCTGTCGGGGTACAGCACACCGAGGAGCGCCGACGGTGCCGCAGCACTAGCCCGGCGGCCACGGCGAGCAAGACGGCACCCAGCGCGCCGCCCACCGCCCCGAGCGTCGCCGCGCTCGCGGCGGCCAAAGCAGCAACGACCGCTGGGCCTGCGCAGCAAAGCACGGGCAGGACGAGCAACAGGGCGCCGGCGCCTGGGCCTTTACGCTCCGCAGACGGCGAAGTTGCCGCACTGGTGCCCTCGCTAAACCCGACCTTTGGGGACGTCGCCTGAGAGACAGCCACTGTGACCTCCTTCGGTTTGTACAAGCAACCTGCACCAGCAGGCTCACTCCCACTCTACTACATATCCGTAAGAGCGCGTCAACGGCAGCGACGAAGAGGTAAGCGCTAAGGACGAACTAGCCCCGGTGCCCCGCTGAGATGAGCCAGTGCCGCACTGCGCGAGGCCAGCGACGACCTATGCCAGCACGTCGCGGGAGGTCATCCTTGCCCAAGCTGCCGAACCAAAAACCGCAACGTAGCCGGCCTGCAGCAGGAGGTCTTTTTCAATGTTGGCCCACCGGACCGGGTCACGCACAAGATCTGCGAACGAAAGCCAATAGTTTGTAAAAAGCCACGGGTGCAGGAAGGAGACCTGGGTAACACTGTCCAGGACCGCCGAGACGACCACAGACCCCAACGTTAGGGCCATAGCAGCAATAGGGGCGTCGGTAAAGGTGGACACAAAAATTCCGATGGCCGACAGCCCGAACATCGACGCCCCCACCACTACAGCGGCCAACAAGCTCCGCCAAAGCCCGTCAATGAACGGGACCGTGGTGCCTGAAAGCGTTACCACCTGGCCGTGCGGGAAAAAGCCAAGGCCGGCGGCCAACCCCGCTACCACGACAACAAAAGCTGAGAGCTCGCAAAACAGCCCTACCACCACGGCTTTGGCGAACAGTAGGCGCGTCCGGCCCGCTGGGCGCACCAGGAGGTAGCGCAGCGTGCCAAGGCTCGCCTCGCCAGCGACCGAGTCACCAGCGACTACCGAGACGGCGAGAGGGATGAAAAACGGCATGGTGACGGCGAGGGAAGCAAGCGCGGCGAAGACGCCGTTGTCGGTAGCCCGGTCCAGGAACGCTGGGCCCCTCCCGTTTTGCGGGCCGCCTGTGAGGTAGACAGCAAGCGCAAGGAAGACGGGTACGGCAGCGAGGAGCGCTAGCAACGCGCGCACCCGCGCCCGGCTGAACACCATGCGCGCCTCAACCAGCCACATCGAAGCCCTCCCCCGTCAGGGCAACAAAGGCCTCCTCGAGCGAGACGCGCTCGGGTAAGAGCAGGCGTACGCCTACGCCGGCTTCTACGAGCCCTCGACAACAGTCTTCGGCACGAAGGCCGTCAAGGAGGCCGACGAGCTGGTCGCCCGAACGCTGGATCCCCGACATCCCCAGCCGTCCCAAGACCTCGCCCGCTCGCACTGGGTCGTCGACCTCGACGCGCAGGCGCGGGCGTGCTCCCTCCCTCAGCTGGTCCAACGTGCCTTGCGCAAGCAGCTTGCCCCTGTGCATGACGCCGGCGTGCGTGCACAGCTGCTCTATCTCCGACAGTAGGTGGGAAGAAAGGAACACTGTCGTCCCCTCAGCACCCAGTTGGCGCACGAGGTTGCGGATCTCCCTGGTCCCCTGGGGGTCCATCCCGTTCGTGGGCTCGTCGAGCACGAGCAGCTGGCGGGGCCGCAAAAGGGCCCAGGCGAGGCCGAGGCGTTGGCGCATGCCGAGCGAATAGGCTTTGTACTTCCTACGGGCCGCAGCTTCGAGGCCCACGCGTTGGAGCGCTTGGGCGATGCGTGCGCGCCTGGTAGGCCGCTGGGCATCTGGGCCCATGGCGTCGAGGCGTTCCAGGTTTTCCTCCCCGGTGAGCCAAGGGTAAAAAGCTGGGCCCTCGACCAGCGCCCCCACCATTGGGAGGGCCGCCATGGCCTGTTCGGGCATGCGCTTGCCCAGCAGCTGCCAGCTACCTGAACTAGCACTGACGAGCCCGAGGAGCACCCGGATCGTCGTCGTCTTGCCGCTGCCGTTCGGCCCCAGGAACCCGTACGTGCTGCCCGTCGGCACAGCCAGGTCTATGCCGTCAACTGCCCGGACTGGCCCGTAGTGCTTTGCTAGCCCTTGGGTCTCGATGGCGAAAGCGTGGGCTGGCATGGTTCAAGCAGCCCAGAGCCTACAGCGCGTGGTGGCTGAGGGCCGGGGCCTCAGCGCGTGGTGACTGAGGGCAGGGCCCTCTACCCGGCCACGGCCTCCAGCGTGGAAGGCGTGACAAAACCTGCATAGAAGCGACCGTTGGGCATCAAGAGCGCGTTCAGCAAGTCGGTACTGAACAGCCGCGCTGGCTGGCCTCTTACTTCGACTTGCGAGGTGAACGGCGCCACCTGGGCCTCGGCTCCTGTGCCCGCCAGCGCGGGCGACGTCCCTTCAAATACCGTCGCCCAACCGCTGTTCGTACTCGTCACGGCCTGCCAGCCTGAACCGCTGAAGGGCTCGCCACCTTGAGCTCTGAGCGTCCGCGTTGTGACGGTGCTGCCCGGTGGGGGGGTGAAACTGAGCTCGCTGGCCGGAGGGGGCCCCAGCGTGATGCCCCCTGTGAAACCGAGCTGAAGGGCCGGGGCCGTCAAGCTGTCAGCGTAGACGGCGACTTGGAGTGGCACGCCCGCTAGAGCTCCGTCGGCACCGACCGCAATGTTGACCTGGCGCACAGTGCTCCCTGGGGCGTCTTTGGGGGCTAGCACGAGCTGGTAGGCAGGTTGGCCGGCTACCCAAACAGGGCTCCCGACGCTCACAGACGTGCTCGGCGATACGGCTGAAAGGACGTTGGCCGCCAGTTGCTGGGGGGTTGGCAGCGTGCCCTGCGCCGGCATGACCGTGCTCGCAGGGCCTGAAGGGGCCAGGAGGTGCAGGACGCTTTGGTTGGTGCTGTCCCAAACCCAAGCTTGGCCCTCGCCAGAGATGAGGTCAATTTCGGAGCCCTGGCCAGTTATGAGGGCAAGGTGCTGGGCCTTGGTGCCATCTAGCCACACGTTCAGCGTGTAGCTCCCAGAAAGCAGCGACAAAGGGTTGAAACCCCCCGAAGTGCTGGCTTGGCTGCCCCCGAGCTCGTTTTCCAAGCTCTGCAGGCCAGACAAGCCAAGGTTCGCGGTCCACGTGAGAGTGCCCGAAAGTGCGGGGGCCTTCGCCTGGGCTATGTCCGCGACGAGCTGCTGTACCGGCACTGACGGCAACGAGGGAGGCGCTGATGCCCCTGACAGCTCCGGCGCACCATAAGCAGCCGCCACGCCAAGCAGTACCACCACGGGCACGGCGTAGCGGGCGCTTCGCCCTTTTAGGACCGGCATGGCCTCAGGCTACCCCCAGCCCTCGAGATGAAGCTGAGAACCTCCTTACAGTGCCCGCCCCCAATGCATGTCGAGCTCCCTAACGCTGCTACAGGTGCCTGTCGAGCAAGAGCGGGCTTTTGGGGCCGACCTCACGCTTCACCTGAGCGTGGTACGCCCTCACCTCCTCCAACGAAGGCTGCTCAGCCGGCTCGCCCGCATCGATGACCCTAACTTGCAGTGGGCGGCCGCCGGCGACAGGAGGTTCTGGGGTGGTAGCTACCACGTCAGCCCATACCGGCCCGTCCACGACGGGGGTGCCCGGCTCCCCGCGTGGAGGCGGGGCGTCGAGCAGTGCACGCCAAGCCCACTTGCGCCCTCCGTAGGACTTCTTGCCCGCTGAGAGCTTCGCCACAGGCCGCAGCGGGCTGGCGGCGGGCTCGCCAGGCTCGCCGACCGCTACGAGCTTGTAGACGAAACCAGCCGTAGGCACACCCATACCGGTCACCACGTTGGCCCCGACCCCGTAAGCGTCCACGGGTGCCGCCCCAAGGGCCGCTACGGTGTGGGAGTCCAGGTCGCCGGTGACAACGAGCTTGGTAGACGTCGCCCCAGCTGCGTCCAGGAGTGCCCTAGCCCGCACGGCCTCCTTGCCGAGGTCGCCAGAGTCGATGCGAACCGCTCCGAGCTGCGGCCCTGCGACCTCGATGGCACGACGGATCCCCCCGGCGATGTCGTAAGTGTCCACAAGGAGCGTTGTGCCAGGCCCGAACGCGTCCACCTGGGCCGCAAATGCCTCTCTTTCCTCTGGGTAGGCAAGGACAAAGGCGTGCGAAGCGGTCCCTGCCGTGGGGATCCCGTAGCGGCGGCCCGCCTCCAAGTTTGAGGTGCTCGTAAAGCCTGCGAGGTACGCCGCGCGCGCTGCCGCCACGGCCGCCTCCGGGTCGGTGCGCCGGCTCCCCATCTCGATGACTGGCCGCTCGCCGGCAGCGCAAGAGATCAAGCTGGCTGCGGCTGCTACGGCTGAGTCGAAGTTGAGCACCGAAAGGACGAGGGTCTCGAGCAACACGGCCTCTGCGAAGGTGCCCTCCACCGTGAGGACAGGAGAGCCTGCAGTGTAAAGCTCTCCCTCCCGATAGGCTTCGACGCGCCCTGAAAACCGGTAAGACGACAGGCGTTCCAGCGCCTGGTCGCTTACAACGGAGTTCTCCTCAAGCCACGCAAGCTCCGCAGGGCCGAAGCGGAACCGCGTTATCGCCTCGACCAGCCTCCCTAGGCCAGCAAAAACTCCCCACGGGCGGCGGTCCGGGAGCCGTCGGGTGAAGACCTCAAAGACCGCCGGCGCGTCTGCCCTACCGCTTCTCAGGGCAGCGTCGAACATCGTTAGCTCGTAGCGGTCGGTAAAAAACGCCGTCGTCGGCGCCAGCTCGCTCACCCCGGCAGGCGCCCGTTCGACAGGCGCCCAATCGCCGGGCGGCCCCACGGCCAGCGCAGCGTCGCGCCCTCAGCGCGCCGCTCGTAGGGGCCACGGCTGCAGCGCTGCGCGTGCAGCGAGTGCTCTTCACAGTCCTCGAGGGGGCTCAGTGGCCCGACCACCCAACTCAAGAGCAGGTCGGCGAGCCTCGGGTTGCGGGCCAGCACCGGCCCGTGCAAGTAGGTCCCCCAAATGCGGCCACAAACGACACCTTCCCAAACGCCGTCTTTGTTGCCGATGCCCGCGAGGACCTCGCCGGCAGGCTCAGCCCCGGGCAGCAGCTCAGTGACCGACGCATGGTTTTCGAAACCCGTGAGCAGCCCAAGCCCGCTCCACCGCCCAGAGGCGCTAACCAGTACCTCTCCAATTGCCCGAGGCCCGTCCGAGCGGTAGGTGACGCAAGGTAGCAGCCCAAGGCCTTCAACCCGGCCGTCACTTCTTGAAGCGCCGCCAATGTTTGAGGCGCCGCTTGCTGAGCGGCCCCTTCTTGAGGGGTTGCCGGGGGCGCTGCCGCCGCCGCCCGGAGCGGGGAAGCTTTCACCCAGCACCTGGAGGCCGGCGCACACGGCGAGCACCACCGCTCCTTTGCCCACTGCTCGGTGAAGGGCCCGGCTTTGCCTCAGCCTTTGCGCCGCCAGGATCTGAGGCAGGTCCTCGCCACCTCCAAGCACGTAGATCTCGCACCCGTCGGGTACGGCCTCGTTGGCGCTTACCAAGAGCACTTCGGCCCTCGCCCCTCGCCATCTCAACCGCTGAGCTAGCACTGTAGCGTTGCCCGCGTCACCGTAAGTCCCGAGCAGTTCAGGGTAAACGAGCGCGATGGTCACGTCAGCCTCTAGGCGGCGCAGCGAGGCTCGTCGGGCTTCTCCTAGCGGCCGAGCCTCGGGACCGTTCACGCCAGCGCCTCCTTCGCCGAGCGGCACCACCGGCTCGGCCTCCAGCCACCTGTTGGCTCCCTTGGGGCGCGGCTGGTGGCGCGATGCCGCCAGCAACTGGTGGAAGGCTGTGTAGTTGGCGACGGCATCGACCTTGCCGGGGCCTGCTTTGGACAGCGCTGCCAGCAGGTCTGGCTCGCACAAGTGCTGAACGTCCGCGTAGTGCAACCTGACGGCAACGTCTAGGCACCGTTCGCCGCTCGCCACCACTCGCCTACCCGCCAAGCGCTCGAACGGTACGTCCCAAATCCAAGAAGGGTCACGGCCATCAGCGGTACGCGCGTTCACGGCCACAACGACGGGTGCAGGTGGCGGGGCCAACATCTCAAAGACCTCAGCCCAGCCAGCCGGGTTCTTGGCCAGTAGCAGCCGGGCCGTGGTACCGGCCCGTTCAACTACCGAGTACCGGCCTGCCACCTGCTCTACTGTCGCCATTGCCTTGAGGGCCCTGCGGCTGAGGTCCTCACAGTTGAGGGCCAAGCCAGAGCCGCCTAGCCCCGCGTTTACAAGCGCGTCTACGGCCGCGAGGGCCATGAGGGCATTAGCCGCATTGGCGCGGCCCGGCAGGCGCAGGTCAATGGGCTGTCTGCTCGGGCCAGCCACTGCGCACCATAGCCCGCCTTGGCAAAGCTCCAGTGAGAACGCCGGCTCGGGCCTAGCCAGCTCGCAGGACCTACATTGCCAACCCTCCCTGTCAGCGCCCTCGTCAGCGAAGGAGATCTGGTTGCCGCAACTGGGGCAGCCCACCGCGTCAGCCCGCCAACTAAGGCCCGCCCCCACCCAAACGGTTCGGCTAGCGGCCATCGCGGCCCAAGCGACAAGGGGGTCGTCGGCGTTGGCGACGACGACGGCTGGCCCTGGCAGCTCGGAGGCAGCTCTTCGCCACCGCTCCGCAAGCTGGCGCACCTCGTTGTTGCGGTCGAGCTGGTCTCGAGAAAGGTTCAAAAGCACTAAGACATCCGGGCGTACTTCGAGTGCTACCCGGGCAAGCCAAGCTTCGTCCACCTCGAGCACCACGGGAGCCCCCCGCCGCGCTCGAGCGAGCGCCACCGCCAGGCCAGTGGGTAGGTTCGCCCCATCTACATTTGTCGCGACGTCCTCACCGAGCACGGCCTCAAGGGCGCTCGTGAGCAAGCTGGTGGTAGTCGACTTGCCATTAGTCCCCGAAACCAGCACTGAGAGCCGGCCGGCCGAGAAACGCGCCAGCGCCCTTGGCTCGAGCGCCAGGATCGCGTGGCCACCGATAACAGAACCAGAGCCCCTGCCAAACGCGCGTGACAGCGCTCCAAGGCCTGCACCCGCCGCGGCGGCGACCGTCTCGCGCGGGGACTTCATCTGCGGTGGCCGGCCCTCGTGGGCTCAAGCTCGAAGTAGGCCGTCCGGTCGTCGTAGGCCTTCGGGCCATGCCAGCTCAGGCGGGAGGTCAAAGCCACATACCCACTATGCCGGTTAGCCAGCTCCAGGCTCTCGCATAGCGGCGTCAGTGTCGCTGAAAGCCAGCTCCTTTCCTGAAAGGCAGTGCTCGACCAGGTAAGACTCCTGGCCAACCCGCCACAGTGCGACCCCGCGGGGCAGGTGCGCCACGAGTTGGCGCTCCGTACCCGAGAGGCCGAGCAGGGCGCCGGCCTCCTCTACCTCACCTGCCGCCTGCCCGAAGACGACTCGGGTCTCGGCGTCCGACAGCAGCCCTTCCGCTAGCCGTTGCTGCTCGGAACCTTCGTGGCCAGCGGCGCGAAGGTCCGACAGCCTGTGCATGACAGCGACGTGCGCAGCCCCATTGGCCCGCGAAAGCTTGAAGGCGCCCTGGAGCCAGCGAGCGGTCGAAAGCTGGGACAGCACCGCCCAAGCTTCGTCCAGCACTACCAGGCGCTTGACCGAGCGGCCTGTACCGAGCGCGCCCTGCAGCCACGAAAGCGCGCACACCATCAGCAGCCCAAGGGCGCCAGAACCGTACAGCCGCGACAAGTCGAGCACGACCACTTCCTCGCCTAGGTGCACTCCGGGCGACGTCTCGCCGTCGAACATCCCAGAAAGGTCACCCGCGACGAGCCGGCGTAGCTCCAACGCAGCTTGGCGGCCGTCGTGGCGGAGCCCCTCGAGGTCGGTCCCAAGAAGGCGGGCATGGCGACGTTCGGGGCGCAACATAGCTTCGGCGACGGCCGGCAAGGTAGGCACTGGCGAGCTCTCTTCTACGGCGCTCAGGGCGACGTCGGTGGCGGCGCGCTCGTGCGGGAGGAGAGGCCTCCCAAGGCTAGCGGCCAGGAGCGCGCCAAGAAGCTCTGCTCGCAGGCGGTGAGCCCTAGTAGCCACCCGCTCCACTGCATTGCGTGCGCCCCCATCATCACGAGCCATAGCTTCGCCAGCGCCGGCTTCGCCGGCGGGCACGTCGAGGGGGTTCAGCCGCAGGCCCAGGCCGGGCGCGACCCTAAGTGGTTCGTACCCGCACGCGCGCGCGAAAAGGCCGTACTCACCTTTGGGGTCGAGGACGAAACAGTGCCGTCCAGCTTGGCGCTGACGCCACAAAAAGCTCTTCACGAACGCCGACTTGCCGCGGCCGATCTGGCCGATCACGACCATGTTGGGGCTAGTGAGCCGGCCGTTCGCGTAGCATTCCCAGGGGTCGAAGCAAAAAGGCTCACCCGAAGCCTCGAGCCCGACGAAGCAGGTCCCGGCTATGGGCCCTTCCGGCACGACGAAGGGGAACAGGGCGCGCATCTCGACAGTGGTACCTCGGTGAGCGGGCGGTAGCCCGAAGGCCTTCATACTCCACGGCCAAATGGCAGAGCCCAACTGAGAGCCTCTTTTTGCTGGCCGTACAATGGGCGCAAGCACAACCGCGCCGAGCCAGCAGCTCGCTCTAGCTCACCACAGCTGCGCTCGAGGTCCCCCTTCGCCCGAGCAGAAACGGCCACGTAGCCGGCAAAGCGGTAAGCCCCACGCCCTTCGGCAAGGTGTACCTCCCGGCCTTCTACAGCCTCGGCTTGGCGGCGCTGGCGAGCGGTCTCCAAGAAGCCCCCCTGCGCTCGCAGCTTCGCGTCGGCAAGTTGAGCTGTGCGAGAACTCTCGGCATCGCGAGCCGCTCTTTCGGGGGGTACTGGCGCCATTACCACCGAAAAGCAGCGTTGGGCCCGCGCCACCAACAGCGGGGAAAGGAAGTCCGGCCCTACACCGCTCCGGGGCCACTCCGCCACCCAGTACACCCTGTGCCAGTAGCCGTCGGCTTGGACCTCGCCCCAGCGTTCCGAGGTGGCGAGCGGCCAGGGGTGCGCCCGAGGGTGGCGCTCAAGGCCCGCTACAAGCGAAGCCCCTATCGCGCGCGCGCAACCCCTGGCGTCCAACGGGCCGTCGCAAGCAGTACCTATTGCGTGCAGTTGCGCCCGCAAACCAGCCACCTCCTTGCCCAGCACAAAGGCCACCTCGCGCGGCACCTCGTGCCGCCCGGCCACGGCCCCCAGCCTCCGTCGGGCCAGCCCCCTCACGACGACGACCAAGAACGTTTCGTGGCGCCAGCAACGCCAGCTCTCCCCCGCCGTGCCCTCCTCGCTTGCAGGGGCCTCCAAACGTACCGGGAGCGCGCGGTGGCACCACTGCAACCTGACGAGCCCGCTTAGTTGGTTGGAGAACGACTCTAGGGCCCCCGCCCACGCCGCCTGGCGCAGTTCCTTCGCTGGGCGGTCAAGGAGGCAAAACGGCCCACCCCTCGCCCGCAGGAGGGCCGCGACTGTCCCAAAGCGCTCGTCTACGAGCACGCCAACAGGGCCGCCGGCGTCAACACAAGCCTGGCCCAAGTAAACGCCGGAGGCAAACGTTTTGCTCGGCAAAATTAGGCACGGCTCTATCGGCCCCAGGTAGGTCTTACCCTTCTGCCCCGGCGCACCTCTATACCCTGGCGTAGACCTTGGCGGCCCTCCCGCCAGAGCGTCGCGAGGCAAGGTATTGCTGCTCGGAACCGTCGCGCCGGCCGCTGGTGGGGCAACGACGGCTCTCTTCGGCCTCATGAGGAACGAGGAGCCCAGGCGCGCCCAGTCGAGCGGGCTTCGGCCCATGACCTGTTTGCAGGCGCCCCCCGCTGCCACTAGCGCTACCGTCGCAACAGCCCAACCCCTTGCGCCCGGCAGGGCCCTCACCGAAGCGAACGCGACGAGCACGGCGCCCGCAACGACCCCCAGCTGGGCCGCCGACAAGCCTAGAAGCAGGCCAGTCCTCTGCAAAGGTTCGAAACGGTACTCGCCTTCACTCATCGTGCTCACCCCCGCCAGCCAGGGGCCGTGCCGGCCCAAGGGGGTGCTCGCTTGTCTGCTGGAGCAAGGTCGTGGCGAGCCCCAGGTCGGCCCCAGCAGCGCTAGGAGCGCTCGGCACGGGCCTAGCCCCTAGCGAGGCCAGGTTGCCTAGGCCGCTTTGGACCGCCTGCAAGGGCACCCGCGAGAGCTCGTGAAGGTGGGCCAGCCAAGCGGCGTCCACCAAGGGAGCCATCTTCAGCACGGTCAGCGGCGCGAACGCGGCCAAAAGCAGCAGGGCCGCACCGCTTACGAGCGAACTGGCTGAAACGTGGCTGCTCGTGAGGCCAGCCGCACCGAGCGCCAGCACGCCTGCGACGACCGGCTTGACGAGCAACAGTGCTACGAGCACCTCGACGAACCGCCTCGCCCAATGGGCCGTCGACGGCCACACGAGGCCGGCCAGTGCCAGGGGCATGAAGAACACCGCCACTTCCACGGCGAGTGACCGCACCGCAAGCTCGAGCCAGACCAGCAATGCCCCAGCGAGGACAACCAGGGAAACAACCACGCCGACAGCCCCGCTTACCCCAGGTACGAGGCCAACAGACAAAGCAGCTACAAAATCGGCTTTCATGTTCGGTGCTGCGGCTGAAATGACCGCGTTTGTGAGGCCGTCGGTCACTGAGAGCCCCACCCCGGTCAGCTTCACGGCGGCAAAACCCCCCAAGGCGGCGGCGGGTAGGCCTACGCCCCACGCCCGCAGCAGCCGGCGGGCGTCCTGGCGCAAGACCGCTCCGAGGGTAGCGGCCATGAGCAGCGGCGCCGTCACGAGAGCGCCCACCGGGGCGGTCCTCGCTGCGACTGGCCCGAACCAGGAATTCCCTTCGCCTTGTGCCACGGCGGTCGTCTGGCGCACGACGCTTCCCAAGACAGTGTTGACAAAAGACCCTACCGTGCCCTCGACCATGCTGCTGAGATCGTGAAAAAACGCCTTCACTATAAAGTTGCCGACCGCTCCTGCAACTGGGCCGACGACCGATGCCGGCGAAACCAACGACAACAGGCCCATATCTTTAGATCTTCCCACCCTGGCTGAAAAAGAACGATATTATCTGGGTCGCGCCCCCGATAAGCAGGGCTGCGACGCCAGAAACTATCAGGCCACGCCTGCCGTTATAGGACTGTTGATAATTATGGCTAAAATGCCCAAAGGCCCAGATCTGGTCAGCAATTTATAGCCACAACCGTACATGCCCTGAGCCTGGGCGAACACACCTCTCTGCTCCTCCAGCCTGAGGGCCACATTGTGCCCTCGGCAACCGGAGTGCCGGGAGCCGTCGACGCCGACGATACCGTTCGCGGTCCCAACAAGCCGTGGTGATGACGCTCCGGCTGACAGCAGCGGAGGCCGAGACCCTCAGGCGCAAGGCAGCCGCCCAGCAACCCTCGGTGCAGGACGTGGCTCGTGAGGCGACCTGCTTGTACACCTCGTCGACCGAGAGGGTCGCCGAGGTCGCCGCTCAGATGGTCAAGGAGGACCAAGGGCTCCTGAGACGCCTTGCCGAGCCGTGGGGACATACCTCTACCTGACAGGCCCCTCGTCCTGACGGAGGTCATGCTCGGACACCCCCTTGGGGTTCGCTTGCCGGCTTGCTCCAGACCGCGCTCGGCCCCCCTGCGGCCCGTGCGTTCGGCGCTGACGCCTAGCTCGTCAGCCGAGCGGCCCTGGCCGTCCTCATTGGCTCGCAGCCACCCCGTGGCAGTACTTCGACTTCTCCCCGCTGCCGCACGGACAGGGGGAGTTGCGAGGGGCAGAGGCGAACACAGCCTTCACCTCTGCAGCAGGGCGGCCCTGGCGGACCAGGGCAGCCATGAGGCGCATGGTGCCGTCTATGTGGTGGAAGAAGGCCTTGTAGCCGGCGCAGAGGAAGTTGAGCCCGGGCGAGCCGTCTGGCGCCAAGGCGAAGCGGTTCTTTGGGCACTCCCCCCAGCAGGCGAACAGCACGTCGCAGCGCTTGCAGTAGCCGGGGAGGAGGTCTCGTTTGTCCTGGCCGAAGCGCCTCTGGCGCTCGGACGCCAAGAGCTCTAAGAGGTGGCGGTCGTGCAGGTTGCCGAGCAGGTGAGCTGGGTCGACGAAGTGGTCGCAGGAGTAGACGTCGCCGTTGTGCTCGAGCGCCACCGCGTTGCCACAGGTCTCGGCGAACACGCACACCCCTGGCGGCAGGCCGAGCCAGGAGGCGAGGGCGGCGTCGAAGGCCTGCACGAAGACCTGCCCCACGTCATGGGCCAGCCACTCCTCGAACACCTCTATGAGGAAGCGGCCCCACTGCTCGGGCCTCACCGTCCGAGGGCTCACGGCCGCTGGGCACCCTGGGCTCGGGGCGTGCTCGACGATCGGGATGAACTGGACGAACCTGGCCCCGCAGTCGTCGCGCAGGTAGCGGTAGACCTCGAGGGGGTGGCTCGCGTTGGCCGCGTGCACGGTGCAAAGGACGTTGTAGTCGACCCCGTGGCGGCGGAGCAGCCCCAAGCCGGCTAGGACCTTGGGGGAAGTGGCCCTGCCCTTTTTGTCGACCCTGTAGGTGTCGTGGAGCTCGGGCGGGCCGTCTATGCTCACCCCGACCAAAAAGCCCTTCTGGGCCAAGAACTCTGCCCACTCGTCGTTGAGCAGGGTCGCGTTGGTCTGGAGGGTGTGGAGCAGGCGCTGGCCGGGGCGCCGGCAGGCCTCTGCCACCTCGACGGCCCGGCGGAAGAACCCGAGGCCCATGAGCGTCGGCTCCCCTCCCTGCCAGGCGATGGTGACCTCGGGGCCCTCTTGGGACTCGAGCACCTGGCGGACGTACTGCTCCATCGTGGCCTGGCTCATACGGAACCGCCCGCCTGGGTACAGCTCAGACTTGGCGAGGTAGAAACAGTAAGCACAGTCGAGGTTGCAGATGGCACCGGTGGGCTTCGCCATCACGTGGAACGCCCCAGGGGCACCAGCTGGGCGGGGCCAAGGCATGGCCGGGCCGGGCTGGCTGAGCCTTTCGTCCCGGCGGCCCACGAACGTGACTGGGGCGCTAGCCATACGGGCACAACCTAGACGGCGTGGCAGCGCCCAGCCAGCTACGGGCGCTCGAGGGCCTCAACCTGGCTCGGCGCCGGCGCGCACCACGTCGAACGACAGGCCGCTCGCAGGGCCGCGCGGGCTAACTCAACGGTCCGGGGGCGCAAGGACCTCCCCAGCTGAGCCATACTTGCCCGCATAGCACCCTCAACCCACGCTTCCAATGGCCCGGCCATGTCCTACTACTGCGCGTCAGCGTCAAATCACACGGTATCGCAGGTCGCCTGGTAACTGCTCGATATCCACTCCTTCTTCTCAACGAGCACGTACGCGCAACCTCGATCTGCCACGACGTTGTTCTCCTCTCACGAATCCAGCCGCAGCTCCTAAAGCTCACCTTGCTCGCACAGCCGGCGCGTGTACTCGAAATACTCTGTACGGCAACTCCTAACTCTCGCCTGCTCGCGCCCGGCGCCAAGCTCCAACCCGACGCTCAGCTAATACCTGCCACCCGACTCCTGGCCGAGCACGGCTGGGCAAGCTTCCAAGATCCATCGCCGCGCGCTCTCCCCTAAGACGGCGGCCGAAGGCGAAAACTCTCTCCCGGCACCAACCGCGCCCGCGCGATATAACGAGCCGCAACGACCAGCCAACGTCCGTAAGCCTTCGTTCAAGGCCGACGACGCCTTCAATCGTAGCGGGAACGCCAACCACTTCCGACATTTCCCGCCAAGGTGGGACGCCCCGGCCCAGCACTCAGCAGTTCTCCAACCCGCGCGCCCCCTCCAGACAATCCTCAAAGGTGTCCAGGCTCATCTCGACCAGCTCCCATCGCCCACGACGTCCCAGCGGCAAACCAATAGCGGCTCTCTACTCGTACAGCACCGCTTGCCTTAACGATTTCAGCCGGAGCTACAACTCTGATCTATCCCCACGCACATCCCGTAATACACCGCCCCACACTCCTCACCGCACCTCCTTCCAGTCCCCGCCGGTCTTGAGCATACTCGGCCTCGCAGCGTCGCTCGCCCAACTGGGCACCCGCACCCGAATTCGCCAGGCGCCCCCCCGGCCGATCGCGCCGAACCAAGGCTTGTCGACCCCAGAGCCATGACACCGCCCACATTTAGCGCAACAGTGCTACGCACTGCCAGCTCAGCCCACCTAGCGAAATCCTCGAAGAGAAACCCCGACCCACGCCGGTCCTGACCCATCCCATACGACACGCAACACTCTCTAGTCACTTCCAACAAGCCATACCGCCCATGCTCGCAATACCACTCAATGACAACTCCAGCTCCTCTCGCCTCCTAACCCACCGTCCCGACCGTGCCTATACCAGCCACCAGCCTTCGCTGGGCAACGACGAACACGACCACCATTGGGATCACGGACAAGAGAGTAAGAGCCATCAACTCCCCATAGTTAGTAGAAAACTGCCCTATAGCTGTGATCGCAACTCCTACCGTAAGCGTTCGCATATCCGTATCGCTAACTGCCACAAGCGGCCAGAAAAAGTCGTTGTACGCGTCCATGAACGTGATAATTCCTAAAGTAACCATTGCTGGGGCGGCAATTGGCACAGCCAAGCGCCACCAAATACGCACGAATCCGGCTCCGTCCACCCGTGCCGCCTCCTCGATCTCCCTCGGAAACTGACGAAAAAACTGGTACAGCAAAAATACACCGAAAGCGCTAGCCGTAAACGGAGCGATCAGCGCCTCGTAACTATTCAGTAAATTCAATTGCGACATCTCTAGGTACAGCGGCACTAAAGTTGCCACAAACGGTATCGACAGAGAACTTACGACTACTGCAAACACGACTCTGCTGCCCGCGAAGCCTATCCGCGCCATCCCGAAAGCAGCCAACGAATCGACTAATACGGCTATCACCGCCGCTGCTCCTGAGACAATTACTGAATTGGCGAGCCACCGCCAGAAGGGAATGCCCGCTGTAGTGCCAGCCAAAAAGTTGAAGTTTGCCAATGTCGCCTTGAGGGGTAGCACCCCTTGCACAGTGCCGTCGTAGCTGAAGGCACCCATAACGAGCCATAGCAACGGCACTAACATGACGACAACCACAACGGACAGCACTACAAGCACGGCCCATTTCATAGAACGACTGACCCTCATTTACCCCATTCTCCTCCCGACAATCAGCCTGTACTCAACGAAACCCACTACTGCGATAATAAAACCTAACACGAAGGCCATCGCGCTTGCTTGCCCCATGTGAAAAAACGTGAAACCCACCTGGTAGATCCACTCACTAACCGTGTAAGTCGAAGTTCCCGGTCCTCCATGAGTCATCAGGAACGGCTGGGCCAAAAGGTTGAAGGACGCGATCGTCGATACAAACACCACAACTGCTGATCCGCCCCGTAACTGCGGCAGGACAACGGACCGGAAGGTGCGCACTATGCCGGCTCCGTCCACTGCCGCTGCCTCCAACACGCTCGTCGGAACCTGCGTAAGGCTAGCATACATAATGACCAACGCTATCCCCATAGTCCACCAGATTGTCACCGCGTCTATGCTGATCCATGCTTCTGGCTGTTCAACTAGCCACGGGATCGAGAGGCCCAGGACCCCGTTAACGGGGCCACCCGTGGTGGCAAGGAGGTAAAGCCACAGGGTACTGATGGCGCTCGACGAGAGAACCGTCGGAAAGAAGATAGCACCCCGGAAAAATCCCTTACCCGGCACCATGTAGATCAAATACGCCAAAACCGTAGGCACTCCCCACAAGAACGGCACGCTGATACCTACGAACAGCACCGTATGCTCCATCGCTGACCAAAACCCTGCGGCGTTCCCTGTGCGGTCTGTGAACAAGTTTACATACTGCGACAGTCCGATGAAGCCTTGGTTGCCAACCACGCCGTTCCAGTGGTGCAGGCTCACAAACAGGCCGAAACCAACTGGTACCGCCTGAAAGCCGAGAAACAATAGGAGGTACGGAGAAACAAAAAGCCAACCCCACACGCCTTGACGGTGTCTACGCCCCCACGCCGAACCCGCGCCCAACGGCAGGTGCCCATAGTGCACCTGCCGTTGACGCGGCTCACGTGCCGTGGAAGCACCGACCCTCATGCGTGGAAGTTCTCTTGGATCGCGCTTTGCATGGCACTGGCGGCCGCGGCCACCGCTTTGCCAGTAGGTTCCTTGCCCAACAGTGCTAGTTCAATGTCGGGGAAGAAATATTTGTGGTTCAACTCAGCAATGATAGGAATAGGCGGGTGAAGCACCCCGTCGTTCACCGCTTGAGCTTGAAGGCTATAAGTCGGAATCTCCTTGAACTGCCTAGTGTTCCACAGCGGCAGCCAGGTAGGGAAAAAACCTTGTCGCGCCAAATAAAGGCTGTTAGCATAGTAATATTTCATAAACAAAGCAATACCACGCTCCATAGTCTCGTTCATTCCCGGCGCCCTGAACACCCACCAGTAGTTCTGTCCTAAGAAGTCCTGCTGATTGTGCCCAATTTTGGGAACCAGCGAGATTCCAAGATTGTTTCCGAGTATAGTGTGATACGTTGGATAATCGTAGGAGCCCGTAATCTCCATGCCGTCCTCACCCTTGACGAAGAGGTTGTGCGCTTCCTCCGGTGAAGCGTTCGGCGGAGACACGTGGTATTTGAAGATGAGGTTACGGAAAAACTGAACAGCCGCCACACCCCCGGGCGTGTTGAACGTCACCTTACCTGTCTTGGCGTTAGCAAGGTAAGCACCGTACTGGTCCATCACCGACTGGAGAGAGTAGTTCATGCCCCCACCCGTCGGTTCCTCTACGTAACCCCACGTACCATGACCCAAGGATGTGATCTTCTCAGCGTCGGCCACAAGTTGCGGCCCAGTGGCGGGAGGCACGTCCGGGTTCAGGCCCGCTTTTTTGAACAGTGCTTTGTTCCAAAATAGCACGGTGGGAATAGCATTTGTGGGCGCCATGTAGTGTTGTCCCTGCACGACGCTCGCGTCCCACAGGCTTTTCGGGAAGTCCGTGGCAGGATTGATTCCAGCCATCTTGAGGATCGGGCCAATGGGCTCTACTACGCCTTCATACGCATAGCCGGACCCAAACGTGAGCGACTCTGTTATGAGATCGGGCTCGTTGTGCGCACCCAGCGCAGAGTTAACTACCGCGGTCTCGTCATAATACGGAATGATCTTGTAGACGATCTTATAGTGCCCTTGGTATTGCTTGTTAAAATCCTTGATGAGCTGCGGTATGCCAGACGAGCCTCCGTTTATGCCAGCCGATGGCCCCGAGTTCCAGAAGGTGATAGTGACAGCTTTTGTCGTTGTGGCCTGCGCCGGAACACCGCTGGCACAGGCGGTTAGAATTGCACAGGTAGTTGCAAGAACGGTCTTCCCGCCCCGGCTTCTCATGATCCTGGTATGCATAATGGTATAGGTCCTCTCCTATTAGTAGAAGCTTGAAAAGTGCCGATCCGAAAACTGGTAGACTAAAAGACGCAATTGCATAAATAGGTAGTTGCGTGCTTCCCTAGTGTTCCTTGAAATCAGGTCATTGCGATCTCCAGTAGGTGCGGTGAGGTGCGGGTTGTCAATGGCTGTGGTATCGGTCAGGATCGGTGTGTTTAAACTTCGAAGTAGAGCAGGCTTATGGAGTGAGGAGGGAACACGAAGCTATTGTCGGGTTCGAGGGGCGCGTTGTGTGTCGCAGTAAGGCTAACGGCGTTGGGATGGTCGAAAGTGTTGGTGGAAAAAAGGTCGGTGCTGGATGCCCCGATATGGAAGAGGTCAGCGTTGGACGGTAGGCCGCCCCGTAGTCCTTCTATAACCAAGTGAGCACGTACGGGTCGTGACGGGTCACGGTTGATACCCGCTACCTGAAGGGCGTGACGGCCCTCGTCACAAGTCGCAATTACGTCTAGTACGGGCAGTGTAAGAGTCTGGGTCCGGAAGCCGCCTTCCGCAGAGTACGTCTCCCCTTGGCGCACTGCCGTGGTGACCGCAGGACCCTGGTAGGCAACGGGGAGCGAACGGGTGCCTGTGTGGTGGGAGTAGAGATAGAGCACATGAAAGAGGGCCGACCGCAGTGCCCCTTGGGGGCGAGCTACCACTACCCCGTTGGCGTTAACCAGGTTGACTAAGTTTGCCATCCGCGGTGGCACCGTGTGGCTGGCAAGTCGGTGCATAGCATGGATAACGCCCGCCGTAAATAGGGCATCTGCGAGCGTACGAGGGCTCCAGCGATTAACACGTAGCGCCGACAGGTCGCTTTGCTCCTTCGGCAGCTCACTGGCTGACCGCGTGTAGGAGCCGTCCTCACTTGGAGCCGGCTCAGGCCACGAGTGAGGTTCCATGTGCCGCATGTTCCATTCGTCCAGCGCTAGCGAGAGTGGGTGTTCCAGGCCTACCTTCGCAGCCGAAACCTCGACTGCCTCAGCGTAGTCTGAGATGGCGTGCTCAAAATATGCCGCCTGGGCTACGACCGCCTGGTACTCCCCGGGGTCGAGGAGGTGCATGCTGGCACCGTATAAGTGCAGTGACACGTAGTCGAGCGCTGGCCCCGCCCTGCTGAGCAGCGGTTCCAACCAAGCCTCTGGATCCCATAGCCGGCCCACTGCGACCAGCCGGATGGAGGGATCGAGCATACGCATAAAGCGCGCGTGCTGAGCGGCGTCTTGTGCATAAGCGGTAGCGGGTCGATGGCCTACCTGCCAAGGGCCGTAAACCTCGTTGCCAAGGCCCCAGTACCGCACCCCCCATGGCTGCTCTCGCCCGTTCTCCCGCCGCTGGCGAGCCATGGCGGTATCACCGCCATAGTTCGTGTACTCGACCCAACGCACAGCCTCTTCGAGGTCGCGGCAGTTGACCACGAGGTAGGGCTCCGTACCCACGATCTCGCACCACGTGAGGAACTCATCGGTCCCGAAGTGATTTGTTTCAACACCACCCCAAGCCAGCTCGAAACGAGCTGGTCGCAACTCGCGTGGTCCGATGCCGTCTTGCCAGTGGTAGGCGGAGGCAAAATTACCGCCCGGCCAACGGACAAGAGGCGGGCTCAGTTCCTTGCACAACTTTACCACGTCCGCCCGTAAGCCCGCACTAGGACCACAGCCCTCAAGCGAATATTTCGATCCGGGGTCAAAGACCCCACCCTGGATGTTACCGTAAAAGTTACTTTCAAGAAATTGTCCATAAATGTCTCTGCTTACTGTGGACAGCGGCCCGTTCCAGTTCACTGCGACCCTAGCCACTAGAGCCTCCGTCACTTGCTGGGACGTTCTCGTGACATGAGACGTAGCCGTCACTTCTCCTCCATGACGGCTCCAGTTGACCCACCGAAGCTTCCCAAGGTGGGGTCGTAGGTTAGCTTCCCTACGCTACTCATCGAAGTCATCCAGTGATAAAAGTTGTCACCGCGTTCGCGGAGCACTTCATAGAGCCGCCTTTCTAGATCGGAACGCACTTGCGCCAGCTCGGGATGGTGGTACTGATTGAGCAGTTCGTCGGGGTCAAGGAGGAGGTCATATAGCTCGTTGAGCCCAGCGGGGTTGACTACAAGCTTCCAGCGTTCGGTACGCAACATCCGCTGCGGATAAGGGAAGTGATGTCCGTGGAACTCGGCGAACACCTCTGGCGGGCGCCCATCATTGTCGGCAGAGCCGATAAGTGGTAATAGGCTCCTTCCATCGTACCCTGGTTGAACCTCTGCTCCGGCCAGTTCGCAGAACGTGGGTGTGAGATCTGTAAGGCTGACAAAGGTAGCGTTCCGAGCTGCCCCGGCGTGAGGGGCCCGGACTACCAGAGGTATCCTGTATATGTCGTCGTACATGGCTGGCCCTTTGTCATTGAGACGGTGCGAGCCCGTAAACTCGCCGTGGTCAGCACTGAAGATGACCGTCAAAGAGTCCCAAATACCGAGGTCGCGGGCCTCGTCAAATACTCGGCCGATCTCCATGTCGATAAGCGCGACATATCCCCAATAAGCAGCTATTAGCCCCTGCCATTGCTCAGGGCTGAAGTCATCGAAGGACCAATGTGCCGAATAGCTTCTCTGTACTGCAGGTTTGCCCTCGAAGGTCTCCATCATCGAACGTGGCAGAGCAACGTGGGCCGGGTCGAAGCGCGTGTAGAACTCTTCGGGGAGTAAGTAGGGCAGGTGCGGGCCGAAAAAGTGCAAAGCGAGGAAGAACGGTGGGCGTCCCTTTGTACGGCCCTGGGTATAGCGGCGTAGAGCGGCTATGGCTTGATCGGCCAGGAAATGCTCAAAGGTGGCTTCAGGTGGCTGATCCAGGATCCCGGCGAGGAGGTTACCGGGCTGGCCGTTTGGGAATCGGCCGCGTACTTCAGTGAGGAGGCGGTACCCAGGCAAGCCTCTCTCGGAGAGCCACGACTCGTACTCTGGGTGGTGAACAGGGTTGTGCCAACCAGGGAGATGGGTGCCCTCGAAACCGAACGCGCTCGGCCCCTTCCTGTGACCGACATGCCACTTGCCGACAAGGCCACATCTGTAGCCACGCTCCCGGAGCGGCTCTGTGAAGGGCACTTCGTCATCTCCCAGGTCTTCCGCGTAGCCCACGTTCCGTTCGTGGTTTGCTAGCAGCTTGTGGCGGAACGGCAAGCGCCCAGTCAACAACGTCGCCCTGGCTGGAGTACAAATGGCAGTTGGCGTGAAGGCGTTGTCGAACACGGTAGCCTCTGCTGCCAAAGCGTCTAGGTTAGGGGACGGGTTGTAAGCGTTGCCGTAAAGACCGAGTGTGTCGATGCGATGCTGGTCGGTTAGAATAAATAAAATGTCTCCGCCTTTGCTGTCGGCACGAGTCATTTGGTCGCCGTCACGTGCGATACCGAGTTGTGGTATAGGCGTCGTACAGGCTTCGAGGAGCGGCGCGGGCCAGGCCGTACTAACCGGTCCTCTTCCCTGAGAACGAGCGCTATGCCACCGAGTGCGGCTGAGCGTGGCCCCAGCGCTGCTTGGCGAACAGACAAGGCAGCGCTCAATAGTGGCAGGCTCTCTCGCTTCGTAGCCTGTTCTATAGACTGGAGCAGGGTTGGTCCAGCTTCAGCCAGTTCGCCACCTATTACCACCAATTGGGGGTTGAACAGGTTTACTGCGTTGGCGACTGCTCGACCCACTAGTTGACCGACATCTGAGAAAAGCCTCGTTACGCTGGGGTTGCCCTTGGCAAGGGCTAAGAGGGCCTCGCTCAAGCCTATGTCCGGGCCGAGCAGAGGTCGGAGCTGCGCGATTACGGCTGGGACGGAGGCGTAGGCTTCTAGGCAGCCTCGGCCTCCGCAGCGGCAGAGCTGACCTCCAGGCTCGACTACGACGTGGCCGATCTCGCCGCCCGCCCCAAGGTCCCCGCGGAGGAGCCGGCCATCGACGAGAAAGCCTCCTCCTACACCCGAAGAGAGCTTCACGAACACTACGTCCTTTTTCCCAGCCCCTGCGCCCCAACGGGCCTCGGCTAAGAGAGACAAGCGGGCCGTGTTGTCTAGCAATGTCGGGAACCCGACGCGATGGGCGAGCTCGTCCGCTGGCATCGAACCCGACCAGGTTTTCTCGCTCGACGAACCGGCCATCCCGCGAGTACAGTCCAGGGGGCCAGGTACCCCCAAGCCCACGCCGAGGACCCCTTCTGGGGAGATACCGCTGCTTTCAATGGCCTGCTGGATCATGTTTGCAGCAATATCGAGATCGTCGCCCGGCGCCTGCTCTTGGGGCAGGGGTGTGACCAGTTCGATCAGCGGGCCTTGTGCGAGGTCGCTGAGGATGACCCTTACCTCGTGGTAGCTGAACGCGACACCGATCGCGCTACCCGTACCTGGTTGTATGCCGAGGAGCCGCCCTGGCCGGCCCACAGGACGCTCTTCCCCGGTCATGCCCCTTCCGTCAAGGTTGGTGACTAGTCCCTCCGAGATCAGTACTTCCATTGCCGTGGAGACGGTGGTGCGCGACAGGCCAGCCCTCCTGGCTAGCTCAGCCCTGTGCATAGGGCCATGTTCTCTGAGGATCCGCAGAAGCCTTTGGCGGTTAGTGTCGACCGCGTGCCGAGTCGACCCAGGTTCATCCATCATTGGACTAATGGTGCCAGATAATGTGACGCACGTCAAGTAGAGGCGGTAGATTAAGTCTAAGTAGGACAAACATGCCGCTTGAGATGTCCGGCTCTGGACTGAATCGGCCTAGGTAGTCCGGAAGCTCCTCCGCTTACAGATAGGCGAACGTGATCCTGGAGGATGGAGCCATGTCAGCGCTGAGCAAACTGCCGTCGCACCCTCGCAGCGGCGCTACCCACCTGAGCTGCGGGAAAGGGCCACAAGGACGGCGCTCAAGGTGAAGGTCTCAGGTGAGGTAGGGCGTCGTGAGCCGCAGTCGCCCGCCAGCTCGGCATCGAACCTGAGACGCTGCGCCACCCCTCGGGCAGGGCGGAGGTAGGCGAGGGCCAGCGGCCAGGAGTGCCCACAAAGGAGAGGGCTAGGACCGCCGAGCTCGAGCGAGAAGTGAACGTGCTGCATCGCGCGAACGTGGTGCTGCTCCCGAGGCCTGTGAAAGCCCGGCATTGGCATTGCCCCCTTTCCAGGTGGACCTTATGCCTAACTTCTTGACCATCGTGGTCGACCAGTCCACCGGGAACGTGATCTGGGTCGGCGACGGCAAAGACGCGGACACCCTCGGCGAGTTCTACACGCTGCTGGGTCCTGATCGCTGCACTCGCCTGCAGGCGGTGTCGATGGACATGGGCCGCGCCTACGCATCTGCTACCCGTACTCATACCTCGGCGACGATCTGCTGGGATCCGTTCCACGTCGTAAAGCTGCTCAACAAGGCCGTGATCGACACCATCCGCTGGTCCAAGCTGACCCGCCAGGGTCTACCGTTGAGCAAGGCCGAAGCCAACGATCTGCGTTGGGCGATGCTCAAGAAACCCTCCGAGCACACTCCCGAGCAGGCCGCTGTACTGGGCCTTCACCGCAAGGCCCGGCACGCCTGCTGGCGAGCCCAGGAGCTGAAGGAAGACTTCCGCGGGCTCTATCAACTCCACGATCCCGACGACGCCAACGCTTACCTTTCTCGGTGGCTGTCGCGAGTGAGCCGCTGCCGTATCCCTCCCATGCTCAAGGTTGCTCAGATGATCCGCGATCAGCGAGTCGGCATCTTGGCCGCAGTCGAGCTCGGGCTCGCCAATTCCCGGTTGGAAGGAGTAAACAGCAAGATCCGCGTGATCAACCGAGCTATAACCCAATGTTGTGGATCCTCGACCTGAGGGAGGCCGCGACGTACCCTCCAAGTTGACCACCAACTAGCCCGCTGGGTGAGACCAGCGGGGAGGAGTACGCCAATGCTGAAGCTAGTCCATGACGATGAGGAACGCACGGATGACGGGCCGGTTACGGTCGACCTCGACGAACTGTGCCGACTGGCCGCCCGCCAGATGCTGGCCACTGCCCTGCTCGCGGAACGGCAGGCTTACCTGGACGCCCACGCCCACCTGGTAGACGCCACAGGCAAGCGCCTGGTGGTAGCCAACGGTTACGCCAGACAAAGGACCGTGACGACTGGGGCGGGCCAGGTCGAGGTGAAAGCGCCCAGGGTAGACGACCGCCGGGAGGGCGAGCGCTACCGCTCGGCCATCCTGCCTGCCTATATGCGCAAGTCTCCCAAGGTGACCGAGGTGCTGCCCCTGCTGTACCTGCGAGGCCTCTCCACTGGGGACTTCGCCCCAGCCCTGGCCCAGTTCCTTGGTTCGGAGGCAGGGCTTTCGCCCTCGACGGTGCAACGCCTCACCGAGAGCTGGCAGGCCGAGCACGAGGACTGGTGCCGGCGCGACCTGACCGGTACGAGCTACGTCTACTGGTGGGTAGACGGGGTGCACTTCAACGTCCGCCTGGAAGAGGACCGCCTCTGCTGCCTGGTCGTCGTCGGCGTCCGCCCCGACGGCTCCAAGGAACTGGTCGCCCTGGCCGACGGTTACCGGGAGTCGAAAGAGTCCTGGGCGGCCCTGCTGCGCTCTCTGAGGGACCGTGGCCTAAAGGCGCCGGTACTGGCGGTGGGCGACGGCGCCCTCGGCTTCTGGGCCGCTCTCCGCGACGTTTTCCCCACTACCAAAGGACAACGCTGGTACTTATTTAGCCCTTAACCAAGCGAAGAGCCGACCCTTCCGGTGAAACAGCGACGTGTGCCGGGGGATCTGGGGTCTGGCAGCTTGGGGTGCTGGCGGGTTTCGGGTGAAGGCTGGGCGACGACCCCCCACGCCCTTG
>Ga0209061_1002119_pt1 | contig 27115 bp, 18 predicted proteins | sample Coa_R1_10_FD_187157 | JGI IMG/M metagenome (GOLD analysis project Ga0209061, IMG submission 187157) | Surface soil microbial communities from Centralia Pennsylvania, which are recovering from an underground coalmine fire - Coalmine... | ecosystem: Environmental > Terrestrial > Soil >... | reverse complement strand
AGGCGGCGGCTTTGCGCATCGCCGGGCGGGTGCTGCGCACCCCGGCGATCGGCAGTGAGACCGTCTCAAGGGCCACCGGGACCGAGGTGGTTCTGAAACTCGACAATCTTCAGGCCACGGGGGCTTTTAAAGAGCGCGGCGCCGCCAACCGTTTGGCGTTGCTCTCGGAAGCGGAGCGGCGGCGCGGCGTGATCGCCGTCTCGGCCGGCAATCATGCCCAAGCGGTGGCGCGCCATGCCCAGCTCTTGGGCATCTCGGCACGGATCGTCATGCCGCGCTTCACGCCGGCAACCAAGGTGACGCGCACCGCCGCCTTCGGCGCCGAGGTCTTGCTGCATGGCGAGACGCTCGCCGAGGCTGCGGAGCATGCGCACCGGCTGGAAGCCGAACAGGGCTTCGTCTTCATTCACCCCTACGACGATCCTGCCGTGATCGCAGGGCAAGGCACGCTGGCGCTGGAGTTTCTCGCTGATGCGCCGGAGCTTGACGTGCTGATGGTCCCGGTCGGCGGCGGCGGCCTGCTTGCCGGTTGCGCGGCGGCTGCGCTCACGCTCAAACCGGGCATCGAGGTCATCGGCGTGGAGGTCGCCGCCTATGCGGCTATGGCCCAACGCCTGGCCGGAGAAGAGGTTCGGGTGGGCGGGCCGACCATTGCCGAAGGCATTGCCGTGCGCGATGTCGGCGAGCTTCCTTTGGCAATGATCCGAAGTTTCGGTCTCGAAGTCCTGGTGGTGCCCGAAAAGGCGGTGGAGCGAGCCATCGCCCTCTTGGCCGAGAACGCCAAAGTGGTGGCGGAAGGCGCCGGTGCCGCGGGCCTTGCGGCGTTGCTCGTCTTTCCCGAGCGGTTCCGCGGCCGCCGCGTGGGCGTTGTGGTCTCGGGCGGCAATATCGACGCGCGCATTCTGGCCAATGTGCTGCTCCGCAATTTGCTGCGCGACGGGAGGCTGCTGCGGCTCCGAATGGATATCCCCGACCGGCCGGGCGTCTTGGCCGACATTGCCGGCTGCATCGGCGAGGCCGGCGGCAATATTATCGAGGTCTCGCATCATCGGCTGTTTGCCGCGCCGAGCGTGCAATCCGCAGAACTCGAATTGATGATCGAAGCGCGCGATGCCGCCCATGGCGCCGCCATTGCCGAGGCTTTGCAGCAACGCTATACGGTGCGCGTGCTGTCCTGCGAACGCCCCGAGGATTAGCAAACGCGCAACAAGGAGAACGCTCATGGCAGACGATACGCGCTTTGCCGGCCAGGTTGCCGTGGTCACCGGGGGAGCATCCGGAATCGGCCTTGCTTGCGCGAAACGCCTCGCTCAGGAAGGGGCCAAGGTCAGCCTGTGGGATCTCGATCCGCGCAGCCTGGCCGAGGCCCAGGCGGCGGTCGGTGCCGGCACCCATACCGTCAAACTCGACGTGACCGATGCCGAGGCCGTTCAACGCGCGGCGGAGACAACGGTGGATGCGCTCGGCCGGCTCGATATTCTCGTGGCCAGCGCCGGCATCTCCGGCCCCAATGCCACGGTCTGGGAATATCCGCCGGAGCAGTGGCGCCGCGTTGTGGAAATCAATCTCTTCGGTGTTTTTTACACCAATCGGGCCGTGGTGCCGCACATGCTTCGGCAGGATTACGGGCGGATCGTCAATATCGCCTCGATTGCCGGGAAAGAAGGCAACCCGAACGCCTCCGCCTATTCCGCTTCGAAAGCGGGCGTCATCGGTTTTACCAAATCGCTCGGCAAGGAGCTTGCGAAAACCGGCATCCGCGTCAATTGCATCACGCCGGCGGCGGTGCGCACGGCGATTTTTGCGCAAATGACGCAAGAGCATATCGATTATATGCTCTCCAAAATCCCGATGGGCCGGTTCGGCACGGTGGAAGAAATTGCGGCGTTGGTTGCTTGGCTTTCCAGCAAGGAATGCAGCTTTTCCACCGGTGCCGTGTTTGATATCTCCGGCGGTCGGGCGACGTATTAAGCAACGTTTCAAGCGGATTTCGCGGCGCGGAGCCTGCCCATTTTCAAGACCGCACCCAGCAAGGCATCGATGTCTTCGCGCCGCGTGCGGTGATTGACGATCGCCGCCCGAATCGCAAGTTTGCCTTGAATGCGCGTAAGAGAAGGAACAGCGAGGCCGCTTTCCTGAACATCGGCAACAAGATCGGCGTTTAACGAATCGAGCGCGCTGCCGTTCCGATAGCGGAAGCAAACGACATTCAACGAAACCGGTGCAAGCAATTCCAATTCCGGCTCCGCCGAAATCCGCTCCACCGCATAGCGTGCCAGGGCGCAACAATGGGCGATGCAAGCGCCCAGCCGCTCGGTGCCATAGGCCTTGAGCGTCATCCACACTTTCAGGGCGCGGAACCCACGCGAAAGATCCGGCCCAAGCTCAAACGGCCAGGGAGCGCCGGCGGCAAGGCCGCGCGGAGCGGCTTGCAGATAATGCGGGTTCTGCCCGAAGGTGGCCAGAAGCGGCGCGGCGGAGCGAGCCAAAAAGCATCCGGCGTCGTAAGGAACCTGCCCCCATTTGTGAAAATCGAGCGCCACCGAGTGTGCCTGCTCGATGCCCGCGATCTTTTCACGCAAAGACGGCGCGCAAGCCAAGAGCGCACCGATAGCGCCGTCCACATGCAGCCACATCCCTTCCGCGCGCGCAATCTCGGCAAGCCGGGCAAGCGGATCCACCGCGCCCGTATCCACCGTCCCCGCCGTCGCCACCAGCAAAAACGGGCGATAACCTTCGGCTTTGTCGCGCGCGATCGCTTCCTGCAATTGGCCGAGATTGATCTGATAGTCTGAATTGACCGGGATTTCCCGCAGCGTTTTGCGGCCGAGCCCGGCGATCTCAAAAGCACGCGGAATGCAAGCGTGCGCGGCGGCAGACGCATAGGCCGCCAGCTTGGCATCGCCGATGCCTTGCGCCCGCACCTCCGGGCCGAGCGCCGCCGAACGCGCCACCAACACGCCCATCAGATTGGCCTGGGAGCTCCCGGTCACCAAAAGGCCCGCGCTCTCGGAAGGGAGCCCTAGCAATTCCGCGGTCCAGCGAATCACTTGGCGCTCCATCTCGATCGCAACATGGTCGCGCCCGCCTAGGTTCGCATTCACGCCGGCAGCCAGAAGCTCCGCCAAGGCGCCGACCGCATTCCCCCCGCCATGCACCCAGCCCATGAAACCGGGGTGGATGCTGCCGAGCCCATAGCGAAACAACAGATCCCGTGCTTCCTGATAAACCTGCTCGGGCGCGCCTCCTTGCCGCGGCAAGGGGTCGGTGCGCAGCTGCTCGCGGATCGCCTCGGGCAAAGGCTGCCAGACCGGCCGGCTGCGCAGCGCCGCCATATGGTCAAACAGCTCATCCACCATGCGGTGGCCAAGGGCGCGGAGTTCGCTCCAATCCTTGGGGTCGAGGCTCGGTTCTTCCGGTTCCATTGCAACCTTTCCGTGTGTTTCGTGGAAGATAGACGAAATGGGCAGCGTTGGGCATCCTGGTCGCGGCACGCGGAGGAGGCCAGCCATGTTCTTCCCAGGTTTTACGCTGACAACGATCGACATTCCGGCCGGCCGCATCCGGCTCCGGCACAACCTTGCCGCTTCCGGGGAAACGCGGCCGCCCTTGCTGCTTTTGCACGGCAACCCGCAGACATCGGCCATGTGGCATCGCGTGGCACCGGCGCTTGGCGAACGCTTTGCCGTGGTCTGTCCGGATCTTCGGGGATATGGCGGTAGTTTCAAGCCGCCCGTTTCCGAGGATCACGCCGCCTATGCGAAGCGGGAAATGGCGCGGGATCTGGTCGCGCTGATGGAGCAATTGGGCTTTTCGCGGTTTGCCGTCGGCAGCCATGATCGCGGGGCGCGGGTGGCGCATCGGCTGGCGCTGGATTTTCCGGAACGGGTCGAGCGTCTCGCCGTGCTCGACATCGTGCCCACCATTGAACATTTCGAGCGCGCCGATATGGCCTTCGCCATGGGCTACTATCACTGGTTTTGGTTCGCCCAGAAGCATCCGTTCCCCGAAGTGTTGATCAACGCCGCGCCGGAAGCCTGGTTTAGCGCCCACACCGCGCGCGGCGGCTCACCTGCCGCACTCTTTGCGCCCGAAGCTTTGGCGGAATATCTCGCGGCGGCGCGGGATCCGCTGGTCATTCAAGGCATGTGCGAAGACTATCGCGCGGCGGCGACCATCGATCTCGAGCACGATCGGCAAAGCCGGGCGGAGGGGCGAAAAATCCAATGCCCGCTTTTGGTTCTCTGGGGCGCACGGGGTTTTGTGCACCAATGGTATGAGCCGCTGGCAATATGGCGCGCTTACTGCGATGCCGAGGTGACGGGCGGGCCGGTCGACTCGGGCCATTACATCCCCGAGGAAGCGCCCGAGGAAACCTTGCACTGGTTCAAAACATTCTTTGGCGCGTAGCAGATAGGAAAATCCCGCCGCCGGGAAGGCCGCATTACAAGACAATCACGCCGTGGTGTTTGGCCTTGCCTTCCGGCTCGATATGGATGGTGGTTGTCAGGCCGGGGACTGCAGCACGCAACGCGGCCTCGATTCGGTCGCAAATCTCATGCGCTTCGGCAACCGTCATCTTGGCGGGAACCACAAGATGGAATTCCAGAAAAATATCGCGGCCCGCGCTGCGGGTGCGCAGATCATGCGCCTCGATCGCGCCGACGCCTTGTTCGGAAACCACCTTGCGAATCCGCGCCAGCAGCGATTCGTCAATGGCTTCGTCCATCAAGCCGCCGACGGAAGCACGGATCAGCCGGTAACCGGAAACCAGGATGTAAGCCGCAACCAAGGCCGCAAAGAGCGGATCAAGGGCGACAATTCCGCTGCCGATTCCCAACAAGACCCCGCCCACCACGCCGAATGAGGTTATTACATCAGCGAAGAGATGCCGGCCATCGGCAACCAGCGCCGGGGAGCGCTCGCGTTTTCCCACACGTAAGAGAACCGCCGCCCAAGCGCCGTTCAAGACGGCGCCCAGAAGCGTCCAGCCGATCCCGAACCAGGAAAGGCGCGGCAGCTCGCCGAGAAGCCAAGTCTCCCAGGCTTCGTGCAAAATCACCAAGGCCGCCCCGACGATCAGCCCGCCCTCGATGGCGGCGGCAAAGAATTCCGCCTTGGCGTGGCCGAAAGGGTGGTTCACATCGGCGGGCCGCACCGCGACGGAGAGCGCAAAAACCGTCAGTGTGGATGCGGCCACGTTGACGAAGGTTTCCGCCGCATCGGAAAAAATCGCAGCGCTTCCGGTCAGCCACCAGCCGGCCCCCTTCATCGCCAGGGCGGCCAAGCTCACCGCGATGCTACCGATGCCGATGCGCTGCGCGCGTTCCACTCTGACGCCTCCTTTTCCATATCACGGGCTCTAGCAAACGTGCCCAAGCGCGTCATCGCCGCTTGCGCCGCAGCCTGCGGCGTGCTTATCCGCGCATAGGTGCCATGAACCACGGAGGATCTATCCTGGCCTACGCACTGCAGCAGCTGATCAACGGCGTCACGCTCGGCATGATTTATGGGCTGATCGCCGTCGGTTATACCATGGTCTACGGTATTATCGGCATGATCAACTTCGCCCATGGCGATGTGTTCATGATCGGGGCCTTTCTTTCGCTGATCGCGCTGGTGGGCCTCGCGGCCATCGGGATCACGGCGGTGCCGTTGGCCTTGGCCATCGCGCTCCTGTTCGCGGCCGCCATCTCGGCGCTCTACGGCTGGGCCATCGAGCGCGTCGCCTACCGGCCGCTGCGCGGCTCCTTCCGCCTGGCCCCGCTCATCAGCGCCATCGGCATGTCGATCACCTTGGAAAATTACGTCCAAGTGGTGCAAGGCGCGCGGGTCAAGCCGCTCATGCCGCTGATCCCGGGCGGCATCACTCTTATGAATCAGAACGGTTTTGCCGTTCGGCTCGGCTGGCTGCAAATGCTGATTGTGCTGGTGACACTCTTGGTGCTGGCGATTTTCACCTGGCTGGTGACGCGCACACCGCTCGGGCGTGCCATGCGGGCCTGCGAGCAGGACCTGAAAATGACGGCGCTTCTCGGCATCGATGTGGACCGCACAATCAGCCTCACCTTCGTTATCGGTGCCGCGCTCGCCGCGGTCGCGGGGTTTATGTTCCTGCTGTATTACGGTTCCATCGACTTCTTCATCGGCTTCATCGCAGGGGTGAAAGCCTTCACCGCCGCGGTTTTGGGCGGCATCGGGTCGTTGCCCGGCGCGGTGCTCGGCGGTTTGCTGATCGGTTTGATCGAAACCTTCTGGTCTGCCTATTTCAGCGTGCAATACAAGGATGTTGCCGCATTTTCGATTCTTGCGATCGCCTTGATTTTCCTCCCCACCGGATTGTTGGGGCGGGCCGAGGTGGAAAAGGTATGAGCGCTGCCTTTCGCGATGCCTTTCTTTCCGCGCTGGTGGCGCTGGGCCTTTTTGGCCCGATCGTCGGGCTGCAAACCGTTCCGGCGCCCGGTGGGCTCGCGCTTAGGATGCGCCCGGTTTTGGTGGGCGTTCTCGTCGCTTTGGTTTTTCTCGGGCGCCTGCTCTTTCTTGCCTTTTGGCAGATGCGCCGGGCCGGAGGGGCCAAAACCTTCCAGCCGCTTCTTTCCGCAATCGAAAAGGCGGTTCCCCTCCGGCAAACAGGCCGCTTCGTCGCGCCGCTCTTGCTTCTGCTGGCGTTGATTTGGCCGTTTGTGGTCGGGCGCTATTATCTCGATCTCGGCATCCTCGTGCTCACCTATGTCATGTTGGGCTGGGGGCTTAATGTCGTGGTGGGCCTCGCGGGGCTGCTTGATCTCGGTTACGTCGCCTTTTACGCCGTGGGCGCTTACTCTTATGCGCTGCTCGCGCAATTCACCGGCCTCGGTTTTTGGACGTGCTTGCCGATCTCCGGTTTGCTTGCCGCACTCTGGGGCATCACGCTCGGGTTTCCGGTGCTCCGGCTACGGGGAGATTATTTGGCAATCGTTACGCTTGCGTTCGGCGAGATTATTCGCATCGTCCTCTTGAACTGGGTGTCGCTGACGGGCGGGCCGAACGGAATTTCCGGCATCCCCCGCCCTACCCTCTTCGGCCTCAGTTTTTCCGGTGACGGCCCCGGAACCTTCGCCGGATTTTTTCATCTCGAACCCTCGCCCATCCACCGCATTGTGTTTCTTTATTACGTGATTTTGGGCCTGGCTTTGCTCACAAACCTTGTTGCGATCCGCCTGCGCCGGATGCCTCTGGGCCGCGCCTGGGAAGCCTTGCGCGAAGACGAAATCGCCTCGCGCTCTCTCGGCATTAATATCACGATCACAAAGCTCACGGCTTTTGCCGTCGGCGCCTGCTTCGGCGGTTTCGCCGGCGCGTTTTTCGCCACCCGCCAAGGCTTTATCAGCCCGGAGAGTTTTACCTTCATGGAAAGCGCCACCGTTCTTGCGATCGTGGTCTTGGGGGGCTTGGGCAGCCAACTCGGCGTAGCCTTGGCGGCGATTGTGATGATCGGCGGGTCCGAGCTCTTCCGCGAATTTGCCGATTATCGCATGTTGGTCTTCGGCTTGGCGCTGGTGGTGATGATGGCGGTGCGCCCGCGCGGGCTTGTGGCGACCCGCCGGCCGTCTATTTCACTCGGGGCGGCGCGTGCCATTTCTGCAGAAATGGTGGCGCAGGGGCGCGGATGACCAAACCTGCTGCCATGCCTTGGCTGCTCTGCGTCGAAAATCTGATGATGCGTTTCGGCGGCCTCACGGCGGTGGATCATCTCTCCTTCAACGCCGAACGGGGTCAGATCACCGCCATCATCGGCCCGAACGGCGCCGGCAAAACCACCGTTTTTAATTGCATCACGGGGTTTTATCGCCCGACTTCGGGAACAATTCTGCTCACACATCCGAACGGGGCGGAATATCGGCTGGATCAGCTGCGTGGCGATCACATCAACCGGCGTGCGGGCGTTGCCCGAACGTTTCAAAATGTCCGCCTCTTTGCCGGCATGACGGTCTTGGAGAATTTGCTCGTCGCGCAGCACAACCGTTTGATGGCGGCAAGCGGCTTCGGCATTCGCGCCCTTTTCGGCAGCGGCCGTTATCGCCGGGCAGAGCAGGAAGCGATCGATCGTGCAAAATTCTGGCTTGATCGGATCGGCCTTCTCGCCCGTGCGGACGATCCGGCCGGGGCCCTTCCCTACGGCGCGCAGCGCCAGCTGGAAATCGCGCGTGCGATGTGCACCGAGCCGATTTTGCTCTGCCTCGATGAACCGGCCGCGGGGCTTAATCCGCGTGAAACGGAAGACCTCGGCGCGCTTTTGTTGCAGATCCGTGCAGAAGGCTGTTCGCTTTTGTTAATCGAGCACGATATGAAAATGGTGATGCAAATCTCGGATCATATCATCGTGCTGGATCACGGCCGCAAAATCAGCGACGGGCCGCCGGCCATGGTCCGCGCCGATCCCAAAGTTATCAGCGCGTATCTCGGCGAAGGCGAAGACAGCGAAGAGCAAACCGAACTTTCTCTCGAACAAAAAGCATGAACGCGCCTTTGTTAGAGCTTAGCAACGTCTCGACCTTCTATGGCGCCGTGCAGGCGTTGCGCAGCGTCAATCTTGCGGTCTACGAAGGCGAGATCGTCGCGTTGATCGGTGCCAACGGGGCCGGAAAATCGACACTGCTGATGACGGTCTGCGGCAACCCCCATCCCAGGCACGGCAGCGTGTTCTACGCAGGCGAAGAGATCACGGGGTTGCCGACCTATCGGATCATGCGTCGCGGAATCGCCCAAGCCCCGGAAGGCCGAAGGATTTTCCCACGCATGACGGTGAGGGAAAATTTGCTGATCGGCGCGCAGGCGGGGGATCCGGAAGCAGCGGAGGGGCAACTTCCCTATGTTCTGGAACTCTTTCCCCGCCTTGCCGAGCGGCTTGATCAACGCGGCGGCACGCTTTCGGGCGGAGAACAGCAAATGCTGGCGATTGCGCGTGCGCTCATGGCCGGCCCGCGGCTTTTGTTGCTCGATGAACCGAGCCTTGGGCTTGCGCCGCTGGTAACGCGGCAGATTTTCGCAGCCATCCGGGCACTGAACCAAGAGCGCGGGCTCACCGTTCTTTTGGTGGAGCAAAACGCCTATCAGGCGCTGCGTCTTGCGCACCGCGCTTATGTTTTGGTCAACGGGATGATCACGATGCAAGGGCCTGCCGCCGAACTCTTGGGGCGGCCGGAAATCCGCGCGGCCTATTTGGAAGGCGGCGTGTAATATGCAAAACACGTTGCGCCGCGCGCAGGGTGTTCTAAAATTTCCGGATGCCCAAGTGGAAAGTGGCGGTTGAATACGAAGCGGAGAGAACCCAATGCCGAGAAAGACCCGAATAATCCGCCTGACAGCCGTGCTCGGAGCGTTGTTGATCGGCATGGCGCCGGCGGCGAGAGCGCAAATCAAAATTGCGGTTGTCGGCCCCATTACCGGCTCGAACGCGACCTTCGGCACGCAAATGAAAGAGGGCGCGGAACAAGCGGTGGCCGACATCAACGCCAAAGGCGGCGTGCTGGGACAGAAGCTTGTGCTCGAGATCGGCGATGATGCCTGCGATCCGAAGCAAGCGGTTTCCGTTGCCAACCAGATGGCCGAGCGGGGCGTAAAAGTGGTGATCGGCCATTTCTGCTCATCGAGCTCTATCCCGGCAAGCAAAGTGTATACCGAGGAGGGAATCCTTCAAATTTCTCCCGCCTCGACCAACCCCGCCTACACCGATAACGGCAGCTGGAACACTTTCCGTGTCTGCGGCCGCGACGATCAACAAGGCGCGGTGGCCGGCAAATACATCGCCGAACACTTCCGCGGCGCCCGCGTAGCGATTCTGCATGACAATTCGGCCTACGGCAAAGGCCTTGCGGATGAGACGCGCAAAGCCATGAATGCGGCCGGCCTGAAGGAAACCATCTATACCGCTTACGTGCCGGGCGAGCGGGATTATTCGGCATTGGTCTCCCGCCTGAAAGAAGCCGGCATTACCGTCATCTACATCGGCGGATACCAAAACGAAGCCGGTCTGATCATTCGCCAGGCGAAAGAACAAGGCATGCACGTGACGTTGATCGGCGGCGATGCTTTGGTAACCAAGGAATTTTGGGACATCACCGGCAACACCGGAGAAGGCACGCTGATGACATTCCCGCCGGATCCGCGCTCGCGCCCAAGCGCGGCCGCAGTGGTGCAGGAATTCAAAGCCAAAGGCATCGATCCCGAAGGCTACGTGCTTTACACTTATGCGGCAATTCAGATTTGGGCGGAGGCGGCAACGAAAGCGCACAGCGCCGAGCCGCGCAAGGTTGCCGAAACGCTGAAAGCAAGCGGCCCTTGGCCGAGTGTTCTCGGTGATATCGCGTTCGATAAGAAGGGCGATATCACCAAAGGGGATTACGTCTTCTACGTCTGGCATAACGGCGGTTACAGCCAGATGTAGGCGGCATGGAGGCGGCCTTCTTATCGGGCCGGCTGAAAGCCACGGCCCAGAAAGACCGGAAGCACGAGCGCGGTCTCTCCCGCGTGCGAAAGCTGAAGCGGTGCCAGCGCGGTCAGGCTTTGAAACCGGCCCTCCACCGCTCGTTGAAGACGCGGAAAATCATAGTTCGGTGCGATGAGAACGAGATCGCGCCCGCGCAGCGCTGCGAGATTTTGAATCAGTCCGAATTCGCGCGGATCATTGCCCAAGCAAACCACCGGAACGTCCGGCCCCAACGCATAAGCAAGCTTGCCCGCATCCTGCCAGCGCAGCGCGGCAAAAACACCGGGTTTTGCGAGTAGCCCGCGGCTCGCAAGCTCTTCTCGCAACGGCGTCCAGTCTAAAACCTCAACCACCGGATCTTTGCCGTGCGTGAATTTTTCTAACCAGTTCCAGCGGAGATCGGAAAGCGCGGCGGCTAAGCCCAGCGCCCAAACGCCCAGGCTCAAGCCGAGCCACGCCCGCACCCAAACCCGCCGAACAGCGACGCCTTCCGCAAGCATCCGGCCGAGCAGGGGAAACAGAAACAAATATCCCGGCGCTGCCCAGTGAAACAGCACGCGTTGACGCGACCAAACGGCGATGATCGGAAAGAGGACGATCGGAAAGAGGCTCAAGCAAAAGCAGAGCCAATCCGCCCTCGCTTCCGGCCCGCGCCGTCCTGCAGCGAAGAGCGCGACAATCACCGGTGCCCAGATCCAGGGCAGCAGGTAGAGCGCTTCGCCTCCGAGAACGGTGAAAGGCGCGAACGGATGAAATGCGGCCCCTAACGCACGTCCGCCTTGAAACGCAAACGAAGCGAAACCGTGCTTTGCATTCCAAAGCACGGTGGGGGCAAAAACAATCACCGCAACCGCCGCGGCCGCATAGGGCTGCGGCCGCGCAAGCCACCTGCGGCCGTCGGGGGTGGTGAGCAGATACAAGAGCGCGCCCAAGCCCACGAGCAGGGCCGTGTATTTGGAAAGCAGTGCGAGGCCGAAAAACAAACCCGCGCCAAGCCAAGCACCCCAACGCCCCTCCTTGGCCGCCAGCGCGCGCTGCAAAGCAAGCGCCGCCGCCAACAATGCCGCCATGAGCGGCCCGTCGGGCAAAACCCATCCGCCCGTGGTCAGGCCGAAAACCGGCGCAAGCGTAAGCGCAATTGCAGCCCAGAGCCCGCTCTCTGCGCCGTAAAGCCGGGAAGCAAAGCGGAACATCAGCCACTGCGAGCCGGCAAAAAGCGCAATGAACGGCAGCCGCACGGCAACGCCCGCCTCGGTTCCGAAAACCGAAGCGGCCGCGTGCGCCAGCCACCAGGCCAGCGGGGGATGGTCGTAATAGCCCCAGGCAAAGCGGCGCCCGGCCGCCACCATATAGCTTTCATCCACGCCAAGGCCGACCGCGGCGCCGAGCATCAGCCGCAGCGCCGCGCTTGCCGCAATCAGCAGGCCCACCCACCCGGCGGGGGAAAGCGCGCGTGCCCGCGCGGGGGCGTCTACAACCCTCAGGCGGCGACGACCCTTTGCTGCTGCTCACCGAGCCCGGCGATGGAAAGCCGCATGGTCTGGCCGGGGCGTAGGAAAATCGGTTGCGGCTTCTTGCCTGCGCCGACGCCGGGCGGCGTGCCGGTGGAAATAATATCGCCCGGCTCCAGGACGAAAAAGTGGCTCGCATAGCTAACCAGTTTCGCAACGCCGAAGATCATCGTTTTCGTGTTGCCCTTCTGCATGCGCTCGCCGTCCACATCCAGCCACATATCCAAATTGTGCGGATCCGGAATTTCGTCTTTGGTCACCAGCCAAGGCCCGGTGGGGCCGAAGGTTTCGCATCCCTTGCCTTTATCCCATGTGCCGCCGCGTTCCAGCTGATACTCACGCTCGCTCACGTCGTTGCAAATGCAATAGCCGGCAACGTAGTTCAGCGCTTCGCTTTCGGAAACGTAGCTTGCGCGCGAGCCGATCACCACGCCGAGCTCCACTTCCCAATCGGTCTTCTTGGAGCCGCGGGGAATTTTCACATCGTCATAAGGCCCGCTGTAAGCGCTTAATGATTTCAGAAACAGAATAGGCTCCTTCGGAATGGGCATTCCCGATTCCGCAGCGTGATCGGCGTAATTCAAACCGACACAGACATAATTCAGCGGCCGCGCCACGCACGGGCCGATGCGCGGATTGCCTTGGACCTTCGGCAGAGTTTTCCAATCCAGCGCCGCAAGGCGCGCAAGCCCTTCGGGGCTCAACGCTTCTCCGGCAAGATCGGGAATAACACCGGAAAGATCGCGAATCCCCCCTTCCGGATCCAGCATTGCCGGCTTTTCTGCTCCTTTCGGGCCAACACGCAGAAGTTTCATCCGCTGCTCCTTTTTTCGATAACAAAGTGAAAGTTTTTTGCGTTACAAAGTAAAACCGCCGTCGATGATCACCGCCTGTCCGGTCATGAAAGCGCTCTCGTCGCTGGCGAGGTAAACCGCAAGCGCGGCGATTTCCTCCGGCCGTCCGAGCCGCCCCATGGGTTGGCGTTCGACAAACTGCGCGCGCGCGGCTTCCACCGAGCCCGCTTTCGCAGCATTGGCGGCGATGCGCTCCTCAAGGCTCGGCGAGGCCACCGTTCCCGGGCAAATCGCATTGCACCGGATGCCCTTGGTGATGAAATCCGCCGCAATCGATTTGGTCAGCCCGATCACCGCCGCTTTCGTCGCCGAATAGACAAACCGGTTCGGCACGCCTTTGATGCTGGAAGCAACCGAGGCGATGTTCACAATCGCACCGTTGCCTTTTGCCAGCATACCGGGCAGGAACGCCCGGATCGTGCGGAACATGGAACGGACGTTCAGCTCAAAGCCGAACTCCCATTCCTCTTCGGTGGCCTCCAGCACCGTGCCCTGATGCACAAAGCCCGCGCAGTTGGCAAGGATATCAATCGGCCCCGTGGCATCGGCAAGCATGAAAATATCCGCCGCATGCAGCACGTCAAGTTTGGCTGTACGAATGCGCGCGCCGGCGATCTCGGCAACCTTTTCCTCGTTCACATCGGTGGCCACCACCTCGGCACCCTCGGCGGCGAACGCCAATGCAATCGCCCGGCCGATGCCTTGCGCGGCAGCGGTCACAAACGCCTTTTTCCCACTCAGTCTTCCGCTCATGATCCGCTCAATGGTTGTCGCGTGCTTCCCCGCGTGTCTCGATGATATTGAGGTAAAGCGTCGCCGGCTCCAAGCACGCGCCGGTCTCCAGCTGCCCGGTCATGCTGCGATAGATTTCCTCCCACGGGGTTTGGTTTTTCAGCTCCGGCAGCTTGAGTGCCGCGCGCCGAGCCGCCAGCTCTTCTTCCGAAAGCAAAACATCCACTCGGCGGTTGTTGAGATCTATGCGGATTCTGTCCCAGCATTTCAGCAAGGCAAGCCCGCCGCCCACCGCGGCTTCGGGCGAGATATGCAGAATCGAGGGGCTGCCGGACGTGCCGGATTGGCGCCCGTCGCCCATGGTGGGCAAATCCGTAATGCCGCGTTTGAGAAGCGAGGCCGGCGGTTGCATATTCACCACCTCGGCGCTGCCGGGATAGCCGATCGGGCCGCAATTGCGGATAACCAGGATCGTGTTTTCATCCACGCCGAGATCGGGATCTTCGATGTGGGCGTGGTAATCTTCCGGCCCTTCAAAGACCAGCGCTTTGCATTCGAAAACGTTGGGATGTTCCGGATTGGAAAGATAACGCTTGCGAAACTCATCGCTGATCACGCTCATCTTCATAATGGCGGTGTTGAAAAAATTGCTCCGCATCACCACCACGCCGGCCGCTTCGCGCAACGGCTTATGATAGGGGCGGATCACCTCGCCATCGGGCTCGGGCACGTCCTTCAGGTTTTCCGCAAGCGTCTTACCCGTCACCGTCATGACATCGCCGTGCAGCTTGCCGGCCTTCAAAAGCTCTTTCATCACCACCGGCACGCCGCCGGCGCGGTGGAACGCCTCGCCCAAAAACCGCCCGGCCGGCTGCAGATCCACCAAAAGCGGAATTTCGGGGCCGAGACGATCCCAATCCTCCAGCGTGTGTTCCACGCCCATATGGCGCGCAATCGCAATCATATGCACCGGGCAGTTCGTCGAGGCGCCGAGCGCGGCTGCGGTCACCACCACGTTTTCAAACGCCTTTTTGGTCATAATGTCGGAGGGACGCAGGTTTTCCTTCACCATCTCCACAATGCGCCGGCCCGTTTCATAGGCGATCTGCGCGCGCTCGCGATACGGCGCCGGGATCACCGCGCAGCCGGGCAGCGACATGCCCAAGGCTTCGGCGAGGCTGTTCATCGAGGTCGCCGTGCCCATGGTGTTACAATGCCCGGCCGAGGGCGCCGAGGAGGCCGCCATTTCCATGAACTCCTCGTAGCCGATCTTGCCCTCGGCGTGGAGTTTGCGCGCCTCCCAAATAATCGTGCCCGAGCCCGCGAGCCGGCCCTTCCACCATCCGTCCAACATGGGCCCGCCCGAGAGGACAATGGCGGGAATATTCACCGTCGCCGCGCCCATGAGGCAGGCGGGGGTGGTTTTGTCGCAGCCGGTGGTCAGCACCACGCCGTCGATGGGATAGCCGTGCAAGACTTCCACCAACCCCAAATACGCCAGATTCCGGTCCAGCGCCGCGGTGGGCCGCTTGCCGGTTTCCTGGATGGGGTGCAGCGGAAACTCCAGCGCCACCCCGCCCGCGTCGCGGATTCCCTCGCGCACGCGCAACGCAAGCTGCATATGATGCCGGTTGCACGGCGAAAGATCCGAGCCGGTCTGCGCGATGCCGATAATCGGCTTGCCCGATTGCAGCTCTTCGCGCGTGAGGCCGAAGTTCAAATAGCGCTCGACATAAAGCGCCGTCATGCCCGGGTTGGCCGGGTTGTCAAACCAGCGGCGGCTGCGCAGGTGCTGCCCAGCCTGCCCTGTCTTTTGATCATGTGCCATAGCAGCAGCCTTTCGTTTCCTGCCCGACAATACCGGAGGGAGGCTGCGCTGCGGCGCGGGCTCTGTCAACCGGGCAGAGCCGCAGGCGCACTATTCAGCCATGCTACGGCCGGCCGGCGGCGGCCTTTCCGCCCCTCTCCCCCTATTCCGCAGCAATCGCCGGCCGCAGGTTCAGCCGGTGCAGGGTGCGATCGATCCAAAGCGCGGTAAGCTTCTCTTGCAAAGCGTTCTGGCCCAGCCGCTCATGCAATGCCGCGAAATCCACCCGATCGAGCCCTTGATCCTGATTGAAGCAGGAGAATACCACGGTGTGCGCGCCGGTGGCCGGGTCCGTCTGCGGTTGCAGGCACTGGCCGCACACCTCTTTCATCATGCACTGCATCGGGCTGTTGATGGAACCGATCGCCGTATGTCCAGGCTTGAGGTAGGGCTTCAGCACCCCGTGCCGGGCTGCGGCCACGGCCCGCATCATCCCATCCGAGCCGATGACGATCATATGATCGGCCTCATTCAGCGGCACCGGCTGCGGTCCCAACCGGCCGGCGCCATAGGCAGCCATAGCCTGGACGATGTTGCCGACAAAGCTCCGATCCTGCGGGCGGGTGGGCACAAAACCCGGGGGCTCGTCGCAACACCAAAGAATGGCATCCGCGGCGCGTTCGATTTCCGCCACTTTATAGCGATCGATCATGTGCTTGTAGCCCGCCACATAGAGCACGCGGCTGCCTTTCGCCCGCAAGGCGGCTCCGATGCTGAACAGAACCGCGTTGCCGAGACCGCCGCCCACCAAGACCACCGTCGCATTCGGCAGAATTTCGGTCGGTGTGCCGGTCGGGCCCATCAAGACCACCGGCTCGCCCGGCTTGAGCAAGGCGCAAAGATCCGAACTCCCGCCCATCTCCAGCGCGATGATGGAAACCAGCCCGGACGGGGGATCCGTCCACGCGCCGGTCATGGCCAAGCCTTCCATGGCAAGAACCGTGGTGCCGAAGCCCGGCTCCGTCACGCGCGGGGCAAGAGTCTCATAGTTCTGCAAACGGAAGAATTGTCCGGGCCGGAAGGCGCGCGCCGCCGCCGGGGCGCGGATCACCACTTCCACAATGTTCGGCGTTAGCCGATGCACGGCCGCCACGCTTGCCGTCAGTGCCTCGCGGCAACGCGCGATCACCGCCTGGGCGGGTTTCGGCGGAAGCTTGGACAACACGGCCGAAAGCACGGGATAACCGCGGCGTGCGCTGGCCATGGCCTTGACCACGTTGCCGTAAAAGTTCGGATGCAGGTCGCCGAAAAAGCTTATAAAGCGGCCGTCCGCCGCCTTGTGCATCAGCACAAAAGCCCGCTCCGGTTTGGCAAACCCGCGCACGGGGTGCTGCACTTCCCCGTTTTCATCGATGGCGGTGAAATATTTGCCGTCAAGCTCAATCCGCCCGTCCTCGCGGGCCAAGACGGTATTGGGCTGAGTTCCGGCCGCAACCAAAATCGCGCGCGCGGGAAGCAGAACTTCCGTCCCGTCCGGCCGCCTGCAGCGCAGCGCTTCGGCATGGCCGAAGCGGTCCACCTCCACCGCAACCGGGGTCAGCCCTTCGGCAAAACACACCCCTTCTTCCAGGGCTTTGGCCACTTCCTCATGGTTGAGCGTGTAGGAAGGAGATTCGATCAAGCGGCGCCGATAGGCAATGGTCGCCCCACCCCACGCCTGCAGCAGCGGGGCAAATCGCGGCGCACGGCCCTCTTCGGCCGCGCGTTTGCGCTCCGCCGCAATGGCCTCGGCATGGGCAAGATACTCCTTGGCAATTGCGGCGTCTTCCTCGGTCCAGTCCGCGCGCACCGCGGCCTCGCCGCGCTCGGCCACCAAAGCGTGGTAGCGCGCGGCAAATTTCTCCACCTGGCGAACGTAATAAGCGAGGCTTTCGGTTGCGGCATCAATCGCGGTCAAGCCGCCGCCGATCACCACCACCGGCAGACGCAGCTGCAAATTGGCGATGGACGAACGTTTGGCGGCGCCGGTCAATTGCAGGGCCATCAAAAAGTCCGAAGCCTGGCGCACGCCGCGTGCCAGCCCGTTGGGAATATCCAAGACGGTCGGCCGCCCGGCGCCTAGGCAGAGCGCGATGTGGTCAAAGCCCATCGCCCAGGCATCGTCGATGGAAAGGGTCGCCCCGCCACCGAAGCGCACGCCGCCGAAAGCGGCGAAATTTTCCCGCCGCTCGAGCAAAAGGCGGATCAATTTGAGGTAGTTTTTATTCCAGCGAACGGTGATGCCGTATTCCGCCACGCCGCCGAACCCGGCCATAATGCGATCATCCAGGCTCTCAAACAGGGCTTCCGTATCACGGATAGGGGTTTTGGGATCAAAGCCCAGCGGCTCGATCTTCAAACCATCCACCGCAACCACGGTGTGCCCGTCATTCAGCAGATGGTGCGCCAAGGTAAATCCGGCCGGGCCGAGCCCCACCACCAAGACCGCATGCCCGGACTCCGGCTTGGGCAGCGGGCGGCGCAGATTAAGGGGGTTCCAACGCGCGAGAAGATAATAAATTTCAAACCCCCAGGGCAAACCCAGCACATCGCGCAGGATCGCGGTTTCCGCCTGGGGAATGTCCACCGGCTCCTGCTTTTGATAGATGCAGGCCTTCATGCAATCGTTGCAAATCCGATGCCCCGTCGCCGCCAGCATGGGGTTATCCACCACGATCGTGGCAAAGGCGCCGAGCACCGAGCCTTGTGCCCGGAGCGTGTGCATCTCGCTGATTTTTTCTTCCAGCGGGCAGCCGGTCAGCGTGACGCCGAAGGGGGATTTCTGATACGCCCCGGTTTTGCGATCCTTCAGGCCCTTGGAGCAGGAATCCTTCTCCTGCGTGTGGCACCAGATGCAGTAGTTCATCTGATCCAGCGCCTGCTGCTCGTTCATCCCCGGATCCGTCAGCGCAAATCCGTCGCGCTCGCGCCGGCGGCTTTCCGGCAGGCGCAGCATTTCCACGCCGTCGCGTGTGATGGTTTCCAAAGGAATGAGCCTCTGCGGATCAACCTTATGGGGCACTTTGAACAACGTGCCTTTACCGTGCCGGGCTTGGCCCTCGGGCGTGAGCGTCGCCCATGCCGCGTAACGCATGGCAAGGTCCAAGGCCTCGGTGTCTTTCGCCGTTTCCCATCGCGCCACATGCGCCGCAAACGCCGCTTCCGTGATCGGCTCACCCATGCGGGCGCTGAGCGACTCCGCCAGCGCCGGGCCGTCCAATCCGGAAGCATCGGGGTATTTCTTCACCGCTTGGCGCTGCACGAAGAGGCGCTTGCAGCTGTGGATGGGGTCCAAGTCCTGCGTGCGCCGGGCCAAGGCCGCAAGTTCCGCCTCGATGCCGAACAATTCGCCGAGAAACGCCTCAAGGTGCGGGCCGAGATCGACCAGCAGCATCCCCTCCGCCTTCGCCCCTAGAGCGTCCGGCTCGGCTCGCGCCGCCAGCAGGCGCGCATGCAGGGCCGGATCCGCCTCGGCAAGCCGCTCAAGAAAAACGCGATCCAAGCGGATCAAGCCCTCGCGCGTGGCGAGCTCGGCAAAGCTGAAGTGAAAGCCCAAAGACGGGGCCAAGGCAGCATCGTTCATCGACTCAGAACCCTATGTTGCGATGCAACGAAGATATAGAGCATCATCGCCGCGCAAGAAAGATATATATAAAGTATTACTTATGCCATCGGCAAGCAAGCGTCCCGGCAAGACGCGGGCAAACTTCTCCTGCTTCCCGGAACAATTTCCTCCGAAACGATGGGCGAGCCTCAAGCGGCGCGGTTTTGCACCAGATCCTGCACAACGGTCGGATCGGCGAGCGTCGAGACATCGCCGAGGTTGTCCGTTTCGTTGGCGGCGATCTTGCGCAAAATCCGGCGCATGATCTTGCCGCTTCGGGTTTTCGGCAGCGCCGGGGCCCATTGGATCACATCCGGTGTGGCAATCGCCCCGATCTCGCGGCGCACCCAGGCTACCAATTCTTGCCGCAACGCTTCCGAGGGTTCGACTCCGACCTTGAGCGTCACGTAACAATAAATGCCCTGCCCCTTGAGATCGTGCGGAAAACCGACAACGGCCGCCTCTGCCACCTTGGGATGCGCCACCAAAGCACTTTCGACTTCGGCGGTGCCGAGCCGGTGGCCGGAAACGTTGATCACATCATCCACGCGGCCGGTGATCCAGTAATAGCCATCCGCGTCGCGACGCGCGCCGTCGCCGGTGAAATACAGGCCCTTATAGGTAGAGAAATAGGTCTGCACAAACCGGGCGTGATCGCCGAACACGGTGCGCATGATGCCGGGCCAGGGCTCGGCGATGCAGAGATTCCCCTCGGCGGCTCCGTGCAGAACCTGGCCGTCGGCATTGACGATCACCGGTTTGACGCCGGGCAAAGGCAAAGTTGCGCTGCCGGGCTTCAAATCCACGGCCCCCGGCACCGGTGAGATCAAAATCCCGCCGGTTTCGGTTTGCCACCAGGTATCCACAATCGGGCAACGTTCTTCCCCCACCACGCGGTAGTACCAAAGCCAAGCTTCGGGGTTGATCGGCTCGCCCACGGTGCCGAGAATGCGCAGGCTCTTGCGCGAGGTGCGCTTCACCGGCGCCTCGCCTTCCCGCATCAAGGCGCGGATGGCGGTGGGCGCGGTGTAGAAGATGTTCACCTTGTGCTTATCCACCACTTGCCAGAACCGCGAGCTATCCGGGTAGTTCGGCACACCTTCGAACATCACGGTAATGGCCCCGTTCGCCAGCGGCCCATAGACGATATACGTGTGTCCGGTCACCCAGCCCACATCGGCGGTGCACCAATACACCTCTCCCGGGTGGTAGTCGAAGACCAGCTCGTGGGTGAAACTCGCCCAAACCAGATAGCCGCCGATCGTGTGCAATGCTCCTTTCGGCTTGCCCGTACTGCCGGAGGTGTAAAGAATGAACAGCGGATCCTCGGCATTCATCGGCTCGGCCGGGCAGTCCGCGGAAGCCTTTGCCATCAGCGCGGCATAATCGTGATCGCGCCCGGGCTGCATCGGCACTTTTGCCCCGGTGACGGAAACCACCAAGACATCGCGCACCTCGGGGCAGCTCTTCAGCGCCTCATCGACATTGGCCTTAAGCGCAATGCGCCGCCCGCCGCGACGGCCCTCATCGGCGGTGATCACCAGGCGCGCGCCGCAATCCTGAATGCGCCCGGCCAGGCTATCGGGGGAAAAGCCGCCGAAGACCACCGAATGGATCGCGCCGATACGCGCGCAAGCCAGCATGGCCACGGCGATTTCGGGGACCATGGGCAGGTAGATCGTCACCCGGTCGCCTTTTTTCACGCCGAGCGATTTCAAGACATTGGCCAAGCGACAGACCTGCTCGTAAAGCTCACGATAGGTGAGCGTCTTGTGCATGTCCGGCTCGTCGCCTTCCCAGATAATCGCGGTTTGATCGCCGCGCTTCGCCAAATGCTGGTCCAAGCAGACGGCCGAGGCGTTCAGCACCCCGTCCTCGAACCATTTGATGGAGACATCGCCCTCAAAGCTTGCGTTCTTGATCTTGGTCGGCGGCTTGATCCACGGAATCCGGCGCGCCTGCTCGGCCCAAAATCCGTCGGGGTCGCGTTCGGCGCGTTCGCGCATGGCCTGATAGGTGGCTTTGTTGACATGCGCTTTCGCGGCAATTTCGGGCTTGACGGGAATCACCGTTTCGTCGGGCATGCGTATCCTCCTGGCCTCACCGGATCCAGTTTAGAACATATAAACCGGGTAAGAATTGACCCAAATCATGCAAGCCCGCAAGTGCAAGCAGCGGATGGCTCGCATCGGCGCTCGGCAAGCCGCGCGCGCGAAAGTCGGGCGAAGCCGGGCTTTGCCATTCGCGGATTCCGGGCCTAGGCGACGCGGCCGTGGCAATGCTTGAACTTCTTGCCGGAACCGCACGGGCAAGGCGCGTTGCGGGGCGTTGAGGCCCAAGTGCTGGGATCTGTCGGATCCGGCGCGGCGTGGCGCACCGTTTGCGAGGGGGTGGAGGCTTGCAGATTCTGCACCGGCGGCGGCGGGGTGGGCTCGAACGCCTCCCATTCCGCCCCGGCCATGACCGGCTCGGGATGCACTTCCTCCAGCGGTTGCTGCTGCGGCGTGAACACCGGCGGGGCTGCTTCGGGCGCAAGCTCCACGCGGGCCAGCAACATCGTCACCCGTTCTTTCAGTTCGTCGAGCATGTTGTTGAACAACATGAAGGCTTCACGCTTGAATTCATTGAGCGGGTCGCGCTGGCCGTAAGCGCGCAGCCCGATGCCCTGGCGCAGATGGTCGAGCGCCAAAAGATGCTCCTTCCAGACCTGATCGAGCACCTGAATGAGCAGGCTTTTCTCGATAAAGCGCATCAACTCAGGACCGAAATTCGCCGCTTTGGCCGCCATCATGGTTTCGGCCGCGAGTTCAATACGTTCACGCAAGGTGTTTTCGTCGAGACCCTCTTCCTTTCCCCATTCCGCAATCGGCAGATCCATGTTCAGCAGGCGCCGCACGTCCTCGGCAAGCCCCGCGAGGTCCCATTGTTCGGCAAACGCACGCTCGGGAATGTGCCGGGCAATCATGGCGGCGATCACTTCGGCGCGCATTTCCGCAACGGTTTCGGAAACGTCGGTCGCGCGCATGAATTCCTTGCGCTGCGCATAAACTTCCTTGCGCTGATCGTTCATGACGTCATCGTAGCGCAGCACGTTCTTGCGCATATCGAAGTTGCGCGCCTCAACCTTCTTCTGCGCCTTCTCCAACGCCTTGTTGATCCACGGGTGAACGATCGCCTCGCCTTCTTTCAGGCCCAGCCGCTGCAGCATTCCGCCCAGGCGGTCGGAGCCGAAAATGCGCATCAGGTCATCTTCCAATGAGAGGAAGAACCGAGAAGCGCCGGGATCTCCCTGCCGACCGGAACGCCCACGCAACTGATTATCAATGCGTCGGCTTTCATGGCGCTCGGTGCCGATCACGAACAACCCGCCCGCGGCCTTCACTTTTTCGTGCGCTTCCGCAACCTCCGCTTTAATTTGGGCAATGCGTCGTTCGCGCTCTTCGGGGTCGGTAACGTCGGCAAGCTCCCGCTTGATGCGCATCTCGACATTGCCGCCGAGTTTAATGTCGGTACCGCGGCCGGCCATGTTGGTGGCAATGGTCACCGCACCGGGCGCGCCGGCTTGCGCAATAATCTCCGCTTCCTGCTCATGATAGCGCGCGTTCAGCACCGCGTGCGGAATCCCGCGCTTTTTCAGAATGCTGGAGAGCTGTTCGCTCTTTTCAATGCTCACCGTGCCCACCAAAACCGGTTGGGAACGCGCGCGGCATTCTTCGATGAGCTTGACCACGGCTTCGAATTTTTCCCGCGCCGTGCGATAGACCTCATCGTCCTGGTCGTCGCGGATCACCGGCTTGTTGGTGGGAATTTCCACCACGTCGAGTTTGTAAATCTCGGCAAACTCGTCGGCCTCGGTCATAGCCGTGCCGGTCATGCCGGCAAGCTTCGGGTAAAGACGAAAGTAGTTTTGAAAGGTAATGGAGGCGAGCGTTTGGTTTTCCTGCTGAATGGGCACGCCTTCCTTGGCTTCCAGCGCTTGATGCAGCCCTTCGGAATAACGCCGACCCTCCATCATCCGCCCGGTGAATTCATCGACGATCACCACCTTATCGCCGCGCACGATGTAGTCCGTATCGCGTTGGAAGAGCGTATGCGCGCGCAGGCTTTGCTGCACATGATGCACAACGGAAACGTTTGCCAGATCGTAAAGGCTACCCTCGGTGATAATCCCGTGTTCGCGAAGCTTCTCCTCGATAATCTCCACCCCGTTTTCGGTCAGCGAAACGGTGCGGAACTTCTCGTCTTTTTCATAAGTCGAGGGATCTTTCACAAGCTCGCGCACGATGGCATTCACCTGCCGATAGAGATCCGAGGAATCTTCGGCCGGGCCGGAAATAATCAAAGGCGTGCGCGCCTCGTCGATAAGAATGGAGTCAACCTCGTCGACGATGGCGTAATAAAACTCGCGCTGGACCATATCCTCCAGGCGGAATTTCATATTGTCGCGCAAATAGTCGAAGCCGAATTCGTTGTTCGTTCCGTAAGTCACGTCGGCGGCATAGGCGGCGCGCCGTTCGTTATCGTCCAAACCGTGAACAATCACGCCCACGGAAAGGCCGAGGAAATTGTAAATATGGCCCATCCACTCGGCGTCGCGGCGCGCCAGGTAGTCGTTCACCGTCACCACGTGTACGCCTTTGCCGGTCAATGCGTTCAAATATACCGGCAGGACGGCCACCAAGGTTTTGCCTTCGCCGGTTTTCATCTCGGCGATCTTGCCGTCATGCAGCACCATGCCGCCGACCAGCTGCACATCGAAATGGCGAAGCCCGAGCGTGCGCCGCGCCGCCTCCCGCACGGTCGCAAAGGCTTCCACCAAGAGGTCATCGAGCGTGGCACCCTCCGCCAGGCGCCTCCGAAACTCCTCCGTGCGCCCGCGCAAGGCTTCATCCGAAAGCGCCATCATTTCCGGCTCCAGTGCATTGATCGCCGGAACGCGACGCTGATATGCCTTCAATGCGCGGTCATTGGCAGTGCCGAAAAGAGAACGAGCGAAACGGGCAAGCATGTGTCTTTCCAAGGGAGAGAAAACTTCTTGGTTTCACCGCTCTCTGTCCCTTTCAGAAAGCGGCGTGCCCAGGCGCAGCGGAGGCCTCTCGGCGCGCTGACCCCTGAGTCTGCTGGTAGCTGACATAAGACCCCAAGCGCGCCCGGTCAACGCAGCCCCTCACGAGAAGATGGCCGGCTTGCCCGAGCGTTCCGCTTCCGCCATATGATCGAGTCTTCTTGTATATAAGGAATGCCTCCATGCGCTTGACATTCTTTCCCGCCTCCGCCTGCGCGGTGCTGCTCTGCCTTTCCGGGGCGGCGCTGGCACAATCGCCGCCCGCCCAGCCCTCGCCTCCGCAGGCCCAAGGGGCGGGGAACGCCGCGTCGCCGGCGCCGGCAAGCGGCCCCGCCGCGGATCCCGTTGTGGCAAAGGTGGGGTCGGATACTTTGCATTTGAGCGACGTCGAAGCGATGTTCCACGAACTGCCGCCCGAGTTTCACAACCTGCCGCGCCAGGCGCTCTATTCCATGGTGCTCGATCAATTGGTGGAACGCCAAGCCTTGGTGCAGGCGGCGCGCAAACAGGGGCTGGACAAAAACCCCGCGGTGGCAAGCCAAATGGCGAACGCTGCCAACAACGCCTTAAGCAGCGCTTACGTGGCGCGTGAACTCGGCCCCTCCATCAACGAGCAGGCGATCCGGGCCTTGTACGACAAAGAATATGCCAACAAACCCGGAGAGGTGGAGGTGCACGCCCGGCACATTCTGGTCGGCAGCGAAAAAGAGGCCGAAAAGGTCATCGCCGAACTCAAGGCCGGGGCGGATTTCGCTACCCTCGCTAAGAAATACAGCACCGATCCCGCCGCCGCCCAGGGCGGAGATTTGGGCTTTTTCAAAAAGTCCGAGATGATCCCGGAATTCGCCGATGCCGCCTTTGCGCTCAAACCCGGCCAGTTCACGGAAAAACCGGTGCATACGCAGTACGGTTGGCACATCATTCAGGTGCTGGAACGGCGCCAGAACCCGCCGCCGACCTATGCGCAGACGCATGATGAGCTGCGCCAACAGCTCATTCAGCAAGGTGTGCAGAAGCTGGTGCAAGAGGCGCTGAACGGGGTGAAAGTGGAGAAATTCAACCCGGACGGCTCGCCCATTCGCCCCACCGACAAGGCCGAGCCGCCGGCCCCGCCCGCCGCCGCGGCGCCGAGCGGGCCTGCCGGCAAATAAAAAGCGCCCCCCTGCGAGACCGCGAAGGCAAAGGCAAGAGCATGGACCTGCCGCTTTCCCCGCTTGCGGTACCGTTGCCGGCGCTTCCCCCGCTTTCGGGGGTGCGCCTCGGCGTTGCCGCCACCGGCATCCGTTATCGAAACCGGCCCGATCTCTTGTTGGTGGAGCTCGCTCCCGGCACCCAAGCCGCCGGCGTCTTCACCCGTAATCGCTGCACCGGCGCCCCGGTGGATTGGTCGCGCGCCGCCCTTCAGGGCGGCCGTGCGCGCGCCTTGGTGGTCAACGCCGGGAATGCCAACGTCTTTACCGGCGCAGCCGGCGCGGAGGCCTGCCGGGAGATCGCGGTCGCGGTCGCCGCACTCTTGGATTGCCCCGCGCAGGAGGTCTTTCAGGCCTCCACCGGCGTGATCGGCGAGGTCTTGCCGCATGCGCGCATCACCGCCGCGCTCCCGCAAATCGCCAAGGAGCTCCGGCCCGACGGCTGGGAAGCGGCGGCGCGCGCGATCATGACCACCGACACCTTCCCCAAAGCCGCAACCCGCATCGCGCGCATCGGCGAGACCGAAGTGCGGATCACCGGCATTGCCAAGGGCAGCGGCATGATCGCGCCCAATATGGCCACCCTGCTCTGCTTTCTCTTCACCGATGCCGCGATCCCGGCCCCGGCCCTGCAAGCCGCCCTGCGTCGCGGCGTCAACCGCAGCTTCAACTGCACCACCGTGGATTCCGACACCTCCACCAGCGACATGGTTCTCGCCTTCGCCACCGCGCAGGCCGAGCATCCGCGTGTGCCGGAGGCAGGCGGGGCCGTGCTTGCCGATTTTTCGGCCAAGCTCGAAGAGGTGCTGCTGGATCTGGCCCTCCGCGTTGTGCGCGACGGCGAAGGCGCACAGAAGCTGATCCGCATCGATGTCTCCGGCGCAATCTCCAACCGCTCGGCGCACCGCATCGGCATGGCGATCGCCAATTCGCCGCTGGTGAAAACCGCCGTTGCGGGGGAAGATGCCAATTGGGGCCGGATTGTGATGGCCGTTGGCAAAGCGGGCGAGCACGTGGAGCGCGACCGGCTCTCGGTCGCCATCGGCGGGGTCTGGATGGCGCGCGGCGGCGGCGTGGTGGAAGGCTATGATGAAACCCCGGTGATTGCTCACATGCGCGGGCGGGAAGTGGAAATCGCCGTGGATCTCGGCCTTGGGCGCGGCCGAGCGAGGGTATGGACCTGCGATCTGACGCATGGGTATATCGACATCAACGGCAGTTACCGCAGCTGAGGCCGTGCCAGGAGAATAACCGCGCCCCTATGGACGAATCCCTCGCCCCCGATGCCGATGCCTCCTTCGCGCCGCTCGCGACCGAGCGCCTCTTGCTGCGCCCGTTTCGCCCGGAAGATGCGGCGCCTTTGCACCGCCTCATCAACGACTGGGAAGTCTGCCGATCGCTTGCCGAAGTCCCCTTCCCGTATCCGCGCGAGCGCGCCGATGCCTGGATCGCCTCCTCACGCGCCGAGCTTGCCGCCGGCACCGCCTATCATCTCGCCGTTACCGGCAAGGAAAATCAGCAGGAAGTTCTGCTCGGCGGCGTCGGCTTGCGCCTCGATAAAGCCGCCCGCACGGGGCGATTGGGCTATTGGGTGGGGCGACGCTTCTGGGGGCGGGGCATTGCCTCCGAGGCTGCCGGCAAACTCGCACGCTGGGCGCTGGCAAATCTCGATCTCGAGCGGCTGGAAGCATCGGTCGCCACCGACAACGCCGCCTCGGCCGCCGTCTTGCGCCGCATCGGCTTTCGGCTGATCGGCACGGGGCTGCAAACCTTCCTGGCCCGCGGGGCGGAACGCACCGTGCTGCGGTTTGAGGCCACGCGCGAGGATTTGTTCGGCCACCCCCA
>Ga0209061_1002118_pt1 | contig 27129 bp, 26 predicted proteins | sample Coa_R1_10_FD_187157 | JGI IMG/M metagenome (GOLD analysis project Ga0209061, IMG submission 187157) | Surface soil microbial communities from Centralia Pennsylvania, which are recovering from an underground coalmine fire - Coalmine... | ecosystem: Environmental > Terrestrial > Soil >... | reverse complement strand
CGAGGAGAGCGGGGCGCCGCAGGAACCGCCATCCTCCCGGCTCGTCGGCACCCGGCTGGACCCGGTCGGCGAGCATCGCCCGGGGGAGGACCCGCATCTTCGCCATCTCGAGCCGGACGGCCAGCCGGTCCGCCGCGGCGCCGGTCCTCTCGGCGAGCTCGGTCGCCCGAGCCCGCTCGCGGTCGAGCCGTCCTTGGATCCGACCGACCATGCCGCCGCTCCGTTCCGGCGCATCCCCGCGGGGTGGCCGACCGTTCACGCCCTCTCGCACGACCTCGCGGACCTCACCCTTCGTCGAGGCGGAGCCCTCCGCCGGAAGCTCGGTTCTCCTGGTCTGGGTCGCACGGGCGGCGGCGAACCCCGCACGCCACCCGGCACCGACCCGGTTCAGCACGATACGGCGACAAACTACCCCGGGGAGGCGGCCAGCATGTCCCCGGGGAGGCGGCCAGCATGTCCCCGGGGAGGGGGCCAGCATGTCGCCGCCGACTCGGAACAGCGGTCAGGGCCCGAAGAGCTGGAGAGCGGGCCGGCCCGCATGTCGACGCGGCCACTCGCGGAGCTGGGATGTAGCCATCTGTAGCTCAGCGTGCTACAGTCGCCTTCATGACCCGGACCATCGCGCAGCGGGAGCTGCGCAACGACAACGCCAAGGTGATCGACGCGGTGGCAGCCGGGGAAACCTTCGTCGTGACGCGCAATGGCGTCCCGGTGGCCGAGCTCCGTCCGATTGCTCCGCACCGACGGAAGTTCGTCGCGAGGGCGGACCTCGTTGCGCTCGGAGCTGCCGGCCCGCATGTCGACCTCGGGGAGTTCAGGGCAGACCTCGATCGCATGGTCGATCAGAGCCTGTAGGTGTCCGTCGGTCTGCTCGACACGTCTGTGGTCATCGATTGGGACGACCCTGCCGTCATTGCGGCGCTCCCAGACGAGGCCGCGATCTGCGCCGTTACCCTGGCCGAGTTGACCGCCGGACCCCATCTCGCCTCGTCCGGTGACGAACGGGCACGTCGACAAGCTCGCCTGCAGCAGGTAGAGGCGACCTTCGACGTCATCGGCTTCGATGCCGCAGCTGCCCGTAGCTACGGTCAGGTCGTCGTCGCCGTCGTGGCGATGGGTCGCTCCCACCGTCGCCGAGTCGCCGACCTGCTCATCGCCGCGACGGCGCACGCCAACGGGCTGCCGCTCTACACGCGGAACCCGGACGACTTCGACGGCCTCGGGCAACTGATCGAGATCATCGGCGTGTGAGGTGGGCGTGTGAGGTGGGGCCGACCGGCATTCTCGCCCGTGAAGTCCGGTTCGAACAGCGACCTACGTTCGCATATTCCGTGGGCCGGGGACGGTCCTTCGAACCTGCTGGACGTGCGGGACCGCATCGGAGGGCTCGGGTCGACGGCGCACGTTGGGTCGATCAGCGACGCAGCGGATCCCGTCTGGCACGTGACCGATGAGCGCCCTCGTCGACACTCGGTACTGATCGACTACCTACGAGGGCACGCAGGCGCCGGCGGCCTCCCAGAACGCGAGAGAACCGCTGACGTCCTCCATGCGAGCGAGATCACCCGCATCGAAGTCCTTGCAGTAATGCGCCCGGCAGAAGAGGACGACACCCTCGCTCTGCTCTCCACGCTGGTGTGGCACCCGGTCGATTCCGAGATCGCAGAAGTGGCGGGCGCTCTCGGCCGCCGGTGGCTTCCCAGCCTTCACACGATCGACAGCGCCGACCTGGCCATCGCGGCCACCGTCGTCCGCACTGACGCACGACTCCTGACCCGTAACGTCAGGCACTTCCCGATGTTCACGGATCTCCGGCCGCCCTATTGACCCTGGTGGTGAGCCCGTCTGTCGACCGCGCTCCAACATTCCGCGAATGTTGCGTGGGCCGGGGAGGATTCGAACCCCCGTAGGCTTTCGCCGACAGGTTTACAGCCTGCTTCCTTTGGCCACTCGGACACCGACCCGAGCGGGAACCTTAGCGCGGGGTACCAGCCCCGACGCCGGCCGCACGAGCCGGGTCAGGCCCCCCCGACACGGGCGTGAGGCCGCCCTTTGCGCCCGCCTCGGTAGGGTTTGGCCCATGCCCAGCTTCGACATCGTGTCCCAGGTGGACATGCAGGAGGTGCGCAACGCCGTCGACCAGGCGAACCGGGAGGCGCAGACGCGCTTCGACTTCAAGGGGACGGACTCCCGGATCGAGCTCGGTTCCGGTGAGCTGACGCTGCACTCCTCGACCGAAGACCGGCTCGCGGCCCTGCGGCAGGTGCTCGAGGAGAAGCTCGTCCGCCGCCACGTCTCCTTGAAGGCGCTCGACCCCGGCAAGGTGGAGGAGGCCGCGAGGGGTGCCGCGCGCCAGCGCATCGGCATCCGCGCGGGGATCTCACAGGACCACGCCAAGCGCCTGAACAAGTTCGTGAAGGACCTCGGGCTGAAGGGCGTCACCTCCCAGACCCAGGGCGACCAGCTCCGCGTCTCGGGGAAGAAGCGCGACGACCTCCAGGCGGTCATCGCGGCGTGCAAGGCCGAGGACTTCGGGATCCCGCTCCAGTTCGAGAACTTCCGAGACTGACCTCTCCGCGCAGAGCGCGGTCGGCGAGCCCGATGGCGGGCAGGCGACGTGCAGCCCGCCGCGCGCCGCCCGTCAGCCGACGGGGGCGGTGTCGTCGTCAGGCTGACCCGCGCCGAGTGGCGGGGTCAGATCCGCCAGCTGCTCGGAGCGGAGGTGGTCGTCGATCTCCTCGGCGAGCGACGGCACCCTGAAGGTGCGGTTGAAGACCATCAGCTTGAGCACCCAGAAGATGCCGAAGGAGACGACGTTGGCGAACAGCACGAGCGCGGTCTCTTCGAGGTGGTGGAGATGGAAGTGCTGGCCCAGGTACCGGGCCACGCTCGCCCCGACCATCGAGAAGGCGATGCTGGCGATCGACATCACCCAGAACGGGAGCACCTCCTTCAGCAGGTGCGACCGACCCGACTTCCCCCATGCCCAGCGCCGGTTCAGCCAGTAGGAGGGGAAGGCCGCGACCACGTTGGCGAAGATGGTGCTCGGCACCTCCGACCACAGCCGCAGGACCCCGAAGACGATGCCCAGGACGAACAGCGAGACCGCGGTCGAGATCACCGAGGTCATGGTGTACCGGAAGATCTTCCGCCCTTCCCGGGTGTGCAACCACTCCCAGACGCTGAGGAGGAGGTCGGACATCGACCTCGAACCTTACCCGTGGTCCCTGACCCTGGACGCCTCACCCCGGCTCGTGCCGGAACCGGCGGCCCTGCCAACATGGCGGCCGTGAGTGACGCCCTCGACCTGCTCGTCCGCCTGCTCGACCTCGAGCCCATCGAGGTCAACATCTTCCGGGGAACCCAGCCGGACGAGGAGCGCCAGCGTGTGTTCGGGGGCCAGGTTGCGGCGCAGGCGCTGATGGCCGCCGGCCGGACGGTCGAGCACGGCCGCGTCCACTCGCTCCACGCGTACTTCCTGCGCCCCGGGGACCCGACCGTCCCGATCCTCTACGAGGTGGACCGCATCCGCGACGGCCGCTCCTTCACCACGCGCCGGGTGGTGGCCATCCAGCACGGCCGCGCCATCTTCAACATGTCGACGTCGTTCCACGACGAGGAGACCGGGTTCGAGCACCAGTTCGCGATGCCCGAGGCACCCGATCCCGAGTCCCTGCCGACGGTGGTCGAGCGGCTGGAGCCGTGGCGGGAAGAGCTCGGCGAGTGGTTCGACCGGCCCCGTCCCATCGACCAGCGGCACATCGGCGAGCTCCCATGGCTGCGCCGTGAGCCCGAGGACCCGTACCAGCGCCTGTGGATCCGCGCGGACGGGGAGCTCCCCGACGACCCGCTCCTGCACGCGTGCGTGGCGGCCTACGCCTCCGACCTCTCGCTCTTCGACACGATCATCCACCCGCACGCCGTCCGCTGGGGAGATCCCCGGTTCATGGGCGCCAGCCTCGACCACTGCATGTGGTTCCACAGGCCCTTCCGGGCGGATCGCTGGCTCCTCTTCGACACCGATTCACCCGTCGCGTGGGGCGCCAGGGGCCTCGCGAGGGGCTTCTTCTTCGACCGCAGCGGGCAGCTCGTGGTCTCGATGGTCCAAGAGGGGTTGGCCCGGATGCGCCGGTCCTGAGCCGGCCCCTGCGCGCCGGCCCTCAGCCCTCCGCCCGCGCTCCGATCGGGACGTAGTCGCGGACCTCCGAGCCGATGTAGAGCTGGCGGGGACGGGCGATCTTGGAGTCCTGGTCGAGCATCTCCTGCCAGTGCGCGAGCCAGCCCGCGGTCCTCGGGATGGCGAACAGGACCGGGAACATCTCGAGGGGGAACCCCATGGCCTGGTAGATGAGCCCGGAGTAGAAGTCGACGTTGGGGTAGAGGCGCCTCGAGGTGAAGTACTCGTCGCTCAAGGCGATCTCCTCGAGCTTGAGGGCGATGTCGAGGAGGGGGTTCTTCCCGGTCACCGCGAACACCTCGTCGGCGGTGCGCTTGATGATCTTCGCCCTCGGGTCGTAGTTCTTGTAGACGCGGTGGCCGAAGCCCTGCAGCCGCACGTGGCCGTGGCCGGACTTGACCTCGCTGATGAACGCCGGGACGTTCTCGATCGACCCGATCTCGGTGAGCATCCGGATCACCGCCTCGTTGGCGCCGCCGTGGCGGGGCCCGTAGAGCGCCGCGCAGGCGGCGGCACAGGCCGAGTACGGGTCCGAGTGGGAGGAGCCGACCACGCGCATCGCGGTCGTCGAGCAGTTCTGCTCGTGGTCGGCGTGGAGGATGAACAGGACGTCGAGCGCACGGGAGAGCGCCGGGTCCGCCTCGTAGCGCGGCTCGGCGACCTTCCACATCATGGACAGGAAGTTGGCGGCGAAGTCCAGCGAGTTGTCCGGGTACACGAACGGCATCCCCACGCTGAAGCGGTGGCACGCGGCGGCCAGGGTCGGCATCTTGGCGATCAGCCGCACGATCTGCTTCTGACGGGAGGCGCTGTCGAAGATGTCCTTGGCGTCCAGGTAGAAGGTCGACAGGGCGGCGACGGCCGAGACCAGCATGCCCATCGGGTGGGCGTCGTAGTGGAAGCCCTCCAAGAAGCGCTTGCGGACGTTCTCGTGGATGAAGGTGTGGTAGGTCACGTCGTGACGCCAGGCCTCGAACTGGCGCTCCGTGGGGAGCTCCCCGTGGAGCAGCAGGTACGCCACCTCCAGGTAGGTCGACTGCTCGGCGAGCTGCTCGATGGGGTACCCGCGGTAACGGAGGATGCCGGCTGTCCCGTCGAGGTAGCTGATGGCGCTCTCGGCGGCCGCGGTGCACATGAAGCCGGGGTCCAGGAACCAGATGCCCGGCAGGATCTTCGACCACTCGGTGGCGCTCACGCCGCCGTTCACGATCGGGATCTCGTAGGACTCGCCGTTGCGGTTGTCGGTGATCGTGATGCTCTCGGTCACGGGCGAACGCCTCCTGTGTGGCGGTCCGGTCAAGGCCATGCGCGGACGGCGTCCGCGGGACACCGCATGGACCGCACCGCACACGGCGCCCACCCGATCCTACGGGTCGACCGCGGCGCGGTCGACCCGCGCTAGCCGCGCCGGTAGACGAACCGGTCGGCGGGCACCGCGACCGACGAGCCGCCGGGGTTCGTGACGTGGACCGCGACGGTCCCCGATCCGGGGGGTGCGACGGCTGTGATCTGGGTGCTCGAGACGACCTTGAAGCGGGCTCGCGCGGACCCGAAGGTCACCGCGCTCACCCATGTGAACCCGGAGCCGAGGATCGTGACGGCCGTGCCGCCGCCCGGTCTGCCCCGGGCGGGGAGGAGCTGGGCGACCGAGGGGGGGCCGGGAGGTCCGATCCGCACCGAGAGCGCCGCTGACGTCAGCGCTCCGGGAGGGTCCGGGAACGGGGGGTCCACCGAGACCGTCAGGGTGTAGCGGCGTCCCGGGACCACGTCGGCGGCCCCGAGCGACACGGAGGTCGAGCTGTGCGCCTGGAGCGACACGCGCACCGGGGGCCCCTGGTGCACGGACCCGGCCCCGACGGTGCCTGTCGGGACACGCTGGAGCGAGTCGCGCACCACGACGCCGCGCTCGTCCACGTTGCCCTCGTTGGCCACGACGACCGAGACCCGCACGCGCCCGGTCGGGGGGAGCAGCGAGACGCCCTGTGTGGCGGAACCCGCCACGGGCAGCGGCGCGGGTGTGAGGGAGAGCGTGTGGGTCACGAGCGCGACGTCGCGGACGGCGGCGAGGGTGCCCGAGCTCGTGAGCGCGTCCACCATGGCCACGGTGCCCGAGGGGCTCCAAGCCGCAGTCCGTCCAGACCAGACCGACGGCGGGAGCGTGGCAGCGCCCGGGGCGTGCCGCAAGGCGCGGCGCCCCTCTGCGTAGCTCCGGTCGCTGCGTCCGAGGAGCTCCCCCACCGAGGCGAGGCGTGCGGCTGCCGCTCCCGCCGAGAGGGGGCGAAGCGCCGCGACCCGGGTCGGGTCGGGGGCGCCGGCGACCGGGAGCGGCGCCATCCCGAGGAGCCGGTCCACCACGCTGCGGAACCTCCTTATCGCCGCTGCGCGGTCGGCCATCGCCGCGCTGACGTCGGCACCCGCACCGTCTGCGGGTGCGGGGGAGGCGGCTGTCCGGGCCTGTGTGGCCACGGCCGCGCTGGCAGCGACCAGTGTGTCGAGCCCGACCTGGAACGCTGTGCGGGTCTCTGCGGTCATGGTGGCGAGCAGGTGGTGGAACCTGGCGGAGAGCGCGTTGGATGTCGAGACCACGAGTCGGACCTGGGCCGCGTACGAGCGGTCGATCGCCGCCTCGTAGCCCGCCGACTGCGAGCGCACCCGCAGCAGCCCGCCGACTGCGAGCGCGACCACCAGGACTGCGGCGAGCAGCCCTGCAACGGTGAGCGCGCCCGCACGCGAGATGCGGCGCCGGCGCCGGCGACGGTCGAGAGGTGCCACCGGCGCCTGACGCTACCGCCGGGCGCCAAAGGCGGACGTGCGGTCGAGCGCTCAGGCGTCCGAGGGCTGGGACTCCTTGCGGCTGCCGGCCGCGGCTCCCGACGTGGGGAGGACGCTCGCGGTGGCGCGCCACTCGACGGTCGGCTCGATGGCACGGCGGTCCACGCGTGCGCGGTGGCGCTCCACCACCGAGAGGAGCGACGTCAGCGTGGCCGAGTTGAGCAGGTGCGGGACCAGGCCGAGGTCGAGCAGCTTCGTGTGCGCCGCGCGGTAGTAGTGCTCCTGCTTCTCGACCCGCGGGTCCTCGAGGTGCGCGATCTCCGCCTTGCCGGGGTAGGCCTCTGCGACCATCTCCGCGAGCTGCATGACCGAGAAGGACTCGGTGAACTGGTTGAACACGCGGTACTCCCCAGGCTCTGGGGGGTTCAGGCAGGCCAGCTCCACGCAGGCGAGCGTGTCACGGATGTCGAGCATCCCACGGGTCTGGCCGCCGGTGCCGTACACGGTGAGGGGGTGGCCGATCACCGCCTGGACGCAGAACCGGTTCAGCACCGTCCCGAACACCCCGTCGTAGTCGAAGCGGGTGGCGAGGTCCGGGTGCAGGACCGTCTCCGGCGTCTCCTGGCCGTAGACGATGCCCTGGTTCAGGTCGGTCGACCGGATCCCCCAGATCCTGCAGGCGAACATGATGTTGTGGCTGTCGTGCACCTTGGAGAGGTGGTAGAAGGAGCCCGGCTGCTTGGGGTAGGGAAGGACGTCCGTGCGCCCGCGATGGGTGATCTCGATGAACCCCTCTTCGATGTCGATGTTGGGGGTCCCGTACTCGCCCATGGTCCCGAGCTTGACCAGGTGGATCGACGGGTCGACGTCTGCGATCGCGTACAGGAGGTTCAACGTCCCGACCACGTTGTTCACCTGCGTGTAGACGGCGTGCTTCTGGTCGATCATCGAGTACGGGGCGCTCCGCTGCTCGGCGAAGTGCACGACGGCGTCCGGCCCGAACTCCTTGATCGTGCGGTGCACGAAGGGAGCGTCGGTCAGGTCGCCCACGTACGTCGAGATCCGCAGCCCCGAGACCTCCTCCCACACACGGACCCGGTGCTGGAGGTGCGTGATCGGCACGAGGCTGTCCACGCCCATCTCGAAGTCGTACTGACGCCGCGCGAAGTTGTCGACGACGCCGACTTCGTGGCCGCGCCCGGACAGGTGCAGCGCGACCGGCCAGCCCAGGTAGCCATCGCCCCCAAGAACCAGGATCCTCACGGGTCGTCTCCTCTCGTCGGCACGAGATGCCGCTCAGGGTCGGGATGTCGGCTGCCGCCGGACGGCTGCGCGCCCGCGCGGCACCCCACACCGCGGGTGCTCTTGCACCGGTCACTCTGACGGTTGATCCTGGGAACGACCTGAGAAGAGCCAGAAGGGAGCCTTAAGAGGGCCCCGAGCGCAGCAACGAAGCCGGCCGCAACGGGTACGGGCTGGGCCGCGCTCGGGCTGCGTGCGGTCAGGCGACCAGGAGCTCGGCGATCTGGACGGCGTTCAGCGCGGCCCCCTTGCGCAGGTTGTCGGCCACGACGAAGAGCGCGAGGCCCCCCCCGTCGGCGCGCCGGATGCGGCCCACGTACGAGGGATCGCGCCCGGCTGCCGCGAGCGGGGTCGGCAGGTCGGCGACGACGACCCCGGGCGCATGCGCCAGCAGCGCGGTCGCCTCCTCGGGGGCGAGGTCCCGCGCGAACTCGGCGACGATGGCGGCCGAGTGCCCGGTGAACACCGGGACCCGTACGCACGTGCAGGTGACCGCCAGGTCCGGGATCCCGAGGATCTTGCGGCTCTCGTCCCGGTACTTGCGCTCCTCTTCGGTGTCTCCGGTGCCGTCGTCGACGACGCGCCCGGCCAGCGGGACGACGTTGTGCGCGATCGGCGCCGCGAAGGCGACGGGATCGGGCAGCTCGACGGCGGAGCCGTCGAACGCGAGCTCGGCGGCACGGTCCGCCGACTTGGCGAGCTGCCCGGCGAGCTCGGCCACACCGGCGCGGCCCGCGCCCGAGACGGCCTGGTAGGTGGCGACCGTGAGGCGGCGGAGCCCTGCCGCGTCGTGCAGGGGCTTGAGGACCGGCATCGCGGCCATGGTCGTGCAGTTCGGGTTGGCGACGATCCCTTTCGGCACAGAGGCGAGGGCCTCGGGGTTCACCTCGGCGACCACGAGCGGGACGTCGGGGTCCATGCGCCACGCCGAGGTGTTGTCGACGACGACGGCACCGGCGGCCGCGATGCGCGGCGCGAGCTCGCGCGAGGCCGGGGCGCCGGTCGAGCAGAGCGCGATGTCGAGCCCGGAGAGGTCGGCGTTCGAGGCGTCCTCGACGACGACGGCCTCCCCCTGCCACTCGAGCTCGGTACCGGCCGAGCGGGACGAGCCGAAGAAGCGGATCTCGTCGACCGGGAAGCGTCGAGCCGACAGCACCGACCGCATCACCTCGCCGACCTGGCCGGTCGCGCCGAAGACCCCCACTCTCGCCACAGGGCCGAGCCTACCGCCGGCCCCCGGGGCTCACGCGAGCTGAAAGGCGCGGTGCAGCGCGCGCACCGCCCGCTCGACATCCTCCTCCCGGACGATGCAGGAGATCCGGATCGTGGAGGTCGAGATCAGGTCGATGTTGATCCCCTCGTCTGCGAGGGTCTCGAACATGGTGGCGGTCACCCCGGGATGCGACTTCATCCCGGCACCGATCACCGAGACCTTCGCGATCCCCTCGTCGGAGGACACACCGGCTGCGCCGAGCTCTTCCAGGTGCAGGCTGACGCCGTCGACTGCCGTCGCGAGGTCGGTGCGCGGGACCGTGAAGGAGATGTCGGTGGTGCCGTGCACCGACGCGTTCTGCACGATGTCGTCGACGTTCACCGAGCGCTCGGCCAGCGCGCGGAACAGGCGGGCGGCGACGCCGGGCTTGTCGGGGACCCCGGTGACGGTCACCTTCGCCTGCGAGCTGTCGTGCACGACCGCGGTGACGACCGCCTGCTCCATCTGCTCATCCTCCTCCACGATCCAGGTGCCGGGCTCCCAGGTGAAGCTGCTCCTCACCTGTAGGGGCACGCGGTGGTTGCGCGCGAACTCGGCCGACCGCAGCTGGAGCACCCGGCCCCCCGCGGCGGAGATCTCGAGCATCTCCTCGAAGCTCACCCTCGGCAGCTTGTGCGCGTCGGGGACGATCCTCGGGTCCGCGCTGAACACGCCGGTCACGTCCGTGTAGATCTCGCAGGCCGCCGCCCCGAGGACGGCCGCGAGCGCGACCGCCGTGAGGTCCGATGCACCGCGCCCGAGGGTGGTCACGTCCCGGTCGGTCGACACTCCCTGGAACCCGGCGACGACCGGTACCTTCCCCGCCGCGAGGGCCTCGGTGAGCCGACCGGCGCGGATGTCGACGATCTTGGCCTTCGTGTGGTCCGTGTCCGTGACGATGCCCGCCTGGCTCCCGGTGAACGACGAGGCCGCCACACCCAGCTCCGCCAGCGCCATGCAGAGCAGGGCGGTCGAGATCCGCTCGCCCGAGCTCACGAGCATGTCGTACTCGCGAGGGGGCTGGACCGAGCTCACCTCCCGCGCCAGGCGGATGAGGTCGTCGGTCGTCTTCCCCATCGCACTGACCACGACCACGACGTCGGCGCCCTCGCGGCGCGTCCTCGCCACATGGTCCGCGACGGCACGGATGCGCTCCGCGTCGGCGACGGAGGTCCCTCCGTACTTCTGGACGACGAGCGGCACGCAGAGACGCTATCCGGGCCTGCAGCGCCGCCGGTAACCTGTCCGCCCGTGCCCACGGAGAAACGAGCGAGGCAGAAGGCCGCGCGCCGCAAGAAGCGGGCGGCGGAGGTCCGCCGGGCCCGGCTCCGCAGACGGTTGCGGGCAGCGGCCTTCGTCGCAGCAGGTGCAGCCGTCGTGCTCGTGGTGGGCCTCGCGAGCGCGGGCGTCTTCTCCGGCGGCGCTGCGCCTCCGAAGACGACGGCCTCCACGGCCAAGGGAGCCAAGGGAACGGACGCGGCCGCACAGACCGCTGCCAACCGGAGGGCCGTGGCCGCCGGCTGCCCGGCCACACCCACGACCAGGGTGAACACCCTGACGTGGTCGTCCCCCCCGCCGATGACGATCGACCCGACAGCGACCTACCGGGCGACGGTCGAGACGACGGCGGGCTCCTTCGTGATCACCCTGGACGCCAAGGCCGCGCCGCGCACGGTCAACAACTTCGTCTTCTTGGCCCAGAAGAACTTCTACAAGTGCAACGTGTTCCACCGGGTCATCCCGGGCTTCATGGACCAGACGGGCGACCCCCAGGACACCGGCGCCGGCGGGCCCGGGTACCACTTCGCCAACGAGAACGTTCCCACGGCGTACGCCACCGGGGACGTGGCGATGGCGAACTCAGGCGGCACAGACTCGAACGGCAGCCAGTTCTTCATCCTCGTGCCCGGCGGAGCGAAGACGCTCGACGCCGACCTCGCGCACGGGGACCGCTACTCCCTCTTCGGCAAGGTCACCTCGGGGATGTCCGTCGTCGAGAAGATCAACGCGGAGGGCAACCCGACACCGCACGCCAACGGCGTGCCGCCCAAGGTCGTCCAGCGCATCCTGGACGTCACGATCCACAAGAGCTGAGGAGCGCATGACCGACATCCCCGCACCAGACGGATCCAGCCCGCAACGCCGCCGGTTCGATGCCCCTCCGCCGATGGTCATCGACCCCGCCCGCCGCTACGGCGCGACCATCGAGACGTCCCGCGGCACCATCGTGGCGGAGCTCGACGCCCTCGGCGCTCCCGCGACGGTGAACAACTTCGTCTTCCTGGCTCGCTGGCACTACTTCGACGGGATCGTGTTCCACCGGATCATCCCGGGCTTCGTGATCCAAGGCGGCGACCCGGAAGGGACCGGCCGCGGCGGGCCCGGGTACCGGTTCGCCGACGAGCTGCCCAAGCCGGGTCGCTACCAGGTCGGCTCGCTGGCCATGGCCAACGCCGGGCCCGACACGAACGGCAGCCAGTTCTTCATCGTGAGCGGACCGGACGGCACGAGGCTCCCTCCGCAGTACTCGCTGTTCGGCTCGGTCGTGAAGGGCGGGGACGTGGTCCAGGCCATCGACGCCCTCGGCACGCGATCGGGGGTCCCCAAGGAACGGGTCGTCATGGAGTCGGTGACCATCACCGAGCGGGAGTAGCGGGGGCGCCGTGGGACGGGAGCCCTCCCGCCGTCGTCCCACGCGGGCATGTGCCCTCCTGCTCCTGGTGGGCATGGCCGCAGGAACCGCCGCGTGCGGGGGGACCCTCGGTGCGGCCGCGCCCACTGGGGGGCACCGCGCTCCTGCTGCCCACGACACGACCACCCGAGGTCGGCGCCAGCAGACCCGCGCGACCGGGGCATCCCGGGGATCGCCCACGACCGGCACGCCTGGGACCAGTACGCCCGGGACCAGCACGCCTGCAACCGGCACGCCGGGGACCGGCACGCCGACGACCGCCACACCTGCGGGCGGTGCGCCTGCGAGCGACAGCCCCACGACCAGCATGCCGACCGCCGGCACGTCCACGACTGTGCCCTCCGCCACCGGAGGCCGGCACGGGCCCGTCACCGAGCCTCCGCTCCCGGCTCCTGGTCCGGGGTTCGTCCCCGGGGCCGTGACGGCCGTCGGCGACTCCGTGATGATCGACTACGAAGGCGCTCTCGCGCAGGACATCCCCGGGGTCCGCGTGACAGCGGCGGTGAGCCGCTGGTGGACAACAGGCGTCGCCATCCTCCGCCAGCTCCGTTCCGAGGACGCGCTCGGCGCCGTCGTGATCGTGGGGCTCGGCACCAACGGCCCTGTCAGCGCGCCGCAGTTCGACTCGATGATGGCCGTGCTCTCGGGCGCCTCGCGCGTCGTGTTCGTGAACGTCCGGGTGGACCGGACATGGCAGGACTCGAACAACGCCGTCCTGGCCCAAGGGGTCGCGGCCTTCCCGCGCACGGTGCTCGTCGACTGGTGCTCCCTCGCGTTGGAGCACCCCACATGGCTGTACCCGACACAGACCCACCTCCCGATCGACGGGCCGGGGGCCCAGGCGCTGGCGGCGCTGGTCGCGGCCGCGGCCTGACCCGGCGCCGGAGGCTCGGCGGCCGCAACTCCCGATTACCCACCGGTAATCCGCGGGTACCGTACGGCATGGTGTGCAAGCGGGTGGGCATCGTGGGGGCGGGGATCATGGCAGCGGGCATCGCAGAGGTCGCCGCGGCCCACGGCCACGAGGTGGTGGTGCGGAGCCGTCGCAGCTCCTCGGCCGAGGCGCTCGTCGCCACGATCGGCGAGTCCCTCGACCGCCAGGTCGCCAAGGGACGCTGCGGCGGCCACGAGCGCGAGGAGATCCTCGGACGCGTCCGCGCGACGACGGACCTCGACGCGCTCTCGGACGTCGACATCGTGATCGAGTCCGTCGTCGAGGACCTGACGACCAAGCAGCGCCTGTTCGCCGAGCTGGATCGCGTGTGCGGCGAGCAGGCGATCCTCGCCACGAACACCTCGACGCTCCCGGTCGTCGAGCTCGCGATGGTGACCGGGCGACCGGAGCGGGTGTGCGGCGTCCACTTCTTCAACCCGGCGCCCGCGATGCCCCTCGTGGAGGTGGTGCGCCCGATCACCGCCTCGGACGACACGATCTCCGCCGCGCTCGACTTCGCAGCGGCCTGCGGGAAGGAGCCGGTCGAGGTGAAGGACCGCGCCGGCTTCGTCGTGAACGCTCTGCTCTTCCCCTACCTGAACGGCGCCGTCCGCCTGCTCGAGCAGGGGGTCGCCACCAAGGAGGGCATCGACGCCGCGATGAAGGGCGGGTGCGGCTTCCCGATGGGCCCGTTCGCCCTCCTCGACCTCGTGGGGCTCGACACGTCCGTCGCCATCCTCGATGCCCTGTACGCGGAGCACCGCGACCCTTGCTACGCGCCCGCGCCCCTCCTGCGCCGCATGGTCGCCGCGGCCCGTCTGGGGCGCAAGTCCGGCCGCGGCTTCTACACCTACTCCTGACCTCCCATGACGATCCCCGACCCGACGGCGGTGCCCGACCCGAAGGCGATACCCGACCACGGCACGGCCCGCTCGAGCCCCTGGATGATGCGCACCTACTCGGGGCACTCGACGGCCCGCGCCTCGAACGAGCTGTACCGCCGCAACCTCGAGAAGGGCCAGACCGGTCTCTCCATCGCCTTCGACCTCCCGACCCAGACCGGCTACGACCCCGACGCGCCCGAGGCCGCGGGCGAGGTCGGGAAGGTCGGCGTCCCGGTGGCGCACCTCGGCCACATGCGCGAGCTCATGGCCGGGATCCCCGTCGGGCGGATGAACACGTCGATGACCATCAACGCGACCGCCCCGTGGCTGCTCGGCCTGTACATCGCGCACGCAACCGAGCAGGGGGTCGCCCCCGCCGAGCTCCAGGGCACCACCCAGAACGACATCGTGAAGGAGTACCTCAGCCGGGGGACCTTCATCTTCCCGCCCCAGCCGAGCCTCCGCCTGACCGTCGACACGATCGCCTACACGGTCGCGCACGTCCCGAGGTGGAACCCGGTCAACGTCTGCAGCTACCACCTCCAGGAGGCCGGCGCCACGCCCGTGCAGGAGGTCGCCTACGCCCTGTCGACGGCCATCGGGATCCTCGACGCCGTCCGGGACTCGGGAAAGGTCGCGGCGGACGACCTCCCGCGGGTGGTCGGCCGGATCAGCTTCTTCGTGAACTCCGGGGTCCGCTTCGTCGAGGAGACCTGCAAGATGCGGGCCTTCGCGGAGCTGTGGGACCGGATCTGCCGCGAGCGCTACGGCGTGGAGGACCCGCGCCAGCGCCGCTTCCGCTACGGGGTCCAGGTGAACTCGCTCGGGCTCACCGAGCAGCAGCCCGAGAACAACGTCGCACGCATCGTGCTCGAGACGCTCGGCGTGACGCTCTCGGCGAGCGCGCGGGCGCGCGCCATCCAGCTCCCGGCCTGGAACGAGGCCCTCGGCCTGCCGAGACCCTGGGACCAGCAGTGGTCGCTGCGGATCCAGCAGATCCTCGCCTACGAGTCGGACCTCCTCGAGTACCCGGACATCTTCAATGGGTCCAAGGTCGTCGAGGAGAAGACGGCGGCGCTCGTCGACGCCGCCGCGGCCGAGCTCGACGAGGTGCTCGCCCTCGGCGGGGCGTTCGAGGCCATCGAGGAGCTGAAGACCCGGCTGGTCCGGAGCCAGGCCGAGCGGCTCCGGCGGATCGAGTCGGGCGAGCAGAAGGTCGTCGGCGTCAACTGCTTCACCGAGACCGAGCCGTCCCCCCTCACCGCGGGCTCCGGGACCGGTGCCGTCCTGAAGGCGGACCCCGCGGCGGAGCGCGAGCTGTGCGACGACGTCCGCGCCTGGCGGGCGGCCCGGGACGCGGCTGCGGTGCGCCGGGCACTCGACGAGCTCAGGCGGGCGGCGGAGGACCCTGGCGCCAACGTGCTCCCAGCGACCGTCACCCTCGCGCTCGCCGGAGGGACGACCGGCGAGTGGGCGGGGACGCTGCGCGACGTCTTCGGCGAGTACCGCGCCCCGACCGGCGTCACGGGGGCGTCCCGGGGTGCCCTCCGGGGTCGGCGGGCACGCGGACCGGCGCCGGTCCCCGCGGCGTCGCAGCACGGCTCCGCGCGCGGCGGGGAGGCCGCCGCGGCCGTGCGGGCGTTCGTCGACGCCCACGGGGGCCCACCCAGGCTCCTCGTCGCCAAGCCCGGCCTCGACGGCCACTCCAACGGTGCCGAGCAGGTCGCCCTCGCCGCCCGGGACGCCGGGTTCGAGGTGATCTACCAGGGGATCCGCCTGTCGCCCGCCGAGATCGCCGCGGCGGCGCGCGACGAGGACGTCGACGTGGTGGGCTTGTCGGTGCTCTCGGGCTCGCACCTCGAGCTGGTCCCCGAGGTCCTGGACCTGCTGCGCGCCGGCGGGACGGACGCGGCGGTCGTCGTCGGCGGCATCGTCCCTGAGGACGACGCCGAGGTCCTGCGCGCCAAGGGCGTCGCGGCGGTGTACACGCCCAAGGACTTCGAGCTCGACCGGATCGTCGCCGAGCTGGTCGCCTTGGCGGAGGCGCGCCGCTGATCAGCGGCAGCGGTGGAGCGGCTCTGCCCCCTGCAGCACGCGCACCAGATCCTCGGTCGCCCTCCTGCGGACCTCCGCCACCGACTCCACCGAGGAGAACGCCACGTGCGGCGTGATGAGGACGTCCTCGCGCCCCGCGAGGGCGGGCGGGACGGCCGGCTCGTCGGGGAGGACGTCCAAGGCGGCTGACCCCGGGCGGCCTGCGTCGAGCGCCGCCGCGAGGGCGTCGACGTCGACGAGCGCGCCCCGCCCGGTGTTCACGAGGAGGGAGCCCGGTCGCATCGCCGCGAGCGCCTCCTTCCCGACGATCCCGCGGGTCTCGGCGGTGAGCGGGAGGTGGACGCTCACCACGTCGCTGCGGGAGAGCAGCTCGGAGAGCGGGACCGAGGTGAACGGTGCCCGCCCGGGGTGGCGGTCGTCGACCAGCACCTGGCAGCCGAAGCACGCGAGCTTGCGTCCGGTGGCCGTCCCGTTGCGCCCGGCGCCCCAGATCCCCACGACGAGGTCGCGGACCCTGCGCAGTGCTCGGGCCCCAGGGTCGAAGCGCCCGGCACGCACCTCGCGGTCGAAGAACGAGACCCCGCGTGCCCAGTCGAGCACCATGGCCACCGCGTGGTCGGAGACCTCCTCGACGCAGTAGTCGGGCACCCGGGTGACGACGACGCCGCGGGACTCGGCGGCGTCGAGGTCGATGTTGTCGACGCCGACTCCGAGGCGCGTGACCACCCGCAGCTGCGGGCACGCCTCGATCAGCGAGGCGGTGACCGGGAACCAGTTCGTGAGGATCCCGACCGCGCCCTGCGCGAGACGCCGCACCTCTTCGGGACCTCCTGAACCCTGGCAGTCGACGAGCTCGTACCCGGCGGCCGAGCAGATCGCCTCCTCGACGTCGGAGCCGGGCCAGGGATGGTCGGTGAGGACGACCCGGCCACCCCTCAACGCACCCACGGGCGGTCCCTGCGCAGGGCCGGGCGCGTCCACCAGCGCCCGCTGAGCCGCCACGCGCGGGTGGCGTCCGCCGGCGAGACGGCGGACTCGTCGTCGGAGGCCTCGTCGGGCGGGGCGGGCCACAGCTCGAGCGCCGCCGCCGCGACGAGCGCGGCCACGAGGGGGTCGGCGCCCGGGCGCGAGGGGAGCCCGTCGTGCCCGTGCTCGGAAGGGGACGGCGTGCTCAAAGCGGAACGTTGCCGTGCTTGCGCTGCGGCAGCTCTCCGCGCTTGGTGGCGAGCATCTCGAGGCTGCGTGCCAGCACCCGGCGCGTGTGCGCAGGGGAGATGACGTCGTCGACGTACCCGCGCTCCGCGGCGATGTAGGGGGTCGCGTAGCGCTCCGTGTACTCCTCCACGAGCTCGGCGCGGCGTGCGACGGGGTCGGCGGCCGCGGCCAGCTCACGGCGGTAGAGGATCTCGACGGCACCCTGTGGCCCCATGACCGCGAGCTCGGCCGAGGGCCAGGCGTACGCGAGGTCCGCGCCGATCGACTTCGAGTTCATGACCACGTAGGCGCCGCCGTACGCCTTGCGGGTGATCACCTGGATGCGCGGCACCGTCGCCTCGCAGTAGGCGTAGAGGAGCTTGGCGCCGTGGCGGATGATGCCGCCGTACTCCTGGTCGGTCCCTGGCATGAACCCCGGCACGTCCACGAAGGTGACCAGCGGGATGTTGAAGGCGTCGCAGGTCCGCACGAACCGGGCGGCCTTCTCCGACGAGTCGATGTCCAAGACGCCTGCCAGGACCGCGGGCTGGTTGCCGACGACTCCGACGACGCGCCCGGCGATCCTCGCGAACCCGCAGGTGATGGACATCGCCCAGTGGGAGTGCACCTCGAGGTACTCCCCGTCGTCGACCACCGCCTCGATGACCTTCTTCATGTCGTAGGGCTGGTTGGGCGACGCGGGCATCAGGTCGAGGAGCTCGGGGGTCTCGCGCTCGGGGTCGTCGCCGGTCGCGACTGCCGGCGGCTCCTCGAGGTTGTTGGAGGGGAGGAACGACAGGAGGTAGCGCACCTCGTCGAGGCACGACTTCTCGTCGGCGGCGACGAAGCTGGCCACGCCGGACTTGGTCGCGTGGCTCATGGCACCACCGAGCTCCTCGAGCGTGACCTCCTCGCCCGTCACGGTCTTCACCACGTCGGGCCCGGTGATGAACATGTGCGACGTCCCCTGGACCATGAAGACGAAGTCGGTGATGGCAGGCGAGTACACCGCACCACCCGCGCACGGGCCGAGGATGACGCTGATCTGGGGGATCACCCCGGAGGACGCCACGTTCCGGTAGAAGATGCCGCCGTAGGAGTGGAGCGAGACCACGCCCTCTTGGATCCTCGCACCGGCCCCGTCGTTCAGACCGATCATCGGCACGCCGGTGGATGCCGCCAGGTCCATGACCGCGTGGACCTTCTCGGCGAAGACCTCTCCGAGCGCCCCGCCGAAGACGGTGAAGTCCTGCGAGAACACGCAGACCCGGCGCCCGTCGATGGTGCCGAAGCCCGTCACCACCCCGTCGGTGTAGGGCCGGTTGGCGTCGAGCCCCATCCCGTGGGCACGGTGCCGGGAGAGCATCCGCAGCTCCTCGAAGGAGCCGTCGTCGAGCAGGTAGTCGATCCGCTCGCGCGCGGTCATCTTCCCCTTGGCGTGCTGGCGCTCCACCGCCTCCGGGCTCCCCGCGTGGAGCGCCTCTTCCTTGCGGGCCGCGAGGTCCGCCAGGCGCTCGGCCATCGTGTGCTCCATGGCGGCCGAGGCTACTGCGCCTCCTGGACGAGCTCGATCAAGGTGCCGAAGGAGGACTTCGGGTGGACGAAGCCGACGAGCGTCCCGCGCGAGCCGGGCCGCGGCGCCTCGTCCAGCAGCCGGCCGCCCGCGCTGCGCACCGCCTCGAGCGCGGCCGCGCAGTCGGCGACCCGGTACCCCACGTGGTGGAGCCCCTCCCCACGGGAGGCGAGGAACCTGGCCACCGGGGAGTCGTCACGCGTCGGGGTGACGAGCTGGACGTAGGACTCGGCGACCCTCACGAGCGCCTCCTCGACCCCGTCGCGCTCCACGACCTCGCGGTGGACGACCGGCGCCCCGAGCGCCTCGGCGTACCACCGGATGGCGGCGTCGAGGTCGCGCACCGCGATCGCCACGTGGTCGATCTCCTCGAGCAGGGGCACGGTCATGGGCACCGCCTCACGGGTCGTGACGCCGGAACAAGGTGATGCGGTCCTCGCCGACGCGCGCGCGCAGCTCCGGGTCGTCGATCCCGAGGCCTTCACGCGGCGCGAGGCACAGGACGCCGATCTTCCCCTCGTGCAGGTTGTGCTGGACCTGGTAGGTCGCCTCACCCACGTCGGTCAGGTCGAAGACGGCCGAGAGCGGCGGGACGATCCTCCCCTCGCAGATCTGCCGGTTGGCGTCCCAGGCCTCCCGGTAATTGGCGAAGTGCGAGCCCTTGATGGTCTTGAGCCGCATCCACAGGTGGCGGTTGTCGTACTCGATCATGTACCCGGAGGTGGCGGCGCACGTCACGATCGTCCCCGCTCGCTTGCAGACGAAGACCGAGGCGCCCATCGTCTGGCGCCCGGGGTGCTCGAAGACGATGTCGGGGTCCTCGCCCACCAACGCGCGGATGTCCTTGCCGAGCCGGCGCCACTCGGACTCGTCCTGGGTGTGCTCGTCCTTCCAGAACCGGTACCCGGCCGCGCTGCGGTCGATCACGGCCTCGACGCCGAGGTCGCGCAGGGTGCCCACCTTCTCCGGCGAGGAGACGACCCCGATCGGGACTCCCCCGGCGTTCAGCACGTACTGGACGGCGAAGCTCCCGAGCCCGCCCGTGGCGCCCCACACGAGCACCCGGTCCCCCTGGGTGACCGGCGCACCGTTGCGAGAGACGAGCATGCGGTAGGCGGTGGAGTTGCACAGCGCGTTCACCGCCGCCTCCTCCCACGTGAGGTGGGTGGGCTTGGGCATGAGCTGGTTGGCCTTCACGACGGTCACGTCGGCGAGCCCCCCGAAGTTGGTCTCGAAGCCCCAGATCCGCTGGTTCAGGGCGAGCATCGAGTCGTCGTGGGCGGTGGGATCCTGGTCGTCGACGTAGTTGCAGTGGATCGTCACGCGGTCGCCGGGCTTCCAGTTGCGCACGAGGGACCCGGTGCGGAGCACCACCCCCGAGGCGTCCGACCCCACGACGTGGTGGTCGAGCGCGTGGCGCGCCCCCCAGACGCTCTCGCGCGCGAGGCGGTCCAGGAACCCGAAGGTCGAGAGCGGCTCGAAGATCGACGTCCAGACGGTGTTGAAGTTGATCGCCGAGGCCATCACCGCGACGTACGCCTCGTCGGGCGCCAGCTCGGGGAGCGGGACCTCGCCGACGTGGAGGGACTTGCGGGGGTCCTTCTCCGAGGAGGAGAGACCCTCGAACATGGCGGTTTCGTCCCTGCGCACGAAGGCCGCCCGGTACGACTCCGGCATCGGCATCGCAGCAAGGTCGTCCCCGCTGGCGCCCTCGACCGCGGCCTGGAGGATCTCGCTCATTTCCGTGACGATAGTGGAGCCCGTAGAATCGGTGACCAGCCGGTAACACCGGCTCCATGCCCTTCCCGCCGGCGATCGACACGTCGGCATGACCTCGGAGGTCAGCCATGCCCGGATCGGTGATCGTCTCAGGAGCCAGGACGCCCATCGGGAAGCTGTCCGGCGCCCTCGCACCGCTGAGCGCGGCGGAGCTGGGCGGCGTCGCCATCGCGGCGGCCCTGGAGCGGGCGGGCCTCGCACCGGACCAGGTTGACTACGTCCTCATGGGCCAGGTGCTCCAGGCGGGGCAGGGCCAGATCACGGCGCGCCAGGCAGCCGTCGCTGCCGGGATCCCGATGACGGTCCCCGCCACGACGGTCAACAAGGTGTGCCTCTCGGGCCTGCACGCCATCTACCTTGCGGACCTCATGGTGGGCGCCGGCGACGCCGACGTCGTCGTTGCCGGAGGGATGGAGTCGATGACCCGGGCTCCCCACCTCCTGGCGGGCGCGCGGGAGGGCTTCCGCCTGGGCGACGCCCGGCTCGTGGACTCGATGATGCACGACGGGCTCACCTGCGCCTTCGACGACTGTGCGATGGGCCTGGCCACGGAGCGCTACAACGAGCGGACGGGCATCGGCCGCGCGCGCCAGGACGCCTTCGCGGCCGCCAGCCACGAGAAGGCCGCTGCGGCTGCCAAGGATGGGCGGCTCGCCGAAGAGACCGTCGCGGTCACGGTGCCACAGCGCAAGGGGGACCCGCTCGTCGTCGACGCAGACGAGGGGGTGCGGCCGGGGACGACGGCGGAGTCCCTCGCCTCGCTGCGCCCCGCCTTCGACCCCGGTGGGACCATCACCGCCGGCAACGCCTCGCAGATCTCCGACGGAGCAGCAGCCGTGGTCGTCATGTCCCGGGCGCGGGCACAGGCGCTCGGGGTGGCGCCCCTCGGGGAGCTCGTCTCCTACGGGCAGGTGGCGGGGCCGGACCCCTCGCTCCTCCTGCAGCCCTCCCGCGCGATCGGCCAGGCCCTCGGCAAGGCGGGCCTCGAGCCGCGCGGGGTGGACCTGTTCGAGATCAACGAGGCGTTCGCCGCGGTGGCGCTCGCCTCCGCCGACGAGCTCGGGATCCCCGAGGACCGGCTGAACGTGAACGGCGGGGCCATCGCGCTCGGCCACCCGATCGGGATGTCGGGCACCCGTCTGGCGCTCACCGCCCTCTACGAGCTGCGGCGCCGCGGGGGCGGCACGGCCGCCGTGGGGCTCTGTGGCGGCGGCGGGCAGGGCGACGCCGCCGTGCTGAGGTCACCGGCCTGAGCCGTCGCGCCGGCGCGGTCGGGCCGCCCGGACATGTGATACTCCGCCGATGAGCGACCGACGGCCCGTCCGCCAGGCGACCGCCCGTCCCGTCGTCGTCGTCAACTTCGGCGCCCAGTACGCCCAGCTCATCGCCCGCCGGGTCCGTGAGGCGCGCGTCTACTCGGAGATCGTCCCCCACACCGTGCCGGCTGCCGAGATCCTCGCCCGGCACCCCGCGGCGCTCATCCTGAGCGGCGGGCCGTCGAGCATCTACGAGCCGGGCGCGCCGGGCGTCGACCCGGCCCTGCTCGGCGCGGGTGTCCCGGTGCTCGGCATCTGCTACGGCTTCCAGGCGGTCGTCGACGCCCTCGGCGGCGAGGTCGCCAGGACGGACCGGCGGGAGTACGGGCGGACCAAGGTGTCCGTCGACACCGCAGCCCGCCTCTTCTCGGGCCAGCCGGCCTCCCAGGAGGTGTGGATGTCGCACGGGGACGCCGTCGTCGCGCTCCCCGCCACGCTCAAGGCCACCGCGTCCTCGGCCGACTCGCCCATCGCGGCGTTCGAGTCCGCGGACGGGGCCATCTGCGGGGTGCAGTGGCACCCGGAGGTCCACCACAGCGCCCACGGCCAGCAGGTCATCGAGCGGTTCTTGTACCGGGCGGCGGGGATCGCGCCGACCTGGACGACCGCGAGCGTCCTCGACGCGGCCGTCGAGGAGGTCCGCCACGTCGTCGGCGACGGGCGCGCCGTCTGCGGGCTCTCGGGCGGCGTGGACTCCGCGGTCGCGGCAGCCATCGTGCAGCGGGCGATCGGCGACCGGCTGACGTGCGTCTTCGTCGACCACGGGCTGCTCCGGCTCGGGGAAGCCGAGCAGGTCGAGCGGGACTTCGTCGCCGCGACCGGCATCCGGCTCGAGACCGTCGACGCCCGCGCCCGCTTCCTCGAGGCGCTGCGCGGCGTGGTGGACCCCGAGCGCAAGCGCAAGGTCATCGGGAGCGAGTTCATCCGTGCCTTCGAGCAGGCGGCGCGCGACGTCGAGGCGGAGGGCGGCGGGCCGGAGCACCTCGTGCAGGGGACCCTCTACCCCGACGTGGTCGAGTCCGGCGGCCCCCGCGGCGACGGGGCGGGAGGGTCCACGATCAAGTCGCACCACAACGTGGGCGGGCTCCCCGAGGACCTCGGGTTCACCCTCGTCGAGCCGCTGCGCCGGCTGTTCAAGGACGAGGTCCGCGCGCTCGGGCTCGAGCTCGGGCTCCCCGAGCGCATCGTGTGGCGCCACCCGTTCCCGGGGCCCGGCCTCGCCGTCCGGATCGTCGGCGAGGTGAGCGAGGAGCGGCTCGACGTCCTGCGCCGGGCCGACGCCGTCGCCCGTGAGGAGCTCACCGCCGCCGGCCTCGACCGCTCCGTCTGGCAGTTCCCCGTCGTGCTCCTCGCGGACGTGCGCTCGGTGGGCGTCCAAGGGGACGGGCGCACCTACGGGTACCCCGTCGTGCTGCGGCCGGTGACGAGCGAGGACGCCATGACCGCCGACTGGGCCCGGCTCCCCTACGACGTGCTCGAGCGGATCTCGACCCGCATCACCAACGAGGTGCCCGAGGTGAACCGCGTGGTCCTCGACATCACGAGCAAGCCGCCGGGCACGATCGAGTGGGAGTGACTCAGGGCTCGAAGGGCGGCCGCGCGTGCCCGAGGAGCGTCGCCGTCCCGTAGCCGAGCCCCGCCCAGCTCCCCACGTCGACGCGGAGCAGCGCGACGGCGCACGTCGGGAACGAGGCCGGCGCCGCGTGCCCCTCGTCGTCGGCGCCGAGGAGCTCGAGGGCGACGGCGTGGATCGCCGGGTTGTGCCCGACCACCATGACCGAGCGGAGCGCCGGGTCCAGGGTGCGCAGCTCGGCGAGCACGTCTGTGGGGGACCCGTAGTAGAGCCGCCTGCGCCGGTCGACCTGCGCCCCGAGCGCGTCGGCGACCGCAACGGCGGTCTCGGTCGTCCGGGCTGCGGTCGACGTCAGGACGAGCCGGGGCTCCTGTCGCGCACCGAAGCCGAGGTCGCCCGCGCGGATGCGAGCCCCGAGCGCGGCGGCATCCCGTCTCCCCCGGGAGGTGAGGGGACGCTCGTGGTCGGTCCCCCCGTGCGGCGGATCGGGTGCGGCCTTGGCGTGGCGGAGCAGCCACAGGTGGAGCCCCTCTCCGTGGCCGCCCCCGCTCACGGGACGACGGCGCGGCGGCCCTCGATCGCCCGCCCGAGCGTGAGCTCGTCGGCGTACTCGAGGTCCCCGCCGACGGGAAGGCCGCTCGCGAGGCGGGTGACGGTGATCTGCAGTGGCGTGAGCAGCCGTGCGAGGTACATGGCCGTCGCCTCGCCCTCGAGGTTCGGGTTCGTGCACAGGATCGCCTCGGTGATCCCTTCCGAGGCGACCCGCTCGAGGAGCTCGCGGACCCGCAGCTGGTCGGGGCCGATGCCCTCCAGCGGGTTCAGGGCACCGTGGAGCACGTGGTAGCGGCCGCGGAACTGGCGCGTCCGCTCGACGGCGACGATGTCGCGCGGGTCCTCCACGACGCACACGACGTGGGGATCCCGGCGTGTGTCGGCGCACACGTCGCAGAGGTGGCCCGACTCCGCCACGTTGAAGCAACGCTCGCACAGCGTGGTGCGCTCCTTCAGCGCCGCGATGGCGTCGGCGAGCCGACGTGCGTCCTCACCGGGGACCTTGAGCAGGAAGAAGGCGATCCGCTGCGCCGACTTCGGCCCGATGCCCGGCAGCCGGCCGAGCTCGTCGATGAGCGCCCGGAGAGAAGCCGTGTACACCGTTCAGGCGCCCCTCAGAATTCCTCGGCGCCGGGGAACGCCTCGAGGAGCCGCGCCGCTGCGACCGTCTCGGGCGGGCCAGAGGGCTGGTCGGGATCGATCTCGTCGTCGGGCAGGAGCGACGCGGCGTCCGCGTGGGCAGCTCCCCGGGACTCAGGGCCCGGGATGTGGCTCGGGGTGCCCCCGTCCCTCGCCGCGCGCGGTGGCTCCGCCTCGTCGACCGCGAGCGCGAGCGACACCGGCGTGCCGAAGTACGCCCCGATCGCCTCCTCCACGATGCCGCGCACCTCCTCGCAGCGTTGGCGGTGCGCGTCGTTGGGCAGGGCGAAGGTGGCCACCCGCCCCTCCACCGAGAGGAAGCGTCCCGCGCTGTAGAGGGCCTTGGCCCTCGCCGGCAGCCCCCGCAGGATGTGGTCGCCCCAGGCCTCGACGATCCGGTCTCGGTCCGGCGCTTGGGGCGCGCTCGAGGCTCCGGGGCCGCCCGCTGCCGCCGGTTGCGGGGCCGGCAGGGTGGCCGAAGTCGGCGAGACCGCTGGCGGGGTGTCGGCCGGGGGTGCCGGCGGGGCCGGCGGGGTGTCGGCCGGGGGTGCCGGCGGGGCCGGGAGGGTGTCGGCCGAGGAGCGAGCGGCCTGCGCACCCAGCCTGGTCTCGCGGTCCTTCGCCCGCTGCCGGCGCAGCGCGCCGAGCCCGGGGCGCTCCTCGGGTGACGAGCCGGCCGCGGCGGGGACGTCGGGCGCCTGGGAGGTCGGCTGGAGCGGTGCGGCCGGGACGCTCGGGGCGCGGGCCGACGCGAGCGCCGCGCCCGCCACGGCCTGCTCGAGATGCGCGACCCGGTCGAGGAGGGCCGCCGTCGAGTCGTCGAGCTCCGGGCGGGCCAGCCGGACGAGCGTCACCTCGAGCACGGCGCGCGGGTCCGGCGCGTCGCGCATGTCCACCTGCGCCTTCCCGATCGCCTCGATCGCGCGCACCACTCGGGCGAGGCCGAGCCGCGAGGCTCGCTCCCCGAGCCGCTCCCGCTCGGACCCCGCGGCGGCGCAGAGCTCGGGGGCGAGCGCGACGAGGAACGCCTGCCGCAGGTCGTCCACGAGCTCCGAGGCGATCTGCTGGGGCCCCCAGCCGGACTCGTGGAGCGCCGCGACACCGACGAGCACCTGTCGGGCGTCCTCGGCCGCGAGCGCGTCGGTCAGCCCCGCGACGTCCGGTCGGAGCGCGTCGGCCGACCCCGAGGCCACCACCTGGTCGAGTGCCGACAGGGCGTCGCGTGCGGAGCCACGCCCTTTGCGCACGGCGACGGCGATGTCGTCGTGCCCGAGCCCGAGGCCAGCGGCCTCGCTCACGTCGCTGAGGAGGCCCTCGAGCGTCTCGGCACCGATGAGGCCGAACTCGAGGTGCTGGGTACGGCTCCTGATGGTCGCCGGGACCCGCTGCGGGTCGGTCGTCGCCAGCACGAAGACGACGTGGCCGGGCGGCTCCTCGAGCGTCTTCAGCAGGGCGTTGGCCGCTGCGTTCGACAGCATGTGGACCTCGTCGACGATGTAGACCTTCCAGCGCCCGGGCGTCGCCAGCGCGGCATGGGCGATGAGGTCCCGCATGGCGTCGACACCGTTGTTGGATGCGGCGTCGAGCTCGTGCACGTCGAAGGAGCTCCCCTTTGCGATCTCGACGCACGACGTGCAGGAGCCGCACGGCTCCCCGTCGACCGGGGCCGCGCAGTTGAGCGCCCGGGCCAAGATGCGCGCGGTCGAGGTCTTGCCCGTCCCCCGGGGACCGCTGAAGAGGTAGGCATGGGCCACGCGCCCGTCGCGCACCGCCCCCTGGAGCGCACGGACCACGTGGGTCTGGCCCCGCAGCTCGGCGAACCTGCCGGGCCGGAAGCGGCGGTAGAGGGAGACGAACTCACTGCCTGCCTGGGCGTCTCCACCGTGCTCGGACCCGTGCTCGGACGCGTGCTCGGACGCGTGCTCGGAGGCGTGCGCAGTCGCTTCGGCCACGAGGACCGAGCCTACCGGGGGGGTCTCTCGCCGCACCGGGCCGTCGCGCCCCGCCTCTGCGGGGCGCTCGTCCGGCGGCCGGTGCGATGGCCAGGTTGGCTACGGCACACGGCCTCACCCGCTGAGAGCTGCTGCCTTCCGACCCTGACTCGGTTCACGAGCGGCCGTTGCGCAGGACCCGGCCACCGCACCAGGCGCCGGCGTGCCGGCGTCGCGGGGCAAGGCTACCCGCACGGCCGGAGCCCATCGGCCGGGCTCGATCGGCCGGGCTCGATCGGCCGGGCTCGATCGGCCGGGACACTCGGCGGGCCTCGATCGGGGCAGACCGGCCGGGACACTCGGCGGGCCTTGATCGGGGCAGATCGGCCGGGACAGCCCGCCCCAACCGGGTAGCCTGGCTCGGCCGCGGCCGAGGCCGGGGCATTCGGGAGGCGTGCGAGAGCGGCCGAATCGGCACGATTGGAAATCGTGTGTGGGGCAACC
>Ga0209061_1002116_pt1 | contig 27137 bp, 23 predicted proteins | sample Coa_R1_10_FD_187157 | JGI IMG/M metagenome (GOLD analysis project Ga0209061, IMG submission 187157) | Surface soil microbial communities from Centralia Pennsylvania, which are recovering from an underground coalmine fire - Coalmine... | ecosystem: Environmental > Terrestrial > Soil >... | reverse complement strand
GATGAGGTTGCCCACGCCATTCAAGACGGCGGAAATGTGGTATAATACATGGGCTATTGGAAAAAATATTCTACTCATACTACGGGGAAGCGAGACGATGCCAGAATTTAAAGTAGAGGCCCCCTTTGAGCCAACCGGCGATCAGCCCGATGCCATCGCGAAGCTTGCGCAGGGCATCAGAAATGGCTACAAGTATCAAACGCTGCTGGGCGTGACCGGCAGTGGCAAAACCTATACCGTTGCTAAAGTTATCGAGCAGGTTCAGAAGCCGACGCTGGTGCTCGCCCCGAACAAAACCCTGGCGGCCCAGCTCTATAGCGAATATAAAGAATTCTTCCCCAATAACGCCGTTGAGTATTTTGTCTCCTACTACGACTACTACCAGCCAGAGGCATATATTCCGCGCACGGATACCTACGTCGAAAAAGAGAGCATGCTCAACGAGGAGATCGAGAAGCTGCGCCTCTCGGCCACACGCAGCCTCTTCGAGCGACGCGATGTACTGATCGTCGCCTCCGTCTCCTGCATCTACGGCCTGGGCAGTCCCGAGGAATATGGCGAAGTGGTATTGACGCTCAAGGTCGGCGAGGAGCGGCCCCGCAACCGCATCCTGCGCCACCTGACCGAGATCCAGTACGAGCGCAACGACGCCAACTTTATTCGCGGGCGCTTCCGCGTGCGCGGCGATGTGCTGGAGATCTTCCCGGCATACGAAGATGTGGCTGTGCGCGTCGAGTTCTTCGGCGACGAAATCGAGCGTATGACCGAGATTGATCCGCTGACCGGCGAGGTGCTCGGCCAGCGCCAGCGGCTCGACATCTACCCGGCCAAACACTGGGTAACGACGCAGCAGCGGCTTGAGAAGGCCATACAGGCGATAGAGGCCGAGCTTGAGGAGCGCCTGGCGCAACTCGAATCCGAGGGCAAGATCCTGGAGGCCGCACGGCTCAAGCAGCGCACCAACTTCGATATCGAGATGCTGCGCGAAACCGGCTTCTGCTCCGGCGTCGAGAACTATTCGCGCCACCTTGCCGGGCGTGCGGCGGGCGAACAGCCCTGGACGCTGCTCGATTACATGCCCGATGATTACCTGCTCGTCGTCGATGAGTCGCACGTTGCCGTGCCGCAGGTTCGCGGCATGTTCGCCGGTGATCGCTCGCGCAAACAGGTGCTCGTCGACTATGGCTTCCGCCTCCCCTCCGCCCTCGACAACCGGCCATTGACCTTCTCAGAGTTCGAGCAGGAGATCAACCAGGCGCTCTTTGTCTCGGCCACGCCAGGCCCCTACGAATACGAGCACAGCCAGGCCATCGTCGAGCAGCTTATTCGTCCAACGGGCCTCATCGATCCCGAAATCAGCGTGCGCCCGACCAGAGGCCAGATCGACGATCTGATCGCCGAGATCCGCAAACGCGTCGAGAAGGGCCAGCGCGTGCTGGTGACGACGCTCACGAAGAAGATGGCCGAGGACCTGGCCGACTACCTGCAAGAGCTTAACATCAAAGTTCATTACCTGCATTCGGAGATCGAAACCATCGAACGCGTCGAGATCTTGCGCGACCTGCGCCTGGGCGTGTACGATGTGGTGGTGGGCCTGGGCGTGTACGATGTGGTGGTGGGTATCAACCTGCTGCGTGAGGGACTTGATCTACCGGAGGTCTCGCTGGTGGCTATTCTGGATGCCGATAAAGAGGGCTTCCTGCGGTCAGAGGGATCGCTGATCCAGATGATCGGGCGCGCGGCTCGTCACGTCGAGGGCAGCGTCATCATGTACGCCGATACGGTGACGCATTCGATGCAGCGCGCCATCGATGAGACGAACCGCCGCCGCAAGCTTCAGATGGCCTTCAACGAGCGCCATCATATTACGCCGCGCGGCATCAAGAAAGAGGTCAAGACGCTCTCCGAACGCATCAAGGCGATGAGCGGGGCGAATATCGAGGAGCAGGATGGCAGGGCCGTCGCGATTGCCCTGGCCGGTATCCCCAAAGAAGATGCCCTGCGCCTGATCCGCGATCTGGAATCGCAAATGCGCACGGCGGCCAGACAATTAGAGTTCGAGAAGGCGGCGCAGTTGCGCGACCAGATCATCGAGATCCGAAGATCTATGATTGAATAGAATGTTCTCGTGGGCCGACCTCTGGCCGGCCCACGAGAACATTCTATTCAATCAAAAAAAATTTCACCCTTTACGAAAGGTTTTTTTTTGATGCCTCATCAACATGATATAAACCATCATGAGCCGGCGCAGAGCGACTATCTGAGCGGGCCGCGCATCCTGCCCCGGCGCGTGCGCCCCGATATGACCGTAGCTGAACTGATCGATGAGCAGTTCCAGGCGTATAACGCGGCGCGCCTCAATGAAGCGGCACGGCTCTACGTCGAAAAGATGCTCGCGCCCGAGCAAGATGTCACCGTCGGGCTGACGATGGCCGGTGCGCTGACGCCGGCGGGCCTGGGCGGCTGCATTCTCACGCTGATGGAGTATGGCTTTATCGATTTCATCATCAGTACGGGCGCCAACCTCTATCACGATATGCACTACGCGCTGGCGATGTCGCTGCATAGGGGCGACTTTCGCCTGGATGATACGAAGCTCCAGGAAGAGGGCGTCATCCGCATTTACGATATCCTCTTTGAGGATAAAGTTTTGCTGGACACCGACGCCTTCGTGCGCGAGTGCCTCAAAAGCTTGCCCAACCGGCCCATCTCGACATCAGAGCTGCATCATCACCTCGGCACGCAGTTGCTCAGAGCGGGCGTGCAGCCGGAATACTCGGTGCTGGCGCAGGCAGCGGCATGGAACGTTCCCATCTATACTTCCTCGCCAGGAGATTCGTCGATTGGCATGAACGTCGCCCGTCACGCGCTCGACGGCAGCCTGCTCACGCTCGATCCTCTGGCCGACGTGAACGAGACGACGGCCATTGTGCAGCATGCCACGCGCAACGGCGTGATTATCCTCGGCGGTGGCAGCCCCAAGAATTTCTATTTGCAGACGCAGCCGCAGCTCTGGGAGGTGCTCGGCATCAACAAGGGAGGCCACGACTACTTCATTCAGATCACTGCCGACGCACCGCACTGGGGCGGCCTTTCGGGCGCGACGCCTTCGGAGGCAGTTTCGTGGGGCAAGATCAAGCCGGACCAGTTACGCGATACCGTCGTGGTCTACGGCGACTCCACTATCGCGCTGCCGCTGCTGACCGCGTATGCTGTGAGCAGGGCGCGGCCACGCCCGCGCCGCGAACTCTTCGCCAGGCGCGAAGAGTTGCTCAAAGAACTCAAAGCAGCCTACGAGAGCGGGAAAAAAGCTCGACCTTAATAGCATTTTCCACCTAATGAAAAGCCGGGGCCTGCCTATTAGGTGGAGCGCCGGCTGACATTTAGGTAGACAACGCATTTGCTTTTAGGTGGAGCGAGCGCTGACATTTAGGTGGAAAGGACCTGCTCGTTGGATGGCAGAAGCGGATTTTCCTTTGCATTAGCTTGACAACCTAATATATAATATCATCCTGTGTGCCAATGATTGCACACAGATGAAAGCGCGCCTGGTTGCAGCCCGCTAGCAACCAGCGCGCCATACAAGCTATGTTCGAAGGAGGAAGCTACAATGCTTGTCCACTTGATGTTGGAACTCTACCACGTTGATCGCCAGATCTTGAGCGATGAGCCGCTGATCCGCCGCGTTCTGGATGAATATCCCGCTCGCATCGGTATGGAGAAGGTGAGTCCGGTACATCTGTACGATATTCAAACCTCCAATCCCTTAGATGATGGCATGTCCGGCTTCGTGGTCATTGCCCAGAGCCATGTCAGCCTGCACGCCTGGCCCGAGTACGGCGAAGTCGATATCGACATCTGCTCCTGCAAGGAGTTCAGCCAGGAGGACGCTATCGCCTTTGCTAAAGAGATGTTCCAGACCGAGGATGTCGAAGCGCATTTCGTGGTCCGCGCGAATCGATCTCTGCGCCCGAATACGCCCGATCCGGCACGCTACGAAGCCGCCCTGGCCGAACGTTTAGCAAAAACGGGGGTGCGCTAAGGGCAAGAAGAAAAAAGCGAAGTGTGCCTTCGCTTCGGCGCTGACCGATAACGGAGGGTGAGGCGCGGTCCGGTCCAACTGGATGCAGCTTCACTCTCCATTTTATTTCTACGAGAAGCCGGGATATCGTACACTGAAAAGGCATATGGTGGTTGATTTATGAACGCAATAGGAGAAGTGATGATGCAACGGCTGTCTCGATGTTAGTCGTTACATTCCATTATCCCGAAAGAGAGTCTATGGCTATATGAAAGATTCGCTTGTAACCCAATTTGGCGCGCCCGATGCTCCATACTGCGATCCAGAGCGAGCGCGTGTGACGATCATTCCGGCGCCGCTCGAATATAGCGTTTGCTATATGAAAGGCACGGAGCACGGACCGCAGGCGATCCTCGACGCATCGAGCCAGATGGAACTCTATGACGAGGAGCTTGACTGCTGCCCCATCGAGATCGGGATCCATACTCGTCCCGCGCTCGACTATCATGGCATGGATCATGCCGCCGCGCTCCAGGCCACCGGAGACGCGGTGCGCGAGGCGCTACAGCGCGGGCAAATGCCCTTCACGCTTGGCGGCGAGCACTCGCTTTCCGCTCCAGCTATCGCTGCTGTACGCGAACGGTATCCCGATCTGACCGTGGTACATATCGATGCTCATGGAGATCTGCGCGATCAGTTTGAGGGCACGCCCCTTTCGCATGCCTGCATCGAGCGGCGCGTCGTCGATATGGGCATCCCCCTGCTGGAAATCGGCGTTCGCAGCATCAGCCCCGAAGAGGCCGCGTTCCTGAAGACAGGGCCAGATGTGGCTATCGTCTATGCTCACGATATGGCGCGGGGCCGCGCTACTGTTCCCTGGGAACGTCTGGGAGTGCATACCTACCTTACCCTGGACCTCGATGCTATCGATCCCGCCGAAATGCCAGCCGTGGGCACGCCGGAGCCGGGCGGCCTTTCCTGGTATCAGACGCTCGATCTGCTGCGCGAAATCTTCCGGCGCACCACGGTTGTCGGCATGGATGTCGTCGAACTCTGCCCTATGCCCGGCCAGACGCGGGCTGATTTCCTTGCGGCAAAGCTTGTCTATAAGATGATCGGCTACCGCTGGTTTGGGCAGCGTTGACTTTAGCGATCTCTTTTACTCGGGCAAATGCGCTACTGCTTCGATTTCGATCAGGAGTTCCGGGAGGGCCAGTTTGCGTACTTCTACAAGCGTGCTCGCGGGCGGGTGTTCAAGTTAACGCCTGTGGGACCTGCCTCCGTCTTTTCCTCCCAGATCTATAATATAGACAGAGAGACATAAGGCCAGCCCGGCAAGAGGCATAGACAAGATGCGAAGGCGATGCTTAGAATAACGCGTGGAGCGACAACTTATATATTGCAGGCGATAGCGTATCTCGCACTTCTGAGCATGCTGCTCGCTGGCTGCAATGCGCCCGCAGCCGCGACCACCGGCGGCGCGCATAAGACCACTTTTCAGACTTCATCCCACCAATCGATCTTCTATAGCACGGATCCGCACGACGTACTCATACGCACATTTTATGGCGGCGGCCTCCAGGGCACACTGGAGTTTGGGCCGCAGGTGAGCGTCTACGGTGACGGAACGTATATCTTAAACCTCGACCAGGAGGGGAAACTGGATAGCGCCGCGCTGCAACAATTGCTCTCCATGCTGGTAGGTAACGATGGCCTGCTCAGCTTCACGCGCCGCCAGTTCGCCGATATTCCAGATCAGGATGCCACGTTTTTAGAATTGTCGCTTAACGGCAAGCGCGAAGAATTGATGTATGGCTCATTCGGCAACATGCGGGAGAGCGCGCAGGATATGGATGAATACCGCCGTCTGGGCCAGGCGTTGAGCACGATCATGACGGCTCTCAAGGGGCCAACACAGCCCTATCGCAGCGATGCTACCGCGCTGCTGGTGCGCCAGATGTTCAGCCCCGACCTGAGCCGCCCAATCCCTACCTGGTCGCTACCCGACTTCACGCTCGCTCAGGCCGCCGTCTATGAGTGCGGCGTTATCCCACCCGACGAGGTGGGCCTTAACCCTGAGACGGCCTGCCTCAAATATACCATTCCCCAGCACGCGATCCTGCTCACCCAGGTGCAGGCGCGTGCTATCCAGGCGCAATTAAAGGGATCACAGGGCACTTTCACCGAAGGAGGGCTGTATTATTCCGTTATGCTGCGCCCCCTGCTCCCCGACGAACAGGCGACGAAGGCGCTGGCAATGTTCGGCAGCGCGCAGGAGGGATATAGCGGTGTGCCCCTGCTGACAAATGGAAAGGTTCCTCCGGTGCCAGCGACAACGCCTTCATCATAAGCAACTTTCCCGTGCGTGGCCGCGCGATTGATCGCGCTCGTCTGGCCTGTGAAGGGGATTGATGGTGCGATCAATCGCGCGGCCACGTCCATCTATCATCACCGGACAGTTTTTCAAGCTTTATAAAAGCTCGCCACTTCTCGCCGAATGTGGTATACTATTGCAGGCGCGCCCCTCCTCTTATCGCCTGAAGATATGGCGCGCCACGTTTTCCAGTGCATACTCACGAAACCTGTTCAAGAATAAACAGGGTATTGCCAGACACCACCATCTCGCGTATGCCGGTAGGAGCCTGCTTACGAGGGCGCAGGTGTAGCAGCCGTTCAAAAAACGGCTGAGGATTGAAACAAACAAGCAAACCAGAGTAGGTGCGGAACGACTGAGGGGAGGAAGTACAAGGATCTTGCCGATCCAACCACTACCTGGACAGTAGAATCCCCCAAATGTGAAAGGAAACATGACCAGAGAATTCAATACGCATCGGCGAAATAACTCGCCCTTGCCGCCTCGCAACAGGCCATCAGGTCGCTACAACGAAACGCGACCTCCACAACGCCCTGGCCGCCATCGCCTCAGTCGCGCGGAGGTAGATCGTGGATGGGAATCCGGGGCGCAATTCAATCACGCAGATTACCGTCCCCGCAATGGGAACGGGCAGGCATCGCCCAACAACAGGCGCAATTACCAGTCACCGGCGCATCCCTCTTCCTCCCCCAATGCTTCCGGTAACTACAGGTCTCAGGGTAATCAGGGCAGGTCTTATGATAACCGTCGCGAAGGCTACCAGGGCAGCCAGCCGCGCGATAGATTTGCTGGCCCCGGCAGGTACAGCTCCGATGAGCGGCGTTTTCGTGACGAACCCGGCAGGTACAGCTCCGATGAGCGGCGTTTTCGTGGCGAGCGCGGCCAGTCGCCAGATAGCCGGGGCCACAATGCCGGGCGAGACAGTCGCCCACCGCGCGAATTTGACCGGGGCGCGCCACGCCCCTATGAGCGCGGCGGCAACAGGTCATCTGGTCAGAGTCGTCCACCGATACGCAATGCGCAGAGGCCCGCGCCGCCGCGCCGCCCGCAGCGCTTCACGGAGCAATTTGAGGGCGACTACGAGCGTTTCAGCGACGACGAGGATGACATTCCCTACCCATCCCCGCGACCTTCCGGCAGGCCCTTCCGTGGCGAGCGCGTCCATCGTGCATCCCACGCGCAAGCGCCAGGGGAGCGACATGTCACACGCCTGCCTGATGGGCGCGTGCTCAAAGGTCCTCGCCCCGTACAGCGCAGAGATGCCGAGTTCTGGACGGAGATAGCCGAGGATACCGAGGAACTGCTGGGAAATGTGCATACGCCTGTTCCACCTCGGCATGGAGGGAAGCACGCAACCGGAAAGGCGGAGCGCAAGAAGAATAGCGCTCCGCGCTCAACCGCGCGAGCAAAGGCGGTGCCAGCAGATGGCGCTCCGCGCCCCTTGAGCGCTTACAGAAAGGCCGGATCTGCCGGACGCGGAGCGCGCGCCACCGGCTCCAGGCTGCCACAGCGCCGTTTCAGGGGATCAGCACATTAAAGGTTTTTTGCCGCCTGTGGCGGCTTGCCTGTTGATAGTGGGTGCTGCCAGGGCGGCCGCAGGCCGCTCTGGCAGCACCCACTATCAACGACAGCGAAGCGCCGCAGGCGCCGAGCCGTCTGGCAAAAAGGTGTTTCATTATGCTCTATCCAGGCTACCTTAATCTCTATGAAAGTGGTGAATTAGCGCAGCGCGCCACAGCCGCGTGGGAAATCCTGCGAAGCTGCACCATCTGCCCACAAAATTGCCGCTGCAACCGCATCGCCGGCAAAACGGGCGTCTGCCACTCCGGCACCGAGGCTATCGTCGCCTCGTGGAATGTACATCGACGCGAGGAGCCACCCATCAGCGGAACGCGCGGGGCAGGAACGATCTTCTTCGGCTATTGCCAGGCCCGCTGTACGTATTGCCAGAACTACTCGCTCAGCCAGGGAGGACTGGGCCACCGCGTCGGACCGGAAAGACTGGCCGATATGATGCTCTACCTCCAGAAAAAACGCTGCCACAATCTGGACCTCGTTACGCCGACGCACTTCGTTCCCCAGATCCTGGCCGCGCTCGTCATCGCCTGTGGCAAAGGGCTGCGCCTTCCCATTGTCTACAATTGCGCGGGCTACGAGAATATGGAGACGCTCAGGCTGCTGGACGGCGTGGTGGACATTTATTTGCCCGACGCCAAATATTCCGATAATAAAAATGCCCTGCGCACCTCAAAAATGCCGCGCTACGTCGATCACAACCAGCAGTCGCTGCGCGAAATGTATCGCCAGGTGGGACCGCTCCAACTCGATGAGGAGGGCATCGCGCGGCGCGGCCTGCTGATCCGCCATCTCGTCATGCCGCAAGATATCTCCGGCACGCGCGAAGTGCTGCGCTGGATAGCAAACGAACTGGGGCCTGACACGCCAATCAGCCTGATGGATCAGTACTTTCCGGCATGGAAAGCTGTGAACGATCCCGTGCTGAACCGGCGCCTGAGCTGGGCCGAGTATCGCACGGCGCTCGACGCGCTCGACGAGTTTGACTTCACCAGCGGCTATGTGCAGGAGGATCTGGTAGAAGTAGACGTAACGGCAGAGATATAAAGAGCGCCCGGCAGGTCTGAATTATGTCATCCTGAGTGGCGGCCAGGGATCCGATTCTGAGGTCACGCAGATCCTGCGCTGCCACTCAGGATGACATGTCTGGACCTGAGGTTAACGCCGGTGAGGGGACACCCGCTTGCATACCGGCTATTCGCCCACATGGACAGAGCGCGTTATAATCTAACAGGGGGAAAGCTTCTCATACGGGATAAAGTGTCCATGTAAGGGAGGCGATTTTTCTCATCATTGCCAGGCGGATGCTCTGGTTCGTGCCAGCAGGTAGACGAAATGGAGAATTTCTCTATGAACACTACGGCCACTTTGAGCCGACTTTTTGCCAGTATCCAGGGCGATCTCGATCAGGTCGATAAAACCTTTCAGGAGCGAGCAACCTCTGGACTTGACATTCTCAATTCCGCTTCGATGCATGCTCTCGGATCGCCAGGGAAGCGCCTTAGAACAGCTATTACTCTGTTATCGGGAAAGCTGAACAACTATCGCTTTGATAAGCTGCTTCCCCTGAGCGTCGCGTTTGAGATGGTCCATCTGGCAACGCTTATTCATGATGATATCGTAGACGAGGCGGCAACGCGGCGTGGCAACCCGACGGTAAACGCTGTATGGGGCGATAAGATCGCTATTCTGCTTGGCGACTATTACTTCGCCAAGACCGCTGGCCTCATCGCCGATATCAACGATAACCGCATCGATCACCTCTTCTCGGACACGGTGGCGATTGTCTGTGAAGGCACGATCATGGAGATGATGACGGCGGGCCGCATCGACCTCACTATTGAGGCATACTACGAAAAGATCAAGCATAAGACAGCCTGCCTCATCGCGGCCTGTAGCAAAGGCGGGGCCATCGTCAGCGAGGCGTCCGACGAAGAAATCGCGCTGCTGCACGACTATGGCATGAATCTCGGCATCGCTTTCCAGATTATTGACGACATTCTGGACTATACCCAGGATCAATCCACCATCGGCAAGCCCGCCGGCAACGATCTGCGTCAGGGCATGGTCACGCTTCCCTTGATCTACGCCTTGCAGGCACCAGGGCAGAATGGGCACTACCAGCGCGTACAGAGTGTGCTCAATGGAACACTGCGCGACGAAGAAGATATACAGCCTGTCATTGATTGGGTGACGAACAACGGCATCAAAAATGCCCTGGCGGACGCTGATCGCTACGCACGTAGAGCGCGCGAAGCCCTGCACTGCTTCCCGGCTTCGCCAGATCGCGATATTCTGGATCAGCTTATCGACTTTGTGATAGCGCGCAGGCAGTAGAGGTCAGGGTTTGACAATGAGCCAAAGAGTATCCTGGGAAGAGAAGTTCCGCGAGACGGGTGGAAAGCGTCCCTACGTTCAGCGCCTCTTCGGACGCATCGCCCGCATCTACGATCCCATGAATCGCCTGATGAGCTTCGGTCTTGATGGCTACTGGCGCGAACGAGCCGCGCGCTATCTGGCATTGGGAACCGGCGAGACCGGCCTTGACCTGGGCGTTGGCACCGCCGACCTTTCCATTGCCGTTATCCGCCGTTCAGGTCCGGGCACGCGCATGATTGGCATCGACATCACCCCTGAAATGCTGGAGCAGGGACGCGCGAAGCTGGCGCGCCTGGGCCTTGAGGACCGCATCGATCTGCGGCTCGGAGATGCCGAGCATATCGATCTGCCCGACAACAGCGTTGACGGCTGCTGCTCAGCCTTCACGGTACGCAACCTGACGGACATCGAACAGGGCTTCCGCGAGATGCTGCGCGTTGTACGTCCTGGCGGGCGCGTGGTCTGCCTGGAGATCAGCCATCCCCCTGGCAAAATCTTCGGCACCCTCTTTCACTGGTACTTTTACCGGCTCGCGCCGCTTTTCGGCAGTATCATCGGCAAGGCATTTGAAGAATACCAGTATCTGCCGAACTCGCTCACGCACTTTCCCGACGCACCCCAACTCCAGGCGATCATGGAGCGGGCAGGGTGGAGCGATGTGCGCTTCTACCGGCTCAGCGCGGGCATCGTAGCGCTGCACGTGGGAACCAAAAGAGCGAGCGAATAACGCTGCTTAGCTATCCCGTTACTCTTTAGAAGAAGCCTCCGGGATGTGAGGGAGAAAAATTTGTCTGAGGGTGGAGCGATGTGCGCTTCTACCGGCTCAGCGCGGGCATCGTAGCGCTGCATGTGGGAACCAAAAGAGCGAGCGAATAACGCTGCTTAGCTATCCCGTTACTCTTTAGAAGAAGCCTCCGGGATGTGAGGGAGAAAAATTTGTCTGTCCCTGGCATGGAGCCGAATACTCCCGTGCTGATGGGCGCAGAATCAGCGGGCCTGTTCGCCAGGATGCTCGCCTCATGGTTTTACCAACCCGCATCGAGGATAACGTATTAACCTATGTGTATGGGGAATGAGGAACGGCCATATATAGTCTTCCTGACAGCGGTTCGCTGTCAGGAAGACTATATATGGCCGTTATTATAATCTCTTGATGGCGGACGTTTTTATAGCAAGCCCCGGCTAAACGCCACCACGAGGATCAGGCAGACGATGATTCCGGCGAGCCACCAGAACGAAATCTGGGCATCATTGCTCGGCTCCAGCGGCGGCAAATCCTCCGGGGCAGGCAGCAGGAGGCGGCGCTCCTGCGCTTCATCATCAAGCACCGAGGCCATCATGCCAGGCAACAACTGCTCAACGCCGCCGGGAGCGCCCTGTACCCCCTGCGCCAGCGGATTCGGCATGGAAGGCGCGGGACGCTGCGCGGCTGTACCGGGGAATGATGCCCCTCTCTGGGCGACGCTGCCGCTTACTGACCGCATCGACAGCAATTCCTGGCGCAGTTCGGCAGGCCGCTGATAGCGCTGGCTGGCAATAGGACGCAGCCCTTTGGAGAGGATTGCGTCAAGTTGTGGAGATACATTCGGGTTGAGCCGCTGCGCCTGCGGAATGCTCCCGCTGCTGGCTACGGCTGCTGGCACGCTCCCCGTCGCTACATGATAAGCGGTAGCAATAAGCGAATACAGATCCGAGCGCGTATCTACGACGCCACGCGAGAACTCGGGAGCCATATAGGGCGAGAGCCGCAAGCGATCTATGCCCGCGATAAACTGCGTGGCCCCACCGGCCAGAATGATAGAAAAGTTTGTGAGGATGTATTGTGAGCCGGAACGAACTGAGATGATATGCTCTGGTCGAATCAGGCCATGTACCAGCGGGGGCGTCTGCTGAGCTAATAGATCGAGCACTTCGGTCATTTGCAGGCAGCATTCGATGACATCCTGCTCCGGCAGCGCCCGGCCAGTGCGTCGGAGGTGCGCCAGCAGAGACTCGCCCTCAACAGGCTCAAAGACAAAGAAGTTGCGCTCCTGATCGCTAAAAGCATCCCACAGCGTCGGGATATGCGGATGCCGGCCAACCGAGGTCAGTGCCATCGTCGCCGCGCGCAGCGTGGATTGCATAATCATCGATCCGCTCTCCGGGGTTACGACCTCACAGATCATCACCCGAGCGCCCGAGCGCTGAGCGTCCTCGGCAATCCACATCGCCTCATAGGCGCCAGCCAGCCACTCCTGGCGGCTTAGCGACTCACGCAGGCGATACCGGCCATTGCGTAGCAGCGTGCCAGGCATGAGCAAAGGCGCCGCCGGGGCCTGCTCGCCGCTCCGTGATCCCATCTGAGTGGGGAACGAGACGCCCGATACCTGTGCAGCGCGCGCACGTATCCCTCCCTGCGGTATACCGTCATTCACCAGGCGACTCGGGCGCAGTGAAGAGGGCTGGCGCATCAGGTCGGGAGATGCGTAATCCAGCGGGCGTGACGGCACGCTTTTTTGCAGAGGAAGATCAGTACTGGAACCCGGCCTTTGTCCCGTATGCACTGATCCAGGCGAAGACAACGACTGAGAAGTCCTGCCCGCCGGAGCGCCATCCTCGCGCGCGGTCCCATTGGGCGAAGAGGGGCTGGCCGGACGCTGCGAATGTGGCATCGACCCGGGAAGAGATCGAGGCATCTCCACGCCCGAGGCGCGCTTCGAGCCGAGCGGTTGTGATGGGTTTGCCGGACCGCCGGCCTCTCGTTGTGGCCTGGGAAACGGAGTCGGGGGGATCTCCATCGAGATCCCGCTATTGGGTCCGGGCACTGCCTCTTTTACCTGCGATGATTGCGACTTATTCGATGCAGATGGCAGCTTTCCCGGCTGCAACTGCTGGCTCTGTGGGGTTGACTGATTACGCGCAGCCCCTCCCGAACGCCCGGGCAGGTGAACGAGAAGGCCACAGCGCGAACAAGGACTTTTACTTACATCCCACTCATTGCCACAACGTGGACACTTCATAATGTATCCCTCTCTGCTGAAATAAACCTGCGCTAGCTATAGCTTCACTACATATGCGAGGTCTTGAACAGTGAAATAAAAATAAGTTCCCCTTCGGTGTCGCCAGAACGAGTTCGTACAAATAGAAAGAGACGAGGTTAAGCGACGGCGCTGCTCTCCCCCCTGCCGTCTTCATGCCAGCAACGACAGACAAATCCCGGGGCATCCACTGCCCTCAAGACATGCGCCAGCATCAGGAAGTGCATATTTACGCACAAAGTATAGTTGAGCCGTCAGCCCGTGTCAACATCTCTACCTATTTTTGCTAGCCGGATGGTCCTGGTTATCGTACTCACTGGCACTCTCGGTTTGCGCCAGATTCCGGCCCCTGGACTGGTGCAGCGCGGCTGAACCAGTCCAGAGATACATTGAATTGTGTGAGAAAATGCGCGAAGCGTATTTTCTCACACAATTCAATGTATAAAGCGAACGCCGCAGGCGCGAGCCAGCGTCGAGAGATGAAGTTGCGAGCCGAGACGCAGCCTAACGTCGATTGCGCCCTATCGGCGCGATGCCATTGATGAACCCTTCCAGCACCTTTGCCAGATCATGGAGTTGCGTCGCCTCCACTATTGATATTTCGTGGCCCGGATGCGCCACCTGGAAGAGCAATTGCACTGCTGGATGCCTGACAGTGGCGCCCGGCTCGGTAGATGCCGATCCCAGCAGCGAGGCCCGCATGGCATCAACGCTGGCATTGACCTGCTCAAGCTGCCCAACATCGATGAAGCTGGCGGGTCTGGGCATATTCTGCCCCTGCTTTTCGGCTGCGCGGCTCATCTCCCACTGGCGGCGTGCCCTTTTGCCGGCGGAGCAGTAGCAAAATTCGGGATGCTCCGAATCAGAGTTCTGTAGTCCGGTATCATCACAAATCGGGCAGATCGGCATAGCTAACCTCCTCTTCGCCAGGGACGATTGACGTTAGCGATACTATATCATAATGGATAGACAATTGCGATACTGTTTACTCTTCTTTTTCCGCGCGCCCCTGCTCCTGTTCTCCTGCCCGATGCTCTTGCGGCATTCCCTCCTCTGGGGAAACTGGAGAAAAGGAGGGGTGCGAGGGCACCCCGCTTTCCCCTTCTCGGATAGAGAGCCTCTCGCGCACCGCAGCAGCAACGTTGCCGGCCATCTCCATAAATGCCATTGCCACCGGCGATTCCGCCATGCTCACCACGACGGGATAGCCTTTATCGCCGCTAACTACCGCCCCGGGATCCAGAGGGATGCGCCCCAGCAGCGGCAGGTCGTCGAGCAGGGCGCGCGCCTCACGGCTGCGCGGAAAAATCTCTATATGCTCCCCACAATGTGGGCAGAGCAGGCCATCCATATTCTGCACCAGGCCCAGCGGCGGCACCTGTCCCTTCTGGAACATCGCCAGGGCCTTCGCCGTATCAACGCGCGCGATATCCTGTGGAGTCGTCACCAGCACGGCGCCGTCGAGCTGCATTTCGCGGCACAGCGTCGCCTGCGGCTCGCTCGTGCCCGGAGGAAGGTCAATAATCAGATAATCCAACCTCCCCCAATCTACGGAGAAGAGAAGCTGGCGGATCAACAGTCCCAGCACATCCGGCATAGGTGCGACGGCCTGTTCCTCGCCGATAAAAAAGCCAACCGACATGATCTTGACGCCGTAGCGCAGCAGCGGCTTGAGCTTCTTCTCCGGGTCCAGGTTCTTGCGCTCCGCCAGCGGCAGCACAGCCTGCGTCCCCTCGCTGGCCGAACGTTTGCGCACCCCCAGCATCATGGGAATGCTCGGACCATAGGCATCGCCATCGAGCAGGCCAACGTTCGCGCCCTGCTTCGCCAGCGCAACGGCCAGGTTCACGCTCACCGTTGATTTGCCAACGCCTCCCTTGCCGCTGCCCACGGCCAGCAGAGCGCCGACCTGCTCTAAACGCGTTCGTTGTGTGCGTTGCACAACTATACTCCCAACCAGATTTCTTCAAAGGTCATCACGTCGTGTAATGTAGCCAAATATAGACATTTCTTCCATAATTCGCTTCTGTCTAAGGCCATGTTCCCTCCGAAAGCAGCTATCCTTTACTCTTCAAGCCATCTGTTCACGGCTTTTTTGTACTGCATTGGGTAGGTTGCGCCGCTTGTAGCGATATCTAACACGAAGTTCTTGTTCTCAGTGGAGGATACAAGCTGTGTGAAGCCCAAGCCTTTCAGGAGGTTGGCTACGTGCCTGGTGTCGGTTTGCGCGTAGATCTTCTCGATGACGATCCCTCTTGTTCCCATGCTGATGACCTCTCTTATAAGCTCCGAAATGAGTCGAGCAGCCCAATGTCGCCGTTGAGCCTTATTTACTGATTGTAACACAACAACAGATCGGATATAGAGAAAGTAGTGTTTTCCTGGCTCGTAAATGGCTATGTCCTGTGGGCGTGTCGGCGGCTTGATTTGGGCATTCAGAATATGCAAGATTTTTTGCTCCTCAAGAGGCAGAATGAATGCACAACCGACAACTTTCCCTTCGCTTCGGAGAATGTAACCAATATCGGGATTCCGCTCTATCCATGCCGCGCGTTTTTCAATGCTAATTCTTGAGAAGTATGTTTCTAGCAGTTCTGCTATTTCCGGCATATCATGTACTGTTGCTTTGCTAAAGGTGGCAGGTTTCAAACCGAGAGCACTCTTTTTCTTCCCAGGCTTCTTGACTTTTTTGCTTATGGCAGCTAATACTTGCTCTCTGGGATAGAATGCACCTCTTTGTCTTCCCTTCGGCAAGATACTTTCTATCTGTCCTGCATTCACGCGGCGGTGAAACGTGGCCTCTGATAATCCTGCTCGTAAGAAGGCTTGTTTTGCCTCTTGTGAGGTCATCAGATCGCGCTGTTCTTCAATGTGCTTTTCAGCATTCATGTCCTACCTATCTCCCCTCAATTGGTAGCTCTATGAAGCTTATTTTACCACATTGTAGCTTGCTTTGCCAGCAACTTTCAAAAATTAACGATCAAATTATTGATAAGATAGTTATTTGAGTGTAAAATTCGTGTATTGAGAGTTCTCACGCGAGACGGAAGTTGGATAAGAGCGTAGGGAATGCTGGCCAGGCGTTGCGAGCACCTGGCCAGCGGCGAGAGCCTAGAGCGTAAAGGCTGACCTAGACTCTCTCATCAGGATGATACCTGCATAGAGAGTCTGAAGTCAAGCAAGCACAGAAAGGAAATGCAAGATGTTAGACCAGATGCAGGTATCCCCCGTTGTTTCGCCTCTTGTGCAAGAGGAGCCGACCACGTTCATCAGCCCGATGCCCGAACAGGTCGTACTTGGGCATACCACCCTCACCAATGATTGTGAAGAGTTCTTACACGGCATCAATGGCGGTATCATGGCGTACTGCGAAATCGACTATGAGCGCACCGAAATGACTGCACAAGAACTTATGAAAGATCTCGCCGAAACTCTCCAGGATAAGAGCACGTCCCTGACCTGGTGCCTCGGTTTTATCACCGGACAGATTGCTGGATTGCTCAACCCTGATATTGCAGATACCAAAGAGCCTCAATCCTGTGTGGAGGTACTTTCTCGCAAGTGTCAGGCGCTCTATCCAGGACCCGACCACATTTCCTAGCTACATTCGGATGCTGCATCAAGCCGCAGGCATTGAGACGCTGCCGGTGGAAGTCGTGGCAACCATTTTTTAATGCGTTCGTGAAGGTGAGAAGGAAAGGAAGGCGGCCCCATGCAACTGACAGAGCAGCACGTGATCGGGCGCGATGATCCGCGCTACAGCGTGATCGATGAGGCTGCCTTCAAGTCGAAGAACTTGTACAATGCTGCCAACTACGAGTACCGGCAAGCGTTCTTTCACGAAGACAAGTATCTCACCTACAATCAAGTCCAGAAGCGCATGCAGTCGCATGAAGCATACAAGGCACTTCCAGCCAAAGTGAGCCAGCAAATTTTGATGGTGCTCGACAACAATTGGAAATCCTTCCGTGAAGGGCTAGCCGCCTACAACGAAGACCCTTCTAAGTTCATGGAGCGCCCGCGCCCACCCAAATACAAGCACAAGACAGAGGGCAGGAATATCCTCATTTACACGATCCAGGCTCTACAAGGAGGTCAGAGCAAAAAGGGCATACAAGGACGTATTCGACCATCGGGACTGCCTATCACGATCAAGACCCAACAGCAAGCGATCAATCAAGTTCGCATCGTCCCCCGCAACGGCTATTACGTCGTTGAAGTCATTTACACCAAAGCCCCCGTCCAGGCACACGTTGATCCTTCATTTTGCGTTGCCATTGATCTTGGTGTCACCAATTTAGCGGCGATAACTTCAAACCGTGCGGGCTTCATCCCGCAATTGGTTAATGGTCGCCCGCTCAAAGCCATCAATCAGTGGTACAACAAGCGCATGAAAGAGCTAGTTCTGTGCCTTCCCAAAGAGGACTGCGAGCGTGTCACCAAGCAGATGGAGCGCATCACCAATAAGCGCAATCGTCGGGTGAATCACTACCTGCATGCTGCCAGCAAGGCTATTATTGATTTTCTGGTCAAGCAGGGGATAGGCACGATCATTATTGGGAAAAATCCGTTCTGGAAGCAGGAAGTATGCATGGGCAAGCGGAATAACCAGAACTTCGTGCAAATCCCACATGCGCGCTTTATCGACATGCTCACGTACAAAGCGGCACTCGTTGGTATCCAGGTGGAGATCCAGGAAGAGAGCTATACGAGTCAGGCAAGCTTTCTGGACCTTGATCCCATGCCAGCCTATGATCCTGAGTGCCAGGGCAAGTCTATCTTCAGTGGGAAGCGGATCGGCAAGAGGAACCGCCTGTACCGTACCAGAGACGGACAGATCATCTGCGCCGATGTGAACGGTTCGTATAACATCTTGCGCAAACGTAAGCCTGATGCGTTTAACGCAGAGGGAATAGCGGCCTATGTAGTTCAGCCCTTACGGTTAGCCATAGCCGTATAAATCAAACAAAGGCGTGGTGTCCATAGATGTCCACATTCTTTGGAACTATACGAGCAATTGCGGCGCCTGACAAGACAGAAGCATTCCCGCCAACCTTGTCATGAAAGCGCCTCTCCGCATATACTGAAGAGAAGCACAACGCATTACTACATTAGATCAGGAGAATACATGTACCGCCTTCTCGCGCTGGACCTCGACGGAACCCTGCTCACGCCTCAGCATACCATTTCGGAGCGCACCTATGCCGCGCTGCAAAAAGCTGTCACAGCCGGCATGGCGCTCGTTGTGGCAACGGGGCAGACGCTCGATGTCCTGCGCGCTGTGTGCGCCCAACTACCGCTGGAGGCGCCACAGATCATCTATAATGGAGCGATCATCGCCGATATACGCAATGGGGCCATACTGCACGAGCAGCTCGTACCGCCAGAACACATTCTATCCGCCCTGGCGTTGATCCACAACTTCGGCCTGCATGGCGTCTATCACACGCGCGGGCGCGTCTACGTCGATCAGGGAACGCCCAATGCCCGCCAATGGTACCGCCCGCCCGTTCCCCCGGCTATCGAGGTTGACGATGTAGCCAGCCTCTATCCCGAACCATGCGTCAAGCTGGTGGGCGCTGGTGAGCCGGCCACGCTGCGCGAGAAACGGCTGGAACTGGAGCGCCTGCTCTCGGGTAAGCTTTACGTAACGCAGGCGTCGCGCGAACTCATAGAGTTCCTGCACCCGCAGGTCTCGAAGGGACGCGCGCTCCAGACCGTTACCGCTATGCTGGGCCTCTCGCCCGACGAGGTTGTAGCCATCGGCGACAATCACAACGACATCGGCATGTTGCGCTTCGCCGGCCTGGGTATCGCCATGGGCAATGCACACGATGAGGTGAAAGCGGAGGCCGACTATGTGACGCTGCGTAACAGCGAGGATGGTGTTGCAGCAGCCATCGAAGAGAAGGTATTGCCTTATTTATCTTGAATATCGAGGAATATCATGGCTCAACACGATCAAGCATCACCATTGAATATCGAGACGCTGCTCGTACACGGAGGGAGACGCCGGTATACGAGCAGTGGCAGCGGCACGCCTACCGTTCCGCCCATTCACGCCAGCACAACCTATCTGCACGACACGACGGAGGCGCTGGACCAGGCTTTCAGCGGCGCGACGCCCGGCGGAGAGCCGGCCTTCGTCTACGCGCGGCAGGGCAACCCCAACGCCTGCGCCCTGGAAGAGGCTCTGGCGCGGATCGAGGGTGGCGTCGGCGCGGTTGCCTTCGGCTCCGGCATGGGAGCCATTCACGCGGCGCTGCTGGCAGCGGGCCTGGCGCCAGGAACGAAAATCGTGGCCTCACAGGACCTCTACGGGCCAACGATCAGCCTGCTGCGCAAGGTCTTCATGCCAGCGGGCGTCACCGTCGTTTTAAGCGACCTCTGCCGCCCCGACGTTGCCGACTTTATTCGCGCCGAGGAGCCGGACGTTATTTATGCAGAAACCTTCTCCAACCCGCTCGTCAAGGTGGTTGACCTGGATGCCATCAGCGAGGCGGCGCGCGAGGTCGGCGCGGTGACGCTCGTTGATAGCACATTTACCACACCCTATCTCGTTCGCCCCATCGAGCACGGCTTCGATATCGTCATCCACAGCGCGACCAAATATATCAGCGGACACGGCGACAGCACCGGCGGAGTCGCCATCAGCGCGAAGAACGCGCTGCTCGACAGCCTGCGCAGCTATGGGATTATGCTCGGCGCTATGCTCAGCCCCTTCGAGGCGCATCTCATGCTGCGCGGCCTGCGCACCCTCTCGCTGCGCATGTCTCGCTGCGCATGGAGCGGCACTGTAGCAACGCGCTGCAAGTGGCGCGCTTCCTGCAACAGCATCCGCAGGTCGCGCGCGTCCACTATCCGGGCCTGCCCGATCACCCGCAGCACGCGGTTGCCAGCAGGCTGCTCGACGACGAGCGCTATGGCGGGCTGCTGGCCTTTGAGATCAGGGAGCAAACGCGCGCGGCGGCTTATCGCTTCATGGATCACCTGCAACTCTGCCTGCCTGCTACTACGCTCGGCGACATCTTTTCTCTGGTGAGCTACCCGCCCATCTCCTCGCACCGCACGTTGACACAGGCGGATCTGCAAGCTATGGGCATTACGGAGGGCTGTATCAGGCTATCGGTAGGCATCGAATATGTCGACGATATCATTCGGGATCTGGACCAGGCGCTAAAATAATAATACACAACAAAACGGGCGCTTGAGCGCCCGTTTTGTTGTGTATTATTATTTTGTATGCCTGATATATTTGCCGCCGGGCACCCTGTCTTCGGCCTCGCCGCCTTCCGCGGAAGCCATCACCCGCAGGAGTGCGGCCTTTGGATCGACAACCAGATCGTTAATCACCGAACGCACTCCCGGAAAGTTGCGCGCGATCTCCGTGGCCGCGGCCTTCTGCTCTTCGTTATGAACGGCGCCGCTCAAGCGCACGACGCCCAGGCGCGGGTAGATGCCAATCGGCAGATCGCGCGTGCGCGGATCTTTCGCCAGGGCCGAGGCGAGGTCGCTGGCAAGGCTATCATCTCCTACCAGATTGTTCCTGATCTCCAATAGCCCCCGCACGCCTGATGCCTGGTCCTGCACGATATCGGCCCGCAGCGAGCTGGAAATATTGCCGTCGAGATAGAGCACGCCGTCCAGCACACGAATCTTCATTCCCTCGAAGTCCACATGCAGCGGCGTCAGGTCAAAGAGGATATCTTCAACCTCTTGCTGCAACTCATCGTCGGGACGATAGGGGGGCAGCGTCTGCAAGACCGATTCTGGAATCGAGACCATAACCAGTCCCTTTTCCAGCTTCGCCACACCCTCCTGCCGGATCAAGACATCCTGCCCACGACGCAAATTACGGACGACGAGATAAGCAAGTGCGCCGTTCTCAGGGTGTACTGCAACCAGCGTCAGCGTGCCCTTCACGCCGGTATCGGCATGCTGAACCACGCTCCTACCGTCGAGCAGCGCACCCCCCGGCTCCTGCTGGCTCGCCGCAGCCAGGTCGCTGCGTGAAATACTCAGGTTTACGCCATCGCTAGAAGCATCGGTAACGGTATCATAAGGTACATAGAGCGTCTTGCCAAAGATACGGCCCTGCTTCACGCCGATATGAGCCAGACGCTGGCTCGCCGGATCAAAGCTTACACGCGTGAGAATACCATCTTCTCCATCGGAGCAAAAGACCTTGCTGCCAAAATGGAACTTTTGCATCTGAGAAATTAACGTTGTTTTTTCCATACCTGCCCAGCCTTATCGCGCAAAATCTGGTAGACATAACACGGTAAATGTGCCACATCCCTCTTATAAAAAGTGTAGCATGTTCTCTTTACCTCTGACAAGCAGCCAGGAATCTTGCCAGGGCAATTTAATGCTCCCCACGCCACGCCCAGAAAGGAAGAGTTTGGGCTGGGACACCCCGCGCCCCGCAAGGGGGCGGCCGCCCCCTTGACCCCCGCTTCTGGCGAGCATTACATAGCCCTGGAATCTTGCCGAGTGCGCGTCTTTTTTTGCACTCGTCGCCACCTTCGGTGGCTCTCAGGAGGGAAAAGGGCAGGCGTCCGCCGGACACCTGCCCTTTTCCCTCCTGGGCGAAGCGCCGCAGGCGCTGAGGTGTGAAAGAAAGGATGGAAAATCTTGCTATCTGATTGCATTTGAGCTATCATTGCAATATCACAACTATTATAAAATTGCAAGCATTCGAGAGGAGAGATACATCATCAGCCACGACTATAACCCTGAAGCGCTGGCTCGGAACCTCATCGCGTTCCGGCGCATACTCTGGCGCGAGATGATCCGCAGCACTGTCAAGGACTCGAGCGAATTTGACATATCGCTGCTCCAGTTTCTCACACTGTTTCTACTCATCACTGAGAGCGAGATGACGGTCAAACGTGTGGCCGCACTGCTTGGGCGTTCCGAATCGGCAACCAGTCGCATGCTCGATCAACTGGTGGCGCGCGGACTGGTCTGCCGCCGTGAGGGCGAGCGTGATCGCAGGGTGAAGCGCGTCTCCCTCAGTGAGAACGGGCGCTCTTTTGTCGCCGCACTCGAACAGAAACGAGCGGCGACCCAGATAATGGTCATGAAATATCTCTCGCCTGAAGAGAGAGCGGTTGTTGCGCAAGCCATGCAGTTGCTCGCCGACGCCGCAAGGAGGCATGCAGGTGAACATACAGAATCAGAAACAACCGGGACGGAGCACACGGACGAGTAGCTTACCATTCGTTCTCCCACTGAGCGCTATCGATGCCAGCCTCCTGCCCGGCGTCGGAGGCAAGGCTGCCAACCTGGGCGAGATGCTGCGAGCCGGGCTGCCGGTGCCCGAAGGCTTCTGCGTCACCACAGCGGCTTACCAGCTCGCCAGCCAGCAGGCCAATCTCGAACCTATGCTCGATGCGCTCGCCGCAACAGAGGCAGGAGATAGCGCATGCCTGGAGCGCTATGCCGCCGAGATACGTGACGCTCTGCTCAAAGTCCCGATGCCCCCGGCCATCGCCGACGCTATCCGCGAAGCCTATCGCGAGCCAGTTGCCGTGGCCGTGCGCTCCTCCGCTACCGCCGAAGACCTGCCTTTCGCCAGCTTCGCCGGCCAGCAGGATACCTACCTCAACATCATCGGGATCGATGCGCTGCTGGATGCCGTGCGGCGCTGCTGGGCTTCTTTGTGGACCCCGCGCGCGGTCAGTTATCGCGCCAGCAATCACATCGATGCGCGCAGCGTGTACCTGGCGGTGGTGGTCCAGCGCATGGTCAACGCGAGCGTCGCGGGCGTCCTCTTCACGGCCAATCCGCTCACCGGGCGCCGTCACCAGGCCGTCATCGACGCGAACCCTGGCCTGGGTGAAGCAGTAGTCTCCGGAGCCGTCAATCCCGATCATTTTGTAGTCAATATGGATAACGCCGAGATCGTCGAGCGCCGCCTGGGTGAGAAACGCGTGCGTATCCGCGCGCTCGCCGGCGGCGGAACGGAGCGTATCGAGTCGGAGATGCAAACCACAGAGCCATGCCTGAGCGACGAGCAGATTGTTGAACTGGCGAAGCTGGGGATGCGGACCGAAGCGCACTTCAGGAGGCCGCAGGATATCGAATGGGCCATCGATGACGCGGGCAAACTCTGGCTGACGCAGGCGCGCCCGATCACAACGCTCTTTCCGCTGCCAGCAGACGCTCCCTCTCCAGCAGACGATATTCGCCTGTACTTCTCGGTCAACGTTGCCCAGGGAGTCTACGGCCCGTTCACGCCGATGGGCATAGCTTTCTTCCGCCTGCTGGCGGGCGCCGGCGCAGCCGGGGCAGGCTTTCCCCCCCGTGATCCGCTGGCCGGTCCCGCTTTCATGAAAGAGGCTGCTCATCGCCTCTTCCTCGATCTCACGCCAATGTTCCGCAGCACGCTCTGGCGCCCCTTTCTGGTCCAGTTGATGGCGAACATGGAGGCACGTTCCGGCCCGCTCCTGGAGCGCCTCGCTGCCGATCCGCGCTTCGCGCCTATGCATACGTCGCGCGTGGTCGTCCTGCGCAAAGTGTTCGCCCTGCTGGCGCGCAGCCATGCCGCACCTCTCATCTATCTTGTCCAGGCGCTATTCGCTCCAAAGACGGCGCGCATACGTTTCGCTCGCTTGCAACAGCAGGTACGCGCACTGTTCAGCGCGATACCCGCTGATGCGAGCGCAGAAGAGCGCCTGGCTGCTCTTGAGCGCGGTGTGTCGCAACAATTCCCGGTCTTTCTGTATAGCGTTATGCCCGTGCTGCAACTGATATTCGGCTTACCGGCGCTGGCAGGCAGGCTGCTGGATGGGCTGGCAAGCGCCGACGAGCTACAAACGGTGCGCCGCAGCCTCCCCTACAACCCGACTACCGAGATGGACCTGGCGCTCTGGCAGGTGGCGCAGCGCCTGCGCGAAGATGCGGCGCTCGTCCAACTGTTCCGAAAGAGCAGACCGGAGCAACTGGCACAGGCGTACCGCGAGGGAAAACTGCCGCCCATGTTGCAGCAAGCACTCGCCGACTTTTTGCGCATCTATGGACACCGGGGCGTGGCCGAAATCGATATGGGGCTGCCGCGCTGGTCGGAGGATCCGGCGTACTTGCTCGGCGTGCTCGCCAACTACCTGCAACTCACCAGCCCGGAGGCCGCGCCGGATATCCAGTTCGAGCGCGGCGCCCGCGCGGCGGAGGCGATGCTGGAGGAGTTGACCCGGCGAGCGCGCAAACGCGGCTGGCTACGCGGCAAGCTTGTACACTTCTGCTTGAGACGCATGCGCGACGTATCGGGGCTGCGCGAGTCGCCAAAAAATCACATCGTCTTCACTATGGCACAGGCGCGCGCCCTGCTCCTGCCCATCGGCGAAGAACTCAGGCGCGCCGAACGCCTGGAATTGGCCGAAGACATATTCTTTATCACGCTGGCCGAGGCGCACGAGGCGCTGGCCGGCAAAGATATGCGCGCTATTGTGCGTGAACGCCGCACAGGCTACGAACGTGAGATGAACAGGCGCCATATCCCGCGCATCCTGCTCTCCGATGGCACTGAGCCAGAGGCCGAGGCGCGAGATGTGACGGGAGCCAGTAGCGATGGTGTACTTAAAGGTACACCTGCCTCGGCAGGCGTGGTAACGGCGACGGCACGCGTGATCCTCGATCCGGTGGGCGCGCACCTCGAACCCGGCGAAATCCTGGTCGCGCCCTCAACCGATCCCGGCTGGACGCCGCTCTTCCTCACCGCCAGCGGCCTGATAATGGAGATGGGCGGTCCCATGTCGCACGGGGCCGTCGTTGCCCGTGAATACGGAATCCCGGCGGTTGTCGGCGTGAGCGGCGCGATAGAGCGCATCCAGACCGGCCAGCAGATCACGGTTGACGGCTCCCAGGGGATCGTGATGCTACAAAATCCTTGACTACCTGCTCAATAAAGATCTATAACAGCAGCATAGTATGATTATGAGACGAGCAGAGCAATGAGGATCGATCATGGCGCAGACGCCGCAGCCTTCCTACGAAGATGCCAGGATGCGAGCACGGGAAGCGTTTCAACGCTGCCTGGGGGGCGAACTTGTCCAGGTGCAAGAACAGTTGCAGCATGCCCGCACCGAACTCAAGCGGCTCGACGGCGATCTGCCCATCGCCAGGTATAGCCAGGGGCAGGCTATTGCCAGCGATGCCCCCTTTGTCACGCACAGCATTGAGCAGGCGCGGGCCTGGGGCTGGCTTGAGATAGCATCCGGCGTTTACCAGCTCGCGCAGCAGCATCCCGGGGCCGGCCTGGTCCACTTCAAACGCGTATGGCGCATCTGGCGGCCCTGGAGTATGGAGGCACCCGATGAGGCACAGCGCAATGAGGCCAGACGGGAACGCCTGCGCGCAAGCCTCTGGCTCGGCGAATCCTGGGCACGGATGATAGGCGACCGCGCACAACAGGTGGCCGATGCCGTGCTGCGTGCGGCGCTGCGCGAGCTTACTCAAATCGACGCGGATGCCCTCCTCCAGGAGACGATACAGCAGCAGAAGCAGCTTCCACCCGCGCCGCTAGGATCGCCGGCGCATAGGGACGCTGAGCGCAGCATGCCCTATGTGTGTTTGCTGATAACAAAACCATAGCGACTCCTGTGGATGCCGGGACCGGGATAGAGGCGGGCGCAGGCAGGGCATTTGGGCTGGGTAGTGGGCGCCTTCATAACATTGGCAAGAAGGTCCTCTGGATATTTTTATCCAGGAGGATTTACCGCATCCGAGAGAGAACGGTTGAACAGATCAAAATCGGTAATCAGACAGACTGGCCTGTCAAGAGCGTCATAGCCCCAATAGGAAGCGTAGATGCCATCTCCCCACCCAGAAGTGAACATGATGACGTTCGCCCCGGTCAATGGGTTGAGCACCACATTCAACGCTTCATGGGTAGAGAAGTCCTTCATTAAGCTCTCGGCATAACTCCTATCAGTATCAAACCTTCTTTGGAGTTCGAGGCCAGCCTCATTATCCATCAAACAAGCGATTCCAAAATCCACTGGATAGCCAAAGAATTGCCCTTCTTCAAGGGAACTGATGTCTTGTCCAGCCTGGGTTGCCAATTCCCAGCGCACAGGTTCCTGCGTGCTAAGCCGTAGGAGCACATACGCAATGCGCTGATCATTTTCTTTCGCAAACGAGGCAACGCTGGCAAGAACGGGATAACGACCTGGAGAGATCATCATCTGAAACGGTTTGGTGTCAGGAGACACGAACGGATCACAGGCAACCACTTGACCGGTGGATATCACTAACTCACCCAGCAGTCTGTGACGCAGTGTGATTGTTCCTGGAGACGCATCCTCTATTTGGACACCATCTTTGAATGCTTGCCAGAGATGAGCAGTATCCATGGGTTATTCTCCTATTATACAGTCAATCCGCGCTCCGTCGTCGCCTCGGCCCCGAAGATCGTTTCGGCGATTTCGGGAGCATAGCGCTCAACGATCCCTTCGGTAATGGCATTGGCGCGGCAGATCTCGCCGAACATGCTGGCGCTGCGGCGTGGGATGCGCTCCTGCGTCCGGGGGTCGATCTCGATGAGGCCAAAGCGCGCCTGCCAGCCATTATTCCACTCGAAATTGTCTACCAGCGTCCAGTGGAAGTACCCACGGACCGGAATGCCATCGCTCAGCGCGCGATGGACCGCTGCCAGGTGCTCCAGAATCGCACGCGGGCGGCGATCATCGAGCGCATCGTTAAAGCCGTTCTCGGTGATGTAGAGCGGCCTGTTGCCGCGCGTGCGCTGATAGACGGCTTTCAGGACGCG
>Ga0209061_1002115_pt1 | contig 27149 bp, 22 predicted proteins | sample Coa_R1_10_FD_187157 | JGI IMG/M metagenome (GOLD analysis project Ga0209061, IMG submission 187157) | Surface soil microbial communities from Centralia Pennsylvania, which are recovering from an underground coalmine fire - Coalmine... | ecosystem: Environmental > Terrestrial > Soil >... | reverse complement strand
TGCTCGTTGACCAGATCGCGCGCAAAATTGGCACCCTCTGCTATCATTATACCGCGCCGGAGTGCTTCTTGCTGCGTCTTGCTCCGGGCGTCAGCGCTCACAAACAGGAGCCGCTCTACCTTGCTGCTATTATCCGGCTGTGTCTGGTATTTTGTAAAGCTGTAAGCTCCCAGCAGCGTCCCTTCTACAGTGAAGGCTGAAAATACAGGCGCTTTCTTTTCCTGGCCTTTGTCTACACATGTCGCTCCTATAATCAGTGCATCGCAAGCCACATCTTTGATTGCCTGACTGACCAGCTTCGTGTCCATAAGCCTTCCAGCTTCTTTGCTTATTTGCTTGCGCATACCAAAAGCGAGAGACCGGCCGTTGTTTGTATTTGACCGGTCTTTGGCAATGTTCTCTGCTGCTATCTTAGCAGATTTGCCAAGAATGCGCTACGAGGATCTGGCGCTGAGTCGAAGCTCCTCAAGGCACCTGGTAAGGATCAGAAAGAAACAAGACAGTACAGAAAAATGTGCTATGGTATAATACTTTTACTAGCAGTCAAAGGTTTTCTCGTTACTCAGTATGTAGAATCGTTAACCAGCGCGAGGAATGATACATGGCTGTTCGGACAGATATCGCCCCTGTAAAGAAGGCACTATCCCGGAGAAAACTTCTCGGCGGCCTTTTGATGGGCTTAGGAGGCACGGCACTTTCTGCTGGCATTGTGGAGAGAGAGGAAATTGCGCATCTTTTCCAATTTTTAGAGAATCTGCTTATCAAAGTGAATTTTGCCAATTCTTCGCTAGTGCAGGGATTTTTACATCCCCCGGATATTGAATGTGCCGCGAAGAATACTTCTATTCAATTTGCTCCAGAGGCGTTTCTTTATGAAGTGGCTGAAGCGGGAGATAGCGTTGGGAAAGGCTTCTTCTGGAAGAAAAATGGTCAGGAAGGCTCCGCGCCGGTTTCTCTGTTTTATGGAGGGGCAATCAATACGTTTCTCCACCAGGACGCGTATCTACAACAAGGTTACTATGGATGTGCTACAGAGAATGTTGCAGTAAAAAGCACAGTTTTGTCCGATCTGCCGCACCAATTTTCGCAGTTAAAGTTTGCCGGGCCCACGACTCTGATTATCAGCGATGGAGGGAATCTTCTCCTGCAATGGTGTATTGAGAACGAGGCTTTTTTAGAGAGCCTGCTGGCTCAGTTTCAGGATAGTGCAAATGCATCTGACACAGAGATACAGAACTTGCAGAGAGCGTTAGAGAGGCTCCGGGTTGCGGTTGAAAGCGTGTGCCTGGTCATTCAGGGACATTATGAAATAGCGCTTGGGGACCTTCTGGGCTTCAAGCTAAACAATGCGCAGCTGGATACAGTGGTTATTCTTGGGATTCCTCCAGTGTGGAAGGCTTCTGCTATCCCATTGACTGTCGAGGCTCATCCTAAAAAGACTTTTCCGATGCGCGGGAATCCGGCCGCAGAAGTTTTTGGGCGTTACCTGGTGGTGAGTGGGAATAATGCGATCAAGGCCGCTATGAACAATGCATACGAATTCCTCAAAATGTATGGAATTGCGTTGCGCTACCAAGATATCACCAGTGTTGTGGAAGTAATGGACGGAATCCATCCTGTCCCATCTGAACAAAGAAAAATTGCCCAGGAATTATTGCAGCATACATATCTGGGAAGGACTTCCCTGGGCAACATAGCTGTTCCGCCGTTTTACGATGGATGAAATAGTCAGTACATACTTAGTGTCCTTCTCCTGGCAATAAGCGATCAACCACTTCCAGCAACTGGCGCGGCTTGAATGGCTTGGTCAGGTATTCGTTGCAGCCAATCTGCATTGCCGCCTCGTTCTCATCGCTCTGTGCGTAGGCTGTGACCGCGACAATCGGCACACGTTCCATGCCGGGTCGCTCGCGGATGAGCTGAGTAGTGCGGTAGCCATCCATGACAGGCATGGAGAGGTCGGTCAGAATCAGGCTGACCCGCTCCTGCTCCAGAATTTTCAGGGCCTCCAAGCCATTTGAGGCAGAAATACAGCGATACCCACGCGTTGAGAGCACGCGTTCGATCAGAATACGATTAGAGACTTCATTCTCGATGATCAGAATGCCAGGTGCCTGCGATCCCTTTGCCGCAGAAGCTGCCGATGTATTTGGTATACTCATATGTTTCATAATCCAATTCTAAGGCCGGGCAACGCTCTTCCCGGCCATTTCCTCTGGAGGTAGATGGTTCTGTTGAAGCGACCATCGTTCTCCTTTCTCTTCGCTGCTCATCGCTCTATGCGTACCGGTGTTGGGGCAGCGATAGGCAGGGTAAAGGAGAACGTTGATCCCTGTCCGACAGTGCTCTCCACCGCCACTTCTCCACCCTGCAATTCAACCAGTTTGCGCGCGATGGTCAGCCCCAGCCCGGTTCCCCCAAAACGGCGCGTGGTACTGCCATCGGCCTGGCGAAATGCTTCAAAAATATAATCCAGAGCTGCTGGCGAAATGCCTATGCCTGTATCATGGACGGATACACGCAGCATATCGTAGCGCTCCAGAACGTTGCAACACAGTCTCACTCCCCCTTTTTCAGTGAATTTCAGAGCATTCGAGACCAGATTCAAGACCACCTGCCGCGTGCGGTGGCTATCGACCAGCGCCAGCGGAAGATCCTCTTCAATCTCCAGGGTCAGGTCGAGTCCCTTGCTATTTGCCAGCGGTTTTAACTGATTGATGACTTCTTGCAGGCACTTTTCTATTCGTAGAGGCTCTGGCCTGACCTCCAGCCGATCAGCTTCAATTTTGGACAGATCCAGCATATCGTCAACCAGCCTTGAGAGGTCTTCTGCCCGATTGACCATGAACTGGATATGTTCCTCCTGCTCGTCGGTCAGCTCCCCGTCAAGGAATCCTTCCAGGATCAACCCACCATAGCTGATAATGCTGTGCAACGGTGTGCGCAGCTCGTGAGTCACGGTCGCCAGAAATTCTGATTTCAAGCGATTCACACGTTCCAGCGCTGCGTTTTTGTCCCGCACTTCGGCGAAGAGCAGGGAGTTTTGAATAGCCATTGCCACCTGAATAGCTGCTGTGGTGAGCAGGAAGGTATCGTTTTGCGTGACCGGCCGCGCCTCGTCATCATAAAGAATAAACGCGCCAATCGACTGTTCTTGCAGAAGCATAGGCACCGCGATAACCGAACGATAGCCGGTTTCCAGTGCCATGTGTGCCCAGGCTTCGCCGCGTTCCTGATAGATCGCGGCGATATTTTCGGCATAGACGATTTTATGCTTTTGCATAGCCATCCGCGCCAGCGTCATATCCAGGTCGTTCAGAGCCGAGCGTGGAATGCGGGGCCGCCGCGGCGTATAGGTTGGCGGCGGTGGCGTCAGCTTGGGTGCGCGCAACGCCCGGCGTTTGCCGCTGGCTGTCTGGCTTATTGGCCGACGGGTAGGAACCGAGATGGCCGCCATTTTGGTGGTAACGGCCAGGGTAATGTCGCCTTCCGGGTCGATGTGAATCGAGTGAAAGCCCGTCTCGTCGCTTTCCATAAGCGTTTCCTCGTTCGCCACGAACAATCCTCGTTTTTCTACCCATCGTGCTACCGCCCACGGAGATACCATCTCGCGTCCATACAGGTGCAAAACTACTCCTCTGGCATACATAATTGGTCCCAGCCGCGAGACAACTTCTCTGAGCAAATGCTCCAGGTCCAGCGTAGAGAGCAGAATGTCCCCCATGGTAAGTAAGTCGCTCATCTGCCTGGTAATCTCGTGATTCTCGCTTTCACGCGTTGCTAGCGAGGTAGAAAGCAGATTGAGCGAGCGGGTCAGGCGTGTTAATTCGTCGGCTGGAGCGTCGGTGTCTGCTTCGTCGGGAACCAGTTCCTGAATGTGGCTCTGTACCTGCTGTAATGGACGAATAAAAAGCGCACGTGCGACAACGGTATAGATAATGATCCCCAACGCGGTCACAAAAATGCTGATGCCCAGCAAAATTTGCAGGACTCGCCCACTCTCTATGTTGAGGATGCCGACCAGCGACGTTTGCGCGCCGCTGCTCGCTGCCCGTTCGTAAAATGCCCTGATGATGTACCAGGAGAGTAGAGCGAACACAAGCATGCACAACAACAGCGTCAAGGCCGCGCTGATGATCAGCTTGCCTCCCAGGGATCGCATCGCCAGGCGCGTCTTACCTCTTCTGAGGAATCCTGTTCCACTCTGCCTTCCGCTTGCTGCCTCTTTGTGTTGGAGTGAACCGTTCATCGGACCTTCTCGTGTGATACCTTTGATCCGGAGCAAAGCTGCGTCTGTTTGCTGCGCTAGACAAACAAGAAGCTATCCCAGTTCGTTGATTGCGCGTGTGTCATAAGAACCTGTTTCATTGTATCTGTTCTAGCTTTTTGCGTGTGCCTTCTGTAGAACAATTAGCCCTTTTGGGTGTTTCTGATGGAGAGAGTATTTTTTTCTCCAAAACAAAAGTAAGGGAGAGACGGGGTGCCAGCTCGTCCTCCCCTACTACGCTATTGCGGGTAGCAACGCGAAGCTCCAGAAGGGGCGCGTGCAAACCCCATGGGGAAAAGGTTGCACGTAATCGTAAATGTGTGTTACAAGCGTGCTCGTCGAGGTGGATATGCTTGCTCGCACACATCCCGCCTTCCTTCCCAGGCCTATGTATTATAACGTATGAGCAAGCGTTTAGTTATCACTTTTCCCCTCAGTTTTTATTTGCAGGCAAAAATTCATCCTTTCCTTGCTTTTTCTACCCTACCCCTGAATGTATTGTGCGTAGCCGGCCTGTGCCAGATGAACCAGAATCTGCTCCACATCGTACTCGGTCTGGTGGGTCAGGCGGGCGATGTTTTCCACTGTTCGGCGTCCATCCAGCAGAATAAAGACGATGCGCTCACGGCGTTCCAGGCGTTGAATTGCCTGGGCGGTAGTAGCTGTGACTCTGGCTTTGAAAATGGCGGCCCGTCCGGGAAGAGCCTCTTCGCCTGGCAGCGGCCCCAGGCGCGGCGTGACCGGCGGTTTTCGCGGCGTGGGTAAGGGAAGGTTCAGATCTGGACCCCGGTGCGTTGTCCACCGTATAGTCGCGCGTGATGGCCTGGCTGGCGGAGCCGGCGTATATTCTTCCAACCTGGCGCCGTGCAAAATGAGTGGCCGGTTGCCTGGTATGGAAGAAATGTTCGCAGGATTATTCTCTCCAGGGGCAGTTCTGGCCAATGGTGACGTTTGCGCTACTCCTGTCCTTCCGATAGAGGACGTCGCGAACTGATCCGTCTCTCTTCCAGCAAAGGGAACTTCGGGCAAACGGGTCAGGTTCTCGGTCTGCTGCTCTCCCTCTGGCTGTGAGCGTGCTGGCGCTTTCGCGTCCATCTGCGGCTCCCTGGACCCGGTCAATACCCGTGTGTTAACAGGATATGGCCTGCTCATACCATGAAACGAACAGGTGATTCGTTTCCATCCACATATATGCTGAAAAGCTTCCTGCCCCCCTTCCCGGTCGGTTCGCGCCCGCACCGGACGCCCTCCCTCGAAATAAATCTCCCCATGCTCGGTGTTCTTTTCTCCAAACCGTTCAACTCGCAACAATCCTGTACGCTTCTGCAAAGCAATTGACTTCAACATCTGGTTCAGCGGTTCTGTAACAATTGTTTCTGGCATAATTGTATTTTTCCTCCAGTATCACCTAAAACCACCAGTTCGACCGTAAGAACACTCACACTTTCTACTATACTCGCCCGGTATTAATTTATCGCTAAGAAATGCCTATCTTCTGTGAAAATGTTGTGAATATAGATACAAACCTATAGACATACGCGTGAAATGTTGACGCAGTGCTTGTACGAATGTTTGATCTACGCTGTTTCCCGCTGAGAGTGTGTCGGCTTCTGCGTACCATCACTCCAGCCCTGGCTCGTGGAGTTCGCACGGCGCAGCCGTGCAGGAAGTTTTTGCCTGCACAGTGGAAATATGCGAGAAGTGCCTGTCTCTACTGCACAGATAACGCAGGGCGAGCTCCGCAGGCGCGATCTCATACTCGCACCTGGGAAGCGGGGATATCATCAGGGGATCTCGGTCCACTGAATCTGGCCATTGATGCTCTGCTGGCCCAATTGCAACGATGTGTTGTGTGAGGTATCAATCAGATAAATGCCTGGCTTGCCGTTTGCCAGTGCCACGACCATCTGGTGGGTCGCGGCGGGGGACCAGGAGAGATTTGCGGCCAGACCCCGCAGTTGCAATTGGGCAAGCTGGCTGCCGTTGGATGCATTGGCAATGTTGATGCGTGTCCCGGTGCTATAAGCCAGTTGTGAGCTATCTGCTGACCAGGTCGGGGCGGGATTGATCCGGACGCCGTTCGCGAGCCAATAACTGGCTCCAGTGGTTACATTCACCAAGTAGCCCTGGCCCGCACCGCTGGTCTGTCCATCCAGGTAGAAAATCGTTGAGCCATCAGGAGACCAGGCGGCAAAGCTGACCTGTTTCCCCTGGCTTGACGGAATGAGCTCCGCGCCCGGCCGCAGATCTATGCGCCAGATATCGCCCGCCTGCCCGGCATTCGTCGCTACCAGCAACCAGGCACCCACGCCGTTATCGCCCTGCGGGCTGTAGAGCGCCTGGAGATAATCTCCGCTCGCCAGTTGCTGGGGATAGATGGTGCCGTCTGTGCCTACACGATGGATCCACAGGCTGGTGATATGCCCGATTGAACCTAGGCTCCAGGTAACAGCCGGGTCACTGGTAGCGGGCGACCAGGCCAGCGTGAGCACACCGTTCGCGCTGGTGCCCTGCGCGGCCTGGAGGTTGCTCAGATCCAGTACCTGCCGGGTCCGCACATTGTAATCCAGAACGCTGGTTACACCATCCTGTGTTACTGTGAAGGCCATTCGCGTGCTGTCAGGAGACCAGGCCGGGTGCGCGACGCTTCCGCGCGTGCCTGGCAGGATCTCCTGTACCTTGCCCGTCGCAAGTGAATAGAGGTAGAGGTTTGCCTGGCCACTGCTTGTGGGGTCGCCTACGAAGGCGAGCATACTCCCGTCTTTTGACCAGGCCAGGCTATTCAAGATCGTCTCTCCCATCTGGCTATTCCAGGCCGAAGCGGTTGCGCCTCCCGTCTTGAGCAGTGTTTGCCGGATGGGGGTATCCTGCTGGCCATCGCTGCGAATTGTATGAACAGTCGCGCTTCGCAAATCGATGTAGGCCAGCATGTCTCCAGCCGTGTGGCCGGTCGGTGTTGGACTGACAAGCCAGCCGGGGGCCACTGTGACCGAAGGAGGCGTCAGGCGCTGCGGCTGCTGCTTGCTGCCATCGGCCAGCGTGCTCCACAGGGCGTAATCTTGCAGGAAGACAAAGCGCGTTCCGGCGGCCAGAGGGATCGATTGCCCTGATCCCGGCGCTGCAGCCGGAGGGGTGATTGCTCCTGCCGTATCCGCGCCCGCCGTTGTATGATGCAGGCTAAGGCTCAGGAGGCTTGCTGTGCCAAGAGAGAGGATAAATGCTGCTGCTATGACTATTTTCAGCGGGGTTGCCAGGTGCTTTTTGTCACGTACTGGAGCAGGTGGGGCCGGGTGGGTTGAGATTGTAGGCGGAGTTGGCGATATTTCTATCGTTGCTTCCCTCGGAGAATGACTGCTGCCTAGTGAAACGGGCCGCAAACGATCAATTCTTTCGGACGTGCTTTGCCAGATGGGAGGTAAGGAGCGGGTTGGCTCATCGAAAAAAAAAGACCGGCTGGAAGCGTTCTTTGCCAGCTCGATCATTTCTGGTGTAGAAAAAATCCGCTCGTGCAGGGAGGCAGCGGGACTGACGCGCGGGAGCCGAGCGAGGAGAATATCATTCTGGCGAAACTCGGCCAGGAGCGCCATACAGCGAGAGCAGGATTGCAAATGAATAGCTATTTCCCGGCGTTCGTCTTGGGTGAGCATACCGTCAAGGTAGGGGCTAAGCCGCTCCTCGGCCTGCTCGCAGTTCATTTGCTCCCTCCTTGTTCCAGGGCCCGATAATGCTCGCGAAACGACTGGCGTGCGCGTGAAAGATACATCTTGACGCCGCTTTCAGCTATGTTCAGCGCCTGGGCAATTTCGCTATAGGAGAAACCTTCCTGCGTATAGAGAAGCAGGGCCGCTCGATACTGCTGTGGCATGCGCCGCAAGGCTGCACGTACTAACTCGGTCGTCCCGTAAATTTCCTGGGGGTCCGCGCCCTCCACATCGGCGGGTTCGTGATCGAGTTCCTGCCAGGGTAGCCAGGCAATCAGCTTCCGGCGGCGCAACGCATCATAAGCAGTATTGGTTGCAATACGATACAACCAGGCCGAGAGTTTCAGGTTCGCATCCATTTTTGGCAGCGCGCGAAACGCCTTCAAAAACGTATCCTGTGTCAGGTCGTCTGCTTGTTCACGGTCTCCTACCAGGTGGTAGACATAGTTATAGATGGGCGTTTTAAATTCATCGTAAATTTGTTCAAAGGACCAGGTATTTTCCCTGGTTTCCACCCTGGCCATGCGCTACGGTCCCTTCCGGTGGCGAGAGCTATCAACCTGTCCGTTCCATGCAGGTGATAAATAGGCCACCTCTCCGGTTTGTTTCGCATAGCCTGTCTGTCAGAACTGGCCGACGCAGAATGGAAAGGCTTTTCATCCTTCTGTGTAGTGGAACGGACAATCAACGCTTTCAGTAACATTTTGTAGAGTCTTAAAATAACGGCACGCGCGCGGTTTATTGCTCATTATGGTAGCATATTTGGTCGTGTCGCTGAAATGACTGAGCCGGAGGTTAGTACTATTTGGTGGGAAAGCCCCTTCTCTACCGGATGTTTATCGCCCGGCAGGTAGAGGAAGCAAGTTTTGCCATATCGTTCAAAAATTGTTACAATAGCAGTGCCTCAAGAAAAGATTGTCTTACCTGGTAAGACAGGATGAGCAAAGGAGTTACTCTGCTATGGTAGCTGATGCGCGCCATCCCTCTGGTGTATACACTGTATGTTGGGAGGAAGATTCTGAGGGCAGCTCTGTCTGCGTGCTTGATCAGTCTGCTCTCCCTCACCAGGTACTCTACCTGCACTTGCGCCACGAAGAGGAAGTTGCAGAAGCTATTCGCTCTTTGAAAGTGCGTGGTGCGCCACTGATCGGTGTGACCGCTGCCTTTGGAATGGCTCTGGCCCTCACCCGGCTCTGGCAGGCCGGTGCTTCCACGCTGACGCCGGCCAGAGCGCGCAGTCATCTGGCGAGAGTGGCAGAGTTATTGCGCCAGGCTCGCCCAACGGCGGTGAATTTGCCCTGGGCTGTAGAGCGCATGTTGCGCTGCGCCGATCAAGCCCTGGCGGCAGGCCGCGCACCCGGTGAACTGGTTGCACTTTTGCAACGCGAGGCGCAGGCGGTGGCCGACGAAGATTGTGCAGCCTGCCTGGCAATGGGGCGCTACGGAGCGGAGTTGATTCCAGATCAGGCAACACTGCTGACGCATTGCAACGCTGGAGCGCTGGCGACCGCCGGGCTTGGCACTGCCCTGGCTCCTATGTATGTTGCTCACCAGCAGGGCAAGCATCTGCATATTTTTGTCGATGAGACGCGTCCTGTGCTTCAGGGCGCGCGCCTGACGGCCTGGGAGCTACAACAGTCCGGCATTCCGTTGACGCTGATTACTGACAATATGGCCGCGCATTTTATGCGGCACGGCGGGATTCAGGCGGTTTTTGTAGGAGCGGATCGTGTGGCAGCCAACGGCGATGTGGCAAATAAAATTGGCACGTACGGGCTTGCTGTGCTGGCGCGCGCCCATGATATTCCATTCTACGTGGTTGCGCCTCGTTCGACTATCGATCTGACCCTGTCCTCCGGCGAACAGATTCCGATTGAGCAACGCGATCCTTCCGAGGTGACAAGCATTGGAGGGAGTGCGATTGCCCCGCCAGGGGTCTACGTGGCGAATCCCGCCTTTGATGTCACCCCGCATAGCCATGTGACCGCCTTGATCACCGAGGCGGGCGTTGCCCGCGCGCCTTACACGCAATCCTTGCCGGCACTCTGCGCGGGCTATCACCATGTAGGAGAAGTTCATGTCCATGGAGTCGGAAATCATACGGGCCGTTGCTGAACATGCTGAATCCGTAATGGGTCAGGAAGGATTCCGCTATATTAGCGCTGTGGTGGCGACTTGTAAGATGCTGGCCCTGCAACTGGAGGGTGAGGAGGACGGCGCGGCGAGTGATCTCAATATGGAGGCGCTGGTGGTCTCCGCTTATCTCCATAATATCTCGACGATAGAGCACGGCTTTCACGATCATCACGTGAAATCAGCGGAGATGGCGGTGGAGTTTCTGCGTGAAATTCAGGCTGGTGACGAATTGGTGGGCGCTGTGGAGAAGATTATTCTGGCTCATACAATGACCCTGCCGGCGGAAGAGCGCGAAAAGCTGCCGCTGGAAGCCCGTGTGATTTATGACGCCGATAAGCTTGGTCGTCTGAGCGGCCTGGCCGTCGTAACCTCGTTGATCGAATTTGGTGCTCGCTATCCCAATCGCGCAGTGAACGGCGATGTGCTCTGCGCGATTCTGCGCCACATCGAAGAAAAATTTGTTGAGCTTTTTCAATCGTTGAATACAGCACCCGCGCGCGAGATGGCGCGGGAAAAGTTCGGGAATACATTGGCTTTCCTGGATGGGGTAATTGAGCATCTCAGTGATGCAACTCCTATTTGATCAGGAATGATGGCAAATTTATTTGAAAGGGAAGGTGGGAGTTTTGCCCATTCTCGTTGTTGGTTCAGTTGCTCTCGACACAGTCGAGACGCCTTTCAATCGTGTCGAAGAAGTTCTTGGCGGGGCTGCCTCGTTTTTTGCTACTGCCGCATCTCTCTACAGTCCGGTGAATCTGGTCGCAGTTGTGGGTTCTGATTTTCCTCAGGAGTTCCTCGATTTCTGGCGTAGCCGCCCCATAAACCTCGACGGCCTGCAAATTCGCGAAGGTCGTACCTTTCGCTGGACTGGCCGCTATCACCTGGATATGAACGCGCGTGATACTCTGGATACCCAGCTTGGTGTTTACGCCGGTTTTCATCCTGTATTGCCTGCAAGCTATCTGGAGAGTGATCTCCTGTTCCTGGCGAATATTCAGCCTGAACTTCAGATGGAGGTTTTGCAGGCAGCGCCCCGGGTGCGTCTGACGGTTCTTGACACAATGGAGCTCTGGATTATGACGGAGTACGACCGGCTTACCGAGGTGATGAAGCGCGTCGATGTGCTCTTGATGAGCGAGGAGGAGGTGCGCCAGTATACCGAGCAGGCCAGTATTCTCAAGGGCGTGCGCGAATTGCTCACACTTGGTCTCAGGTATGTGATCGTGAAGCAGGGCAGCTATGGCGCGTTGCTCTTTGGGGCCGATGGCACCTATTTCAGCGCTCCGACCTATCCGCTTGAGGAAGTAGTCGATCCCACCGGAGCCGGCGATGCTTTTGCCGGCGGCTTTCTCGGCTATCTCTCAACAGTCGCTCCGCGAGCTGATGGCCGCTATGCTCTAGACGACCTGAAGCGAGCGGTGGTTCACGGCAACCTGATCGGCTCTTTTGCCTGCGAAGACTTCAGCATCGCTCGTCTGCGCTCACTGACGATGGATGATATTATGTCGCGCTATCGCAGCCTTGTCGAATATTCGCATTTTGACCCCGCCTGGAATTCGCAGGCGAAGTGAAACAAAATAGCAGGGAATTTCCTCTGCTATAATTGGTGGGAATTTCCTCTGCTATAATTGGTGGAAAGTGTTTTTCAACAGGAGGTAATCTCAGTTATGACTATTTCGGCCAGAGGAGATGTCAGGGACATCTCACTCGCACCACGCGGCAAGGACCGCATTGAGTGGGCAGCCAAAGACATGCCCGTTCTCCGTCTCATTCAAGAGCGCTTCGAGCGCGACCAGCCCCTGAGGGGCGTGCGTATGTCGGGCTGCTTGCATATCACGACCGAAACCGCGAATCTCGCGATCACACTCAAGGCGGGCGGTGCCGATCTGGTGCTCTGCGCCTCCAATCCTCTTTCGACGCAAGATGACGTGGCCGCGGCTTTGATCAGCGAGTACGGCATTCCTACTTTTGCCATCAAGGGCGAAGATGAGCAAACCTACTATCGGCATATCCATGCCGCGCTGGACCACAAGCCTCAGATGACCATGGATGACGGCTGCGACCTGGTTTCGACCCTGCACTCGTCTCGCACGGAACTGATTTCCGATATCATCGGAGGCATGGAAGAGACAACGACCGGTGTGATCCGCCTGCGCAGTATGGAGAAAGCCGGTGTGCTGCGCTTCCCGGTTCTGGCGGTCAACGAATCCGATACCAAGCACATGTTTGACAATCGCTACGGCACCGGCCAGAGTTCGATTGACGCGATTATTCGTTCGACAAACATTCTACTGGCCGGTCGCACGGTAGTAGTGATGGGCTATGGCTGGTGTGGCCGTGGAGTGGCCTCACGCGCTCGTGGCATGGGCGCGAGTGTCGTTGTTACCGAGGTCGATCCTACGCGCGCGCTGGAGGCCGTTATGGATGGCTATCGCGTGATGCCCGGCGTCGAAGCTGCGGCCATCGGCGATATCTTCGTGACAGTAACCGGCGATGTCAATGTGATCGACCGCGCCCACCTGGAGCGCATGAAGGACGGCGCCTTGATTGCCAATTCTGGCCATTTCAACGACGAGATCAACATTCCAGCTCTGGAAGCGCTCGCGGTAAACAAACGCCGCGTGCGCGACTTCGTAGACGAGTACACCTATGCCGATGGTCGCCACGTCCACCTGCTCGCTGAAGGGCGCCTGGTCAATCTCTCCGCAGCCGAGGGTCATCCCGCCAGCGTTATGGATATGAGCTTCGCCAATCAGGCGCTTGGTTCCGAATACATGCTTGCCCATGCCAAAGAGATGACCCCACGCGTCTATACCATTCCCCAGCACATCGACAAGGATATCGCGCGCCTCAAGCTCCAGGCCATGGGTGTGAAGATCGATACACTCACTTCTGAGCAGGAGAAGTACCTCAGTTCCTGGGAATCAGGCACGTAGTCGCCGGCCCGTTTGTGGAAGGAGCAACCAAGTATGAGCAATTTTATGAAAAATCCGCAGGCGTTTTTCACCAGTGAATCGGTGACAGAAGGGCACCCTGATAAGCTGTGCGATCAGATCTCCGATGGCGTGCTCGACGCGATTCTGACGCAGGACCCGATGGCGCGCGTGGCCTGCGAAACGGCTACGACAACCGGTCTGGTGCTGGTGGCTGGTGAGATCACAACATCGGCCTGGATAGATATGCCAGCGGTGGTGCGCAAGACGATTGAGCAGGTAGGCTATATCAGCGCCGAGTATGGCTTTGACTATCGTACCTGCGGTGTTGTGACCTCGATTGGTAAGCAGTCGCCCGATATCGACCTGGGCGTCAGCCACTCGCTGGAGACGCGGGCAAATGGCGTAGCTCAATTGACCGATGACGAGCTGGAGCGGATTGGGGCCGGAGACCAGGGTATGATGATCGGCTTTGCCTGCAATGAAACTCCCGAGTATATGCCGATGCCGATCAGCCTGGCTCACAAACTGACGCGCCAGCTCTCTCAGGTTCGCCGCAAGTCCTGGGCCGGCAGCGGCCCTATGGCCTACCTGCGCCCCGATGGTAAGAGCCAGGTCACGGTCCAGTACGAGTATGGCAAGCCTGTGCGCGTCGATACGGTCGTGATTTCGACTCAGCATGCGGAGTATGTGGATCAGGAGCAGATCCGCCAGGATGTCGTTGAGCACATTATCAAGCCAGTCGTTCCTGAACACTTGCTCGATAAACGTACCAAATTTCTTGTCAATCCCACCGGGCGTTTTGTCACCGGTGGCCCTATGGGCGATGCCGGCTTGACCGGGCGCAAGATCATCGTCGATACCTACGGCGGCATGGCTCGTCACGGCGGCGGCGCCTTCAGCGGCAAAGACCCCACGAAGGTGGATCGCTCTGCGGCTTACGCTGTACGCCATATTGCGAAGAACGTGGTTGCTGCTGGCCTGGCCGAGCGCGTCGAAATCCAGGTCTCTTATGCGATTGGCGTGGCTCGCCCGCTCTCCCTCTTTGTCGATACCTTCGGCACCGGCCAGGTTTCCGACGAAGAGATCGTTCGCCTGATCAACGAGCATTTTGATCTGCGTCCCGCAGGTATTATCCAGGATCTCAACCTGCGCCGCCCGATCTACCAGCCCACCGCCGCTTTTGGCCACTTTGGTCGCACCGATATCGACCTGCCCTGGGAGGAACTGAATAAAGTGCCGATGCTGCGCCGGGGTGTTGGAGCTGGCGTCCAGGAGAAGAGTCAGAACGCCTGAAGGCCCTGCTCATAGGGTAAGAGAGAATGGAGCGACGCAGCTTGCCTGCGTCGCTCCATTCTCTCTTACCGTGAACTCGCTCTTTTCAGCCTTTCTCCTTCTCGCTATAATAGAGCCAGGCCAGCATATTTGTGTCGGATTCATCAAGGCTGAACCTGGTTGAGTTTGTGCGAAGGATCACACCAGGTATGCGCTACTTTGGGCCACAGAAAGCGAGCATCACACTATGGACTTTTCGCTCAATGAGGAGCAACAGGCGATTCGGGATACCTGCCGTGAATTTGCTGAACAGGAGATCAAACCTCTCGCGGAAGAAATGGACCGCACCGGTCAGTTTCCTTACGCTTTGATAAAAAAGATGGGGGAGCTTGGCCTGCTTGGCTTGCCTTTCCCGGAAGCATATGGAGGCGCGGGCGCTGATTTTCTCTCCTACTGCCTTGCCATCGAGGAGATTTCGCGCGGCGATGTCTCCGTTGGTATCACTATGGAGGCCCACACCTCACTTGGTACCAGCCCTTTCTACCTCTTTGGCAGCGAAGCGCAGAAGCAGCGCTATTTGCCCCCGCTGACCAGGGGCGAGCAGCTCTGGGCCTTCGGTCTGACTGAGCCGGAGGCAGGCTCCGACTCTGGAGGAACGCAGACACGCGCGGTCCTGCGCGATGGCGCCTGGCACATCAATGGCTCAAAGGCTTTTATTACTAACGCCGGTACCGAGATTACTGGAGGCGTAACGATCACCGCCGTAACCGGCAAGCGCTCCGATGGGCATAAAGAGATTACCAATATTATTGTTCCCAAAGGCACGCCCGGTTATATCATTGGCAAACCCTATAAGAAAATGGGCTGGAAAGCATCCGATACCCGCCCGCTCACCTTTGAGGACTGCATGGTTCCAGCTGAAGATATCCTGGGAGAACGGGGCGATGGTTTCAAGCAGTTTATGCAGATCCTCGACGCCGGGCGGATCGCCATTGCTGCGCTCTCCGTTGGTCTCGCCCAGGCCTGCCTCGACGAGGCGCTGAGCTATGCCAAAACACGCAGGCAATTTGGCCAGCCGATTAGCAAGTTTCAAGCGATTCAGTTCAAGCTGGCTGATATGGAGACAGAAATAGAGCTGGCCCGTTTAATGTATTATAAGGCTGCCTGGTTGTATATGCAGGAGAAGCCCTACAGGCGAGAGGCATCGATGGCGAAACTTTTTGCCTCTGAAACGGCCAAACGCGCTGCCGACCAGGCTGTGCAGATCCATGGTGGCTACGGCTTTATGGACGAATACCCCGTCTCGCGTTACTGGCGCAGCGTGAAGGTCAACGAAATCGGCGAGGGCACCAGCGAAGTCCAGCGCATAATCATTGCCAAAACTCTCGGCTGCTGATGCCGAAGGCAAGCAGCGAAGAAAAGCGACACCAATCGTTTGTTCAAACGAAGCAGACTTCGTTCGATTCACATGTGGACAAAAAGCCGCCGCTTGCACTCTTGGACTTATCGCTCATCTTTGCTCTTGTTTAGAAGGAGAAACTTACCTATGGATGTTACTTCCAGTTCCGAAAGCCTGAATCAAAGCCAATCCCCATCCCATCTTTCTGTATCCAAAGAACTGCATGATTTTGCCCATCTCCATTTCCCCAAATTTAAGCATGAGCACCCTCCGGTGAGAAACGTTAATGAGATTGTTGATGAGAAATTGACGATTGGCCAGAAAGTTGCCGACGCTGTTGCCGCAAATATGGGAAGCTGGCGATTTATTATTATCCAGAGTATTATTCTCGCTACCTGGATCGTATTAAATACTATGGCCTTAATTCACCATTGGGACCCCTACCCATTTATATTGTTGAACTTAATGCTTTCGTTTCAAGCAGCATATGCCGCTCCTTTTATTATGATATCACAGAATAGGCAAGCAGAAAAAGACAGGCTTACTGCGCAGAACGATTATCTTACCGATATGAAGGGCGAAGAGGAAACCCGCCATATGATGGAGCACCTTGATCACCAGGATGCGCTCACGCTCGAAATTGTACAGCGCCTGGAAGCGCAAAATGAACGTCTGACGGGACAAGAAAAGCTCATACTTGAAGTTGTGCAGCGATTGGAAGAGCAGAATGCACGCATGAAAGGGCAGCACGAAGAGATGATGGCCCATCTAAGGCGGCTTGATCCGACATTGGCGCAAAAACTTGAGGGCGATGTGCAGCAGAAGTAGCTGTAGAGCAAAAGCAGAAAAGGGCAGGATAGTTGGGTCAGCCTGCGAAAGAAACTGATTTTCGACCGCAACGGAATAACCGATGCCAGGGCCGAGTTTACCCTGGCGTTGGTTATTGTCTCTTATGGGAAGCGCTTCTCTTCAGCCCTGGCCCGTTTGCCAGCCACTCATCAATGACAGGAGCAGCCTGAATTTTTGCCTGCCTCCTTGTGTGGCGCTATTGATTATGCATTTTCCAATAAAATCGGTATGAGAGAATTATTCATAAAATGCGGGTTTTCGCGATAAAAAGATCACAAGAGAGATGGTGCTGACAACAAGGACACCATTCGCTCATTACAACCCTTACCCCCTGCCCTCTTTTTTGATCAGGTGACATTGAGGAGATTTCCCTACCTCCATCTTCAGAGTGCCGCCTATAGGCTAGAATCTTTAACATTGATATAAAGATCATTTAACAATAATGCAATAAAATGTCAGGTGATAGTAGGGAACAATCTCCTCGCTGGAATGAGTAACCTTTTTCCTCCGGGGAGAGCATTGTTCCTCTGATAAACGAAAGGTATGGGCAAATGGTTGGACGTTTTATTGCAAGACTTCTGGGAGATCTCCTTGTAGGAATTCTGGTCGAATTAGCGCTCGCGGCCTTCTCAGCGCTTTTTGCACGCAGTCACAAAGTTCACCGAGTGAGCTTCGCCTGATGTGTGATGCGCGGGGAGTTGCCTCACTCCCCACCAACCGGCCAGAAATACCAGGGTTGTACATACGAGTAACGCATTGCGTAGCGCCACCACCGTGAAGAAGCCGGGTAGCGTCGCGAGTACCTGGGGGTCGGTCTGCGGGTTGGTCAGGCGCGAGTAGTAGAAGATGTAGATGAAGTTGGTCAGCAGAGAGATCACGGCCCAGCAGAGCATCCAGACGCGGTTCGTTTTTCCGCGAGCGTAGAGATAGGCGAGCAATGGTAGCAGCCAGATCAGATATTGTGGGCTGAAGACTTTGCCAGTGGTTATCAGGATGCAAACTAGCTCAACCATAGCCTGCGTGAAGTCGATGCGCCCGCGCCACTGCGACCAGAGCACGGCCAGGATACCGGCAAGGCTCAGGAGCGTATCTACCGGCGAAATCAGGCCCAACAGCCTGCTCTCTAGATTGAGCGAACCGTAGCCAAAGTTGATGCTATAAGGTGCGCCGAAATGGCTGCCCAGCCAGATTACGCTGCTTACCGGTGCTTCGACCTGCAATGGCCGCTGCAAGAAATAGGACAGTGGGCTGACAACCGCCTCTTGATAGTTGAGTAGTGCGAATCCGCCCGTGACACCTATTACCAGAGCCACAAAAAGCAGGCAATTTCGCCATCGCCAGTGTCTGACGCTCCTCCATATTTGGGCAAACCATAAACCCGGTGCGCTGGTGTATCCCTGTGCCTCCAGCCACGTGTGCTGTTCGGCCAGAAAAAGCGCCGGCAACATCGCCAGGGGATAGAACTTGAGCAGGGTGCCCAGGGCCAGGGCCACGTAAGCGGTCTTCCAGCGCTCGCGCTCTGCTGCCAGCAGACAGATCAGCGTGCAAGCTGCTGGCAGCAAATCAAAGCGCTCCTGGGCCACGCCAGCGGCTCCTAGCACGAGATAGAGCAGGAAAATCGGTGCAGCCTGGCGCGCGCCTGAATGGACCAGCAGCCAGAAGATCAGAGCCGCGACCAGAGTCATCAGCAGGGCGAACGCCAGGGAGTAATAGGGCAGCGGAACCAGCAGGGGCAGTGAGAAAGGCAGGATGGTAAGGGGCGGATATTCAAGCGGCAACATATGCAGTGCTGGCTGCGAGACCGCTGGTTGAGATGATGGAGAGAAGAGGAAAGCGCAGTTTGCGGGGGGAAGCAGGCTTGCACCATGACTGCCCAGCCAGAAGGTCAGACCGTAACATTCGTAATGGATCAGATCAGCTTCGGTGGGAGTCAGATAGACCAGCCACGCCGCTTCAAAAAAAACGGCGGTTGCCAGGAGGAGAAAGAGCAAAAAGGAAGAACGACTGCCGGCTTTCCAGAAACGCTCTGCCAGGTTGTTTCTGATTTGCTTTGTGGATTTATCCATCTCCATAGGAGATGGCTCGGCTCGCCTGGTAGATTTATCTCTCTCCATAGGGGACGGCTTAATTTGGCCAGTTGAAGACCATCATGGTTAGTTGAGAGCCAGGCGTGTTCAGCGCGTTCTCGGTTAACCACAGCGTTGTGTTCCCGTTGACCGCCAGCAGCGAGGCATCATTCAGCGTATCGCCGGTGACCACGTTCGATTGATGCTGTACATCGTACATCTGATAACCAGTCGTATCCTGCCAGATCACATAGTTACTGCCTGCCTGAAAGCCTGTCGATTGCCCGGCGACCCCTAGCGTACTTTCAACGCCGGCTTCGGGACCATCCAGCGGAAGCAGAAAGATGGTTCCATGTACCAGAGAATCTGGGGGAGCCGGGTACACGGCTGTATCTGTACGCGGCGTAAACACGACCGATGTATCTGTCGAATTTGCCGGGAAAGGTGTGCCGTTTGGGGAGACTGCGCCCTGCCCCGAAACCGTTACCTCGGAAGTGCTGAGCCAGAACAGGGTGTTATCAACGACCTGCGGCTGAAACGACATGCCATCTCCCATCAGCACCTGCCGGTTGGTTGATACGATAGTCTCGATGTGCCCGTGAGAGCGGGTGGTGAGATCGCTCGTTTGCTGCTGCCAGATATTGCTGTGCAGCGTACCATCCGTGCTGACCCACTCGTCGGCCCAGTATATCTCCGTTCCCGTGCTATCAGTGGTTGGCCAGGTCAGCACGTGTCCGGCTGGAGCGCTGGCAATTTGCTGGACCTGCGCGGCTTTACCCGTTTGCCCAAGCTGGTAGCTCTCCAGGTAAGAGAGGCCATGTCGGTCAATTAGCGCGATCAGCAGAGTATTGCCGGTAAGCCAGGTACCCTGGATCGGGCTGTTCACCCAATCGGGGGCGGTTGTGCTATCGAAAAGTCCCTGCTCCAAGAGAGTAGGAGTTGGAAAAGACGTTGAAGTTGATTGACTGCTTGTTGATGTAGCCGTAGGTGTTTTGAGAAATTGGCTATTTGAGCTGGGTGAAGTGTTGCTCGTGGCTGGCAATGTCTGCTGCATTTGTGGCTGAAGCGAGAGATAGTCCAGGCTCCATGTACGAAGCGAAGGGGAAGTGTTGCTGGTGTCTGGCACATGCCCGTGCGTGGTGATTGCCGGGCGGCTGTACGTCAGCCAGACCAGCCAGCTATCGGAAGCTGCTAAGACGATCAGCGGATCGCTGCCTGGCTGAGCCAGAAGCGGAGTGCTGACCCGCGTCCTGCGATCAAACTGCATCAGCATCCAACTCTGGCTGGCGCTTCCATTGCTCGACGCGGTATAGTAGATGAAATTTCTGGTAGGGAGGGCGCTGGCCACGTTCGGGTAAAGCGTGGTCATGGTGTAGATTTTTTGATCGACTTCCGTTGGCCGATAGACGCTGGCGCTGGTTCTAGTAATGGTATTCGGGTTACTGCGCGCCACCATCAGCAACGAGGTCAGCCCGCCCATCATCAGCATTAGCAAGATAGTCGCGGCGAGGCCCAGGACAGCGAACTGATTTACCTGCACGGGGCGACGTTTGCGGTGGACCTGGATACGTGGAAGCGGCCCCGTCTCCGCTGTGGAGAAAGCAGCGATCTCGTCCTGGCCTGGTGTTTCCTCTGCAAGTTGCCGGAGATAGGGTTTGAGGAATTCGGGAGTGGAAACTGTGCCGGGCGCAGACTTCTGAAGGACCTTTAACTGCTCGTTGGCCAAAGCCTTCATCAGCTTTGTATGCATGTCGGGCGCAGGCTCACAAACAGGCATCGAGCGTATTTGTTCACCAATACGCGTATAGTTAGCCAGCGTTTCACGGCAGGCCGCGCACCCTTCCAGGTGGGCAGCTAGATCGGCGCTCTCACATTCTTCTGCTTTGATTTCTCGATAGACAGAGATCAATTCCCGTGCCTGATTACAGTTCACGCTTCCTCTACCTCTTGTTGATACAAGCTGATAAATCTTTCTCGTGCTCGCATCAGGCGCATTTTCACGGCTGATGGGCTGATATTCAAGACCTGAGCAATTTCTGCGCAGGAACGCCCATCATGTTCGTATAACCATAGGCAAATCGCGTATTTTGGCTGTAACTGGTTCATGACCCGCTCCACTATTTCGCGGTCTGCTACCCGATTCTCGAACATGCCACCGTCATATCCGCCTCGTTCGTAGAAGCTACTGGCTGCGCTGTTATGCCGCTCATTGCTCTCCTCACCAGAGCTAAAGCTCTCGCCAGCTACCCCGCCGGATTCTGAGAGCACTCCCGCGCCGATCCCGCGATCCTCGTTGAACAATGAAAGCGGAAGCCAGGAAATGAGTCTTCGCCTGCGCAACGTATCTGTAGTCGTGTTGGCAGCGATGCGATATAGCCAGGCCGACAGCGCGCCCGGCTGCACAACCGTTCCGCCGAGCAGCGCTTTGTACGCCTTCACGAATACGTCTTGCGTCAGATCATACGCTTGCTCGCGATTTCCGATCAGGTGGTAGATAAAGTTTGTGATCGGCCCTTGAAAGCGCTGAAAAATCGCTTCAAAGTCTGCCACATCCACCCGCGCCTGCTCTTGCAGAGCAGCGACAGATTGCTGAGAGACTGTGTCAGTCACGCGTTCTCCCTCATCTACTGGTGCCTGCACACGCTTGGCCTCTTCGTTCGCCAGGTCCTGTCCACGGTGTTCTGCATCCAGTACCGAACGCAATCTGCTATTCGTGTTGTAGAGACGGATAGAAGTGTCCATTGGTTACATCAACCTTGTCTTTTTTTAACGAATGAAGAGTGCAGTCATTCAATCAATATCTATTCAACTTCAACTTTTTACTTAGCTAGCATAACACATTTTACTGTATCTGGCTGTGGTCTATGCGACAATTCCAGGTACTACTTTCCCACATCTTGTGGTTCACCGGCCTTCCCATCCGCTACCGGTGAAGAACAGGACCGTTTGACTACGCGCGCCGATCTCCTGCCTGGCTAGCAACTCGTGATACGCCGCTAGAGTCGCGGCTGCTTCGAGTGAGGCCAGGATGCCTCCACGCCGGGCCGCGTACTCGGCCATCTGCACCATGGCCGCGTCACCGACCGTTAAGGCTGTTCCTCCGCTCTCGCGGATGGCTTGCAGAATCAGGCGGTCGCCGATGGCCGATGGGACGCGCAACCCCATGGCTTGTGTTCTGGCCTGGCCGGACGGCCAGGCTTCGGCTTCTTCTTTGCCCGCGAGGAAGGCCCGAACCAGGGGCGCGCAGCCCTCGGCTTGCACGATGACCAGCCTGGGTAGTCGTTTCTCCTGGAGCCAGCCAAGCTCTTGCAATTCCCGAAACGCTTTCCACATGCCCACAATCCCCGTTCCACCCCCGGCCGGGTAAATAATTACGTCTGGTAGCCGCCAGCTCATCTGCTCCGCCAGTTCGAGGCCCATGGTCTTTTTTCCTTCTGCTCGGTAGGGCTCTTTCAAGGTGGCAAGATTGAACCAGCCGCGTTCGCGCGCTACCTGCGCCGCAACCTGTCCGGCGTCACTGATCAGGCCGGATACCAGCTCGACCTCGGCTCCATATTTGCGGGACTGCTCTATATATGTTCGCGGTGTATCTTGAGGCAGGACGACGCAGGCTGGCAGCCCGGCCCGCGCAGCATACGCCGCCAGCGCTGCTCCAGCGTTGCCCGCCGTTGGCGCGACCAATCCTTTTGCTCCTAATTCAATGGCTCGTGAGACCGCTGCGGCCATGCCCCGCGCTTTAAAGCTGCCCGTTGGATTGAGGCCCTCATCTTTCACCAACAGGTTCACCTGACCAGCTATTCCGGTAGGGCCTAATTGGGGCATCGCCAGCAAAGGAGTCATGCCCTCGCCCAGGCTGACGATGGCTGTTTTGCTGCGCACCGGTAGCAGCTCATGATAGCGCCACATAGTGGCCTCGCGTCCTGCCAGATCTGCTGGCATGCCTGCTCGCGCCAGAGCCGCCAGATCGTATTTTACCAGCAAAGGCCGTTCGCAGCACAGGCTGGTATTTTGCAGGCTTTCGGCCTCATATCGCTTCCCGCACCGGCTGCATTCCAGGTGGTCTATGTAGCTGAACCGTGTTTCCATACATCTGCTGTTTCTCTCTCTATTATACTACACGTTTGGTCTATGACATGCGTGGACTTTGCACAACCTTGTCTTTATTGCTCATTTTTGATATCATGAATGCATGATGAGCGCAGAAGAGAAGAGTGCCAGCCAGGCCTGGAATATAGTTGGTCATGGCCATATAATCAATACGTTGCGCCGTGCCATTGCTTCACAACGTGTACGCCATGCCTACCTGTTTACTGGCCCTGAGCATATTGGCAAGACGCTGCTGGCCCGTCGTTTTGCTCAAACATTGCTCTGCACCGGCGGGCCAGACCCCGCAACTGCCCCGCAGAATCCATGCATGAACTGCCTGTCGTGTCGCAAGGTGCTGCACGACAATCATCCCGATATCCATTATATTGCGCGCCCGCCAGATCGACAATTTATTCTGATTGAACAGGTGCGCGCTCTGCAAAGCGATTCAGCGCGCAGAACCTTAGAGGGCCGCCGCAATATCTTTATTATCGAGGGCATGCACGAGATGAACCTCCAGGCAGCGAACTGCCTGCTCAAGACCCTGGAGGAGCCTGAGCCAGATGTAGTGCTCCTCCTCACCGCCCCTGATCCTGGCTTGCTGTTGCCTACCATTCTCTCGCGCGTCCAGCAAGTACCTATGCATCTGCTGACGACCGAGGTGATTCGCCAGGCTTTACAGGAACGCTGGCAAGTCGCGAGCGAAGATGCTGCGCTGATCGCCGCCCTCGCTGCCGGTCGCATGGGCTGGGCCGTGCAAGCCGTAGAGAAGGATGAGCTACTGAACGAGCGCCAGGCGCAATTGGAGACGCTGACCCGTGTGCCCTCGCTCAGCCGGGTTCAACGCTTTGATCTTGCCCAGAAACTCAGCGCCGAAAGTGATAAAATAAGAGGCGTGCTAGAGTTATGGCTGCTCTGGTGGCGCGATCTGATCCTTGTGGCTAACAATTGCCAGGATCTGGTGGTAAATGTCGATATGCGCGGCCTCTTGCAGAAGCACGCCGCCAGAATCAGCCCGGTCGAGTCTATGCGCATGATTCGCAGCATCTTGCGTACCCTCGAAGCCCTTGACCAGAACGTCAACACTCGCCTGGCTCTTGAGGTTCTGATGCTGGATGTGCCGGTATTGACGAGGGTATAGGAGGCTATGAATATGGCTGTAAGAACGTTTACCGCGTCCATTCACAAAGAACGGCTGTGTTATCCCACTTTATCGTGAATTGCACAGCAGTCTAATCTCATTGAAGAGAGTCACAAGGAGGAGCAAGCAATGTGCGCAGACTATGAACACCTGCTGGTGCAGCAGGATGGCGCGGTCCTTACCGTCACGATGAATCGTCCCGAAGTGCTGAATGCTATAAATGATTCCTTGCTGGACGGCTTGGGTGAAGTGATGGAAGAGGCGGCGCGGGACGAGAGTGTGCGCTGCGTGGTGCTGACTGGAGCGGGCAGGGCCTTTGGTGCGGGTGCGGACCTGCGCGGTTTTGCTGCCGGGCACGCAAGCGGTGAGCCGATCAAGGTCAGCGGCCATTTGCAAAAGTACCATCGCGTGGTGCGCGCTATTCGCACAATGTCCAAGCCAGTGATTGCCGCTGTGCGAGGTGTGGCTGCCGGGGCCTCCTGCAACCTGGCCCTGGCTTGTGACCTGCGCATCGTCTCCGAGGACGCGCGTTTCATCGAGGCGTTTGCCCGTATCGGCCTGGTTCCCGACGCGGGCGGCGGCTTTTTTCTCCCGCGCCTGGTTGGTTTTGGCAAAGCTCTGGAACTGGCTATGCTGGCTGATGAAATCAGTGGTCCCGAAGCTGAGCGCCTGGGACTGGCGAACAAGTGTGTTTCCCCGTCCGAGTTTGACGGGGCGGTGAGCAACCTTGCGCAACGTCTGGCCAAAGGACCAACCCGCGCCTATGGCCTGATAAAAGAGTTGATGAATCAAGCCGTCATCGGTGATCTGGAAACGACGTTGCGTCTGGAGGGCGAAATACAGGATATTGCAATCAACACTGCCGACCATCGCGAAGGCGTGGCCGCTTTCATGCAGAAGCGCCCGGCGGAATTTACGGGTCGGTAGTCTGGGTGGGACTCGCACTGTGCGCGTTGACACATTAACGGTGAACAATGCTCAAACGCAGGGAGCACGGGTGCGCGAGCTCCTGGCTCGCCGGAGTCCTCAACATCTGGAGAACTCAACCGGCCTGATGCTTGAGGCTCTGCACCAGCGTCCCTATAGCGCCTCGCGTGGCACACTGGTTCTGGGAGCCGGCGCTTGCACCGAAATTCCCCTGGCCGCGCTGGTCCACGACTCTGACGAAGTTGTGCTGGCCGACCTGGATCTGGCCTCCATGCAGCAGGCACGGGCTGAACTTTCTGCGCCATCTCTGCGCAAAGCTGTGCGCCTGGTAACTGCTGATCTCAGCGGTGGCATTAGCGCTGATCTGGATCGCCTGCTCGTGCGCCAGCCCTGGTCTTCTCTGGCGGAGGGGGGGCCACATGCTCTGTTCGATACCGCAGCAGACTGCCTCGATGCATGTCCCATACACGACCCGCCGCAGATTGTTGGTCTCGCGCCGGGCAATTTCGGCGTGGTTATCAGCTCGCTTATACTCTCGCAGCTTTTCAGCTATCCGTTGCTCGACGTACTTGATCGAGTCCAGCGCGTCGCGCCTGATGCTGTATTCGAGCAAGAGCGTCACCATCGCTACCAGGAGGCCGCGCAGGCTTTTCGTGTACGGGTTATCCTGGCTCATTTGCACCTGCTGCGTTCGCTGCTCGATTCTGATGGCCTGGCGGTTTTACTTAGCGATCAACGCGGCTTTGTCTTCGATACACTCGACTCTCAACTCGCGGCTAAGCGCCGGCGCGGTATCCCGCTTGTCCCGCGTGTGTTTCCAGAACTAGTCGAGAGCAATTTCACTGTGCTGGAAAAGCGCACCTGGGAATGGCTGGCTGATCTGCCGGGAGAAGGCCGCTACGGGCGCGGCTATGAGGTTGTGGGTTATCTACTCCACTGAATAATTGTCCCTGTCCTGGTTCAGCACACGGCGCATAATCAGTTCTCGCCACCACTCTTCAAGCTGAGGACAGGAGACGAGTTCGCGCGCCAGCTCCACATCCTTATTGTCTCCGTGAGTGAAGTCATTGATCAGCGCTATCGTCCAGCGGGGATATGGCCGCTCAAGCAAGAAAATGGGCATCCTCGGCTCGACCATACCCTCCTGCAGAACGCTGCAATACCAGCCGGTGCGCCCGCTCAGGGCCACGCGTTTCGTCAAATCCTTGATGTTCCAACGGCGCGCGTTCTTCCAGCATGGATAACGTGGCCCGCTGACCTGAATCCGCGCTTCGCCGATACTATAGATGTCACCTATACAAACGGTTTTCTCGTTCATGCCCTCTACAGTGAAGTTCTCGGCAAAACCGCCGGGGCCGATCTCCGGCAGTCCCAATTCTTCGCGCCAGAGGGGATAGTGCGCAGCCGCATAAAGGAGCACAGCCTGATCGGGCCTGCCGTGATTCTTTGTGTCGGCCTGCGCGTTACCTTCGAGATGTGTGGTATAAAGCCAGCGTGGCTGTGGACTCGGCTCGCGGAAAAACGATGTCTTCCAGAGGCGCTCCATCGGGTTCGTTGCGCCGGGGGTGCCGTACTCTCGTGGAGTGCCGACCTGGATCGATTGGAGTATGCCGACTTGCTTCATGTGTATGGTCCTATTTCTTTTGAGAATGCCCATCAATACTAAATTATAGCACTTAAACTCTTGTGCTAAGAGAATCGCTCCGTTGCTGCTGATCAGAACAAGGAAGTAGGTTCGGAACGCTAGATAGGAGTTTTTTATTAAGATACGTACATAAGTTATCAATTCAAAGGTATGTACGTTAAAATATATGTACGTTAAGTTAAAATAAATGAATATTTAAGCTCACGAGCCTGGATATGTCGAGCAATTCCCAGCTACGCCGAACCATTTTTAACAAAAAACTACTAACTCCATTTCCCATGAATCAGAATAGCTCCACAGCCTCTGAGAGAGGCATGATGATGGTATCGCCGCCTGAGGATGAAGTGGAACACGGGAAAAAGATCTCCTGGGCTTCTCTCGGTCCTAAGATTGAAACGGGTCTGATCGTTACCGGCATACTGGCCATTTTTTTTCTTCTTCCACGAAATACCGGTGGCGATGGGTGGAAGCGCTATGTGGGTCTTCTGGATATTGTCATACATCATCAGATACCTTCAATGAAATATTCTCTTATTGGCCCGGCTTTTGCTTTACCTCTTGTCTGGATCGGGAGGAAGCTCTTCGGCGATGCCTATCATCTGACTATTATTTATAATCAGCTTTTGTTTGCTGGGACCCTTCTGGTTGGCTATGCTCTCTTGAAAAAGCGTATGGACCAGGCCCTCTTGCGCAAGTTCTATTTGCTACTGATCATCGCTTCGAT
>Ga0209061_1002114_pt1 | contig 27159 bp, 23 predicted proteins | sample Coa_R1_10_FD_187157 | JGI IMG/M metagenome (GOLD analysis project Ga0209061, IMG submission 187157) | Surface soil microbial communities from Centralia Pennsylvania, which are recovering from an underground coalmine fire - Coalmine... | ecosystem: Environmental > Terrestrial > Soil >... | reverse complement strand
TATTCGCGGGATTCATGGTAAATGACGCGAAAATTCGTCGTCTCGACTTCCGGCCATTTCTGCCCTTGGGCCGGCACATGACGGATATCGATGCGGCGGTCCCCGATGGCGCGAAGCAGTTCCTTGGCCTGGCGCTGCAGTTCCAGCGAGGTGCTGAGGTTCAGCGCCGCCAACACTTCTTTTTCTGCTTCGGCAGGCGGTACCCAGCCCGCCTTGTTTACCGCCGCAGTAGCCGTATAGAGCTTGCAAAAGGCCCATAATTCCCGGTATGGCGCGGTCGAGCGGCTATCGAGCCGGTTGGCTTCTTCATAAAGCCGGTTAGCCGACTCGTAATTCTTGGCATCGTAGTCACGGCGCGCGCGCTCCAACAAGTCCTGATTGGAGGAAGCCGGTGCGCTGTTGCTGTCGGCGAACGGATCATACGGTTCGTCGGGCTTTTGTGGACGTGCGGTGTAATTTATTGCCGGCTTGGCAACAGGAGAGGGAGGGGGAGCGGACTGCGCCGCCAGAGAAGCGATCGTCGGCGGATTGGAAGGACGACTGACATTCAGCTCAATTTGATATCCGGGATCGAGGATTTTAAGGCGCTCTTGATAGGTGCGCGCCTCGGCAGAGCGATTGCTCTGCTGTAGCTCGCGGATGTAGCCGCGGTAGGCTTCGCGCAGGGCGTTCATGTAATCGCGGTTGCCATCCACGCGGGCGATCTCTTTTTCGAGGCAATAGACGGCGGCCTGATAATTGCCGCGCTGCAAATTATCGCGGCCTTGTTGGAGTGCTGCCTGGACGGCTAACTGCCGGCGCAGCTTGCTTTCGGCATCCTGGCCGAAGGCTGAGCCGATCCCGAGAGCCAGGGCGAACAAGAAACCGGCGCACCGCGCCGTAAACAGGCCGTTGCGGACCATGACAGCATCCTTGCCGCGGGTCGAGAGTGGTGCGGCCCGCCCTCCTGGCGAGCCAGCCGGTCACAAGCGGGACTAAAGTAGACGGATGCAGCGAAAGATTCAAGATGAGGTTCGCTCGATGGGTATCTCTCTGGATTTGGGCGTGGAGGAGGGCTTACGTGCGAGCAGTCTTTTCCCTTCCCCCCTAGGGGGGAAGGGCGTGGAAAAACCTGCTCGGAGACTGGCACAACCCCGCTCGCCAAAATCGAGAGGGGTACCCTCGTTCGATTTCCTGGACCGACGGAGATAACATTAGAAGGGAAGATTGCTACCTTCGTGCTCGATGTAAGATTGCCGAAACTAATAGAGCGACATTGTTATTCCCTTGTAATAAATTCATCGAGATTGAGCAGCACGCGGGCCACGCTGGTCCAGGCTTCGAGCGCTTTCACCTGGTGTTGCCTTTGAAGCAGGCGTTGGAGCGTCTGCCGTTCACGTTCATTCGGCTGGCGGCCCAGGCACAGGCGGAAGGCATAAGCAATGCGTTCGTGGTCGTTGTTCAGCCCTTTGTGCAGGATACGGCCGGCCAAGGCTTGAGCGAACTCGAAGAAGCCCTGATCGTTGAGCAATGTGAGAGCTTGTAGAGGTGTATTGGAGCGATTGCGGCGCGTGCAGGTGGCCAGGGCATCTGGCGCATCGAAAACAGTCAAGTCCGGGTGCGGGGCCGAACGCCAGAAAAACGTGTACAAGCCGCGGCGATAACGGTTGGGTCCGGTACTGGCCTGCCAGGTGCGCGGCACCTGGGTGAATGCGTAGACGCCGCTCGGCTGCGGCGGATAGACACTGGGACCGCCGATAACAGGGTTCAACAAGCCGCTGACGGACAGGGCCACATCGCGCACGACCTCGGCATCGAGCCGCAGACGGTTCTGCCGGGCCAGCAAGCGATTGCGAGCGTCGATTGCCGCCAGCTCGGGCCGATGGCGCGACGATTGCCGATACGTTGCCGACGTGACGATCAGACGGTGAATGTGCTTCATGCTCCAACCACGATCCCGAAACTCCGTAGCGAGCCAGTCGAGTAATTCCGGGTGCGACGGCAGCATGCCTTGCGTGCCGAAATCGTTCTCCGTTTCGACGATACCAAGTCCGAAAAATTGCTGCCAAAAGCGATTGACTGCCACCCGCGCTGTCAGCGGATTGCGCGCATCGGTCAGCCAGCGTGCCAGATCAAGGCGCGTGGGACGATCTTTTTTCGCCAAAGGCGGCAGCACGCGCGGCACATCGGGCGTCACTTCGGCTCCTTTGCGCAGAAAGTCGCCGCCCAGGAGAATATTTGTCCGACGCGGCGTCTGGCGCTCTTGTAGCACAAGTGTCGTGGCAATGGCCGGCATTTCTTTCTGGACTTCAGCGATCTTCTTCTCCAGCATCTTGCGCATCATCAGTGCCTGAACATGAGCGGCAACGAGATAACCCGGCGGCTGGCCCAGACCGCCGACGACGTGGCGCACCTTCTCGAAATTGCGATACGCTGTCAGGACCGCTTGTTGTTGGCGAAGGCTGCGGCCATTCGGTGCGATGGCGAGGATGGCTTGCACCTTCGCCGGCAGCATGGCCCGCGCTTCGGGCGTCAAACTACCTTCCCATAGCGCCACGCGCTCCGGCGTCGCCGTATCCAGCGTTTTTAGCTGTTTCTCCAACTCGGCGATGCGCTCGCGGACTTCCTGGCGTTTGCGTAGCTGCTCCGGCGTTGGCAACTCCAGCGTCGGCTCGTCGCAGTTGTTGAAGAAAGCGAAAAGTTGATAATACTCACGCTGCGTCAGCGGGTCGAACTTATGATCATGGCACTGGCAACAGCCGATGGTCAGGCCAAGGAAAACCGTGCCGGTTGTGTTGACGCGATCGACAATCGCCTCAACGCGGAACTGTTCTGGATCGATGCCGCCTTCCTCATTTTTTTGTGTATTACGATGGAAACCGGTAGCGATGCGCTGTTCAGTCGTTGCATTCGGCAGCAGATCGCCGGCCAACTGCTCGAGGACGAATTGATCGAACGGCTTGTCCTTGTTCAGGGCATCGATGACCCAATCGCGGTATTTCCAGATAGAGCGGGGTGAATCAATGCTGTAGCCGTTGGAGTCGGCGTAGCGCGCCAGGTCGAGCCAATGCCGCCCCCAGCGCTCGCCATAATGTGGATTGGCTAACAAGCGCTCGACGACGCGCTCGTAAGCATCAGCTCTTTTGTCACTTAGAAAATCGTCCATATCTTTTATGGACGGCGGCAGGCCGATGAGATCAAGATAAACACGGCGCAACAGCGTGAGGCGATCTGCTTCCGGCGCCGGAGTAATGCTCTGTTTTTCCAGTCGGGTCAGGATGAAACGATCGATAGCATTACGGCACCAGCGCGTGTCCCTGACACTTGGCAACTCCGGCCGCCGGATTGGCTGAAACGCCCAGTGCTTGCGGGCCGCCGCTCCACCGATCTGCTCGGCCGTTTCGTTGGTAGGAATGGGCGCGCCGCTGTCGATCCAGGCCCGCAAAAGATCGATCGCGTGCGTGCTCAGACGCGGTCCTTTGGGCGGCATGGCGGCCACTTCTTTATTGCCGCCGCAGACCGCGATAATGAGGCGGCTGGCGCTGCTCTTGCCGGGCACAAGGGCGGGACCGGAATTGCCGCCCCGACGCGCGGCCGTGACGCTATCAAGCCGCAGGCTGGAGCGCTGCTTCGTAGGTCCGTGGCAAGACGTGCAGTGGGTCGTCAAGATGGGCTGAATGTCGCGGGCATAATCGATCGGCTCGGCGGCAGCGGGAACGCCGGGGACGAGGAGGACGAGAAAAAGGGACAAACAGACTCGCATAAGTTCACTCGGCGTGGGGGGCAGGATACAGGCGGTCGGAAAGATACTTATCACCATAGCGAATCCGACGGGGAGAGCAAGCAAAAACTTCCCAAGACGAGCTTCCAGAATGTAGGATACAATTTTATTCCTCCTCCTGTCTCGTCACTACAAAGAGTAACGGGAGCGCGGCCAGTTCCGCGGCCACCGAGAAGGCAATCAACGCCGGCAAGGATACATCGTAGAGAAGACCCATCAGGGCGCTGCCCACAAACCACGAGACGCCATAGCCGGCGGTGAACAGTCCGTAGGCAGAAGCGCGGCGCTGCGGCGGCGCCATCCGCGCCACGGCGGCCGGCACAATCGATTCATGAACGCCCATCCCCAATCCCCACAGCGCCGTGCCGGCCAGCGCAATCCAGAAGCTACCCAGAAACACCAGCGGAGCGGACAGGGCCGACACGAGAGTTAGCGGAATCAGGATGGAAATGCCGACGCGATCGAAAAGCCGGCCGAAGATCAACGAGCCGGTCCCGCTCACGCCCATAGCGACAGCATAGAAGATCGGCACCCATGAAGACGGGATGGGGGCAGCTTTCTCAAAATGATAAGCCATGAGCGCGAAATCTGCAGACCCGGCAGCAACCAGCGCTGCCCCGGCCAGATATATCCAGAAGACACGGGGCAATCCACGGGCCTTCAGGTCAGGCGGATGTGCCTCTAAATCTTGGGGACGCGGATAAAGCAAACGTGCGGTCACCAGCAGACCAAGACAAGTGAGAGCAGGCACGAGCAAAAGTGCGAAAACAAAGCGATAGTCGTCTGGACCGTTGAAATGGCCTTCGCGCCCGCCGCGGAGAAACAAGACCAGGGCGATAATCAGAGGTCCGAAAAGGGCACCAAATTGATCCAACGCCTCATGCAGGCCGAAAACCCAGCCGTAGCCTCCCATCTCCTTGGCGGCATGGGAGAGCATCACGTCGCGCGGCGGATTGCGGATCGCCCTTCCGATGCGTTCGCTGATAATCAGGCCGACCGCCCAGGGCCAACTGCCGGTCAGGGCCACGAGCGGCACGGCACTCATCTGAAGGAAATAACCGCCCAGGGTGATAGGCCAATATTCGCCGGTGCGGTCGCTGAGGCGGCCCGAGACAAGGCGGAGAGCATAGCCGAGCAGCTCACCAAGCCCCGCGCTGATACTGACTACGGTAGCGCTGGCGCCGAGAACAGCAAGATACGGTCCGACGATGCTGCGCGAGCCTTCGTAGGTGAAATCGGCGAAGAAGCTCATCACACCGATCAGCAGAACAAAGCGAAAGGCGGCCGATTTGCTCTTGGGATGGCGATTGGCGTGCTCAGCGAATTCTGGTGTCATTCGCTGTTCCTTTCTTGCATCCTGGCCCCAGGCATAAGCCAAGGCTCTTCGCTTATGCCTGGAACCAGGTGGATCAGATCCTGACTTTGGAAGTTTATCAGGCGCTGGGAAAGATACAAAGCACTGCAGCTACTCTGCCGCGAATCGCCCCCGCTGTCGCCGATGCTGTGGGCGCTGGGATTTTCGCCACGTCTGTGGGTGCCGGTGGAGTTGTGGCGAAAGCTCACAGCAGAGCAGCAGGATACGCTGCTCCCTCACGAATTGGCCCACCCATCTGCGGCACGGCGATCACTGGGTCCGCCGCTTGGAGTTGCTTGCCCTCTTGCTTGTGTGTTCATGTGAAAAATCGTCCCAGGGAAAGTTTGGAAATTGCTTCCGCCATCAGTTGTGGGTTCCTTGAGGAAGGGAGTTCCACTCGACTACCCTTGCCGGAATCGTTGTCTCTCCAAGACATCCCATCGCGACAGCGCGGTAGTGGCCGTTAAGCTGCACCCGTCTCCCATCCGGCATCCAAGCGACTGGAATGGCGCGAGACAGGTCGTATCCATTGGCCCGGATCCGATTCGCCAAGTTGGCTATGTGGTTCGCGGGCTTGTTAGGACGCGGAACGGCGTGCAATGGGTGGAGGTCGGCCAGCGGCACTTCCGTTGTGCCGGGGGCGAGGAGTGCCGACACAGGAACCATCGGACGCTTCCTCCGCATTAGGATGGGATCTTATCAGTTTGTTAGCGATCGGAAGTCACCCGCAATATCGCCAGCGCGGCGTCGTGCAATTTGCCGTTGCTGACAATCACATCGGGCCGATGGATCGAGGTGCCGCCGCGCCAATCGCTGAAGCGGCCGCCAGCTTCCTCGATGAGCGGCTTGATGGCGGCCACGTCCCAGGCATGGACGCCGTGTTCGACCATCAACTCACCTGATCCCTGAGCCACCAAGACGAAGCCGTAAAAATCGCCGAAGCCGCGCGTACGCTCGGTGCGGCGGACCATTTCGAGAAAGGTCTCCTGATGGCCGGCCTTGATGAACCACGACAAGCTCGAATAGAAGACCAGCGCTTGCGACAAGTCGTTGACATCCGAGACATGGATACGGCAGTCGTTGCGATAGGCGCCGTCGCCGCGCAGCGCCCGGTAGCTGTGTTTCAGGGCCGGGGCGTCGGCGATGCCGGCGATCTGCTCGTCTTTGTATTCCAGGCCGACCAGTGTGGCCCACAGCGGAATGCCGCGGACAAAGCTGCGCGTGCCGTCGATGGGATCGATGATCCAGCGAAAACCCGACGTGCCCACCGTGGCACCGAACTCTTCGCCGAGAAAACCGTCGTTGGGGAAGGCATCGAGCAGGGTCTGTCGCAGCAACTGTTCGGCTTCGCGATCGGCGATGGTGACGGGACTGCAATCCGACTTCCATTCCACGGTGAATGTGCCATCGAAATAACGCAGGGCCAATTGCGCAGCTTTGTGCGCCGTTTCGACGGCCAATTCGTAACGGTTGCGCCATTCAGGATTCACGTATGTTCTCCCAAAACACACCAGCCCGAAGCGTAAGCGAGGGCAGCCGTCGCTTACGCTTCGGGCTGGTAAGAATCCTTCTTACTTCTTCACCTCAAACTCGGCGTCGATGACGTCTTCCTTGCCCTTGCCGGCCTCGCCGCCAGCGGCGCTTTCACCAGCGGGACGATGCATGTGCTGGGCCATCGCCTGAGCAGCAACGTGCAGGTCGCTGACGGCTTGGCGAATCGCTTGCACGTCCTCGCCGCTGGCCGCCTGTTTCGTCCGCTCAATCGCCGACTGAATCGCCTGCTTATCGGCACCGCTGATCTTATCGCCCAGCTCGCGCAGCTGCTTCTCGATACTGTAGATAACGGCGTCGGCCTGGTTGCGGGCGTCGATCAGCTCGACTTTCTTCTTTTCCTCCGCGGCGTGCGCCTCGGCCTCTTTGCGCATACGCTCGACCTCGGCCGGATCGAGACCGCTGGAACCCTTGATCTCGATCTTGGCCTCCTTGCCGGTGTCCTTGTCCTTGGCTTTGACGGTGAGAATACCGTTGGCATCGATGGAAAAGGTCACTTCAATCTGCGGCTCACCGCGTGGGGCCGGACGAATACCTTCCAGATTGAACTCACCCAGGAGCCGGTTGCTCGGACTCTTGGCGATCTCGCTTTCGCCCTGGTAGACACTGATGGTCACGCCGGTCTGATTGTCCGAGGCGGTCGAGAAGATCTGCGTCCTTTCGGTTGGGATGGTGGTATTGCGCTCGATCAGGCGTGTCAGCCGGCCACCGAGTGTCTCGATGCCCAGCGACAACGGCGTCACATCGAGCAGCTGCACCTCCGCCCGGCTGGCCAACAGGATTTGCGCCCCCTGAATGGCTGCTCCCACAGCCACGACTTCATCGGGGTTGACGCCTTTGTGGCCTTCCTTGCCGAAGATCTCCTTGACCAGCGCCTGCACCTTGGGCATGCGTGTCATACCGCCGACCAGCACCACTTCATCAATGTCGCTGGGTTTTTTCTTGGCATCCTGTAACGCCTTCATTACCGGGCCGCGGCAGCGCTCAATCAGGTGGTCGACCAGCTGCTCGAACTTGGCCCGCGTCAGCGACATTTGCAGGTGCTTCGGTCCGGAAGCGTCCGCGGTGATGAATGGCAAATTGATGTCCGTGGTGGCGGCCTGCGATAGATCTTTCTTGGCCCGCTCGGCTGCTTCCTTCAGACGTTGCAACGCCATCTGATCCTTACGCAGGTCGATGCCATGATCCTTCTTGAATTCCTCAGCGATGTAATCGATCAGTACCTGGTCGAAATCGTCGCCGCCCAGGTGCGTATCGCCATTGACACCGAGCACCTCGAAAACGCCATCGCCGACATCGAGAATAGAAATGTCGAAGGTGCCGCCCCCCAAATCGAAGACGGCGATGACCTCGTTCTTTTTTTTGTCCAGGCCGTAGGCCAACGATGCCGCCGTCGGCTCGTTGATGATGCGCATGCGCATGCGGGTCTTGCCGCCGGTAGCTTTGTCTTCAATATCCCATTCGGTATCAAAGCCGGCGATCTTGGCGGCCTCGATAGTGGCTTGTCGCTGAGCGTCGTTGAAGTAGGCCGGAACTGTGATAACTGCTTTGCGAACAGTGTGTCCCAGATAAGCCTCGGCCGCTTCCTTAAGTTTACGCAGAACCATCGCTGAGATTTCCGGCGGCGCATAGCGCTTGCCGTCGATCTCGACCATGGCCGGCTCGTCCGGGGCGCCGACGATCTTGTAGGGCACCAGCTTTTCTTCGCTGGCCACTTCCTTACGGCGGCGGCCCATGAAACGCTTGATCGAGTAAATGGTCCGCTTGGGGTTGGTGATCGCTTGCCGTTTGGCCGGATCGCCGACCAACCGATCGCCCTTATCCGTGAACGCTACCACGCTGGGTGTCAGACGGTTGCCTTCCTGGTTGGGAATGACCTTGACCTCACTGCCTTCCATGACCGCAACAACCGAGTTGGTCGTGCCCAGGTCGATTCCAATGATTTTTTCCTCTGCCATCGGGTTTATTCTCCTTTCTGGACCGTCCCTTACGGAACAAAAACCGAACCACGACCGTAAGGGAGCAGTTGGAAATGCCGCTTCCCAGTATCTCCATGAGAAACTAGCGAATTTGGTGAGCAAAGGCCATGCCGTAACTATTTCTCCGGGGGGCATAACCTAATACTTTGTTATTATAGGATTTAAAGCAAGCTACTTCTCGCCTCTTCTCGTGACTCTGCCAGTTTGGCAGGCGAAGCCCCAGACGTTTTGCCACTTCGTCTGAGCCGAAAGCGTAAGGGCGAATGGAGGGCGCTCAGCAAACCTGTTGACGCTCTCGTAACTCTGGAATAGACTACGGAAATGTTAACATGGCCCCACCCCCGTTGATGAGATTGGCCCCATGCCGCGCAAAGCCGAGGGCAACTCGACAAGCACCCCGATGAGTCCTGCCCGCGCTCAGGCTGCTCTGCGAAGCCTCCGCGCTCAGATCGACAAGCTCGATGCTCAAATTGTGAAGCTGGTCAACGAACGGGCCAGCGTGGCCGCAGAGATCGGCAAGCTGAAAAACGATCACGGCGAAGAAGTTTTCTCCCCGGCCCGTGAAGAAGAAGTGCTGCAACATGTCTTGCAGCTGCACGAGAAAACCAAGGGGCCGCTTGATCCCGGCACCATCCGCGCTGTTTTCCGCGAGATCATGAGCGGCTCTCGCGCTTTGCAGAAGGTGCTGAAAGTCGCCTATCTCGGCCCGGAATACAGCTACAGCCATCTGGCCGCCATCGATCGTTTTGGGCAGGCGGCCGAGTTTCTCGGCGTCAACAATATCGCGGCCGTCTTCGAGGAAGTGGACCGCGGCCACGTCGAGTTCGGTGTGGTGCCAGTGGAAAATTCGACCGATGGCCGCATCGCCGACACGTTGGAGATGTTTCTGCGTATGCCGCATCTGGTCATCTGTGCCGAGGTGCGCTTGCAGATTCATCATAACTTGATGGCCAAGTGCGAGCCGCAGGAGATTCGCCGCGTCTACAGCAAACCGCAGGCGTTGTCGCAATGTCGCAACTGGCTAGCCAAGAATTTGCCGCAAGCGTTGTGGAAAGAAGTCTCGAGTACGGCGACAGCGGCCGAGTTGGCCCAGCACGAGCCAGGCGCCGCCGCCATTGCCAGCCGGCAAGCCGCCGTCAAATACGGCCTGCGCATCCTCTTCGACAACATCGAAGATTCGCCCTATAATGAGACCCGCTTCGCCGTCATCGGCCATCAGAAGAGCGGCAAGACCGGCCACGACAAGACGACGATCTTGTTCCGCATCCCGCACCAGCCTGGCTCGCTGGCCGAGGCACTGGAGGTATTCAAGCAGAACAAGATCAATCTGACCTGGATCGAGTCGTTTCCCGGTCCGCGCCGCCCAACCAGCGAGTCCAGTGAGGAGAAAGCGCCTAAGACACCCAGACCCGAGTATCTGTTCTTTGTCGATCTGGAAGGCCACCTCGAGGATCCCAAGGTCAAACGGGCCTTGCAGATGCTCGGTGAACACTGCCAGGAAGTGACCGTTCTCGGCTCCTACCCCGCAGCGCTGACAAGTGGCTAACAAAAAGAAAGGCCGCCACGAATCACACGAAACAAAAGACACCAAGAGAAAAAACAAGAGACAAAAAAGACAATAAAAACACAAAATAAGCCACTACCTCCATGGTCTTTCTTCTGTTTGCTTTGGGTCTTTTATTCGTGGGATTCGTGGTGGATTGAGTTGAGTGATGATTATCGTTCTCCGACCCGATTCGACTGAAGCGCAAATCGAGCACGTTCTCGATCGCATCCGCGAGTTGGGATTTCGACCGCACCTCAGTCAGGGCGAGAAGCGCACCATCATTGGCGTCATCGGCGAAGAGGACAAACTGCGGGCCGAACCGCTGTCGGCCATTCCCGGCGTCGAACAGGTTTTGCCGATCCTCAAGCCGTTCAAGTTGGCCAGCCGCGAATTTCGCCGTGAGGACACCGTCGTCACGGTCGGCGCCGAATGCGGTCCGCCGGTCAAGCCGGTGCGTATCGGCGGCGGCTCGCTGGTGCTGATCGCCGGACCGTGCGCCGTCGAAAGCGCCGAAGTCCTGGAAACGATTGCCAGCCATGTCAAGGCCGCAGGAGCGAATCTTCTTCGCGGCGGCGCCTTTAAGCCGCGTACCAGTCCTTACAGCTTTCAGGGACTTGGCGAAGCCGGCCTGAAGATTCTCGCAGAGGTTGGCCATCGCCACGGATTGCCGGTCGTCACCGAAATCATGGACCCGCGGCAGGTCGATGTGGTCTTTCGCTACGCCGATATGTTTCAGATTGGCGCTCGCAACATGCAAAACTTCGACCTGCTGCGTGAAGTCGGCCAGGCACGCAAGCCGGTGTTGCTCAAGCGCGGCATGAGCGCCACAGTCAAAGACCTGCTGATGTCGGCAGAGTACATTTTGTCGGAGGGCAATCCCGACGTGGTGTTGTGTGAGCGCGGCGTGCGTTCTTTTGAAGATTCGACGCGCAACATGCTGGATCTGAGCGCCGTACCCAACGTCAAGGGACAGAGCCATCTACCGATCATCGTCGATCCTAGCCACGCCACCGGCCGACCCGATTTGATCCCGGCCATGGCGCGTGCCGCGATCGCTGCCGGCGCCGACGGCGTCCACGTTGAGGTACACAGCTGTCCAGAAAAAGCGCTATCGGACGGTCCCCAAGCGCTGTTGCCTGCCCAATATGCCGCCCTGACCCGCGATCTCCGCCGCCTCGCCGAGTTGATGGGCAAGACGATCTAAGGAAAGGAACTGCCAAGACGCCAAGAAAAAAAAGAGGGCGTAAATCTCATGTTCCTCAAACGGTTGATTGCTTTCTCTTTCTTCTCTTGGCGTCTTGGCGGTTAATCAGCCTTATGCGTAAGAAATTCGTTGCCGGCAATTGGAAGATGTTCACCACCAGCGCCACAGCGCGGCAGTTGGCAGCGGCTGTGGTGCGCGGCCTCGGCGAGGAGCAGAGCGTGGCCGTGGCCGTTTGTCCGCCGTTTCCCTATCTGTCCGCCGTGGCCGAAGTGCTCCAAGGCAGCCGCGTCGCACTGGGAGCGCAGAATTGCTACCCCGAGAAAGAAGGAGCGTTCACCGGCGAAGTCAGCCCGGCCATGCTCGTCGATGTTGGCTGCCGTTACGTCATTCTCGGCCACAGCGAACGCCGGCACAAACTCGGCGAGAGCGATGCCTTTATCAATCGTAAGGTCCATGCAGCCCTGGCGGCCGGATTGGAGGTGATCCTCTGCCTGGGCGAGACCCTGGAAGAACGGCAAGCCAATCGCACCGAGGCAGTCCTCCAGACGCAGCTGATCGGTGGCCTCGCCGGTCTGGACGAGGCAGCCCTGCGGCGCATGGTGTTGGCCTATGAACCTGTCTGGGCCATCGGCACCGGCCAAAATGCCACGCCCGAGCAGGCGCAGCAGGCCCACGCTTTTATTCGCGGTCACATTCGCCAACAGTTCGGCGCGGAAGCGGCGTCGACGCTTCCAATTCAGTACGGCGGCAGCGTCAAACCCGATAACGCTGCTTCCCTGTTCCATCAAGCCGATGTCGATGGTGGACTGATCGGCGGCGCCAGTCTCAACGCCGATCATTTTTTGGCTATCATTCGGGCCTCGTTAGGAGGATAGGAGGGTTAACCACTTAACCCCCCAACCCCCTGATTCATCTGCATAACAGCAGCCGGCTGTTTGCCTTTCAGTCAGTGCTTCCGTTCGAGAGGGCGCGCTGATACAATAGTCCCGAATCGTACCGATCCGGGGATCGGAAATTTGCTCTACCACCCGAACGAGCCATGAATTTTCAAATTGACGTTTCTCCCGCCATGCCCTGTTCTCGTGCCGAGCCTCCCGCCAAGTCCGGCGATATGCCGGAAATCGCCGAGTTGCTGCGGCAGCTGCTAGAAGTGCAACGCGAGCAGTTGGCCTGCCAACGCGCCACAGCCGCCGCCCACGACATGACGGCGCGCTGGCGCGCTTTTCTGACGCGCTGGCAGCCAGACTTCCCGGACCTCGCCGACAATTGCCGCAAAGCCCTGCCGCATCTGGAACGCTGCTACGGACAGCTTCTTCGCGAATTAACCGACAGGCTCAACGACGAGGACGAGCATGGATTGGATAACGACTTCGCTTTGCAAGAATTTCTCGATCGCTACGGCATGCGCCTGGCGCAGTTGGGCACCATCCTCAATCTGGTGGCGCCCTTGGCCGAGGCTGCCAACTCTTCCCAGGGCGAATCGACATCGTGACGGAATTGGTTAACCTCGACTCGCCGGGGAACGTGTCGCGCTCCTCTGCGGGTCACGGCTAACCCAAGCGAGGATTTTGTTGACTGTGACTGTACCTGTAGTTGCGATTGTTGGCCGCCCCAACGTGGGCAAATCGTCGCTATTCAACTGGCTGGCCGGTCGGCGCATCGCCATCGTCGATCCGACGGCCGGCGTGACCCGCGACCGCATTGCCACCCTCGTGCCGATCCATTCGCACTACATCGAGCTGGTAGATACTGGCGGCATCGGCATTGCCGATGTGGATAATCTGACCGAACAGATCGAGCGGCAGATCGCCTTGGCTATCGAGCAAGCCCAAGTCATTCTCTTCGTCGTCGATGGCCGGGCCGGCATCCTGGGCCTGGACGAGGAAGTGGCAGAGCGGCTACGCCATGTTCCCAAGCCGATCCTCTGCGTAGTTAATAAGTGCGATACAGAAGCTCTCGATCCGCAGGCTGCCGAGTTTTACAAGCTCGGCTTCGACGATGTCGTCTGTGTCAGCGCCCAGCAGGACCGCAATCGGGCGAAGTTGCTGTGTCTTCTTCAAGAACGACTGGAGACAGAGACCAGCGAGATGCCGGCCCCACCTGTCCTGAAGCTGGCCATTGTGGGCCGACGTAATACCGGCAAAAGCACGTTCATCAACTGCCTGGCCCAGAGCGAGCGCGTCATAGTCAGCGAAGTGCCTGGCACAACACGTGACAGCATCGATGTTCGCTTCGAACGTGATGGTCTGACCTTCCTGGCCATCGACACGGCCGGCGTCCGTAAAAAGAAAAGCCTGCAAAACGATATCGAGTTTTACAGCCTGGTCCGCGCCGAGCGCTCCATTCGCCGGGCCGATGTGGTGTTGCTGTTTCTCGATGCCACCCAGCGTATCAGCAAGGTGGACAAGCAGCTAGCCGAGTACATTCTGGAACAGCATAAGCCGGCCATCTTCGTGGTCAACAAATGGGACCGGATGACGCCGCTGCCCACAAGCAAGATGGGCAACTACATTCGGGCGACGTTTCCGAGCCTTGATTTTGTGCCGATCGCTTTCATCACAGCCAAGTCGGGCAAGAACGTCCATGCGGTGTTGAACCTGGCGCAACATCTGCACAAACAAGCCAGCGCCCGCGTCAGTACCAGCGACCTCAATCGCGTGTTGCGTCAGGCACTGGAAGCCACGCCGCCGCCCTTGCGGCAAAACCGTCGCCCCAAGCTCTACTATGCCACCCAGGCCGGAACCAATCCGCCCACCATCGTCCTGTTCACCAACGGCCCAGAATTATTCGACCATACGTATCAGCGTTATCTCCTCAAGACGATCCGCGATCGGCTGCATTTCAATGATGTGCCGATCCGCCTGTACTTGCGTCGCCGCCAGCGCCCCGATCAAGCCGCGCAGGAGGAGACCATCGTACCCTCTGCCAAGGAACCCGACCGGGCGGAGAAGCGGCGCAAATCGGAGGTATGGAAGGACATTTAATCATGGACCGTCAATCTTTTGTTTCTTGTTGGCGTTGTGGGCTGGTGGTCCTCGCTTGTCTTTTGGCTCTGGTTCCTTGCTGGCGTTGCGAACGGGTGGGTCGGGCAGCGGACGAGAAGGCCAAGATCGAGTCTTTCCAAGGCAAAGTGGTGCCGCTGGCCGAACTGCTGGCCAAGGACGGCGCCCCGCTCGACGCCGATGCGGCGCCACACTGGCTTGCCCTGGTCGGCGAGGACGGCAAAATCTATCCGCTCATCAAAGACAGCGGCTCACGTCTTTTCTTTCTGGACCGCGAGTTGCTCCATCGGCCCATGCGACTGACGGGCCGACTGTTACCCAAAAGTCAGCTCTTGCAGGTAACGGCGGTCCATAGTTACGTCAAGGGCCGGTTGCACGAGATCTACTATTGGTGCGATGTATGCTCCATTCGTCGCAACGAAAAGAACCCCTGCGAATGTTGCGGCGGGCCGATGGTACGGCGCGAAGAACCTGTCCCGAAGTAAGAATCGGCCACAGAGTTACAGAGAAGAGAAAGAGAGAAGAAAAAGACAAAAAAGACCAGTCGACGATCATGGATTTCGATGTTTTTTTGTTGTTTTCTGTCTTTTCTTTCTCTGCGTTCTTCTTCTCTGTGTTCTCTGTGACTCTGTGGTTAGTTCGCCTGCATCCGAGGCGATTAGGGGGGATAGTTGAGTGCCCCTGTGTTGCTCAGTCCCTGGAGTGCCCCCTATGCCCAAGGATGCCAAATTCGGAATGGTGGTCGGTGTGAGTTTGGTGATTGTCGTGGCGGTGTTGTTTTTTCGCAAAGAGGCGCCGGCCATCGATCCGGCCGCCGCTACCATCGTCAAACCCGTTTCGGACCCAACGCCGCCGCTGCCGGTGAGCAATGGCCGCAGCGTGCAAGCCAAGGCGATGGCCAAGATGCAATAGTCCGGCGAGCGGGCTGTGGCAACGCCTCGGTGGAAGCAACCGGGGCGCACCCTTCGCTCGCCGAGTTGGACTACGGCACAGGCAAGAACGGCCGGGCCAGCGTATAGAAGGCCAGAGCGATGCCGGCCGTCACCGTCATGCCGAACAGGATGAGGGTCAGCCACGCGCCGGCCGGTGCGGCGGGTTCGGGAGGCAGCGGCAGAGGTACAGATGCCGGCGCCGCCGGACGCGGCGGCGCCGGTTGCGAACGGAGACGCGGTTGTGCTCCCCCTTTTCCTCCTTTGTCAGGGGGCACCAAAGGAGGGCGCGGGATCGGGCGACGCGAGGGCGCCGGTTGAGCCGGCGGCTCTTCGCGCAGGGGATAGACCGAGAGCGGCTCCGTTGCCGGATCGGATGGACGGGTCGGTTCATCGCGGATTTCGATGATGGGATTGATCTGCGCTCCTGTTTCCAGCAGGGTGTCTCCTTCATTGGCGGGCGCAGCAGCAGGAGTACCGCGGCGCAGATCGTGCAGCAGCGCCTCTGCCGTTTCTGGCGGGTAGTTGACTTGCAAATCGTGGATGTAAATCTGAATATTCGTGGATTGCAGCGCCTGGGCGAAGGAGCTAAACGGTTTGAGCATGTGATGCGGATTGCCTTGCAGCAGCCGTTGCCTCAAGCGTTCGGCCTCTTCGGGATTGCCCGATGAGAAGGCCGCCTCTGCTGCCAGGATGAGGAAGCGATCCCGCATCGCCGCCTGTCCCTGCCGTTCGTACCAGTCGGCCAGTTCCTTGTACACCTGCAACGTCGTCAGAATGTCCATGATGCCGCTCCCTGCCATTGCCTGAAACCCTTTGTTGTTGGTATCATCTCCCCACGGTTTCTATCATATGAAGCAGAAGGCCAGGACAGGCCATGCAGGTCCGCTTGCGGACCTCCCTGGCAGGACGCAAGGGCGGTGAACAGAGTTGGAACGGCTAGACGCTTATCTGCGCGACAAGCGCACCGACGTGGAGAAACACCTGGCGGCGATACTGCGCCCGCAGGCAGGCTTGCCGCCATCGCTCTTGGAAGCGATGCGCTACAGTTTGCTTGCTCCCGGCAAGCGTCTGCGGCCCATCCTCGTGGTCATGGCGGCCGAAGCCTGTGGAGGAGGCGATCCTTGGCCGGCGGCCTGCGCGGTGGAAATGATTCACACCTATTCGCTCATTCACGATGACCTGCCAGCGATGGATGACGACGACATGCGCCGCGGCCAGCCAACCTGCCACAAAAAATTCGGCGAAGCGCTGGCCATCCTTGCCGGCGATGCCTTGCTGACAATGGCTTTTCAGGTACTGGCGGAGGGGTATCCGGAGCGCACAGCCGCAGCCTGCTGCCGGGAGTTGGCGCGCGCAGCGGGAGCGGCCGGCATGGTCGGCGGTCAGGTCGATGACCTGGCCTGGGAACAAGACCGAGCCGCGACCGTAAGGGAGCGGTCTTCTCAACCGCTCCCTCACGATCGCGGCTCTGTCGAAGAATTGGAACAGCTGCATCTGCGCAAGACAGGCGCTCTGATCCGCGCCAGCCTGCGTCTGGGCGCGCTGGCCGCCTACGCTCTGCGTCTTCATCCGCCGCCGCTGGATGTGCTGGAATGCCTGGATGGCTACGGCCGCTGTCTCGGCCTGGCTTTTCAGATTGTCGATGATCTGCTCGATGTCGAGGGCGACGCCGAGCAGACGGGCAAGCGTGTCGGCAAGGACGCAGCCCGCGGCAAGTTGACGTATCCCGGTTTGCTCGGCATCGCCGAGAGCCGGCGCCGCGCCGAGCGGTTTGGCCGCGAAGCCGGTGAATATCTAAAACCTCTGGGAACTAATGCTGAACTTCTGTTGGCATTGGTTCCCTTTGTTTTGGAACGTGATCGGTGAAGGATGCTGATCTTGAAGTTTTCGGTTTTCGGTGTTCCCCGCTCGGAATACGGAACCCGGATAATCCGAAAACCGCAAACCGAAAACCGATGGATGAAGGACTTACGCCATGACTGTTCTCTTGTCGCAAATCAACTCACCGGCCGACCTGCACAAGCTGACCGACGCGCAGTTACTCGACCTTGCCCAGGAAATGCGCGACGAGATGGTGCGCGTCCTCAGCATTCGCCCGGCTCATTTCGCCAGCAATCTTGGCGTCATCGAGCTGTGCCTGGCCCTGCACCTGACCTTCGATTTCCGCCGCGACCGTCTTATTTGGGATACTGGACATCAAATTTATCCACATAAGCTCATCACCGGACGTTACAAACAGTTCGACACCATCCGCCGGCGCGGCGGACTGATGGGCTATCCCAATCCGCACGAAAGCCCCTACGACCTGTTCATGACCGGCCATGCCGGCTGCAGCGTTTCCAGCGCCCTCGGTCTCAAGGTGGGCGATGATCTGCTCGGTCAAGACGACCGCCATAGCGTGGCAGTCATCGGGGATGGAGCGTTGCCGTCGGGCATCGTTTTTGAAGCACTCAACAATGCCGGCGGATTGCGGAAAAACCTGCTGGTCATCCTCAACGACAACGAGATGTCCATCTGTCCGCGTGTCGGTGCCCTGGCCCAATGTCTCGATCGGGCGCGGCTGACGAATTTCTACCAAGGATCCAAAAGACATATTCGCGATCTGTTAAGCCATATTCCGCTTCTCGGCGGCATGGCCACGCACGCCATCGAGCAGATCAAGGACGGTCTGAAAGCCTTCCTGACCGGTGGCATGTTGTTCGAGGAGTTGGGCTTCCGCTATTTCGGCCCGATCGACGGCCACGATCTGCCCACGCTACGCCGCTGGCTGCGCGATGTGAAAGATCAACAGGGTCCGGTACTCTTGCATGTTTTGACCACCAAAGGCCACGGCGTGCCGCAGGCCAGCGCCGATCCCGTGACGTTTCACACGCCGCCAGTCTTCGAGAAGGTTGGCCCCGCCCGGACCATCCTCTCGCTCAAACGCGGCGGTGCCCGTGCCTACACCGATGCGGTCAGCGGAGCCATTTACAACGCCCTGCGCGACGATCCGCGCGTTGCCGTCATCACGGCGGCCATGTGCCAGGGCAACAAACTGGAAAAAGTCCGTGCCGATTTCCCGACGCGCTTCTTCGATGTCGGCATCTGCGAATCCCACGCCGTCGCCTTCGCTGCCGGCCTGGCCAAGGCCGGAATGCGCCCCATTGTGGATATTTATTCTACTTTCTTGCAACGTGCCTTCGATCAAATTTTCCAGGAAGTGGCCTTGCAAAACCTGCCGGTCGTCTTCACGATGGATCGCTCCGGCCTGACAGGGCCGGATGGACCGACGCATCACGGCGTGTTCGACATTCCGTACTTGCGGATTTTCCCCAATTTCGTGGTCATGGCGCCCGGCGACGAGTTGGACGTGACGCCAATGTTGAAGTTCGCCTTATCGCATTCTGGTCCGGTGTCGCTGCGCTATCCCAAGGCCAACCTGGAACGCGTCGATCGCCCTGCGGTCCCCGTGGAGCTGGGGCAGGCGGAAGTGTACGAATGGGGCGAGGATGGCGTGTTCGTCGCTTGCGGCACGCTCTTTCCAACATGTGTCAAGGCAGCGGCGGCGCTACGCGAAGAAGGATTCAACGTCGGCGTCATCAACGCGCGTTTTCTCAAGCCGCTCGATCGGGCCACTTTACTGCGGGCCATTGAGGAAATGCCGTTGGTGGTGACAGTGGAGGAAGGCACCCTCGAAGGCGGCTTCGGTAGCGCCGTGCTGGAGGCGGCCAATGACGCAGGATTGGATACTCGTCATGTTCTACGTCTGGGATTGCCGGATCGCTTCATCGAACACGGCGAGCGCGGCGAGCTGTTGGCGGATCTCGGCCTCGATGTCAGCGGTCTGTGTGCCAAGGTACGGCGTGCGCTGGCGCGCAAGGTCGAGAAAAATTGGGCAGTGTAACACGGCGAGCGGGGCGGGAACGCCCCAGGAGGAGTAACCGGGGCGTAGGAACGCCCCGCTCGCCCGGAGTCATGTCATCATGCGCATCCTTGTCCTCGGCAACGCCTATCGACCGGGAGTGCGCGAAGCGGTCGATCGTCTGCTACCATTCCTCTGCCGGTACTGCGAGATTGTCCTGGTCGATCTGGAGCAAAAAGCCGATCTGTCTACCTGCCGTGCCGATTTGACGCTCGTGCTCGGCGGCGACGGCGCCATCCTGCGTGCGGCCCGGCAGATGGGCTACCAGCAGACACCGGTGCTCGGTGTCAATCTCGGCCGGCTCGGTTTCCTTGCTGACCTCAGTCCCGAAGAGTTGTGCAACGTCTTTCCACGCGTCGTCCAGGGAGATTATCGCGTTACTCAGCACCTCATGTTCGAGTGTCTGATCGAATCGCCGGGCGGACAGCAAATTGTCCTGGGACTCAATGAAATCGCCCTGCAATCGGGACCGCCCTTTCACATGATCGGCCTGGACCTGATTATCGATGGCGAAGTGGTGTCCGGCTATTCCGGCGACGGTCTCATCATCAGCACGCCGATCGGCTCCACGGCGCACAGTCTGTCGGCCGGCGGGCCAATCCTCGGCCAGGAGCTGTCCGCCTTCGTGGTCACGCCCATCTGTCCGCACACGCTGACCAATCGTCCAGTAGTCGAGAGCGCCGAAAAAATCTACACCATCGCGGTTCGCCGTCTGTTGCCCACGTCCAGCCTTGTCCTCGTCATTGATGGACAGGAACACGGCCAGCTGACGGTGGAGCATCGAGTGACGGTGCGCAAGGCGCCCGTGTTGTTTCGCTTGGTGAAGGTGCCCGGACGAAGCTATTACCAGACGCTACGCGACAAGCTACACTGGGGCGCGCCGCCGAACTATCGCCACGAACCATCGGCGGAGGACGAACGTAGATAGGGTTTAGGGTTCAAGGTTTAGAATGTTCTCGAACCTGGCTCGACGCCCTTGACCCTGAACCCTAAACCCTAAACCCTATGACGGTGTGCAAGCGCGTCTTGTATTCGGGTCGAGTGCAGGGCGTGGGTTTTCGGTACACGGCCCAAGTGCTGGCGGCGAACTATCCCGTCGCCGGCTATGTGCGCAACTTGCCCAATGGCGAGGTTGAATTGGTTGCCGAGGGCGAAGCCAGCGTCGTTGAGGCGTATCTGGCCGCAGTGGCGCAGCACATGGCGGGTTACATCAGCAGTACCACGGTCCAGGATGTCGCGCCTACCGGGCAGCGCGGCTTCCGGATCCGGCATTGAAGGCGATCCATGACATTCTCCACGACCGCGTATCTCGTTGCTCTGCTTTTGTTGTTGATTCAGTTATTGGCGGCCTTGCCCTGGGCGGCGTTGGTCTTTTTCCCGGGTGAAGGTCTGGTACGCGGGCTACAGAAGCTCGGCAGCAACCTGAGAGAAAGCGGGCAGCTGGCACGCGGCCTGGTCTACTACGTCCTCATTCCTTTGGCTGTGGTGTTCCTTGTGCCGCTGTTATTTATCAGCGGCGCGAGCGATACGCTGGAAGCGACCGGCTATTTTTACGGCGCCCTGCTGCAAATTCAGCTGCTGATCGACGCCTTCATTGTTGTGTTTGCCTTGCTCTTGCGCTATTGGCCCAAAGGCGGGGCGATTGCTTTGGCGGCGTTCCGTGAGGGAGTGCGCCAGCCGATGTTCTGGCTGCTGTTCGGCGTCGCTTTCGCTTCTCTGACCATCTCGCCGTTTATCCCTTATTGGACGTTCGGCGAAGATTTTCTGGTGATCCGCGAGATCGGCTATGACACCATCCTACTCATCGCTGCGGTTTTTGGCGCCTTGGCTGCCAGCATGTCCATCAGCGAAGAGATCGAAGGACGCACGGCAGTCACGCTCATGAGTAAGCCGGTATCGCGGCGGCATTTTCTGATCGGCAAATTTCTCGGTATCATCCTGGCTGCTGGCGTGTTGTTCGCTCTCTTGGGCACCTATTTCGAGGGGATCACACTCTTCAAGCCGTGGTGGGACAAGAGCGATCAACCGTGGTGGAACCAGCAAAACACCACGATTGTGATGCCCACGGAGACACCAGCTCCGCCCTGGATCATGAATCTGCTCCATCGCTGGGCACTGCCAGGCGCCAGCACGGACCTGTTGCGCGGCATCGGTCTGTGGACGCATTTACTGCTCGACATCGCACCGGGTTTGATCCTCGGCTTTTCACAGTCGATGGTGCTTATTGCCATCGCCGTAGCCTTGGCCACGCGCGTGCCGATGGTGGTCAATCTTGTCGCTGTGGTAGTGCTCTTTTTCTTGGCTCACTTGGCCCCGGTGCTGGTGTCCATCGGTTACGAGGCGCAACGCACCAATCCTGGTGCGGCGGTATCGCAGATTCTTTTCTTCATGGCCCAGCTTTTCGATTTGGTATTGCCCAACCTCGAATCGTTCCGCCTCGAACCCGCTCTACTCCATGAGACCCCCATTCCGCCCCCCCTCTTTATCCAATACTTGGCGTCGGTATCGCTATACGGCGTGCTCTACACATCCATTGTGTTGCTGTTCGGATTGATTCTGTTCGAGGACCGCGATTTGGCATAAGCGGTTTTCGGAAAAGAAAGAACCTGTTTGTCTTTTCCGAAAACTGATTATCGATACTGCCGCAACGCCGCCAGCGTCTTTTGAAACTCCGGCGGCAGGGGCGCTTCCAGATCCAGGATCGTGCCCCGACGCGGATGACGCAGACGCAGCCGATAAGCGTGCAACGCCTGCCGGCTGAGTAGCAGTTCCTCGTGCTCGCTGTCCAGACCAGGAACCAGATCCGACAGATACAGCCGATCACGGCCGCTGTACACCTTGTCGGCCAATACCGGACAACCAATGCTCGCCAGGTGAACGCGAATCTGGTGCGTTCGTCCGGTGCGTGGTTGGATGCGGCAATAACTGAAGCCGCGGAAACGCTCGATCACTTCGTAATAGCTCACGGCCTCTTTGCCGTCGTCGTCCTCGTCGTCGCTGACGATCATCTTGACGCGATCGTGCGGATGATGGGCGATACGGCCTTCGATATAATCACTGTCGCGATCGAGCACGCCAGCCGTCAGGGCCAGATATTCCTTGAAAATCTTGCGCTGCTCGAACAACTGGCTCAAGTCACGGTGCGTCTGCTCTTCCTTGGCGATGAGGATGACGCCGCTGGTATCGCGGTCGAGACGGTGGACGATGCCGGCGCGATAATCGCCGTTGATACCGCTGAGCTGATCGAAGTGAAAACGCAGGGCGTTGACCAGCGTGCCGGACCAGTGGCCCTTGGCCGGATGCACCACCATGTCAGCCGGCTTGTTGATGGCCGCCAGGTATTCATCTTCGTAGAGGATATCGAGAGGGATATCCTCGGCGATGGGCATCGGATGCGTGGGTTCCGGTTTCTCGATGCGGATGCGATCGCCTGAACGAACGCGATAGCTGGCCTTGGCCGGCTTGCCGTTGACCAGCACACCACCGGCATCGATGACGCGCTGCACCACGGAGCGGCTGAAGTCGGTGAATGCTGCGGCCAAATATTGATCCAGGCGCGGAGCATCGCGGCAATTGGCCGTTAGCTCGACGATGCGTTCCTTGTCCATTGAATGTCAAAACCAAGGCGAGCGGGGCGTGTTAACACGCCAGTCTTTCACCGGCGCATTAACACGCCCCGCTCGCCGGGAGTGAATCATATCTCATGGCGCCGGCTTGTTCAACTCATCGCGCAGAGCTTTGAAATTGCCGTTCTGCTCAGCGGCGTCGAGGCGCTGGAGTTGTTCGGCAGCGTCGCGGCCGAAAGCCGTATCGCCGTATTTGTTTTGGAGTTGCTGATAATACTTGCGCGCTTGCTCGGCATTGCCGAGGCTTTCATAGGCCTTGGCGGCGCCCAGCAATGTCTGCTGGTGCAAGAGTGGCTTATCGGCGAACTCGTCGGCGAGCTTATCGTACAGCCCGGCGGCTCGCTGGAGGTCTTCCTGCGCTTTTTTGCGAGTGCCCGCGTTGCCCAGCTGGCGCAGCCCTTCGTAGAGACTGCGCCGCGCTTCTTCCAGGCGAGCGAGCCGGCCCTGGGTCTGACTTTCCATCTCCTTGTTTTCGATGAATGCTTTCAGCTGTTCCGGCGTAATCAGGCTGTCCCATTGGAGCCATCGTGCGGAGTCCGCTTCTTCCCCACTAACAGCCAAATAACGCCAGATGAGAGCCAAGATCACGATCAGGCCGACAGCGGCCAGCACGAAAAGCGTGCCGCGCGAGGGGCCTTCCCTCATGCTCTGCACGGCTTCGCCGAGGCGATTGGCGAGCGTATTGGTCATCAGTTCCTTGCGATGTTCCGCTTTCATAGCTGGTGTCCCCCGCAGCCCGCCGGCGCTCGACCTGTATGCGTCTGCTGATTTGTGCATAATAGGCGGCAGAGGGGATAGGGTCAATGTGAAACCGTTCTCGGGATGCCTCGATTTTGGTGTGTAGGAAAAATCAAGAGAGGCCCCCCGTTCCCGCGGCCCCAGGGCACGCTGTCAATGGCCTGACAGGCGGACCGTGTGCCCTGCGGTCCTATTTGGTCCTGGGCGCGGGGCCGACAAGGTAGCCGAGATCCTTGAGTGGTTTGACGAGCTGATTGGCCTCGGCGACGGCCTGAGGCGAATCGATGCCGGCGCGGGCGATGGCAGTGTACCAATAACGTTCGCGATCGCGCGGCGGCAACTGGGCCGGATCGAGGCCCAGTTCGCGCACGGCGTCGCGGTCCCAACGCAGACGTTTGAGCAGGGCGGCCACGTCACGCCAGGTCATGCCGGCGGAGACGAGCGTGCCGTCCGCGGCGGTGATTCGCCGGCCGACCAAAATATGCAGCAGCCCGCGAAAGCGCCCCCGAACCACGTCTCGCGCCCGGACGGCTTCCAGCAAATCGCGTAGACTGTCCATGCCGACGCCCCGCTGCCAGGAACCCGAACGCCTGGATGCCACCCGCGGAGCTGTCGTCAGTGATCCGCATGGGGGCGTTCACCATCTGTTATGGTATCATTTGCACGCCCGAAACCGAAGACTTTTCTTGCGACTTCGGGGAATAGGCAGTTAGGGCAAAAGAAGCAAGAGAGGTAAGATGAAGGACAACCTGACTTTGGATCAAGCCCTGGATCTGCTGGAAAAACACGCAGCGGAGGCAGACGCGGCGCCATCGTGGCCAGCAACGTCGTGGGACGCCCTGCGTCGCTGCGGCGCTTTGGGCTGGATTATCCCGCGGGAATATGGCGGCGTCGGACTCGCTCCCCTGGAGCTGCTCGAAAGGTATCAGCGCTTGGCCGGGGCTTGCCTGACCACCTGCTTTCTGCTCAGTCAGCGTGACTCGGCCTGCCGGCGTCTGCGCGACAGCGGCCACGAAGAGTTGTGCCGTGAGTTGCTGCCCGCACTGGCTTCGGGACAGCGTTTCGCCACAGTGGGCCTGGCACAATTGACAACGTCTCGTCAGCACGTGCGCCCGGTGCTGATGGCGCGGCTGGAGGGGGATGGCGTGCAGCTGGACGGCGTTATGCCTTGGGTGACGGGAGCGCCGCAAGCGGACCATTTCCTCACGGGCGTGGTGCTCGATGATGGCCGGCAGATGCTCTTGGTGGTACCGCGCGATGCGGCGGGATTGAGCGTAGGTCCACCGATGGATCTGATGGCGCTGCAAGGCTCGCTCACCGCTGAGGTGCGTTGCCAGAATGTCCGGCTGGAGCGGCGCTGGATACTCGCCGGTCCCGCCGAGCGGGTGCTGGCCGGCGGTCGAGGCGGTGCGGGCGGATTGGAGACATCGGGCCTGGCCTTGGGATTAGCAAAATCGGCCATTGCTTATCTCCAAAAAGAAGCGGAGAAGCGCTCAGAATGGCAAGCCCGTGCAACGGCGTGCGCCGAGAGTTGGCAAGCGTTGCAGGAACAGCTGCGCCGCCTGGCCAGCACAGGCGCCGATGCGCATGCGGCCAGCAATCTGCGAGCGAAGGTCAACGCCCTGGTGCTACGGGCCACCCAGTTCGCCCTGGCAGCGGCCAAGGGCAGCGGTTTTCTGCGCACGCATCCGGCCCAGCGCTGGGCGCGGCAGGCGTTGTTTTTCCTGGTATGGTCGTGTCCGGCACCTGCGTTGGATGCAACCCTAACATGCTTGGCGCTGCCAGAATAGGTGCAAGCAACAAGGTTGGAAGCATAAGCAACGGCGGACAAACGGCGGCGACTCGCTTCCTGGAAGAGCATTCCAGTCTGCGGTTTGTTTGCGGGAGCGGCGGCAGTGTTTGTGCAAACAGTCCACAGCACGAACGGTTCTGATTGATATAGTCATTGGAGGGGGATGTTCTCTTACCGCCACATCAGCCCGTAGCCCAAGCAAGAGCGCCTCCCTTACTTGCGCTGCGAGTTGGTATGAAGGACATATGGCCGAACCTCGTTCTCCTGTTCCCGCGCTGCTCGTTCTCGCCGTATTCAGCCGGCACGAGGATGCTTTCGTCTGGGCGCAGGCGCGGCTGGAAGCGCTATTCGGGCCGATCGGTTTGACGAGCGAGCCGTATGTCTTCGACCAGACGACCTACTATGAGGCCAGCATGGGGCGTCAGCTACGCAAGCGCTTCTTCGCGTTCGAGCGGCTGGTTCAGCCGGATCGCCTGGCCGACATCAAGCGGCAAACCAATGCCCTTGAACACGAACTGGCCGCCACAGGGCGCTATCCCGAAGTGCGGCCGCTCAATCTCGATCCGGGCTTGCTTGTCCTGGGCAAGTTTCTGCTGGCGACCACGAAGGACCAGGCCCACCGTGTTTATCTGCGGGATGGCATTTTCGCTGAAGTCACGCTGCGTTATCATGCCGGAGCGTTCGAGCCGTGGCCGTGGACCTATGCGGATTATCGTCTGCCCTGCGTCCACGAGTTTTTGCAACAGGCCCGCACGTATTATCGGCAACGGCTGCGGGAAGAAGGCGACGGATGAATAGGCCCGGATGGTTGGCGGATCTGTTTGTTCTGTTCTCTTTTCCGCTGGCGCTTTCCTGGGCGCTGACGGACTTGCTTGTTTGCTGGGCGCCGCGTCTGGGTCTGGTAGACTATCCCAACGAGCGGAAGGTCCATACCCAGCCAACGCCGCACGGAGGCGGTCTCGCTATCTTTGTTGCCTTTTTAGCTGTCAGCTATTGGCTATCCGCTCTCGGCTATCCACTGTTGCTGGGGACCGTCATTTTACTGCTTGGATTGCTTGATGATCTGCAACCGTTGCCGTGGCCGTTACGGCTCCTTGTCCAATTTACGGTCTCTTTTGCTGCGGCTTTCTTGTGTCTGCCGCCGTGTCCGTGGTTTGTTCGGGTGGTTGCGGTCGTGTGGATCGCCAGCCTTATCAACGCTTTTAACATGCTTGACAACATGGATGCACTGTCCGGGGGCGTCGCCTGGATCGCAGTGGGATTCCTTGCTCTGATCGCTTGGTGGAGCAGGACAGAATGGCGCTTGTTCTTCGCCTTGATGGGAGCGTTGTCGGGTTTTTTATGGTTCAATCGACCGCCGGCGCGTATCTTCATGGGCGATGCCGGCAGTACGTTTCTCGGCTTTATGGTCGGTCTGGGCAGCGTACAGGTGATTCTGCGCGAGGGAGCACCGCCATGGTTATGGCTAGTGCCGCCGTGCATCCTGGCCGTGCCGTGTTACGATCTCTTGTCCGTAGTGCTGCTACGCTTGTCGCAGGGACGCAGCCCATTCCATGCCGATAAACAGCACCTCTCGCATCGTCTGGTCCGCCGAGGTTTATCGAAGTGGACGGCGGTGCGAGTGATTTATCTGTTCGCGCTAGCCAGTGGGGCGAACGGCGTGCTACTCTATGTCGTAAGAGACGGGACGATGGCGGGCCTGATCGTCGGGCAGCTCGCCCTCTGGTGGATCGCCCTCGCCGTGATGGAATTCGCAACCAAGGAGTATCGCCAC
>Ga0209061_1002112_pt1 | contig 27164 bp, 21 predicted proteins | sample Coa_R1_10_FD_187157 | JGI IMG/M metagenome (GOLD analysis project Ga0209061, IMG submission 187157) | Surface soil microbial communities from Centralia Pennsylvania, which are recovering from an underground coalmine fire - Coalmine... | ecosystem: Environmental > Terrestrial > Soil >... | reverse complement strand
AGGGTTGGCATTTGCAACATCGATCAACCCTTGTTTCACCGCTCGGTGAAGCCTGCAGCGCACGTTACCTCGCGCGTTGGCTACGTCCGTCTTCACGGCCGCAATTACCGCAACTGGTTTTCCTCCCGGGCGGATGTTCGGGAACGATATGATCATCTTTACTCGCCGAAGGAACTGGATCCGTGGATTACCAGAGCAAAACAGATTGCTGAACACGCCGAGGAAACCTATGTGATCTCGAACAATCACAATTTGGGCAAGGCTGCGGTGAATGCTCTCGAGTTTGTTTCCATTCTGGAAGGCAAACCGATCCGGGTCCCGTGTCCGCTCATCGAACACTACCCAGAATTGCGCGAGTTCACCCGGCCCCTTGAAAGTCGATGATAATTTGACGCGGCGCGCCTAACTAGGGGACGATCCCTAACTTGGCAGGCCCCACGGGTTTGATATCCTCAACATACCTCACCAACAGCCCTCGCCACTCAGATGTGCTGCTGTGCCTCATTCGACTAATCATTTTCAGAACTTAGTAAGTAGCAGCAGAGCTATTTGCCGCTTCGCTTGACTATGGGGGTGTTTGAGCGCGTAGCGGGCTCCGGAGTCAAGGCCGAGCTACGCATAGCAGCGGGGCTTGACCGCACTTCCCGAGAGATTGTGCGCATGCAGGGAGCGAAGCAGGCTCTATTCGCGGTAGTGGACACGCTCGTCAAAACATTTTTGGCTTCCGCAGGCCAGGCTATGGTAGGCGGATCCCAAGCCGCGATGAATGACCTGGTGAACCGTGCCGACTACTGACGGCGGGAAGGAATTCCGGGTTTCCCCTCGCAAACCTCCGATCCCGCGCAAACAAAAAGACCCACCCTGTGGGTGATAGCTCTCACGACTATCGCGCATTACGCTCGAAAAAGCCGCGCGCGAAAGCACGAGAAATATCGGAGTGGGGCCAAATAGCCCAACAAAACCGTAGAGCCGAAAATACGTCGTTCGCGTGCCTTACTCGCGCGACACCGTTCGCGGCCAATGGCGTGACCGTTATATCGCGCGGGAGAGCGCGGTCACCGAACCGGCGACCGCCGGATTCGATGCAGAATAGGACGGAATCGATATCGCGGCAACTCAATCAGCTAGGCCAAGAAGGGTGGATCTTTAAACAGCTATCTGAGCGGATGTCGGGCCACCAACGTATTCTGATGGTCGAGCGGGAAAGCCATTGAGCCTTTATTCCCCGTTATCGTTGGATCCTTTTAGATTGTGTAACTCACTCCTGTAGAGCGACGCCGACTTCCGCTTTGGCCTTGTCGCGGGGCCGTGCAGGTCGGGCCGGCAGCCGTGGCCTTAAGAATGCTACCAGTTAGCTGACTGGAAAAGCGACTGCTGATCGGTCCCACTGGTATCGGGAAAACGTGGTTAGGTTGTGCCCTCGCGCAAAAAGCTTGTCGACTACGGCTTCACCATTTTGCACAAGCGTAGCTCAGAGTTGTTCCGCGAACTCGCGGTGGCACATGTCGACGGAAGCTTCGGCCGGCTGTTAATGAAGCTCGCCCGCATCGAGATCTTGGTTCTGGATGATTTCGCCATGGCTCCCTTAAAAGACAGCGAGCGGCGCGACTTTCTGGAGCTCTGTGACGATCGCTACTAGGGCCGGTCTATCATCCTGACTTCCCAACTACCGCTTGCCCATTGGCATGATCAGATCGGCGATCCCACGCTCGCCGACAGCATCCTGGATCGGCTAGTCCACAATGCCTATCGCATCGAGCTCAACGGCGAATCCATGCGCAAGAAGCGCAGCCGGAAACCCGAGGAGTAATCATGAAAACATTTTCTACAGTGCTGAGGTGGGGCAAGGCACTCAAATCGCCGTGCTTGCACCACACCCCCATCCCGGCTGAAAACACAAATCTCTTGACTCATGTGAATAATTTCAGCCATCGTCTTTAATGCCAGCGTCGCTCCGCTCCGACTTAATTCACATTGTCGGAATGCGCAAGAAGGCAACCCGGCCGTTGTGCTGATCTATTAGCCATTTAATAGCCCTGCCGAAACACAGCAGGGACTTTTGTAGGGACGCTCTTTAGAAATCAATCGTAATCGAGCGAAATTGCGCAATGGCCGTAGTCCGGTGATGGCCCGTAAGGTATTGTAGAATCAAGCTGTTGCACATCCCGTAGTAATTGATCCATCCGGCTGCCGCTAGCTGTTAACCGAAGGGTTGTAGGTTCGAATCCTACCTGAGGAGCCAAATCTTTGGCTCTACGCACTGAATGGGGGCAAGCGGGTTTCCAATTGATTCTAAGAACACATTACCTACGCTCAATCGATATTCATTCAGGTGCTTTAACCAAACAATGGCAATATAGATCTCATTGAATAGCGAAATAAAGAAAACATCACTGCCAAAGTCAGAGTACGCATCTAAGGTTTCGCAACCAGGTCGAATCACCACGAAGCCCGGCCATCAAACCATCGCAAACTTAGATCGAAGTCGTTTCGAGACAGCCTCCCCTAACACGGTTGAGGAAGAGATACAAGCGATGGTTAACGCGGAGACTGCCGCGTGGGACGCGCACGATGCCGAAGCCCTTGTCTCCCTTTTCCATCCAGACACGGTGTGGCCCTGGCCGCCCCACTCGGCGTCGCACGATCCGATGACCTGGATCATGCCTTTCGGACGCTTTGATCGCGAGCGCTGGAAACGCTCCTGGCAAGAGCTCTTCGAGACGCATGATCTGGTTCATAATGATCGCAAGATACGGCGTATTGCAGTCTCTGAGCAGGGCGATGGAGCTTTCGCGGTCGTAGACGTCGACACACTTTGGGTCAATCGAGCCACGGGACAGTCCATGCATTGGAAGGGCCGAGCCTGTAAGGTTTACACCAAGGTGGGCGAGCGTTGGTTTTTCATCTTCCAGACCGGTCTGCTCGACTACGGTAGCGAATAGACACCGAACTACGCATCGCAGCGGACGGGCGGAACACCAGCGGCCCGGCGGCTACAACATCGCCCGGAGGAGTGGCACTCGACGGAACACCGCGGCGCTGAGGGCGAAAGTGACGGTCGCGGCGATAGCCCAAAGGACGACGAACTTCTCCAGCGGACACCATCTCACCATGCGTAACAGGCGTGCCCCCATGATGACGATTGGCGGATGAAACACGTACACGCTGAAGGCATTGTCGGACAGGAACTTTGCGACAGAGCCCTGAGAGTCGAACGTGTCTCGAAACAGCACTAGGAGAATCAGGCTGATCGCGACGCACGCAAATGCCTCCCAAAAACAGATGGCTGCGGCCTGCCAGTGCCAGCCAGCGAAGCTGGCTCTTCCATTTGGCTGCAGCGCTCCGCCCTCCACCAGGATGGCGAGCCACACGGCGAAGCTCACAGGGAGCGTCAGCAGCCAGCGCATCGCAGCTTTGCGCTTCAGACTCCACAAAAAGCCCCTGCGAGCGGCAAAGATGCCGGCGCAGAACAGAAGGATATATTGCGGAAAGTCGCCCAGGTGCATGTTGAGGATGGTCGGCGCTCTAAGCGCGCGCACAAGGAACGTGGCGGCTCCTAGGATCAGTGCAAAGCCGATGATCGTATTCTGTCTCAGAGGTTCGGGATTGGTGGCGTGCGCCTGCGCCGCCGCTGGCTTTGGGCGCAAGCTTCTTATCGCGGCGTAGGCGAAGCAGAAAATCAGCAGCGCCAGGCAAAACCACAGCGGACCGTTTTCCTGGAGGAACTGCCCGTTCCGAATATGTTTCATCCATTCGTTGACCATTGAGGTGGGTTTGGTGGAGTTCCAGGAATGCGCGACGTAATATTCCGTGACCGGTCCGAGGACGAACATGTAGAACACCACGGGCAGCCCGAGCCGGTAGGCGCGATCGCGTAGGAACCGGCCGGGACCCTTGCGGTCGAACGAGGCGGGAACAAAGAAGCCAGCGACAAAGAAGAGCAGTCCCATGAAGAACGACTGCAAATACATCTGCCAGGCCGCGAACACGAGGAGTGTGGGAACGGCGAGCTGGGTCCGGTCGGTGAAGTACCAATTGCCCAGCGGGCTGTAGGTATCCGCTGCGTGCATGCTGATCACCAGCAGGATCATGCTCCAGCGGAGGTTGTCGATAAAGAGCAAGCGCTGTCCCGCGTTCGCGCCTGCCAATTTCGCTCGCTGGTCCATTCCGAATGGACGTCTGAGCCTCACGATGGTTACGATGCCCTAAAATACGTCTGTATCGATATACGGACCTCATACGGACCTCGGCGCGGGAGCGATAGGGCTGCGCTTTTTCTGAGTATCCAGCCTGCTTAGTGGTGAACAGGCCATGTTGGGCTTCTAGCGATTTCAAACAAGCGGCCGGCAGATGGGAGGTCAGACCGCATGGGGTGATAATCCGCTAGTTACCGTAGCATTTGCCATCTTGCGGTGTTCGGTGGCGATTTGCGTTAACGCTTAGCTTGCCGGTCCCAGCGGACTAGAAATCCGTTAGCTGCAAGACGATCTTATACCGATCCGCCGCCATTAAGGACTCGACATATTCGAGCAGGCGCCCATCGGCGAGCCTCGTAACACGCTCGGCCGCAAGTGCCGGAGCTCCCGCTTTCAATCCAAGAAGTTTTGCCTCCGCTCGCTTGAGCGCAACCGCGAAATGAGTTTCCCGGGCGGTCGCGGGCTTCAAGCCGTACTTGCGCTGCAGCACCTCGTAGAGCGAAGCCCGGCTAAAGTCGAGTGTTTCAATGCCAGGCACGAGAGCCAGAGGCAGATAAGCGGTTTGAATTCCCATCGGCTCGGCTGCCGCAAGACGCACTCGCCGAAGGAGAAATAGATCTTCTCCTTTGCGAACTTCCAGTTTTTCGGCAAGCGATGCATCGCTTGGGATGATGCGCTGCTCGAGCACGCGCGCAGAAGGTTCCAGCCCGCGTAATCGCATCTCGCTGGTAAAGCTGGAAAGTTTGCGCGGACCCTGTTGGACGCGCTGGCTGGCGACAAAGGTTCCGCGCCCCTGGTAGCGCTTAATGAAACCGGCATGCTCCAGATCCCGCAGCGCCTGGCGCACGGTGATCTTGCTTACCCCGCAATGGGAAGCGATTGCCTCTTCGGAAGGCAGACGGACGTTTGGATCGAGCGAGCCGCTTTCAATTTTCTGCTGCAGGAGAACCCGCAACTGGTGGTAGAGGGGTACCGGGGAAAGCTTGTCGAGGCTGGCGCACTGGGCCAGTAAGGTGTCGACGCTTGCGGCTGGGTCGGACATTGTTTAGGTCTTTATATTGACTATACTACCAGTCTATGGTAGCTTTAGCTCTATCGAACAGGAGGCGTCGCAATGAACATTTTCAAAAAGCGGAGCGGGCGGGCAACTCTGGGCACGCTGACACTGTTGTTGATCTCTGCTCAGGGCGCCTGGGGGCAGGCCGGGCGCGGAGGCGTAAGCGGAACAGTTACCGATAGTTCGGGCGCTGTTGTTCCGGGCGCCTCAGTCGAACTGACAAATATTAGAAACAGGCGTAACCCTCACCACGGTCACGACAGGCTCCGGGCTCTATTCCTTTGTTTCTCTAGTCCCGGCCCGATACCGCGTGACAGCAAAGCATCCAGGTTTTACGAGCGTAGTGCAAGACAACGTTACGGTGACGGTGGACCAGGTAACCACCGTGAACATTACGTTGAATCCGGGAACCGTCAACCAGGTTGTCACCGTGAGTGAAGCGCCGCCTCTTGTAGAAGCAACCAACGCTACGATTGGACAACTGATTACCGCGCCCACCATTAACCGTGTTCCGCTTGTTACGCGCGATGTGTATGAGCTGGTGCAACTGAGCGCCGGCGTCAATGCCGCAAACGGCATACCGAACGCCGCGGATACGCAGGCTGTCTTTAACTCACGGCCAGGAGCTGATGTTTCGGGTTACACGATGAACGGCGCTCTTCAGGGATCCGTGTATTATCTGCTCGATGGCAGTCCTATAGCGATCCCAGAAAATAACCTCGCGAGCTTCATTCCTGCTTTTCAGATTCCGCTTGATGACGTCCAGGAATACCGGGTGGAGACGCAGAACGTTCCGGCGAATTATCAGAGCACTGGCGCCGGCGTAATTAGTCTGGTGACGAAATCAGGAACGAACCAATTCCACGGCGATGCCTTTGTATATATACGGCCAAACGCTTTCAGTGCGAACGATCTTTTCGTAAAGGCCAAACAGCTCTCAAGCGGGCAACCCAACCAACCCCCCGACTTCCACCGCTACCAGGAAGGGGGCTCTTTGGGTGGCCCCATCATCCGCAACCAGCTCTTCTTTTTTGGTGATTACGAGGCCACGCAACAAGGGCTATTGCAAACCGGAACCTACACCGTACCAACTGCGGCCGAGCGCGGCGGCGATTTTTCAGCCGATGGATTCACGATTTACAATCCTCTCGCGCCAGACCTTCCGAACGGCAAGCGCCAGCCATTCAGCGGAAACAGGATTCCCGCCTCTCTGCTCAATCCGATCGCGTTGCAATATGCCCAGCAGTTTCCTTTGCCCAATCAGGCTGGAGTAGGAGCGTATCACGCAAACGACTATTTCGCTTCCGCGCTGGATCCGAACGATGCCCAAAAGTTTGATGTGCGGCTTGATTACTACCAGGGCGACCGGCAGCGCATCTTCGGGCGGTTCTCGTTTGATCGCCTGAAATTCGGCAATGCCGATCTGTATGGAACTAACAACATTTATGATCCTTATTACTACCAGAACATCACCAACGGCCGTAATGTGCTTCTGGCAGATGATGTGACGCTCACTCCCTCTACGGTGTTGGAGCTGCGGTACTCCTTTACGCGGCATTTTGAAAATCAGACGGGCGATCCTAGGCAGGTTGGCTTTGATATGACTACGCTCGGCTTTCCGGCGGCGCTTGCGGCCCAGCAAGTATATCGAGACATTCCGTTCATCAGCTTCGGCAACGGGACGAGTAGCCTCGGCTCTAATCCTTATACGACATTTCATTTTGCGAGTATGAGCCAGGATGCGATTGTGGCGATTAGCACGACGAAGGCCAAGCATGATCTGAGCTTTGGCTTTGAGTTTCAGAAGCTGTTTATGAATGAGGGACAGCCTGTTGCGCCAAGCGGAGCTTATGCCTTCGACAATACAGCCACGAGCTCCACAACGTTTGCAGGGAATGGCAGTGATTTTGCGTCGTTTTTGCTCGGCATGGGAGAAGCCCCGGGTTTCGAATCGGGAAATTTCACCAAAGATATTTTTGGAGCGCAGGCGAGCCCATATTATGCGGGATACATTCAAGATAACTACCATTTGACTCAGAAATTGCTGCTCAATCTAGGGGTTCGCTGGGACGTGTTCGGGGGCCGGACGGAAAGATATAACCGGCTCGAATACTTCGATCCCTCTATACGCTTTACGGTCAATGGTGTGCCGCTTGTGGGAGGCGAACAGTTTGCAGGACCTGGCAGGCGGAGTCCATTTGCGACGAACTGGAATAATGTGGGGCCGCGCATCGGGCTCGCATATCAGCCTTTGGAGCGATTCGTGCTCCGCGGCGGTTTCGGTATTTATTACGGGCCGAGCACGCAGATGGTGGCAAACTCGGCGCTCGATAGTGATGGCTTCTTTGCCTCTACCAATTGGGTGGCAACAGCCTATAACGCAGACGGCAATACCGTCATGGTGAATTCTCTCAGTAATCCATTCCCGAACGGTGTAGTGCAGCCGACCAACGGCTCGCTGGGGCCCGCGACTAACATCGGAAGCACGTTAGCGACGGCGCTGCATAGCCAGCCAACTCCCACTACTTATGATTTCAACTTCGGCGCCGAATACCAATTTCCGCGAGAGTACACGTTTTCGGCGGCTTGGGTGGGGAGTCGCGGACTGCATCTGCCGCTCGCAGGAGTGAGTCTGAACCAGCTTCCCCTCGGCATCATAGGCCAGTATCAAACGGGCTTAAGCGCAGCGATTCCGAATATGTGGGCGCCTATCTTCCCGGCTACGTCTGCGTTCTACAACAAATCGACCGTGCCCCAATTTCTAGCGCTAGAGCCGTTCCCCCAGTTTAACTGTGGAAGCATCAACTGCGGCGTCACAATCTATGGATATCCGGGCGGGGATTCCATCTATCATTCGCTACAGTTAAAGCTGCAGAAACGGCTCACATCGCATTTCACGACGCTAGTTGCCTATACCTGGGGCAAGTTGATTACGGATGACTTGAAGCCACCTCTATCCTTCATCGGTTCGCATCCAAGCAGCTACCAGGACTGGCGGAATTTGAACCTGGAGCGAGGATTGAGTCCCCAGGATCTCAGTTATAGTTTTACATGGCAGGCCTCTTATGACTTACCAATCGGGAGGAGTCGCGCGATTGATCTAGGCGGCTTAGCGAATAAACTGTTGGGAGGCTGGACCGCAAACGCGATTCTCTATTTCAGCAGCGGCGTTCCGATCAACGCGCCGGGCGGCACAGGAGATCCCTATTTCTCACAACGTGTAGACCTGAGATGCGATCCATCGCAAGGAGCCGCGCATACCGCAGCCCAGTGGTTCAATTACTCCTGCTTCTCGCAGCCAGGGAGCCCTTTCTTTGCCGGAACTGCACCGGCCTACCTGACTCACGTGCGCACGGATGGAGGGCATAACCTCGATGCTTCGATTTACAAGAATTTTCCCTTGGCCGAGCGAGAGAACTTACAACTGGAATTTGCTGCTTACAATGTGACGAATACGCCGCAGCTTGGCTATCCTCGCGTATTCTGGAATCCTTCACCAACTGCCGCCAATATGGCTGGCTTCGGTCAAATCACCAGCACCGTGAATGTGCCGCGCCAGTTGCAATTTGCCGCCAGATTCAACTTCTAAAAGCGAAATGAGCATACTTGCAAGAAGTTTCGCCCTCCTGCTGTCATATGGTGTGATTACCCTGTGCGCCGACAACAAGGCCGATGCGTTCTTTCCGGTCGCTGTCTGGTACAGCGGTGGTACCGCGCGTGCACCCATGCTGGAACGCATTGACAGCACAAGCGCGGCGCGCTGGGGAAAGGATCTCGATGCGATTCAATCGGCAGGCTTCAACACGGTAAAGACGTGGCTGGACTGGGCGACCGGTGAGCCGGAACCCAATCGGTTCTCCTTCGATAATCTGGACCTGCTCTTGCGGCTGGCCGGGCAACGCCATCTGCGCGTGATTGTGCAGGTCTATCTCGATTCAGCCCCGGACTGGGTGGGACAGCGATACCCCGACGCACGATTTGTAGACCGCAGCGGCGCCGTTATTGACTCGCAGGAAGCACCAGGGTACTGTGTTGATCATCCGGGTGTCCGTCAGGAGATCATTAAATTCCTTTCGGCGTTGTCGGAGGAGGCAAATCGCTACGATGCCCTTGCCGGTTGGGACGTTTGGAGCGAGCCGCACGTCATCAATTGGGCCGAGTTTCCTTACCTGCGCAACCCGGAGTTCTGCTTTTGTCCGAATACTCAGGCGCGATTCCGAAACTGGCTGAAACGCAAGTATAAAACTCTTGATGCTTTAAACACCGCCTGGTACCGGCGCTTTACGGCCTGGGAGCAGGTGACGCCGCCGCGTTACCCGACGATTCTTTCCTATACCGACTACATCGACTGGCGCAATTTCATCACCGACAAGCTAGCGGCAGACTTGAGAACGCGAACCGACGCGGTGCGAACCGCGGACCGGGTGCATCCTATCACGAGCCATGCCGCCGCGCCCGGCCTGTTTACTTCCCCAACAGACGGTTATGGCGAGCCGGACGATTGGAAAATGTCAGCCAGCACAGATTTCTTTGGAACCTCGCTCTATCCGAAGCACTCTCAATCGGCGCAGCCCTGGAGTTATGAAAAGCTTGCCGCAGGATTGGATTTCACTCGCTCGGCGGGGCATAGCCTGGGCAAAGGATTCTGGATCGGCGAACTGCAGGCCGGACAAGGCGCCACGGGAATGCGCATCGCAGAGCCTGTGACAGCGCGGGATGAAGAGTTCTGGATGTGGCAGGTGGTGGCGCATGGCGCCCGGGAGCTGGCCATTTATGCCTGGTACCCGATGAGTTCCGGCTTTGAATCGAACGGATACGGACTCATCAATTTGGACGGCAGCTTGACTGAGCGTGCCCGCGCGGCTGGAAAAGTTGCCAAGACGATTGAGCAGCATGCAGCGGAATTGCTGGATTCGCACCCGGCGCCGGCACAAGTAGCGATTTTGTACAACCGACTCTCGTACATGGTGGGAGGTTCGCAACCCTCGCTTTCGAAATTGGGCAGCGCCGAACCCGATTCGTTGATGGGCCTTTATCGCGCCTTCTTCGAGCTGCAGATTCCCGTGGACTTTGTCGAGCCGCAAGACTTGGCCAAACCGCATTCAGATCAGTACAAAATTTTGTTTGTCCCGTATCCCGTGATGCTTTCAAGAGAAAGCGCGGAAGCGATCAAACGTTTTGTCGCCGATGGCGGGACCGCGGTGGCCGAAGCCCGGCTCGCCTGGAACGACGAGCGCGGTTTTGCGAGCAATATTATTCCGGGATTTGGACTGGACGAGGTGTTCGGCGCGCGCGAAAAGCTGATTCGGCCGGAAGATCATCCAGAACTTGCGGTTGCAGGAGCCAGGTTCTCCGGAGCAGCATTTGAGGAGCACTTGATCCCTTATCCCGGATCACGTGTGATGGGCACATTTGCGGATGGTGAGCCAGCTATTGTGATGCATTCTTACGGCAAGGGGCATGCAATCCTGGTTGGCACGTTCGCAGCCTTGGCTTACTATCGCGAACCGGACGAGACGGCCAAGTGTTTTTTTCTGAATTTGGCCCGTGCTGCTGGCCTGAGCGAAGATGTGACGGTCTCTGGCGGCGCACACCTGGAAGTACGCCGGCTTGTGAGCGATCGCCGGCAAATCGTCTTTGTGTTCAATCACGCCTCGGAGGCGGCCGACTGCACCTTATCTATTCGTCTTCCATGGGCCGTCCAACGGATCTCGGATATGAATGACGGAACGCGTGTGCCCTTTGCGGTGCATAATGGACAAGTCTCTCTCCGCAAGAGCCTGCCGGGGCAGGGGATTTGGGTTTTCGAACTGGATGGCAAAAGCTGATTTCGTGATCGCCGTCGATTTGGGTGGGACAAAACTGGCCGTGGCGGCGGTAGACCGGATGGGTGTCCTCTATTGCCGTCAGAAGACTCCCGTGCCGCGGGGAGGTTTCTCTGAATGCGCTCGCCAAATTGCCGGCATGGTAGACACCTGCGCCAAATCGTTTCCGCCGCAAGGGAGTCTTTGCGCGGTTGGCTTGCTCGTGCCTGGCATTTACAGCCGAACTACCGGCTGTGTTTGGGCGCCAAACCTTTGGGGCCAGGAGGAAGTTGCCCTGCAAAGAGAGCTCGAGCGCTTCCTGCATTGCCCGCTCGTGATCGACAGCGATCGAGCCGGCTACGTACTGGGTGAGCAATGGCGCGGCGCCGCGCGCGGCCTGGCCAACGTTGTGTTTCTGGCAATCGGAACCGGAATCGGGGCTGGCATCCTGATTGACGGTAAGCTGGTGCGCGGAGCAGGCGGCGTAGCGGGCGCTGTCGGTTGGTTCCGGTTCGGTATTTCGGATCAGGATATCTATCGCCGGGTAGGTTACTGGGAAGCAGAAGCTGCGGGCCCAGCATTAGCTCGCCGGGCCGGATTGAAATCGGCTGAAGACGTGTTTGAAGCTGCCAGCCGTGGAGACGAAGGCGCGCTCCGCGCGATTGCAACTACGGCCGAATACCTGGCGCTCGGAGTAGCGAATCTGATCAGCATTTTGAATCCCGAAATGGTTGTTTTGGGCGGAGGATTAATGCAGCAAGGCGCACGCTTCCTCGAACACGTAAAGCGGCGAGCGGTCGAATGGGCGCAACCGGTGGCCGCTCGGCAAGCGCGGATCGAGCTTACTCAGCTTGGCGAGGATGCCGGACTGCTCGGCGCTGCCCGGTTGGCCTGGCAATCCTTAGAATCTTAACTTCTATGTCAGCAGAACAATACTATTTGAAAACATCCGGCATACTTGCTCGCATTCACAACACGCAGCAAGAGCCGTTGCGCAAAGCTGGCCGGGCGATTGCGTCCGCCATCGCGAATGGCAAGCGTGTCTATCTTTTTGGAAGCGGGCATTCCGTTATCCCCGTGATGGATGTGTTTCCCAGATACGGCAGTTTCGTCGGCTTTTTCCCGCTGTATGATCCGCGGCTCATGTGGACAAACGTGATTGGCCCCGGAGGTGCGCGTGAATTGCTCTGGCTGGAGCAGCAGGAAGGCTACATCGAGAAATTCCTGCAGAGCTATCCGTTTGAGCAGGGCGACGTCATGATCGTCTTTTCTCATGGAGGGCTGAATGCAGCTCCCGTTGAAGCGGCCCTGTATGCGAAGGGCAGGGGAGCGCTCGTGATCACAGTTTCTTCTCTGGCAAACGCACGCGTTGCGCAAGCAAAGCATTCCAGCGGCAATAAACTCTCCGATGTTGCCGACATCGCAATCGATAACTGCGTCGAGCCGGAAGACGCCCAAGTGGATGTAGGACAACCGGAAAAGATCGCGGCCGGCTCGACCATCGCGGCGGTGTTTATCGCCATGTCCCTAGTGGCCGAGTCTGGAGCACAACTTGCAAAAACGGGTAAACTGCCACCCACATTCGTATCTCCTAACGTCCCCGGCATTGAGCGGGATCACAATCAGAGAGTGTTCGAGCAGTTCACCAAAGCCTTTTTCTCTCGCAATCACCGGTGAGAATCTGTGACCTCCACAAGGAATTTGCGCTGGCTCAGCGCCGCCGCGTATGCAGGCATGTTCGGCTTTGGCGTTGTGATGGCGCTATTGGGCGCCATCCTGCCCGTGATTGCCGGGCGGATGACTATCGATCTGGCGCATGCCGGAGATCTGTTCCTGCTCATGAACTTCGCCATGCTGGCGAGCACGCTGGTGGTGGGCCCGGTGCTCGACCGCTTTGGCCATAGATGGCCGCTCCTGGGCGGATCGATCCTGGTCGCGCTCGCGCTCTGGCTGGTTGTGCAGGCGCGCGCATTTGCCAGCATGCAAGCCGCCATCATCGTGCTCGGCATCGGAGGCGGAGCGCTAAATCAAAGCACGAACACGCTCATCTCCGATATCCATGGCGACTGGAAACAAAAGACCGTCGCACTGAACCTTCTAGGCGTGTTTTTTGGAATTGGCGCGCTGTTCATTCCGTTGTGCATTGGTTCGTTACTGCAAAGTGTGGGATTGGCAGGCATTTTGTATCTCGCGGCAGGCGTGGTCTTAATTCCGGCTGTGCTTGCGTCGGTCCTTGTGTTTCCGCAGCCGCGGCACCGTTCCGGAGCCCATGTTCCTCAACTCGTTTCCTTGCTCAAACAGCCCCTCATTTGGATGCTCGCGTTTCTCCTGTTTTTTGAATCGGGCAACGAATTTATCATCGGCGGCTATCTCACGACTTACCTGACTCGTTACTCGGGAATCGATGTTGCGGTCGCTTCCTATTGGCTAGCAGCGTATTGGGGAGCAATGATGATTGCCCGGCTCCTGATTGGCCGCACGCGCCTCTATCCGGTGCGGATCGTGCAAGCAAGCGCCGTGGGCGTTGCTGCAAGCATGCTCCTTATTTTGTTCGTGCGGCACGGTTGGGCCATCGGGGCAGGATCCGTTTTGCTTGGCCTCACGATCGCCACCATCTTCCCGACGGTTCTTGCGGAGGCCGGATCGTGGTTTTCTGCGTACTCAGGAACCGTGTTTAGTATCCTAATCGGCGTTGCGCTGACGGGCGGCATCACGCTGCCTTGGGTAACCGGACGTTTGTCACAGCGTGCCGGGATTCATACTGGCCTCAATCTGGTGATCCTGAATGCCGCTGGAGTGTGGGCGCTCCAGACTCTGGCAGGTGCACGAATGAGACTGGTCCCCCGAGCGCACTGAATGAGCATCGATGTGAGTTCACGTCATAGAACACTTTGACCAGGTGGTACAACGCCATTCATACGCGCGTAGGCAATTGACCGGCCCAAATGGGCTCTTTCGCGGGAGCCGAAATCAGTCAAATACGATGCGATCCTTATGGGATTGGAATTTCGCAAAATCGATCCCAGGAGCATCCTTCAGCTCATCAAGCGATTTGATCGGGCCGTGCTTGGCGCGCCAAGCGACGAACGCAAGCGCCTGTGAATGCCGAACGGTTAATGCTGCCTCAATATCAATCGGGCGGGCAGAATTGATGTGCAACTTGGGGGGCTGCTCCGCTGGAAAATTCTTCGAAAGATAGTCTAGGACGGCCTCGAACTCTTCCGGGCTGGCTACAGCGCCCAGCGAGATCATTTTTTCCATCGTAGCCTGCCATCCGGCGCGGTCCTGGCGGAGAGAAACAGCACGGGCCAGTTCGTGGCACTGGGTGCAGACCTTTATAGTCGCCTCCCTTCCTGGTCCTTCTGGAAGACTTTGGGACCAAGTTGGAATGGCCATAAGCACAAGCGGGATCAAAATGACAGTCAAAAATTTCATCTTGTTTCCTGGCATTTCTTAAGGCGAAATTTCACGCTCGATCCAAGCTCCGAACGCGTATAAGTTTCCATCATCGGTGCCCAGGTAGATTTGACTCCCTCCGCCGGAGAGACTGCCGTGGTAAGCGGAAGATGTAATGGACTTACCGCTGTCCCACAGTTCCTTCCCTGTGAGGCCGTCGAGAGCATAAATCACGGAGGGGGACCGGCGTCGCTTCCCGGCGCTGCCCGGATCTGCGTTGGAGGCGGCAAACACTACTCCATTGATGATCATTGCAGGGGACGGTGAGGGGATCTCGCTCGATCTCCATCCCAGGTTCAGACGGAGCGTGCCTCCTTGCTCCTGAACCAGCCAGGCAGCGATCGCCCCTTTACCCGGCTTTCTGGCCGGCAAGACAATCCAGCGGCGACCGCCATTATCCATCCAACTTGCAAGCGTTATAGAAGAGAAGCTCTGCCCGGCATTCGGGAGGGTTTTAAATAGCGGTGTCCGGTGATCGTCGCCGCCGAGAGATTTGGTATCAAATAACACCAAGCGACCTCGCCTGGTTGCCACGGCTCCCAGCACTCTTCGTCCGTATTGAAATATGACAGGGGAGGAAGCAATTGGCTCGCCCAGACTCAGCGTGTCTCTTACCGTAAGAGCTTTGGGGTCTAGCGCAAACAAATCGCCGTGGACAGTGCTGACGTACACCGTGCCGTCTGGTCCGAACGCTGGCCCCAGTTGTCCGGCGATTTCGCTTGGAGCATTCCAGGTGTGCTTCGCGCCCGATTGGATATCCAGGCTCACCAGTGCGCTGGCTCCTCCTGAGCAGGAGATATCCACCGCGTAAGCAATATCATTTACAACGATAAAGCCTTGCGCTGCAGAGTTGCGAGGGAGAAATGGTATAGCTGATTTAGGCTCCTGGCCATTAGATACGTACATCGTGTGGAGCATGCCATCAGCAGTGAGCACGTAGATCACAACGGGAGTGCGTGGCGGACGCGCCAGAGCTCCGCCCGAGCCAGGAACGCCGGGAGCATTCGCGTCGCCTCGTCCGGGCAGCGGGGCGCCGGAAGGTGAAGCAGCAGAGGGAGGAACGGAAGTTGGAGTAGAACGCCCAGTCATAGCTCCCGGAGGCGGAAGTGAGAAACCAAAGCGGCCCGCTTGCGCAAGCGTAACAGCACCTGCGTACGGCGCACCTACGGCCGATTGAGCAGGTCCACCCCTGCCGAATCCGGGCGCTGGAGCTGGGCTGGAGAATGCTGCATTCAGCGGTCTTGCCACACCGTTCAGAGTGCCAGCAGCGCAAAAGCCGGCTGAAGCCTGAGGATCATTTACGGTCCACTCGATCCGGCCCAAATCCACATCGATACCATACACGGCAACTCCGCTATTTGCGACAAATGCCAAATTGCGAAAACCGCGGTAGCCGATGTAACGGTTTAGCAGAACTGCGGGGCTCAGCGAATTTGCGTCAGATGCAGCTCCGGGCAGCTTTATTTTCCAGAGAAATTTGAAGTCGGGCTTTTGTACGCCTTCTCTCGATATCTTCGGATCTGTGTGCACCCACCAGGATCGCTGGGCGTCCGCACCGGCGGTTCCCCAGGAGGACCGGCCGCGAAGGAAGGCCTCCATTGCGGCTCGCTGCCGTTCGAGTAATGCTGCCGCAGCCGGATTCTGTGCTGAAGTTCCTGGCGCCTGCCCTGTCACAGACGCCGGTGGGTTCGGATTTTGGGCTGCGGCTAATGGAGCCAGTAGCACCGCCCAGAGGATGAGACCACAGGATACTCTGCTCATTGTTTTATGCCGAAGCAGTAGACGGTTCCGTCGAACGTGTCAATGTACACGCGACCGTTTGCGACCGACAGCCCTGTCCAGTGGTTCCAGGATGTAATCTGGTCGCCACTGGACCACAATTCTTTACCCGTTTCCGCATCCAGAGCGTATAGGGTGGCATGCGTTGACCCCCGTATGCGCCGGGCTGACACATCGTCCAAACCGATATCGGGATAGGCTTGATCTGTATCTTCACCGCTTCCATAAGCAAAAACAACTCCGTTGGCAATAACGGGTGGTTCGGCGCGATTCATATCTCGCGACATCCATACCGGGACAAGTCGGAAATTGCCATTACTTTCTTCCACTTTGAATGCAACGATCGCCCCATGTGTTACCGTTCCATGTTCGATAGGCGCGTGAAATTTCGAATGAGGCGGACCCCAGAACGGGCTGAGCACCCAGCGTGTTCCGTTAGCGTCCTCCCAACTGGCCATAGACCCCCAAATCCCGGCGCTAGCAAAATTCACATCTTCATTGCAAATTAATGGCGTAGTATACAGCGGGTGTCGGTGATCATCGCCGCCTATCAAAGCTGTGTCCATCAAATAGATGCGGCATTCTTTGCCCGCGCCTACCATCAACTCCTTTCCTTTGAAAGGGAAGATAGCAGGAGTTACTTCGATATCAAGGTCATGTGAATCAAGCCATTCGGCATTTGTAGGCGCGAAGTAATCGAAGAGCTCTAAAGCTTTTGTTTCTGGATTCTGCTTCAAACCTACGATTGCATTTCCAAAAATGCCGTCTTCCGGGTCCCAGCGACCATCCCCTGTTCCCGTATACATGACCCCACTCGTGCTGATTGCGGGACCCTCACGACCCCACATCCCCCCTCCTGCGGGGCCCCAAGACCCGACTTTGCCTGTTGCCAAATCGAATGCGTACGCGTCATTAGGATTACCGCCGCAGTTCTGTGCTGTATGGGTATAGATGACGTTCTGCCACAGATTGAGAGCGTACGGCTTCCCATTGGGTGGCATGAACTTTACTGGCATTGCTATCTCTTCTCCGTCGGCGACATTTAGCTGGTGTAACTGACCATCCCATGACACCGCCAGAATGGTGTACTTACCGGGCGTATCGGTTGGCTTAATTACAGGAGTAGCTGTGATACCGCCAGGGCAAAGGGGGCCCGCACGATTGAAGAAAAAGGGCGGTGGCGTCCACGTACTTACAAAATGTTTTTTCCAGATCAGTTCGCCGCTTTCTGCGTCGATGCCGTAAAGGGTGTCGGAAACTGCAGTCACCACCGCGATCTGTTTGGGGCCGTTGCGGGTATTGACATTATCAGCAATCAGCACCGGCAGCAGGTTATGCATTTCCCGAGGCTGACTATCCAGTTTGATCTTCCAAAGCAGCTTGATATCTTTCGCAGTGGAGGGGCTGAGGATTTTCTCATCCTGTTGCCACCCGGTTCGTTGAGGGTTACCCCCGTCCGTCAACCAATTTGCACCATGGAGCCGCGAACCGGCGAATGTTAGCAACAAAGATAACAATAAGCCTCTTGGACGGGTCATCGAAGCCTCTACAGGTTTTTAATCCGGATATTCCGTACCTCGATCTTCATTGGCGGCCCTTTGTGCACCTGAATTCCAATCAACCCATCCATCTTTCGGCCCACCGGATCGTCATCGATAAGCATGCTCATCACACGACCATTAATCAGTTGACTGAGGAAGTTTCCTTTAGCGATGATCTCCAGGTCATTCCATCCGTCGTTTTTGATGAGATTCTTCAGGCGCTCGCTATCGCCTACCAATCCAATCAGTCCCGGCTTGCCGTCCGGACCAATATACGTGTACTGCCCGCGAAGTGCGAGGAAGCCGCGCCCTCGTTCTTCATAAATCTGACCGGTAAATCGCTGTTCCCCGTCCATGTCGGCCTGATAGCCTTTCATAGCCCACTTGATATTGGGCAGTTCGATGCTCCGATATTGAATTCCGCTGTTGAAGCCGGTAAGCCGGAATTGCAGTTTCAGATCGAAATCCGCGGGAGCTCCGCCACGCCAGATGAGAAATGTATTTTGCGCCGGTTGTTTATTGGTGGTCGTCTCGCCGACGATAGCGCCATTTTCGACCCGCCAAAATTGCGGATCGCCGTCCCATCCTTTCAAAGTCAGTCCGTCGAAAATAGACTGGAATCCCGTTTCTGGCAACGGCTGGATCAGCTTGGACAAATCGCGCGGGATGCCACGTCCTCTACCTGCCGGATTTGGTCTGGGCTGCTGAGCATGCACAAAGACCGGCAGTCCTATCAGTCCGCTTGCAGCTAATATGAGTAGGACCGCTTTTGAATGCTGAATTGGATTAGCCATTTGACTCCTCTTTGAACCATCACGGGATATGAACAGGGACCCAGGACCGATTGGCTGCGGATGCCAGAACGGCGTCCGTTACAGAATCGGTTGAAAGCGCTTCGCGGAATGTGGGGGATGCCTGCCGGCCTTCGCTAAGAGCTTGCAAAAAATCCGCGATCTGGTGAATAAACGTATGTTCATACCCGATCTGCAAGCCGGGAACCCACCAATGTTTCATATAGGGGTGCTCGCTATCGGTAACGTGTATATTCCGCCAGCCGCGGAGCTGATTTTCATCGCGGTGATCGAAAAATTGCAGCCGGTGCAGATCGTGCAGGTCCCACATCGCGGAGGCGTGCTCACCGTTTACTTCAAGCGTGTACAACGCCTTATGCCCGCGCGCATAGCGCGTTGCCTCAAAAGTCGCAAGTGAACCATTCGCAAAACGCGCCAAAAAAGCACAAGCATCGTCAATACGTACCGGTTCAACTTTTCCGGTGAGGTTATGCTTCCGTTCCTTGATGAAGGTTTCTGTTACGGCGGAGACTTCTGAGATGGGCCCGTTCAGCCACATCGCCGTGTCAATGGCGTGGGCTAATAGATCGCCAGTTACTCCGCTGCCAGCGACAGAAGCATCCAAACGCCAAAGAGCCTGGCCGCCTTGCGGCAAATCGCGTGAGATGGTCCAATCCTGTAGAAATTTCGCACGGTAGTGGAACACACGTCCGAAGCGTCCCTCATCCATCAGGCGTTTCAGCAACACGATTGCCGGAACTCTGCGGTAGTTAAACCACACCATATTCCGAACCCCAGCGCTTTCGACAGCTTGCACCATCTGCAGGGATTCGGCAGCATTACGGCCCAGGGGTTTCTCGCAGAGCACCATTTTCCCGGCCTGGGCTGCGGCGATTGCAATCTCGGCGTGAGTATCATTCGGGCTGGCGATATCGATCAATGCAACATCCGGCCGGTCCACTAACCTTCGCCAGTCCGTCTCCACGCTCTCATAACCCCATTTAGCGGCAAAACTCTGAGCGTGCTCTCGATTGCGCGCACAAACCGCTTTCAAAACAGGTTGAACATCCAAGTCAAAAAATTGCGGCGCCTGTTTATAGGCGTTAGAGTGCGCGCGGCCCATAAACCCGGCGCCAACCAATCCAACAGTTAAAGCCGACTTTGCCATGGTGTCCTGACTAGGCTAATTCCAGCCATGTGCTTGCCTTACGGCAACCATTACCTGGAGAATGTTTGTCCAGGTCTCAGGCTGCAGCATCACAGAATTCGGAAACATACAACCGTCCCAGCAGATGTGGCGTAGCTTTTTTGTAAGTTGACCATTGTCATCCCGCAACCAGGCGCCAGCATCCCTCACGATATCGAGCTTTCCATTTGGGTCATTGGGAAGACAGTGGTGGCCTGTTTTATCATGCGATCCGGAGCCTTTTACCGTGGCGTCGTTTTGAGCAACATGGAAGTCAATGGTCCAAGGCCTCAACGCCGAAGCCATGGTGCGATACGCCTGTGCAAGCTGCTCTTGATCGTTCCAATCGAAATTTTCGGGTAATATGCGATCTTCGGGAGCGTTATAACCAGCAGTAAAAAGCAAAGTGTGCGCCATGTCGGCTTGAAAGCCTACCGTCTGGGGTCGATTTACCATTTCCAACAGCTCAATCATATGTCTCCAGCTATGCATGCCACCCCAGCAAATTTCTCCTTCTGCGGCGAGGCGTTCGCCAAAATCTTCTGCTATGCTGGCAGCTTCCTGGAAGGTGCGAGCAATCCGCCTGGTGTTCTCGACCGGATCTTTTGCCCAGTCCAAGGGGCTTGCGGCTGAGTCGATTCTCACCACTCCGTAAGGTCGAATTCCGAACTCTCTTAACTTAAAAGCAATCCGGCATGCTTTTCGAACCTGCTCGAGAAAGCGGCGGCGCTCTTCCTCCCCACCCATTGACGAACCACCGCCTGTAGCCGGCCATACCGGCGCGACCACCGATCCCACTACGAGGTTCTTCTGGGCAATTTGATCTCGCAGCCTTTTGAGGTCATCCTCTGTGGAATCAATGTCGACGTGCGGTGCGAATAGAAACAAATCCACGCCTTCAAAGCGCTGGCCGTCGACTTCGGCTGAAGCCGTCAGCTCGAGCATAGTTTGTAAGTCAATGGCAGGCTCACTACCTTGCCCTTTGCCGACAAGCCCTGGCCACATTGCATTATGAAGGGAAGGAAATCTGGGATGCGCGTTCATTGCGGTTTTGGCCTATCGCTTGGAATTTAGCAGTGGAGCTGCATCTGGATTGCCGGGGCCAAAGTGTTTCAACAACACGAGCGGCTCGGTGCTGCTCAGATTTTGAATCCGCACTCCTGCCTGTGCTGTGCTTGCCGATACAAACAATTCATCCTGCGTCATCTCACCGAACCGGATCATGGAAGGCGTTTGAACCGGATGTTGACCAATGATGCCATAACCCTGCGTAAGAATCAGTCCATAGGCGGCGCTGTCCCTTATAGTGGCAGTCCGACCCGGTAAAATCGTCAGTTCCTTGGCTGAATAAAACGGTGTCCCATAGGTAATCCACAGTTCGCGGTAGCCGGCGTCTTTCATTTCAGCTTCAGCCCGCACAGGCTTTGGGAAAACACGGTTGGTAGCCGCGAATTCCGGATTCACATTGGCATCCCAATCCAGCATGCTGACAAGATAGTCCAGATCATGATGATATTCGGGCAGTACATCTTTCACCAGGAGGCTCCAGTCTACTGTACGTCCGTCAACCATGGACTGGAACATCGCGAATACGTCGCTATTTACCTGAGGTTCGTAGGTGACCAGAGATCCTGGAGCGTGAAGAATTCCTGGGTTGATTTGCCAGCCCGTTCCGGGCTGCAGCCGGTACGCTCGGGAGAGATAAAGAATGCCGTTGTCGCCTTTGTTCCAATCCTCTAAACACCGTCGCACATCTTCTTTCCTGGTGCCCGGTTCGAGTCCCATGAACGTATAGGGGAAATTATTTTCGCGCAGGTTGTACTGGGGCGGAAAATAGTAGGCTTCTGGCTTGCCGCGCTGTCCGACTAATTTAGCGAATTCGTCGCTTTGATGTAAATGGTGCGGAATCGGACCCAAGTTGTCAAAAAACTTACAAAGCAGATTCCAACCGCCTTCGCGTTGCATGGTTTCCGTTCCCAGAAATGCATCGCCGGCCTTCTCAATCGCCTCTTTGAACAGAAGCCTTTGGCCGTTGTGGCGGATATAGCTTAGACCCTCATCTTCCGGAGTGCCCGGACCATTTGAAGCACGGGTGGTCGAGCAGAACCACCGTTCGTTAATCCCACCGCGGTTTGCACCTAGAGCATATAGGTCATCGGGATGTAATTTCAGCCGCCCTCCGGGAATCATAAACGAGCGCGGCACCCAGCACGGTTCCAATCGAACAATTCCACCGCCAGCGTCTAGAGCTTCCGTAAAAGCGGACCTATTCAGCACTCGCGATCGAGTTAGCATGTTGTTCCACTCCAAATCTCCTGTCCTGCGTACGGCACGTCCCCTGTTCCAACTGTTTGAGGCGCTCCATAATGCGTTGAAACGTCTCAAGTGGCCTAATGGCACGCATTATAGATCAAACCAAATCAGAGAGCAATAGCAGAACAAAATTCTTTTTTACAGCAATGAGTTAAGCGGCAACTGCCATTTTTTGATTGACAGAGATTGCATTCGGGAGTAAATAATCCCCAAAGGGGTTCTGAGCCGAAAAGGAGGTTCGAAGTTGGCTATCGAGCGAATGAGTCGGATATTCGTTGTAAAAAGCGTCACGACCGCGTTGCTTTCACTGCCGCTGCTCTGCTTGTTCTCGTTACCGGTTGCTACAAATGCCCAGGAATCGACCGTTTCGGGCATCGTGGGCCAGGTAACTGATCCCACTCAGGCAGCGATTGCCGGGGCGATTGTTCATGTCATCAACGTGGACACGAATGCCGAGCGCGTTACGGAGTCGAATGCGCAAGGAGAGTTTTCGGTCCCGAATCTTCCCCCTGCCCGTTACAAAATCACAGTCGAAAAGCCGGGATTTGCGACGGCTGTGGTAGAGCCTTTCGACCTGCGCGTGGGAGAGACGGCCCGGCGTGCAGTCACGTTGCAGGTCGGCTCTGTCAATCAGACGGTGGAAGTAACAGCGCAAGTTCCACTGTTACAGACGGAAAGCGGAAGTGTGGGGCAAGTTGTCACTGAAAAGCAGATTGAAGAGCTTCCGCTAAATGGCAGAAACCTGGTCCAGTTGGCGACGCTCTCGGCGGGTGTCTCGCCGCGTCAAAATTTGCAGCGCGGCGGCACCCAGTATGGCACCAGAAATGAATATGTGCAAGTGGAGGGTGGCCGTGACGGGTCTACCAATTACGTGATAGACGGCGTGTATGTACGCTCGCTGCGCTTCAACAATCTCTCTCTTCAGCCCTCCATTGATACCATCCAGGAATTCAATGTCTTACGTAACTCGTATTCTTCCGAATACGGGCAGGGCCGGGCGGTCGTGACTGCTGTAACAAAGTCCGGCACAAACTCTTTCCACGGAACGCTTTACGAATTCATTCGGAACAGCGACTTGGATGCGCGCAATTTCTTTGCGGCGGTAAAGCCAGCCTATCGGCGCAACCAGTTCGGGGGCACGGCCGGCGGTCCTGTCATCAAAAACAAATTTTTCATCTTCGGAGGCTACGAAGGCCTTCGCACCGTACAAGGGCAACCCTTCCTCGGCAGCGTGCCGAATCCGCAGTTCCTTACCGGTAATTTCTCATCCTTACCGGTTAGCCAATGGCCCAAAGATCCGTCGACTGGGGCGGCCTTTCCCAATGGGATTATTCCCTCTACGCGTATCTCACAGTTTGCTCAAGTGTTGACTCCCACCATCCCCGCCCCAAACAATCCGGGCAGCGCCAATAACTATCTGATCAACAAGGCGTTTCGCGATAATTACGACACAGTCACATTCCGCGCAGACCAAGTTTTGTCCTCCAAGCACAGCCTTTTTGAGAGATATATCTGGTATAACGCCTCACAGATTCAACCCTCTACTTTCAGTTCCACGAATTTCCCGCAGTCCGGGCAAAATCTTTCGGTGGGCGATACGTATACGATTACATCTAAATTAGTCAACGAACTGCGCCTCGGCTATAATCGGGCCTACGCGCTCGACGCACCCCAGAACTTTGGAACCACGAATTGGGTGCAACAGGAAGGATTGCACAATCTTGCAGGCGCAACTGATCCTATCGATCTAGGCCGCTCCAGCTTTGCCATTTCCGGATACTCTACCCAGGGAGAAGGAACCATTACGCAAGGAGCAACGGAAAATATTTATAGCCTATCGGATGGCGTGAGCTATGTGTTCGGAAGGCACACGCTAACCACTGGCGTCCAGCTACAAAATCGCCGATTCTATCAAATCACGGAAGTACCCCCGCGTGGGTCCTTTACCTTTAACGGGCAGTTTACTGGAAACTCCATTGCAGATTACCTGCTCGGATATTGTTCCACTTGTCAGGGTGCGCTTGGAAGCTCCCGCTCGGATTACAACGATAATACAGCCAGCTTCTATGTTAATGACATCTTCCAGGTGAACTCACGGTTTACTTTCAATTGGGGCATCCGCTACGAATATATTGGTGTATTCAAGGAGGAGGCTAATCAGGAAGCAGCCTTTGATCCAAAACTTGGCAAGATCGGATATCACGTAGTGCCGGCAAACATTCCTCCGGCGCTCGCACCGCTCATTATCAATCAGAACAACTTCTATCCAGCCGGTATCATCAAGCCGGATCTAAACAACTGGGCCCCTCGTCTTGGCATTGCTTACCGGGTAACTGATTCGACAGTAATCCGATCCGGCTTTGGTGTCTTTTACGACAATAACAATTTAAATGAGCTGCAGTTCACCCGGCTGCTGGCGCCGTTCTACGTTTCCTATACCTATCAGCCTCCCGTCAACAGCCCGGTTTCCGTGAACACGCTTTTCCCGAGCCTCAATCAGGTAACGACCCTACCGGCGCCTTTCTCCGTGGATCCCTCAAATGCTACACCGTATGTGATTGAATGGAACTTCGGCATTCAGCAATCATTTCATCGGAACTTCCTCTTTGAGTTGACCTATACCGGCAGTGAAGGACATAAATTTTCGAAGCGTTGGAACCAGAACGCAGCCACCTCTTTCAGCAGCACGGTTCCGTTGATTAACCGTATTCCGTTTCCCTCCTGGCAACCTGGCATACTTACGTCTTCGAATATGGGGAATTCCAGTTTTAACGGACTATCGGCGCGCCTCGAAAAGCGCTACTCCGCCGGCCTCTATTTTCTATCAAGCTTTCAATGGTCGAAGAATGAAGATAACGGTTCTGGTGAAGTCGATGCTAACGATACTGCGTATTCGACCAACTTTAACCTAGACTGGGCGCTCTCGAATTATGATCAGCGCTATCGTGCAACGGAAAGTGTCGGCTACGAGCTGCCGTTCGGACACGGAAAGCAATGGCTTAATGATCGAGGGCTTGCAACTGCGGTGCTGGGGAACTGGCAAATCGAATCAATCGTGACATTACTGTCCGGCTTCCACTTTACTCCCTCTGGAGCAAATGTGTGCAATTGCGGATCTTATGTTCCTCAACGGGTGAACTTTACCGGGACTCCATGGCAGCTTGCAAATCCGACTCCCAACTTATGGTACAATCCCCTCGCTTTTACGGAACCTGCGCTGGGGTATCAAGGTGTAGTGGGGCGCAATGTGGTTCTTGGCCCCGGCTTTCAGACATTTGATATCTCTGCCATAAAAAACTTTGTGCCTGTAGAACGTTTGAGGGTGCAATTTCGAGCAGAATTTTTTAATATCTTCAATCATCCAAACTTTGGAACCCCAGATATGTCAATCACGGACAAACAGGCCGGTGCCATTTCCTCAGCCTATGACGGAAGGGATATTCAATTCGGATTGAAATTGATCTGGTAGAACTTGTCAGTTAACGCCTCAAGCCAGAAGTGAGCGCCATCCGAGCGCCTGCCTGGAATCGAGAGGAAGATTCGCGAATCTTTAGAGTAGCTGGCAGACGCACCTCAATTCGAGGGGTGCGTACTTCATCTTTTTTTTCTTGTATTCGTTGGATTAGAATTTCGGCGGCGCGGCAGCCAATTTCTTCAGTAGGCTGCATAACGCAGGTGATGGAGGGGCGGAAAATATCCTCTGCCGTAAGTTCATCGAAGGTGACAAATCCGATATCTTCGGGCGTTGATAACCCACATGCCGCCATGCCGCGGAGAGCTCCTAGCCCGATCACACCATTGGTCGCAAACAGGGCATCCGGTTTGTGTTTCTCGCTGCCTAAGTACCGCTGGCAGACTTGTACCACTTCTTGCTGGTCCAGCTTAGCTTCCCAAATAAGTGATGTATCGATGCGGATTCCGGCACGCTTGAGCGCCATTTCATAACCTCGAAGGCGGGCTTGCTCGTTCTTCAGCATAAGAGGACCGGTTATGATCGCGATCTTTCGGTAGCCGCGCGAGATCAGATGGGTAACCCCGGTTTCGGCCGCTGTGACATCGTCCACGCAGACCGAATCTACTTGCACCCCTGCCGGCAACCTGTCTACACAGACGACCGGAATACCTGAACGGATCAGTTGCTGGATCTGCTTGCCTGAGCCCTTTCCGGAAGCCACGACCAAAAGAACACCCTCTACCCGTTGAGAACGAAGCAAGGACAGGACCTCGCCTTGGCGTACGACATCGTCATTGGAGTTCACTGCAATCAGCGAGTAGCCATGACGGCGCGCAGCAGCTTCAGCACTTCGGATCACTTGCGGGAAAAATGGAATGGTCATATCTGGGACCACAATCCCTAGAGTCCGAGTGCTGCGGGTTTTCAGGCTTCGCGCAATGTGATTGGGATGGTAGTCGAGCGTGCGGATGGCCCAAAGCACCTTCCGGCGGAGACTACGGCTCACGGGGACAGATCCGCTGATCACGTGGGATACGCTGCCCACTGAGACTCCCGCAAGCTCGGCTACATCCTTGATCGTAGAGGTGCGTTGCGTTTTCTTCTTCAGAATGCCTGCATCATAGCATCACTGCGAGCCGGTGGGAAAGGAAGACCAATCGATTCCTGACCGTTTGTCGAAGGCAAAGGCGCTAAGTCATCACGTTCCGCCAAAGAATAGGCCAGCTCCGCAAATACCACAAGATGTAGTATTGCATTCGAGAAAGGTACGAGATATACTGTCCTCGTTCCTGGTCTCCTCGACAAGAGGGGTGAAAAGGGAATCCGGTGGAAATCCGGAACTGCCCCGCAGCGGTGAGCAGCGACGAACGCCGATCCTGACACTGGGCCGACCACCCGGGAAGTCCGGCTAGTAGAACGACCTGCGAGTCCGAAGACCTGCCAGGGATAGTTTGCCTAAAACCTCCGAGGGGAGGCGAGGGGCAGTGACGTGGTCTTTGTGTCGCGAGATCGTCGTGTGCTGTCTTCCTGTGCCGTCTCGGAGGCAGGAAGGAGAGTTTATGGCTACGACGACGATCGCTGGTCCGG